>LFIK01001798.1_pt1 | contig 17137 bp, 23 predicted proteins | sample 643401 | NCBI WGS metagenome assembly LFIK01 (sample SAMN03777447, study PRJNA286221) | soda lake metagenome | biome: soda lake; feature: Kulunda steppe; material: water; isolation source: sample T5-Br brine of Lake Tanatar-5 | place: Russia: Kulunda steppe | collected 2010-07
GGCATCAGTGCAGGTACCCATGGCCTTGCTTAAGGGTAAGGCAGGCCACGGGGTATCCCCTGCACATGCACTCTGCTTGCCCGCTCGCGCTGGCAGAATAGCATCCATGGGGAGTGCGGACTCGCAGTGCAGCCTTTACGGTGGTTGTCGGTTATGTTAGCATTTGCATGCTGCATGCATACTGAACACCAATCTGCCTGCTTCTGAGCCTTTGCCACACCTGCCCCCGGGCTCCTGCTGCTCCTGCAGCTGTGGCCAATGGCTTAATTTCTACACAACCCGGCCACGACAGCCCCATCCCCCCCTCTGTCCTGGCCCACTAATACACCACAACCGCGTCCTCCTACACTCCTCCGCCCCTGATATTCCAGACACTAGCCCCTTCCCACATCTACCCTTCCTTCATCTCCACCAACACCATGCCCGCCCCCTCCTGCACCCTTTTCATTTCACCTCACCAAACACACCTGCTTCTTCTTTGCCTCCACCGACACCATGCCTGCCCGCTCGGAGCCGTGGAGTGGGAAGATCATTTGAATGCGCTGGCTGCGGAGCTTGGGCCGCAGGAAGGCCTTCTTGGACAGGTATGCACCCCCCCCTGTCATAATGTAGGCGCGCATGTCGGAGCCCGCCAGAGGTGCGCCCATGACCTGCAGCGTCAGGGGCGGCCATGGTACCCATTAAGGTGCAGAGGAAGTGTGTATTTGTGCGTGCATGTGTGTGTGTGAAGGTGGATGTTTGTTTGTATGTATTTGTGTGTACTTTTGAAGGTGGGTGTTTGTGTTGTGTGCGTGCGTGCATGAGGGTGTGTGAGCGCACGTACAAAATAGAAGCTTATGGGGGCAACAGAGACACAGGTGCTGGAGGGGTAGACATGAAGGTGGCCACAGGGTCAATGAGATGGCCATTCTGGCACATGCAGGCGGTTATGAGAAAGGGCAAACTCAAGCCCGCCATACATGTGCGCCCAAACGTGTGCGCAGACTATTTGCCTGTACGTTTGTTACGTCATGTATGTATGTAAGATCATAAGTAAGAGGGCGCCTGTTTTGGGGTGAGCAATTTTGTGTATGGGGGGTGAACGCGGGTGTTGAGGGTGCGCATGGACGCCCTGCAGATAGCCAAGAGCGCCAAGCGCGCATCAGCAAAAGGAACAAGTGGCAACCCCCATGCATCCTCTTTGCTAGCGGCTCAACACCGCCAAGCAAGGGAAGCGCTGTTGCATGCAGAGCCAGTAAGGCCTGCATAGGGAGTCAGTGCTGCCAGCTGGGGAAGCAGCCCACAGTGAGCAAACTGCGCAGTGAGCAAACTGGGCTGCCAGCTGGGGATGCAGCCCGCAGTGAGCAAACTGCGCAACTGTGGTGTTTGCGTCACTAAACGCAGGCAATGCCGGCAGTCGTGGTAAAGCGCAACGTCACGACTTGTATCCCCAAGCGCAGGCCAGGCGCGAGTGTGACGGAGGATAGGCTTGGGGTCGAGTGCAAGTAGGGGTAGGCAGCCGCAAGGACAACTACATGGGCACTCGAGTCATGTCTGTTTTCGTGCACGCCACACAGAACATGCATGGGCAACTATTCAGCTCTGGGCGAGCATGCACATCAGCAAAAGTGTGGTAGGCAAGCACCCACACCATCACTCCCAACTGACCAACAAGGTTCTATCCAATTCCATCTAGGCCTCAAGCCGATGTCTGCCTGGCTACTGCAATTTTAGCTCTTGTATCCAGCATTATGACCCTTGCAGCCTGACTGACCGCCAATGCTAAATGTACATTCTTGCGAATTGCCCTGCAGCGTACCTCTAGCACACCCGGGTTGGCATTCAGCTGAAGCATTGCCTTCCTGTACACTGTTGCAGGGTTGATGCTGAAGCGCCAGCGCAGCACTTGAGCAGCACCCGCTACAATGGCGATGGCGATGCCCTACATGGGTTATACATGAAGGCATTGCCGCTTGGTGCATAGTCATGGCTGTAGCTCACACATTTGGCATGGCCGTGACTCATACATACAAGCAAGGGCAAGGGGGCAAGGGCACAAGCAACCGGCCGCCTGTTTTAAGCAATTGCTGCCATTTTGTCCGTCATCAAGTGCACAGGTCACAGAAGGAGCAAGCACTACCCTATCCCTCTGCTACCATGAATGCTCAGAGGCTGGCACAAGTAGGTCCCTGGAAAGCACGCTGCTTCATGTCACATGATTTATGTGTGCTGTGCATGTGCTGTGCTTGCAAGCTTGCACGTCATACAGCACTGTTACTGCCAGCTAGCACACACTTTCCCTTTGCTGCATGCTTGGCGCTGCTGGCACTGGGCAGGGAGCAGCTGGGACAGGGAGGCAAAGCAAGAGGGAAACAGTACAAGGAGGGAGGAACGGGAGCTTGGCCCTCAGGTCATCTTGTGCTATACAACAACATGCAGAAGCACAAGTTCTCTCAAGACAGGGATGCATGCACTCTGTAAAGCAGCTGATCCAGCGAACAATTGTCCCCTGTGGAACAGCAGGGTATTTGGCCCTAAGAGATGCCACTCTAAGTACATGTAGTGCCACAAACAAAGGTGGATCCTTGGGCCTGGAGAATGCTTTGCTGCAAGCGCACAGCGCAAGCACACAATGCACAGCGCAAGCACACGATGCACACCCCCACAAACATCACGCACAAGCAGCACCACTGTTGTCAGAAAACCTACACTTCAATCACCTAACCTTTCATTTTTCTTGTAACTGCATGGGGATGCTTCTGCGAGGGCACACAATCAGTAAACGCTTGGTAAATGAACCAGATGTCTCCCTTTCTTACCAAGAGACCCCACTGCACAGACAGCCCACAGACATCGATGAAAACAGATGCGATTCCGTGAGAAAGCTTCCATGTCGTCCATACAGCCAGTAAGCTGCCTAGGGTGTACACCTGCCAGCCAGGAATGTGATCATTAAGCTAATTGCCGATCCAACATTGCTATGATCCTTCATGGCTCATCTGGACTTGCAATACTGTAAGGGCTTAAGGTCTTTTCCTTAATAAATCTTGCCATGCCTGCTATGCTGTTAAGCCACAGGTCATCCTCACCACACACCATGTCTAAATCAGAAATTGGCATGATCAGGAGCAACGTCTACTTGCTTGATGGCTGCAGGAAAGCTCAGGCCCACTGCATGCTTTGAGCGTGCTCGCCTGCAACAAAAGACCATGACCGCCCTCAGCGAGCCGTGGATGGTGGCTCTATCTCTTCCATGTTGACTCACACATGGCTCACCTTGTGCCTGTGCTGCTGCCAAAAGGCGGTAGCATGCAGGCGGAAAGCCTGCTCAAGCTTAGGCCTCAGTGCTGTTTCCACCTGTGTGCAGTGTTAGCATTACGGTTTTCAGTGGGATTTCCTGGGCTTCAAAGCATCTCAGTAAATGGTCCAGCATTACCGCTTGGTGCTTTTAGGTATGACATGACCCCTTGACTCGGAAGTGGCTTGAGACTCAATAGCTATTTGTGCGCAGTGTGCAGCAGATAATTAAAAAAGGCATCTCATCCACTACAACGACTGGACAGGCTCGTTGCCATTCATGATAGTCCGCAGGCCATACGCGCGCAAGCCATCTGTTTTACCTTGGCTAATGCTTCCTGGGAACTGCTGCTGACATGCCGTTGGGTGCTGCTCAACTTAGCACTTGTTTGCTGTGAGGCTATGAAGGTTAATGGGAAGGGAACACTGCCCAGGAACAGATTGCGAGTGTTCGGAAAAGCTGGGGAAGTGTGAGCGTTGGGAACAACTGCAGGTATGCTCACGACTCTTTCTTCTTGCCATACACTATTTGCTAGGCATCCATGACGCAGGAGTTCATTTTGGTGCAGCCTAAAGCTCCTGATGCACTCCTTAACGTGATGTAGTGCTGAGTTGCCCAGTATAAAGCGATGATGCTGGGTCATGACAAGGCTTTTACATCGGATTAAATATTCATAGGAGATAGTGATAACAATAATGCCTGATTATCTCACTGTAATAAAACAGGACCACCTTATGACAATGCTCAGCCAAGACCTAGATTAAAATATGCAGTGCGCATTGCAAAACATGGGGAGCGATGCCCGGACAATGCCCGTGCACAAGATGCCGCCATTCTTCCACGTGCAACAGTTGCAGCGCGTGGTTGGCGTCGACTCGGAAGTTGCTGTATGCACATTGCAGCACACCTGGCGCATACGTGTGCGTTGCAGCTTGAACATGGATTTCCTCAGGTCGTGCAAGGCAATTGCCTTCCAACTCCCAGATAAACGTAGAATTGCATAATTCTTGGACATGTGTGTAGGACTTGTACTAACAAAAGCATGGTAAAAGCACATGTTCGAACAACAAGGGAATTCTCTTGCCTGCCCATGTCGTCACACCAACCAATCACTTGCTAAAGATTGACTGCGCAGGCATGCCTGCATGAAATGATACGAAGCAAGGTTACTGAGTGACGCTACCTGGCGATTCACTCTAGAGTCATCAAGATCTTGATCACAGCTACAGAATGCTTCCGAGCTTGTCTGCATTCTGTTGGTGCAGTTGATCTAGTGCTGCACTTGTAAGAACCAGCACTGCAAACCGGCTCCTTCAAACAGCGACATGACCATTTTCTTCCTTTTCCCTTCATTGGCACTCAGTGCATATGCCTTATGGAGAGCTGCAAAAGCTCAGACCTGGCAAAACTGCACACTTAGCACCAGCACTTGTTTAGCACCCACCGTAAGGTCTTAATCAGGCTGAAAAAGCTCTTCAATCAATCACACATGAAAAGAGTAGCTATATTTATGCACACGTGCTTCTCTTCTTTCTCTGACTGTTGGAGGGGCCCCCGGGGCCCCGGGGTCACAGTGCCTATGCCTCAGTGTCCTCTTTCCCTAAATTGATGAGGGGAGTGCTTTGCTGATTAGTAATTGCACATTTCTTCTTTCCTTTTCATCAACCAAAGTCCAATTAGAGTGATGCAGGACAGAAGCCAAAGACCAGGTCAGATATGAGACTCAAAGGACCATACAGAAACCAAAGACAGACATCTTAAAACATCAGACAAAGCAGTTAAGCCCAAGAAAGACCATAAATGATAATCTATCATAGATTGACACATCTTTATGTATTGGGGGGTCACCCCCAAGAAAGAACTAAAAAGCTCCAACGCAAGCAGCAAGGCAGGGTCTTATAGCTCACAAGGCGCAAGCGCAAAGGCTACAAACCAAATCAAGTCTTACCAGCCCTCAGCTTAATTATGACTCTCAAATCAGACATCAGACTCCATCACTGATGCTGGAAGTTAAGCTGATCTCGGTGAATACACCTGACATGCATACATTCCCCCAGGGATTGGGCAAGTTGTTTACAGCCAAAGAGCATGCTTCCGTTTGTAATTCTCGTCATGTGCATACTGTTTTGTAGCCCAGCAAACTGCCATGAATGGGAACAGCATGTTTGAGCTGATTTAGCTGTGTTTAGAACTTGGGTTTACTTTACCTGCCATGTTTTTCATAACCATGCCTAGAACCATGCCTCTGGAACCATGCCTCTGGAACCATGCCTATAACCATGCCTAGAACCGTGCCCTTTAAACGGCCTGTACACTATCGAATGGGACGCCACCAAATTAGAACACCGTAATATTTTTGCTGGTAGAACCTAAATGCACCACCTGCGATTCTGAGGTACCGACCACCAGGCGTTTGCGTAAAGCATATCCATAGAGATTATCCAGTATGGTTTGCAGCTGATCAGTGAGGCTCAAGTCATCAGCGTAAAAAAAAGCAAGTGTTACTCATTCATCCTCAGTCCCCAGCAGCAACAAGAGAAAAAGCAGCAAGAAGCAATAATGCCAGAAGTTGACAGCACTGACACCGACAAAGAGGAAGGCAACCTGGACTCCTCCGGTGCAGAACCATGGCGATCCACCAGGTCCGGACAAGCACCGAGACTGAGCTTGTGGGCTGGCTCGCAAATATGGCGGCTAGTTGGTTAAAATAGCTAGTCCACGAGCCTTGATCTTCGTGATATCTGCTGAGGTATCATCCTCTGCCCTAAACTTGCCCTTGCGTGCCTGTGGTCTTGCCTGCATGAGGAGCCTGGCTTTTCGTGAACTCCCCTTCGAGTGTCTTCTGGTTTGTCTATCGAGTTCTGCTTTTCACCAAAGCCTCTAGCTTTCAAACACTACCTTCCTTCTTCGCTATGTGCGCCTTCTTTATCTGGTTCAGGTTGCAGGCCTAATAGGTTTCACCTAAGCTGCCCTAATTCGGCTGATACAGTTAAGTAACCTTAGCCCCTGTCACAGCCCTGTCACAGCCCCTTCCACCCCTCTGCAATAATGTCTTCATCAATTATGGATACAGAATAAGAAGCAGTCTGCTTCAATCCCACATGGGCTGATCTCCTGCATGCTTGTACCCGTCAATCAATGTGCACTCTATTGGTGGGCTTAAATGACATTGCACTAGTAAGTGGGTATGTTGATGCGGTGCAAGCGTGCCCAAAGAGCCTCTCTGGGGATGGAGTCAGAGGCATGCATGGCGTCAATGGATGTATCGTGCAATTTTAATGTGGCCGGCTGCATATTAAAAAGTTTCAGGTTTATTTCAGGTTTCATGAGCGTGTAGCTGACACAACAATTCGTCAGGATCACACGTGCACAACTTTGACCGCACGTCCACAGATCGATGAAGTGCCTTGCACATACTTAAGTATGAGTCCCTGGGCAAAGCACACCAACAAAATATAGATCATGATGTCACACTTCATAATCACAGGGATAGGCAGAAAAGCATACTTGGCCCACTGCATCTCATTAAATGTTTTCCGTCAAGATCAAAAGCAAAAAATGTTCTATCCAAGCTGCTGCCAGCAAGGGAACATACCTAAGAGAACACGTGTATTTCCTGCTTAGCTGGCGATATATGAGCCCACATACTTCCGATGGAAGATCCATGGAGGATCTATGGTTGGCCAATAGGGACAAGCATCTTTAAGCCAACTCAATTCAAATTTTACCCTGCCTCTTGATGTAGACATACAGGCTTACACTAGAAATGCAGAACAGGGGATCCCTCCGGAACCTCCGGAGGTTGCATGCACTTGTGATTGTGTGTACATGGCAGTGCTCCTTGCGTACAGGAGTATGTGCATGGCACGCACTGAGTGCATGAGTGGTTTTGGACCATAAGCAACCTGAGAGGAGGTAAAATATCATCCTAAATGACATAGCCATCACCAGCATGTCCATCAAATTGCAGGAGCTCGCTAAGCTTGATGCTGCTTTCTCTTGCTTGATGCTACTTCTTCCTGCTTGATACTTATCCTTCAATTAAGAAAAAATAGTATGCAGATCTTGAGAGAGCGCACGCTCTTCAAAATCTCGCTTGCATGCTTTATGATTGGATTCAAGTATTATTCAGGGACACACGGAGAAGTGATTTAAATTTCTGCTGAAATGGAATTGCGAGGGATCCGATCGCTTCTGCTCATTCCGAGACCCGTCTCGTTGGGAAAGGCGTGAACATGGCGTGACATCCTGAAATTACCTCTAGCTGACCGACCCGTTGATTGGGCAGATCTCTTAAATGGGCAGAGCGTGGAGGATGAGCGTTGGACGACTCCAGCCGGGTAGCTTGCCCACCCCCGCAGCAGGGAGCAGGTGATGAGGTTACAATGCTCAGAGCAGAAGTACGGATGTCAACTACAAAGTGGTGATCCCTCAGGACAGGAAAGAGCTACCTGTAGAACATACCCTGTGCACACGAACGCAAGCTGAAACCGTTCACTCACCCTCAATTGACCTGCAGGCTCATGAGACCCTGCAGGCCACAGCGCGTACTACCGCCCTCCAACCATTGCCTCATCTCCTCCCTCCCCTTTCGCCGCACACCCCCCGAACGCCTTCCCTCCGTGCGCACCCTCGTTGCTGTGGCCCAACCAGGAGACTCTCATGGTGACAGTTCTCCCATACCATCCCCCTCGGTTTTTGAGCGGCTCACATCCATTTTCCGCCCTTTGAGCGACCCCCAGCTCAACAACAAGCTGCTTGCGCTCGCGATCGGCCAGGTGACCTCTTGTAGCTCTTGCTACGAATCCTAACAAGTGTGATTGCATGTATGCACACCGCACATGCCAAGCGCACATCTGTTAAGTGGATTAAAAGTACAGCGCAGATCATCCTGCTAAGTTTGTGATCATCTTGCTTAGGGACCTCTTCCAAATGTCAGATCTGAAAGTTGGCTGCATCCGCATGGCCCCTGCGCACCCAGCTCACATGATGCATTCAACCTCGAGGGATGGCTAGAGGGCTCAAAACAACTGCACTTGAGTGCCAGAAGAGCTGAAAGGGGCTGAAAGTTGTGCAAGTGTACAACCATGAGTGCTCCAAAATGGTAACTGAGCATTGCACTTGGCTTCCCGCCTGTACCACCCTACTAGTAAGACATCTCCCTTTCGCGGCCATGCCCTGGTGCCTTTGCTCAGATGCTCTGCTCTTTGGCAACTTTGATCCATGACTCCTACTTGCCTGTGTACATTCAAGATGAACTGGGGCTCAGCAATACCAAGGTGGGTGCTTCCAGCAGCTGTCAAAACCACACGAGCATCTTGCAGAGAAGTCAGACACGCTTGCATTTAAATCCAGCATGAGCTCAACAGTCAGGCCCCTTTGACAAAGCCCTTACTGGTAATGTGGATACACGTCATGTTCGGGAGTTCTGTGTGTATCTGCCTGCGTTCTGTGTGTGTACCTGACTGCTTCTTCCTCTTCCTCTGCCCCATGCTGCAGATTGGTGCAGTGCAAGGTGCTGCCCAGTTCCTTTGCCAGCTGAGCAAAGGTGTGTCTGGAGTGGTAGGAGACCTTCTGGGCTCGCAGGTAAGTCAACCAGGAACATTTTGCTCTTGTGTGCTGTGCCGGAGTATGGTTTTAGGTTGATGCCTAACCTAACCTCAGCAGCACCAAACTCAACAGCAGATTTGCCCTCGCGGCCTTGCAAAAGCTATGCCGAATCCTTCTGCTAGGACACAGTTCCTGCTGCCCTGTTTACCCTTTGCACAAAGGAAAAGTCTGCTGGCTCCTCCTCCTAAGAAGCACCTCCTGCTGCCTCCGTCTACTAATTGAACAAAGCAAGCAAGAGCGCGCATGGTTAAGGTGCCCAATACATGCCTTGGGCCCGGCGTCCATTAAGCACTGGTGCAAATTAACGCACACCAGCAGCAGCTGGCAGACATGAGGCAAATTTTTTGTACTATGTGGCCTGTTTAAGCCACCTGTCAGCACCAAATTCTACAGGCAAATGTATCTGTTCTATGTTAAGCACAGGATCAGCTAACAAAGTCTGTTTGTGCCACTGCTTGCGTGCGACAGGTCCGTATGCTCGTGTTTGGGACATTCATCACGCTCCTGTGCAAACCCATGTTCGCCATGCTGTCTAGGTGCGGGCAGATACCTTAAAGAGGGGATGGGCACGTTGCTTGGCGTCCCTGCCATGGTGCATCTGTGCATACTTTGTTGGAAGAGTGCAAGGAGGCAGGGGATGGAGAAAACGCTGGGCACCCTGTGTGCTGCCAAGGGAGTGCGTGCGGGAACGATGCCTGTGTGCTTAGACCAAGCGTTTTGTGTTTAAAGAATTGGCTCGGTGCACTTGATGCACTTGATGCGACCCTCGGTGCAATCCATTTAATAGGTCCGCAGGAGGCTTGTTCACCCATGTTTTCTGTCTGTCCCCTGCTCTGCAGCGTGTACGGCATCTTTGGTTTGACAGTTTGCGTGTACTGGTTCTTCAGTGCCAAGCTCTTGGACAGGCTCTCAAAAGTGGGTCCAGGGCACGTGTCAGCTCACGAGTATTTGCACACATAACACACACACACACAAAACACAGTCTTCGACTAGTTGTGCTCATGCTCGCACATGCTGCGCCAGCCACAAGAAACCCTGCCAGTGCAGCTGGGCATGCTCATGGTGCTGCTTGTTGATCATCCATGGCCACTGCGCTGATTGCTTGATTGCGGGGACGACGGCGGTCTCCGTTGTGGTGATGGCGCTGGCAGCGATGCCCTCAGGTCACGGTAGCGATGATGTAAGGGTCTGATGGGTGCGCATGGCGTGGCTTGTGCACCTGAGATTATTGTTCTATAATGACGGTGGTTTGGCTTGGCATGCAGGGCATCCGTGAGGCCCCCAGCAAGGCCATCATGAATGAGTTGGCCAGGGACAGCGGGGACGCGCCGGATGCAGCCTACGGCCTGCGGCAGTCGCTGGGCACGGCAGGTCTGTCTGTGGTCAACAGCAGCTCCACCACCTTTGCACGCACTGAGTTCACAAGCATTCTGTGCCCCCGCCGTGTGAACCAGTGTCCCAGCATGCCGCTTCAGGCCAGAGCACGTGCCTGGGGCCAGGGCTTGCTTGCAGGCCGCAATGCATGTCGCTGCGCTTGTCTCGTGCTTCGTTCCGCATTGCTATGCTTCCTCATGCATGCATTGAGCGTCTACCTCAGGCGCCTGTTAGGTTCCTGTACACACTATAGGATGTGCTTGTGCACACCCTATGTGCACACCCTATGTGCTTGTGCACTGTCGGGCGGCGCTGCAGGCTGTGCGCAAGTACGTGCTGTGCGCGCGTATGCGCACCCTATCCAGGGCCGCCCTCCCCAAGTATGCAGTGTACGTTTGCAATGCTGGCCAAGCATGGCAACTGCCTCGTCGCAACTTTATGCAGCCAGTGGCTGAAAGGGTGGGACTGAGGTGGCTGAGTCAGGTTGCTCCATCTGCACCACTCCCGAGGTGGAGTGACTGTATTGGGGACACAGGCATGATTAAGGGGATGTAGCTGGGGGTGTGACACTGCGATGACGAGGTGGAGCTACTACATTGGGGACACTGGCATGGCCAAGGGGATGTGTGGGGGCGGCTGGGGGTTGGGAATACTGGCATGGCCAAGGGGATGTGTGGGTGCGGCTGGGGGTTTGGGGACACTGGCATGACCAAGGGGATGTGGCTGCCAAGTTGCCCCTTTGGTGCAGCCAAAGGATCTCTATCTGCAGCGCCCCCTGAACTGCATCCTAGCCTCAAAGTCGCCCTTGCGCAGGTGGCACGAGGGGATGGCATGTGCCTTACCATCTGTCCTCATGTTCTGGAATCGGCCCCACAAAGCCTTACGCCTGCGCTCCCAAAGCTTTGTGCACAGCCCCAAGAAGCGCTCGCATGCCCGAGGTGCGTGGTCGTCTCGACGCGGAGGTATGCACAACCCTCAGAGTAAGCTCCGCGCTGCTTCTGCTGCGCTCGCAGGCATGCTGGGCGGGGCCACGCTGGCATCCCTGACATTCGCTTTAACGGGCAAGAACTACGAGAAAACGTTTCTGGTGGGTGTCCCATGTGGCACAGGCGAGTCAGCCCTTCCGACTGCCATTGCAGGAGCAGGGCCAGGAAATGAATTAGGTGACTTTCTGTTGCTAATCACGAGGCTTCTGATGCGCTTATAGCCAGACTGCCTGCATGCCTGCCTGCCTGCCTGCGTCCATTTTAGTCCAATTCTGTCTAAGCCCCTCCTTGTTTGTGCACTGTTCCCCGGTCGGTGCCAGGGGTGCATCCAGCAGGCGACACTTAAGCTGCAGCTGCGGTTGTTTTTCTTGCAGGTGGCCGCAATTTTCCCCATCATTGCGCTGGTGTGGATGTGCAAAGTGAGTGGTGTGCACGCACATATGGAGATGCGTGACTGGCTGACACCAGCCTGGCACTGCATGCATGTGCTCTGTACTGTCGCCTTGCTGGACTGAAAGAACCAAATTGTGCAGATGTGTGCTGCACCAATTTGCTGGCCTAGGGTTGAGGCCAATCTGGAGAACAACCCCCTCTTGATCCCGAGCATTCTGAGCACCAGGTCCCATTGCCAGAACTCCTGGTTGGGCCCTCTTTTCTTGGGCATCCACCTTTGGTGACTGTTCACCAGGACCTGTATTTGCTCCCCACACCCCCCTGCCCAGCAGTCAGCTCTGCACCCCTTCCCCCATCGACCGTTTTTTCTGCAGAACTTTAAGGAGGAGCTCATCAGCGGCAGCAGCATCAGCGCCGTAGCAGCGCAGAACAGGGGCCTAAGTTTGGGACCGGACGATGTTGGAAAGCCGGGGGGGCCCCCAGGGGGTGCTCCCCCTCCTGCTGCAGGTGCGGGTGCTGGTGCTGGTACATATTGTGTATTGTATGCGTGTGTCAGCGGTGCAGATGAGCAGGGCCGAGCGAAGCGCCTGCGTGGCTGGACGTGTGCAAGGGGCAGATGAGTGTGGTTCTGGCAAAGTATGTCACGCCGCAGGCTAATTAGCGGAGGTGAGGGTGGTGGAGTGAGGTGCAGACATGAGGCGCAGGTGAGCCGTGTGCACGGCGCAGTGAGCACGCCGCAGTGAGACGCGCACTGAGAACGCTGCACTGAGTCGCGTGCATGCTGCAGTGGGCAGTGCTGGCGATTGTGGTGGGGGGCCTTGGCTCAGGCACAGGAGGCAGCGCAAGGACAGGAGGTCTGGCCCAGAAATACGCAGGGTGGCATGTGGGGAAGGTTGGCCCAGAAGTACGCAGGGTAGCATGTGGGGAAGCAGCACTTGCTGGGGCAAAGACGGGCCAGTGAGAGACATGCCACTGTCGCAGCCTAGCGAGGTAGAAGCATCGGTGCTTGTGATTGATGTCCCCGTACGAGGAGTACAGCGTGCTGCATTCCTGTCATGCAGCACCTCAGCAGGTGGCAGGGCGCACACGCGCCTGCCGCCTCCGTGCAAAGGTTTGCACTTTGCTATTGCGCAGCCTACTCTTGCGTGTATGCATCTATGCGTCACCCTCTCATGCGTCTATGCGTATATGCGTCACCCTCTCATGCATCGTCTATGCGTCTATGCGCCACCCTCACATGCATCGTCTATGCGTCACCCTCTCATGCATTGTCTATGCGTCTATGCGTCACCCTCTCATGCATCGTCTATGTGTCTATGCGTCGTCACCCTCTCATGCCTCTCTGCGTCTATACGTCACCCTCACATGCATCATACATCTGTGCGTCTATGGGTCACCATCTCATGCGTCATCTATGCGTCACCATCTCGTGCGTCATATTTCTATGCGTCTATGGGTCACCATCTCATGCGTCGTCGTTGCGTCAACCTCTTATGCGTCTATGCATCACCCTCTCATGCGTCACGCGTCCGTGCATCACCCCCTCATGCGTCACCTGTGGCTATAGGCGTGGCCAGCACTTATGGCACCAGTGCAAACAATAGCCCTCGGCCACAGCCAGCTGCGGCTCCAGAGCCCCAGCTCAGCCTCATTGAGAAGGCCAGGATCCTCTTCTCCTCTTTTAGGCCTGTGTATTGGCAGGTGCGGTTGGCGTGTCTTTTGTGTCGCCGCGCAGGGTATGTACGCTGTAGCAGTGAAGTGGTTGCAAAGGCATGTAGCAAAGGCTTTGCTGATTCATGCTGATTCACAATCTGACAACCTGGAGCTTGCGTAGGAGGCTGATAACTTGAAACACTTACCATTCATCATCTTTAAAAAGTGGCCCATGCCATGATGGCCTTATGAAGAAGTGTCTCTTTCTTTGCCTGCAGGCACTTGCTGTAGTGGCCATCCTCTACTTTGCTCGCTTTGACCCATCCTTCCTGTCGCTTCGGGCTAAGCAGGTGACAACTTGTTACTGGCTGAGCTCTGAGCAAGGAGCTTAGGCATACCATGACTTTGCATTAACGCCTGCTCAGCTGAAGCATGAATTTCATTAACTTTACAAAAAGCATTCGCAGCCATACATGTGGGTGGTCACAAACTTGATTAATTGCCTCTCTCTCTCCTGCCTCACCTTCTGGCTGTCAGGTTATGGACAAGGCAGCAATTCCGTTACTGACCTTTGTCAACACAGTGATCCAGGTACGTGATGGTTTTTCCAGGCAATGCAAGTGGACGTGTCTTAAGATAAGTTCACGTACAATATTGCTGGCAGTTACCTTCTTATGAGGGGCTGGCTTCTTCTTCTATAATTGGCTGCTAAACGCATGAAAATTGCCACCACTGAATGGAAGGCCCTGGACTGTAAAAAGGTCATAACAGTAAGCCACCACGCGGCTCTGCTATGGTGTACAAACGCATGCAAGTTCAAAGTTGTGGGGATTAAGGGTAAGCCTGTCCAGCGAGGCCCAAAGCATCCTGTTTTCCTTGATTGATGTAGGGTGTGCTCTACTGCTTACGCAGTAAAAATGTTTTATTTCTAAACTGAGAATTTTCAGCCCAAGTGACCCTTCTTATTGCTTGACAGGTGGCGCTCACCGCCCCCCTTGCACGTATTGCGGGCTCAAGCGTCCGTTCCCGGAACAGGCTGCTGCTCATTGGCTTTGTGGTCATGATCGGTGGGTGTGCAGATCTCAGCAGGGAACATGCGTGCACAGCCTTGCCCTGGTTCCCTTTGACTGTGCTGCTTCCACGTTAGCTCAACCCGCGTGCCGCTGCTCCTCTCTCTTGGCAGGGTGTAACGCCTGCTTCCTGCTGCCCTACACGGCAACTACATGGTAGGTTGCAAATGCTCAAATCCTTTGCCAGAAAGGCCAAAGAGATGCTACGCCAGCTTTCTGACACCTACCTAAGACAGCTGCCTTGATAGGTGCACAATGATACAAGGTCCTGATCAATCATTTCTACCAGATTGTTTTGTACCTTCAGCTCATAATGCTTACAGGTGCACAGAGGAGGGGGGGATTTTAGATCTAGTGGATGTGCCTGGCCTCGGCGGCAGGCTGAAGGAAGCGCGGCTCCTGCCAGGTTCACGGTGCACCTCCCTTTCCTTGCCCGCAGGGGCATGTTCCTGGGCAGTGGCCTGCTGGGACTGCACATGGCGCTCACGCACTCCATCACCATCTCGATGGTGGCCTCCTACATGCCCACCGGTGTCGTGCCAGGCCTCGGCCGGATCAGCGGCACCGCCGTGTCCTTCACGGACCTGCTGCTGGGCTTTGTGCTGGCAGCCTCGAACGCCGTGGCCGGCATGCTCAGCGACAAGTCAGCTGCCATGGGGTACGGCAATGTCGGCTGCTTTGCGGGCGGCGCAACAGCCTGTGCCACTGCCGGCGTCCTGCTCATCCTGCTGACCAAGTTCGGGGATCTCGGCAAGCAGGAGCTGATCATTGGAAAGGCGGGCAAGGCCAAGGCCTGAAGGAGCCCTGCTTGCTGTGTGCGGGTGCATCGTTGTACTATAGTCATGGTCACTCATCTCATTGTACTTTAATTTGACATGGTCTGGTTTCTCTTAACAACAAGTGGTGTCCCAACTGCTTTGGTTGTGCATGGATGGGTGGCATTTCAGCTCCCCCAAGGAAAGAACTTGCCCTGCTATGCCATAAGCATTGATTTGAACATTGCTGTGTCAATCTCAACCATTGATAAGTGAGCTTGCCTAGTAATTTTGATGCTTACCTGGGCTTCTGTGCGACTTCCTTGGTTAAAAGAATCATAAAAATCCTTTTTCTCCATTGGTGTTTTGAGCATTACCTGGTCCTTTCTAAGTGTAAAATTCTAGCTAGAATAGGCATTCAGGCATTCACGTAGTTTTTCTTTTTTCTTTTCCTTTATTCAGGTCACGCTGAGTACTCTTGCTAGCATACAAAATTCAAATGGATGGTGTGTTTGACAAGGATGAAGTTGCTCTCTGGTACCAGTATGCTGAGCACTGCTGGCATGGGTATTCAGTCCATGCCCTCAACTTGTCATTACACCACTGTATGAAGACTCAGCAGTCTCAAAATGAGTCATCGCAGGCGAACTTGGGCTACTGTTTGCATAATGTACAGTGTTGCTGTCCATGGCGTGTCCACACATCAGATTTGCTAAAAACACAGTTTTGCTGTCCTGCCAATCAATTGATTCAACCAAGCCCTGGGTCACATCATGATGCTACTTTATGTTGAATCTGGCTGGCACTGTACTTATCTAGTATGTCACTACAGTCTAAGACAATGAACATACAAGCTTGCTACCTTAAGGGTTTATAAGAAAACGCCTTCAGTCAAGAAGTGTGACTGCTACTGACAAACATTTGTTACTGACAAGTGGCCTGAACAGGCCTCCGTACAAATTATAAGCTCATAGTACAAAAGACATGCTTCCAGCAGAGTCATGAGGACGTATCACACCCATTTTGGAGTGCTCATAGGGAGTCAGACTGGTTGGTGGAACGATCAGAAACGCGCAACCAAACCAACTTGGGGGCCTTTTACGTCAGTGCTTTTTCACCTTGCAGACCAGTCTAGGATCTAGGCTAGAGCAGTTTCTTGATAAATTTTGCTGGCATTTGCACTAGGCTGGTACAATCTTGAATTCTAAGTGCAAGCAACTACTAGTTGGTTTGATCTCCAGGAGGTGTCCAATTCTGTGAATATGTATGTACCTTTCAGCTTTACAAGAACCTGTATGGTTTTTCAAGGCTTCCATCTTTACTAATGATTGCTGTACTGAAGTTTGTAGGTAATGCCTACTTGGTCTTGACTAGAAGATCTTTACTGAAATTTGTACGTTAAACTTTGCTTGAGAGATATTTACTGAAGTTTGTAGGTAGTGCCTACTCGGTTTCTAAGTAATCAAACAGAGCTCAAGAAACATTATGTCAGTGATGCTATAGAATACTTTTTGATCAAAACTGATCTGGTCAAGAATGAACGAACCAAGTGCAATTCCAATTTAACTTATGGAATCCTTTGACTGCAGTGGATGTCTCCTTAGTTTGATAATATGAACAACATTGCATCTGGATCCAGAGCACTCTTTTCTCTTGCAAATGCTCCCTGGGCCATATTCTTCTGCCAGTGAGCCAATCTATCACTAATCTAGTAGATTGGGCCCGGCCTACTTACAAGTTCGGGTAAACCGCCAGCCAGGTTGTTAGGCTGATTGTTGGTGGTCTTCTCCAGCCGCAAAATAGTCCATAACTTATTGAATGTCCAAGATGGAATGGCAGAGTTTGCTGTGCTGATCACAAAGGAAATCAAACTGTCTGACTAGGTAGGGCCTAACAACTTGTTGAACTTTAAGTTTAGACTCTGCTCCAGACTCGGAGCCTGAGCCAGAGCTTGCAAGCCAGGTCTAGAGATCTTCTGGGATTTTGGTATGATCTCAAGTCTTCAACTTGAAGACTGAA
>LFIK01001799.1_pt1 | contig 17137 bp, 19 predicted proteins | sample 643401 | NCBI WGS metagenome assembly LFIK01 (sample SAMN03777447, study PRJNA286221) | soda lake metagenome | biome: soda lake; feature: Kulunda steppe; material: water; isolation source: sample T5-Br brine of Lake Tanatar-5 | place: Russia: Kulunda steppe | collected 2010-07
CTCAGAGGCGACTCAGCAGCTACCAGTGGGTGTCAGGGCCATCGTACGGTGTCCGCCAGCGCTGCTGCCCCGCTCCCTTTTTCGCACACTGTTGTTGATATCGATGCCTGTCGCACGCAATGTGGGGGGTGCGCTGTGTGCTGTGAGGGGCTACCGTGCAGAAAGGGCGGGGGGCGGTACGACCGGCGTCATTAATACGATGCAAGCACGCGTACGCGTACGCGCCAAGTCGGAGTTCTTGGAGCACCACGCAGCGCCCGCCCTTGTCACAAGAACACCACCACAAACACACCAGGCACCAAATCACACTCATGGGGCGCGGGAAGGGGCGCAGCGCGGCTCCTGAGGGGCGGGGACACGGTGCCTGAGTGCACCGTTTGCCAAGCCGCGACCACTGGAGGAGTCCCCGCGAACTGCGCTGTCCAGCCATCAATGCCCTATGCCTTAACAACGCGCTTTTACATTTATCCGACCGTCTCAGAAACGGCCAAATTTCCCGCAACATTTGCTGCTGGCGCATGGCTTAAACAGGCCACACAGTGCATCACAAAACATTTGCTGCTGGCAGGTGGCTTAAACAGGCCACACAGTGCATCACAAAACATTTGCTGCTGGCGCATGGCTTAAACAGGCCACACAGTGCATCACAAAACATTTGCTGCTGGCGCATGGCTTAAACAGGCCACACAGTGCATCACAAAACATTTGCTGCTGGCGCATGGCCTGATCAGGCATCATAGTACAAAACAATTGCCTCAGTACTGAGAATGGCTGAGTAGATGCATCTATGGCATGCCTAAGGCTCAAATTCGTGGTATGTTTGTCATAGATGAGATGGCACACTGAAAAACCAGTGAATTGGGACGGGAGGGAGTTGAGATGCGCACCAAAGAGTGCATTTTGTGAGTCTGCGCTCCAATAATGGGAGTAGCTAGTGGTGAAGTCGAGTGGGGAGGCCATTTTTTCCTGAGTTACTAGGGCCCATTTTTGGAGGGCAGTGTGCACGTGATTTGGCAATGCTTGTGAATAAGAGTCCTTGATCTTCTTGCTGTGGTACTTCCTTTCTAGCTTGGCTTTCCTAGAAAGCAGCCCTAGTAGTTCAGATGCAAGGCTTTTAGGTGTAGGTGTTATGTTTTTATGGAGACTTTTCAGCTTGGATGTGTGAAAAGCTGTATGAAGGATGTTGAGGCGTTCTGGTGTCATCATGCCCTGGCATTTTCCGTCTGTGCTGTAGATACAAGCTACTCTTGATGAGTAGATTTATTGGAGAATAAGAGGTGGAGGGTTATTGTGGAGGTAGGGCTGCTCATTGGTAGGTTTGGGCTTGTACTTAACGAGGTCTACATTACGGATCCAGGATTCACAGCTCCCGGTGGGTTGTATGTCTACCTGTGGATTTGTGGGGTGGATATCAAAGGTGACTTTATTTCGTAGATCAGTGTCCAGTTTTTTAATCCAGGTGTTGGCCTTGTTGGAAATGTCAAAGCCTTGTCTTTCCAGGTTGTCTTAGGTTAGGTCTGCCGTGGGAAGAAGGAGGTTTGGCTTCTCAATCCGTGTTTCAAAGTCATGGATACACTCAAGGAGGTTGGGCAACGCGTCCTTTATTTCTTCCGATTCCCAGGTGGGTTGCCAGGTCACGTGAATGAGTTCTTTGTTCATGGATTCAGAGCATCTTTTATGTTTTTGTTCATCACTAAGGTGAGCACATCCCGGGCAGGCCCAGTTTTCGTTTTGTCGACTTCCTCTCTCTGCCTCTCTGTGTAGCAGCCAGTGTTCTTGAGGCACATCCAATGGTAAGTCCGGCTGCAGACTTCACAGATGTACATATCATTAAAGGGGGGCACGTGTGTTTCAGGTTGGAGGCCAAATTAATAGAAGCAAATTTCACAGCATGCACACTCAACGGCAGAGCAGGCCATAGGGTGAATTTTCTTTGGTGTGAAGCCAGCCTTTTTAAAGATAGGGAGTGCCCAATTTTCTATGGTCATGGACGCAAAGTAGACATGATATTGTTTTTGTTGGTGAGATTCCTGATCAGATTTGTTGGCAGGTTTGGTTGTGACAACTCTCCAGTTATCTATGGAAGTTACTTCCAAGTTATAGAAGTAGATAGTGATAACAGCATCTGAGGCATTGAGAGAGCGAGCTTTAAAGCTTAATTTGTTTATCTTGTAGTTCCAAATTGCATGGGCTGTGGATGCTGGGTCTAATGGTCGCATGCAAGGGCCTGGGCATTCCAGTTTGGTATTGAGTTGCAGGAGTTTTCTCCTCTTTTGCTGAGGGGGGTTTGATTGCAAGTTACAGCTCAGAGTTGGGTGGTCAGCAGGGGCAGAGAGGGGTAGACATCGATATCGATGTTGCATAGTGGGTATGACCGGAGTTTGGTGGAGGGCCTTATGATCTGGACATTGAGAACGTGTCCTCTTGCTGGGGGTTCTTTTTGTAGTTCCAGAGGGAGGATGCTTGGTCTGAGCATCCTCAAGTCTTGCCAGTTCATTTTGGGAAGTCGGGGTATGCTTCTTGGGTCTACTAGACCCTAGCTAGTACAGTACCCTAGCTAGTATACTAGCTAGGGTACATACCCTACAGTATACTGTACTAGTAGTACCCTACTAGGCTAGTAGCTAGTATAGAGACCCTAGCTAGTATAGTACCCTAGCTACTATAGTAGGCTTCATAATCGTTTCTACTAGCTGCTTCTCTGAGCCCCGCTTAGGTTCAGCTGACCACAGGCTCAAACCATGGGTCACGAACGGTTTGTGTCACAGTTTAAGTATGTGATGGTGGACCCTTCATCAACGGTTGTTGAGACAATTGCACATGTTCAGGATGTGTATTCGATTGTTTGTATCAGTCAAACTTGTCCTCATCCTTGCAATTTGTCTTGTATTATCTGGACTCTGGCAGTACGTCTGATGGTCGTTCAGTGGCCTTTTGTTGTTCGATCCCCAACAAAAAAAACCCTTAACTTACTGTCACAAGCATGTGAAGTTGGCTCTCTTGGCATTTACCTTGCAAGGCGATTAGCAATTAGCAATTACCTTGATCAGTCACCATTTGTTGAAGCTAAGTTTTCAAATCTTCTTCTGAGATTGCCTAAGGCAATATCCTCTTTCAATACAAACAAGCAGGGCTCTTCTCTCCATTCCGGATATCTTGGATTTATCTCAAGCTAGCAATGCCCAGCAAGCCCAGCAGTCAAACCATCTGGTGGATGGCCGACGAATCAACTCCAACGTAAACTAAAATGTCAAGTTTTAGGCCATGCAGGCTTCAACTTAGCCGTAATCTGAGGATGAGTCGTCCAGCAGGAGCGGTATTGGCTACTAGTTCAACCTCTTCAAAGGGAAATTCTTCACCAAAATGCATTAAACATGCTCTACAGTGCTTACACGGCAAAGGAAAAAAGAGAACAGGGGTTGATGATGATTAAATAAGTGTTACTTCTCAGGATATGTATACCTCAGATAAACCATAAGTAATCAAGGCATTACCCTTAATCAGGGATGCCTGAAGCCTCAAACACAAGGGAAAAAACATTTCAAGAGCAAGTGCCCTCCACATAAATCTCACTGACTTGACACACACCTGAAGCAAGTTTTTAATAGGTAAGCCATTGCAAGAAATGATTAAAGCAGCGGATCAAGTCTCCATATTTCCTCCTCTTCCTCCCAAGTTTTAGGACAGGGGCCCTTAACTCGAGAGTGAGACAACCGGTAATCTGAGCCAAGACCAACAGGTTTTATTTGCATTGTATCCAAGCAGTCAAACCAGAGCAGCCCTGTTGCCGACAGTAGGCCAACGTAAGGAACAGCAGCCAGTAAGCCTGAACATTGTTTTTGTCTGTCAAGCATGACATGTTGCAAGGCGAACACCCCCTCCATAATTGCCCATTCTCATGCACGCTTTCCCCTTACAATGCTGTTCGTCTCATTGCTGCTGATTGGGGCACATCAAAGCTGAATGAACACAATGATTGTACCCAAATGCGTCAGGCTCATTTTCTGATTACTGCCACATGCATGCGGGTCACTCGTGCGTAAAATAACTCTTGAGGTAGGCAGAAGCACACATGCGAAGATTGCATGCACAAACTAAACTGTGAAGCCTGTTTAAGCCAAGCATTGCACCAATATCACAGCAGGATTCGGAAACAGGTTTATACCCTTCAGTGTTTTATCCAGCAAGGACAGGGATTTCCCAAAAGGCAAACACGTACAAACCCCAAGACTAGCAATGCCACATGCTTAAGCAAGAAACATGGCAGATGCAAGCCCCCAACATTGGTGACAGATCACAGGCGACGGGGTGGCTGGCCCTTGCTCATAAATATGCAGCAAAGGAATTCAACAGGCAGCTTTAAACCCACTCATGGCCATCTGATGTCTACCGGCGTCAGTTCCCTTCTTGTCATTTAGTGACTTAAGGGCATGCATGCAGCCAGATCTGCCTTCAACTTGATGACAGGACCAACCAGGGCGACGGCTTGAAGCACCAACCACTCATGCAACAACTGTTTTGTTGCAAGCCAGTCCCGAGAATCAGCAAGCCACTCCCCTTTAAGTAAGTACTGGTCTCCATTTTCAGTAATGCAACTGCATGAGGGGACAAAAAGTAAAATACTGCGAAGTGTCTAGCTTTTTTAAACACAGCATCTGCACTCAGCTCCAGTCCAGCAGACCACTGTTTTATTAGTGCTTGAGAGGGGGCTGAAGGGGAGCGTCTCTAGGCAAAAGGCGTAACCTCTGGAAATGCTGAACATTAGCAGCACTGACGCCCAGGCTCGTACAGGTACCTTATCTTCCAGCAGTGTGGCGCAACTTAGTCTGTCCCCACTAAAGATGCAAGCAAGAATCAAGTGACCTCGGGCCAAAAACTGATCCCCATAATCGTTGCCATGCTCAAGCAGCCTGCAGGTGTATGCACTCGCATGCCACCTACTTATCAAGTCGGGGACTGGCCTGCCCACATCCAAGGCCTCCCTGCTTCACCCTGACCGGGGGCAAAGCAACAACCGACCAGGCAGCACACCCATAAAGCAACAGAGCCAGCAGGCTCACTTGGCCTAGTGCAGCATGTACTTTCTTGGTCAATGCTGTTTTGGAGAGCAAGTGTGCTCGGAGCACGCATCTGAAAATGTATTTGTTTTATAAACTCACGTGGATTCCGACAGCGTGCAACAGCGTTTCATCACGTGAATCAGCAACCCTTGCCGGAGCATTGCCTGGCCTTCCTCCATAATGTATCAGTCCCCAAATACTTCGAATCTTAATCAAACCGTTGACCTGCACCTCAATGGACTACGATCAAGCACGCTAAGCACACCTGGCATCCTCATGCAAGAGGGAGGGGCCTGGGTTGTTTCCTGCATCCATCAGGCAACCTGATTGGACTGTGGTGCCCCCGTGACAGGGTCGCTGCCTGAATGCATGAACCCAGTAAGGTGGCCCTCCAATGTGCACAAAAAGCACCCAAAAGATGCATGCGCCTTGCAGGGAAGGTCATGTCCTCCAAAGAGCCCAAGGCTGTACGCACTTGATTCACGCACTGAGCCGCACCCTGCCAGCATGTGCCGCGCACACTAAAAACATACACCCCCTAAAGCTCACAGGCTTGAACTTTGTGCGTGGTCTGCACAGGGCTGGGATGAAAGAATGCTCAGATTGCTCAGGCAATCTTGCAGCCTGTCCGCATGAGCGCTGCAACCGCATTCTGGCCATCGAACATGAGTGTGAGCTGAGAGCAGCCCTGGCCATCTGTGCTTGTGCAAAAGAGAGACATCCTTCGATGGCCCAATTGCCGTGAGGCAGCAAAGGGAGTGCTGGTGGAGATTTTAACACCAGGGGTGCTCACGCAGCGAGTAATTGCTTGCTTGCTGCAGCCGCGCCTCACTTGCGGACCAACTGGAACGCGACATGCAGCACGCGGTCACCGATGGGCATGTTGTGTAACGCAGACACAGCCTTGGCCGCAGACATGGGGTCCTCAAAGTTGACAAACCCGCAACACCGGCTCTTGCCTGAGTCATCCTGGAGGATCTGCATGCCGGGCGTGGGGTGTGCACAGTGCGCGCTGCATTGCACTGGAGGAATCATGTGCAGTGCATGTGTCGCCAAATGGGACTGAGGGGCAACTTTGATGCCGTGATGCGGGGGGGGGCAAGGTTGACGCCCTGATTATACAGCAAAGCATGACCTTGGAAGGTTGAGAGGCACAGGCACCATCCACTGGCTATGCTGCTCTGCTGGTGAGGAAATGGGATTTTGCGCATATAATGGCAACAGACATGGCCTCTGGCATTTGACCCGTGATGCATGCAGCGTGAAAATGCATTTGCTGGAGCACATAAGATGATGGGGGCCTTGGGCCTGCAACTTCCCGACTATGTGGGTGAGCATCCTGGATACAAATAAGCGGCCTGCACGCATGTGCATCTGTGTATGCTGTCCATTAGGAAGAGGGTGTGCATGTGTGCGTTCGCACATGGGCGCATGCACGGAATGGTATGGCTGCGCACCTTGACAGAGTGGATGGCTCCAAAAGGCGAAAACTTCTCGTACAGGAACAGGCGGTCTGCAGTCTCTGGCAAATTTTTAATGTACCTGTATTGCACAGGACACCAGCGCAGTCGTGAAATTAGAGGCCTGCAAAAGTGAGGTAAAGTGAGGTCTTTAAAAGTGAGGCAAAGTGAGGCAAAAAGCAAACCATGGCACTCATTGTCACCAATGGTCACCTGGTAGGACCGACAACAAGACATCCACTTAAACTTCAGGTCACTCCCTCCCCTCCTGGTCCTAGGCTTGCAGCACAAATGCTGGACATCATCCCCTCTTGGTCAACACTATTTTTGTCAGAGCTAGATGCCTTGTACGTATGTCCTAGCAACATCCAGTAGTGTGTTTCAGGGTGTAATTGAGTGTCCTTGCAACATTCAGTAGCCCCAAGGCACAGGTCATTTTTCCACTCCTGATGCGCTTGCAAGTTATGTTTCAAACTAGCTATGACCAGCATTAGATCTGGCCGCTGAAGACCAGGCCCGCCTGGGAAAACAAGCACACAGCATGCACTTATACTCACAGAGAAGTGCTTCCTGTTGTCCCATAGGCCACACTCATCAAGGCAGCTGCACTTGGTATCGTCAAGCCTGCATGCGCCACAGCAGCACATGTGCAAGCGTGTGATCACAGCAAAAAGCGTGGCACACAAAGTAGGGAGCGCCCTAGCTGGCTGTGATGCGAGCAGGCCCCTGCCATATTGCAGCTTCTTGTGGCAATTTACTTCATGGACAGTGTGCTCCTGTGGCGCGGCACGAGCAAGCTAGGTGCTTGGACTCTCGAGGCTCCCTGTTGCCCGTGCACCCGCCTCCCCCCCCTTCCTCCCCCGCCCTCGCACCGTGGATGGCGGCCAGTTGCGGCGCCTGTGCATGGGCTGCCATCATGAGCTGCTGCTGCTGCCCCTGGCTGAGCATGGGCGAGCCCAAGCGGTTACCAGGCAGGGACGCGCCGGTGGCAGATGTCAGCGCATCCAAAGGGATTGTGCCAGAGCCCCCGGAGCTCGGCCCTGCTGCCATGTACATGCTGGCCTGCTCGGAAAGCCCTGCGTAGTGCAGCACACACAGCGCAGTGTGTAGCGCTACAAGCTGCAGGGCAGGCGCACCAGGGGTCCTTGAACGCAGCAACTCCCTGTTCTACTGGCGGTGAGATCCCACCCACAGCGTGCGCACTCACAGCAGACAGACTCTAAGGGTGGGCGTACGGGCCCGCTGCTGCATGCACGCCTTTCCCCTCCAAAGCAGTAGCCACACACATGGGCAAGGTAGAAAGCTGCCTGCCCTGCCAGCCCGCTGGGCCTAGTCCCGCGCTTCCCTCTAAGCCCCAGCCAACAAAGAGGACTTGGGTGCACTGACTCGCGGCAGAGCACGCTTCACATGCTGCTCATGCCCCAACACCAACGCCCATGCACGGGTGCACAAGCATCCCCAGTCATGCGGATAACGAGCAGAACGCCCCCCGCACAGCTCCCAGCCCTGGCCACCCTTTTCTGCTGTCGCGCTGCGTACCTGCGGGCAGGAGCCCCGACATGCTCAGCGGCATGCTTGGCATGCTTGGCATGCTCAGTGCGGGCCCCTGGTTGATAATACCCCCGCTTGGCAGCATGCTGGACGCAAGGGTGGGGTCCACGGAGGAGAAGAACGCAGGGGCTGAAGCGGTGGACACGAGCGCCTGCTGACCGGCGATGGTGGCGGGCAGGTTGAAGGGTGACTGCATGCGGCAGCAGGCATTTCCAGCACCCTTTTTCTTTTTCCATGGTCTGGCGGACCACATGCAAGGCAGCAGCAGGGGCGGATGGGTAAAGCGGTGCCCCGCCCGGGCTTGCAGCCAATCCGCCTAACGACAAGGTCAGTCAGCTCAACGACAGGGCTGGCGGCCAACCCTATCCTCGCCACTTCATCAGTGCCATGCCCTTTGCACACACACGCGAAGAGGATGCAACACCGGTATCAGCAGGCCTGCCATTGCCGTCTCCGCAGGCCTGGCAGTGCTGCAGGTGGGCTGTGCAGACTGCCAGCTGAGGGGATGCATGAGAGCCATAGTGGGTTAACGTGCAGCTGGTACTTCTTACATGTAGCCCGCCATGCTGCTTGGCCTGCTTGCGGACCTTGATTTCCATGGAGTCGGCAAACCTGCAAACAAGTAATTACACTTTGCCTAAGCTAGTCAAGGTGCATAGCCCTGGCTAACCCCAAACTTTGACCCTCAGTGTCCATGGTTGCGTCCGTAGCGCAGCAGCTACAGCAATAATCTGGGGATGGAAGGGGTTCTGGCTGGAGTCGCAGGAGCAAGGCATGATTCCAGGGGGTTATTGTATGATGGCGAAGTAGTTCAAAGATGAAGACAAGGGCAGGGAAGACTAAGGCGCTGGCCATGCAGCTGCAAGTTGGTCATGGTATACAGCACTGGCGGTGCAGCTGCACAGCCAAGGCAGCCATCACCTCAGAACATGGCATGGGGCAGCGTATCTGCCACTTTTCAGCACCTGAATGACTGCTATAAGCACAAAGATTGTCTCTGTCAAGTTGATCAACCAACTTCTGCCAAGTTAGGCACAAGTTTTCAGTCAAGCAGACACCTTGTAAATACAGGAAAAGTGCTAAAGCATAGCCTTGTCTCTGACCTGACCTGAGTGGTCAATGTCTTCATCAAAATGCCCGACAAAGATGGTTGACTCACCTCACCACAAGCGGAGATGCACTACCCATGATCTGCTGGCCATGCAAGGCAAGCACAGCCCTTGTGGCTTCATCCACAGAGCCCATGCGAACAAGAGCAGCTGCCCCTTGCCCCGATTGGTCTCCATGGTGTAAGATCTGCAAAGCCAACACAGGCACCCAGAGGGTGGAGGTATGTTCTATGTTTTTGTAGCACTGCCTCTGTCATGTGTAATGCGGACTACGACACAAGGACCTTACCTATTTCTCTTTCGCATGAGGACATGCTTGTAATTATGAAGCGCTAGCTTTTACATGGATTCCATGGCTAGTGCATCTCACGAAAAAACAATCTTTCTTCACTTGGTCTGCCACTGGTTGCCTCTTGTAGAAACCAACGGCTAAACTTTATTGTGTGAACAGATTGAGTGTTGATGAGCTTAACAATTCCAGCCATTTCCTTGGAGTGGTTTGTGATGAGTACACACACCTTGTTCACAAATCCCTTATTGCCACCCCTGGCTATGCACATCTGCACCTCAACACACAAAACTAAATTATGAAAACTTATCTAACCTGCTGCCGATTAAGTCAACAGAAAACAATTGCCCTAAGCTTAGCGAGGAGTGCAGCTTGGGCACATGTTCAGTGCATTATTCCTTATAAGCAAATTGGGCCCAAATACACCCTTGCTACACTAGAGCCTCACAACAGTTGCAGTTCATGGATTAATTGTTTTTTCACGTATGGCACATTCTTGTTCCCACTTTCTGAACACAGGCAGGATCTGCCTGCCTGTGTTTGGAAGTGGGAAAAAGTTTAAGTTTTGTGTGTTAAATCCATGTAAATCCAAGCGATCCACGTTGCTCTTGCACTTTCTAACAGAGCATCTCATGGTCCCAATTCATGCTTTCAGATCAATAATTCTTTGCTTCTGATCGTCCCCTCCATTGGACACCCCTGAAACTGGCCGATTTGCCTCAATGCTCGCCCCATTGCCAGTCCCAACCACCTCATGTATGAATGATTTGTTATTAGCCAGACTGTGTGAAAGAATGTGAGGTGGGGGCATGGCGTGCGCGCCATTCTGGCACCATTTAGCACCACTTGGCAGGAAAATGGCACTTCCTCGACCTTGCTCCAATCCTGCTGCTTTCCAAGATTTAAGCTGCAATTGCATGATGTTTTCCTGCTGCAAAGTCGGTTCGGGCAGGTGTGTTCCGTGGGTGACCCTGTCGCGACTGGATGTGGGCGCCAACACAGGAAATGCAGTATTGAAGTCTCTACAACCCCTGCATGCTTTCAAGCCGCACCATGCCCGAGGGATGCGGCCAAGCATAAACAATTAAAGAAATTGTAATGGAGCTGATTGAGGGTGATGGTGGGAAGCGGTGGGCAAAAATGCTCCCTGCCATCTGCCTCTCCTGAGCGCATAGATCAGCGGTAGAGCTTCCCACGCCCATATCCACAGGATACACGGCCGTACATTTAACATGTGCAGATGTGTCAAGGTCGGAGTTTGGGGCTGCGTGCGAGAAAGGATGTGCACTGTTCTAACCTGACATTCTATTTTTCTCCGAGATTTCCTTCCACCCACCTCACCAATTTTGAATCTAAGGGTGTCATTAGAATAAGGGAAAGTCAAGCTATACAATGGTGTGCTCAGGTCGGGAAACGGTGGGGTTGCTGCAAAGTTATGCCTTGAGGAACCTATGGCCACCTTTGCCTAAGGAAGGGGTGACCCAGTGATGGGGACGACCTTCCATAAGAAGGCTGTCAGAAGTGAACCATATACGTAAATAAGCCAAGGCTCTTCCTAAACCTGCCTCAGCGCTCAAATCAAGCACCCAGCAAGTGCATCAAGCCATGTGAAAAGCCAGCTGCTGTTGTGAAGCTCAGCAGCTTAAGTCCAGTAGTAATGATGGAACCAATTCCAGCCTCTTTCCGAAATTTCATCTGCGCAGACCAAAAAGCAGCCTAGACTTGTTGTTCACAACAACTTTTTGTGAAAGCTATCCCACACAGCCAGTTGACAGGCTTGGACAGTCACAAAGCAGCTGGATGGGTTATCAATTCTGCTCCTTCATCTTGTGAGTCCCTCATGTTGCAAGGAGAAATTTCAATAACATTACAGGGATGCCAGGCTTCATTTTGAAAGCTATTTTCTGCAAAATTGGCTATTTACGTCTACAACTGCTTGTTGAGTACACTTTTTGCCATTGCTGCAGAACCCCTCCTCCATTTCACAATCTGAGGACTCTTCAAGGGCTCAAATTCAATCTCCTTCCCTCCCCCTGCCCCTCCCTCTTCCCCTTTCTATGGTATGTGCTCCTGCATCAGGAGCATTCTCCATGGAGCCAGAGCCCTGCCACCCTGCGCTTGCCCCTTGCCGGGGGTGTTGCTGGGTCAAAGGATCCTTCAAATGCTGCAACATCTTCGAACCTTGTGTTTCTGCCTTGCACTGCTGCTCCTGCTCGCCGCATGTCCTATTCTACTTACTCTCTTTCCCTCTGCTGCTGCTTGGCCTGAGAAGTGCAGGCACAAGCTCATATGCATCTACCTGATGGCTGGGTAGCTGCAGGGGCAGCAACTGAATCAACACTAAGGGATTTCCTTACGTGAATTGCTGAAGCCGGCCTCTTCAGCCTAGGCCTGCCCACAGGCCTAGGTGGAGGATGGGGTTAGGCAGCATTGGCAGTGGCTAGCACCCTCTCACGCCATGCAACCCTTCTGGGCCTGGGTGAATTCTTGGCGCAGCTCCCCAGGGCTGCCTGTTGCCCTCTGCGCGCTCATGCTTTGTGCAACCCATATCAAAAAGTGTAACACCCTAAGTCACATCACCCTATGCAACACCCTTAGTCGCGTCAAGGATGGCACAGCGTGACGGATCTCTAGCGCCTTGGTTTGTGCGACCCGTGGGACTGAAAGGACTGAGGGACCTGGCTCATTTCGCGCCGAAGCCTGTCAGCGCCTACGCTAGGATCTGCCTCTTTTGTCAATATAATAAAGAACTCCTCAGCCTACACGCTGCATAGGGGAAATCCCCCTCTCAGCCCAACCACTAAAGCTGTTGATAAGGTAACGCCCGAAACGTTACATCCTTTGCCCATTTGAGGCGTACAGGTCCATAGGAGAGAACCTGGCGTTGCAATGGCTAAATTTCCATAATGAGCAAGTTTGTGCAAAAAGCACTTCGTCCTACTCCAAGCAGGTTGCAAGAGAGTCCTCGAATAAATTAATTCTTCGCAAGATTTCCAGGGTAGTATGGTAATCGTTAATTGCAAATTCTGCCTCTCAGACATTCATCTGTCCCTGTTACTCCTTCATCCTTCCAGTTGCACTGAACAAGCATGCAGCGACTTAGTCCGCCTTGCAAGTTCAAAGGGCCGGAGCCAACTTTTGGCCTGCCTACACTGCAAGGCTTAGCAGTGCTCAAGCAGCGACAAATTCCCTGACCTAGAACCACCTCTCAAAAATGTAATATCTGGATAGAAACCGGGTCAAAACCTCTGGAGGGTATGGGGGCTCACCTTGACAGATTTGACAAGGCCATAGGAGCCTAAAAGCGATTGTATGTCCTCTTCTGAGCATCCAGGCGCAAAGCCTCGGCAGAAGATGTTATCACTTGGGGGAGGGGTGCGGTCAGGATGTGCTCCCACATCACAGTCCGCAAACCTGAGACCAGGATGAGCAACATGTTAGGTCTGACTAGAATTCAATGGGCCAACAATGCCCAAAGGACCCAAAGGACACAAGTGATTGCAGAAGGATTGCTTGGGTTATGAACATTCGAGCACAGCCTAATGGACGAAATAGCATGATGATCTGTCCACATTGGTTCATGGACTGATTGATTGATTGATTGATTGATTGAGAACGCAGGTCCCCAATACAAGAGTTATAAAAAATGGTCAACAGGCACTTCAGGCATCTGAAGTTCAGTACAGCACATTTGTCATGTGCTTAGTGTATGCTCATGGTGTGGTTCCATACACATGAAATCAGTTGGACAGGTTGAGGTGCTATAAGTAGATTACATAGTCATTGTGCTGCCTGGCACGGTAGTGCTCATGTTGCTGTCAGATTGAAACCTCTCGCTTACGGTTGTGCAGCAGCATGAAGCATGCAAACAACTGCCTAGGACACTGTCACAAGCACTGAAACTCGTCAATTCCAGCAATTAACACAGCAGATGAAACCTTATCCGAGCAGAATTGCTGCAACATGTAATTGCAGCTGCTCTGGACTTGCACAGTGTGCAGGCGTGAAGGATGGGGCGCAAGTCCCCCCCCCGCTCCTCGTTACATGGGAACAAGAAGGTGCCATTGTGGCACCCTGCCACTGGGAATGGTTGGTCCTTTTGTCTGCCTCTGGCCCAACATTACAATTGCTGATACCTCAGACCAAGTGTGCTGCGCAGCATGCGTGCCTGGTTGCAATCACGTGACGCACCTCACTTCCATGATGCAACCTCCAAATGCTGCCCCGTTCAGGGCTGAAATAGCCCGTTGCGCTTCCTGGACGTCTGAAAACTTTACAAAAGCAAAAGACGGCTTGTTGGGCTGCTGGAAAAGCCGCAGAGAGGAAATGGCGCCATGTGTTTGGAACAGGGATAACAGAGTTGCCTCGTTGCACTCGAGCGGGAGCCCTCTCACATAAACATTGCTGTGCGCTGGAGTGCCTTGTGACATAGTTGCTCAGGCTTCTGGAGTGCTTATTCCCACGCTGGTCTGTTGGACTCGTGCACTGCGTGCAGCTGCAAGGGCATGCGTTGGCCACACGGGGAGTGCTGCAACTGGGCCCCTTGTATCCTGCAGGTTCATGCAGCGAAAACCATTTTATGTCCATAAGCAGGTTATGTTTACAACTGCGCCGGCATGCTGGCATGGCTGTGGGCTGAATGAATGCCCTGGGCATTCAAACATATGGTCATGGCCTGCTTTGCAACCCACTTGGTAGGCTAGCCTCCTCTAGCTGGATCACGTTCTGTTCCTCCCCTTCCCCAGGTGCCAGAAATGGGTTGTCCGTCTTCGCCTGTGGAGGCAGCTTTGAACTGAAGTGAAGAGGTCGGAGAGGCACCGCGCAAAGGCAGATGTTAACGTGGGTTGCACGGCTCGGACAATCGTCGAAATGCATGAGCGGGAGGGCACAATGGGAAACTTGAGAACCAGAGGCTAGGCAACGTAACTCGCGTTCCTGCCATTGCCCTTTGAGTGCAGGTGCCCCATTGAAGGGCGACTATTGGCGTCATAGCCGTTAACCGCATGAAGAGTTTAGCAGTGGCACTATGGAGGCAGCGTTGGGAGGTTCAATGCGTAGGTGCGCATGTAGAGGGAGCATGATGAGCAGTGCGCTGGCCTCAGGTGGGACAGGGAACGCGGGCTTACCTCAGTTTTTGCCGAGGACACTTGCCAAGTACCAGAGAGAACACGCGCAAGCTTATTATATTATTAAGTTATCGTGCGAAAAAGGGGTAAAGAAGCTTTGATGCAGGCTGCCGATTTCCAAGTTTATCAAGTATCAAGTTGGTAATTATTTTTTGTAGTTAAATAAGCGATCGGGAGTGCATTCGCGCGACACACAGGAACATTGCACATGCACATGCGCGGGAGGAGCGTGCGCATGCCCGATCTGCGATGGGCAGAGAGTGGTTTCACTGCATCAAGTGCATTCATTATGTGGACTGCATGCATCTGCATGCCAAGCTTAAGCCTCATGCAGCAGCATGCTGCAACGTTAGTTACCCTTGAGGTTCGAATTTGCTCAGCGCTGAGGGCCTAACCTTGCACATATGCATACAGTATGCGCACATATATGCACAGAGCTTAGAGCAGTTGCTTAATGAGCAACGGGAAAGCATGCATGCTCTTCCCAATAGTGCAGATAGTTAACTATCTGCAACGTTGCAAGCTCATGATCATGCGCATGCTTGCAAGCATGCAATTGCAAGCACATGCATGTGCGCACATGAGCATATGCTTGCAAGCATGCACTGTACACTGTCCAAACTGCCAAATCTAGTTCTGTGAACTCCAATACACAGCACCGCGGCCCTGCATCCGGATCCTGAATTCATTCCTTCGAAGGAACTTATACAGCTCTAGAAAATATAGGTATACCATATCCCATACCATATCCCATACGTATGGGCATATGCATATACATGCCAGCATACATGCTGCATATCTGTGTGCATATGTGCAAGCACAGCGCTGTGCAGACTGGGCGGTGCCGGTAAGGCCTTACCCTAGGGTGCGCATGTGTATGCACAGGATTGAATCATGATCATGAATATTGATCAATATTGCATGCGCATGCATGGATTGCAATTGCATGCATGGATGCGCATCCAGATATGTATGCATTCCTTTCGAAGGCCTGTGTATATGCACAGATTATGCAATGTACCCATAAGATTACATTTATACATGTAACTGCACGCTCGCAGTATATATATTCTCGCAGTACATACTTGCACGCTCGCAGTATATACTGCACATATATGTGCATGGAAAGGAACTAATAAGTGCAATTGCATGCATGCATGTGCATATATGCACACATGTGTGGGGCGTGCAAGCTTGCGTGTGCATACGCATTCAGTGCAATGTTAAGTTTTTGTTATCAAAGCTGTAAGGAAACATTCAAATACCCTCTAATTAGCAGGCGTGACAGGCGGCATTCGAACGCCTTTTGTTACAAAAGCATTGCAATCAACACATTCAATTTTCAATGCGAACATCAGTTCACTAATGTAAAGCATACATGTATGAGAACCCCTTAATTCCCAGCCTTTAATATCCAGCCAGCTGCCACGCATGATCATGAGATATCTTAAGTTTAGATTTTAAATTGTTCAGAGAGCATCCAATTGACACGCATAAACACATATACACAGTGCATGCGTGTGTGGTCTGTCAAATTAAGCCCAGAGAATCTTGAGCAGTACTGGCCAGGTCTCAAACATGATTTATTACTAATTGCTAGAGACCGTACCTAGTCTGTTGTAGCTTGAACCCATTTCAAAATCTGGACCCAGACAACTTCCGGAAATGCATCTGATGTCCAGACTACCAAGGACACTTTACCTGTAACATTGTGAACGTTGTGAATGTGGCAAACCAAAACGACTTCATCCATTACAAATGACTGTGTGCTTCTACGTAGTAGTAGTACACATACTATGTATATGGCACCCTTTTGTTCCTACATAACAAAACAGAAGGATTTGCACCCCAACATTGTTGTAAGTTGGCTTTCCTTGATCACCAGATCTCCTCCAACTACCAACCAACCACCGGGCTCAGGCAAGGACTGGACTGGGTTTAGGCAAGTTCATCAACCAGGATCGTTCCCTGGCCATTCCATTTAAAGTCTTTTCTTCAAAGTCAAGGTATGCTCACTTTGCAATTACGTCTCTGTCATTGCAAGACAGCTGCAACACACCTTGCAACATATGTAATGCTACAAAAAGTTAGTGATCATGACATGACCCTGTGGTGGATGGTGAGCTCCTTGAAAATTGCAATCATTTGCCAGAGCAGGGCGGCTAACCAAAAGGTACATGCATGCGCATGCTCCTTTTTTTGCTGTAAAGCAAAATGAATTTATATAGTCATATTTATCAGAGAGGGTTATCTGAGCCAAAATTCTAAAATTCTCTGTATGACTTATTATCTGATTGGACATTCTAAATTTGGTAAAATTAGATGCTGTGGCCAAAACTTGCATTTATTAAAAGAACTTCCCAGGCTTTCATGAAAGGATATCATTGCATGGTGACCTTTGAAAATAGCTGCAGAAAGAAGTTCTTAGCATCTGCACTTTGACCGTGTGACCAATCTCTGCAGTAGTATGTCCTCATTCATGTAGTTGATGTTGACTTACACATCGATGTACAAGGTAATCATAGCCTCTTGAGGTTCAGTC
>LFIK01001791.1_pt1 | contig 17133 bp, 15 predicted proteins | sample 643401 | NCBI WGS metagenome assembly LFIK01 (sample SAMN03777447, study PRJNA286221) | soda lake metagenome | biome: soda lake; feature: Kulunda steppe; material: water; isolation source: sample T5-Br brine of Lake Tanatar-5 | place: Russia: Kulunda steppe | collected 2010-07
ATCCCGATGAGTGATCCACCGCTAACTGAAACGCGTGCTGAACAACTGACTCGAACCTGTCGGAGTGCAGTTGGAGATAACTGCCGATCGGTGACGTATTTTGATCCGACGAATTATATGCAGGTATGCTTCCGTGTATTGGGCCTCTTTTATATTCTGCATATACAATAAATGGTGCTGTTATAAACCCGACTGTATTCCACGGAGGCACATTACCCGATGTGCTTGTGTTAGCTCCCATCTTGATCCTGCTCGGTCTAGGCCTAACCCGCAACGAAGTAGGTAACCGTATTGATGCAGTTATAACATACTCTCGCGTGTCAACCCGTGATCAAGAACACGGAACAAGTCTTGAAGATCAGAAGGCAACATTGGAGAAAGAGCGAACTAAATTAGATGTCAGTGAGAATCTTATAATCGGTGATCACTGGGAAAGTGCCAGCACAATGCATCGAGAGACAATTGATGAGATTATTTCGAAGGTAGAAGAGAGTGAAAAGACATACTGCTTGATGCTGCGGGGTATTGACCGTCTTACACGTGCAGATCCACTAGAATCCTGCGTATTTTTGTGGGTTATGAGGCAGAATGATGTGCTATTGTATATTGATGATATGGGCTACTTTGATTTGTCAAATATTATGGAGCAGATGATGCTATTTTTTGAACTCTTCCAAGCTCGAAAGGAGTATGAACGAATCACACAAAACCGGGAGGACGCTAACCGTAAAATGCTGGGAAATGATAAATGGCCCGGAAGGCCACCATATGGTTTCAAAAAAGATGGAAATGACAAACTTAAAACTACAAAAAAAGAACCGGAAGTGATTCGCCGTGCTGTTGGACTTGTTCTCAACGGTGATGATGAGCATGGAGTCCCAGCTGGGAACATGAAACGGGCACATCTGCGGTTACTGGAGGAATTTGACGAGGACGTAGCACCTTCATATCAGCAACTAAGGAGATTTCTCCGGAGCCCGAAGTATACAGGGAAACTCATCGTTGATGGTGAGGTAGTTGGTGAATGTCCGGAGATAATCCCACAAGACCAGTTCACTGAGTTACAGGACGTACTCGATGATCGAGAATACGAAAAGGACGAGGGTGAGTTAGATCACGAATTAAAGAGTGTGATCTCGAAATTCGGCGTTGAGACATCTCTTAAGATGTTTGAAGATGTTATTAAAGGTAAATGTCCAGAATGTGCCGGTGATGTGCGACCACACGGATCTGAAGAGAGGTTTGGCCATCAGATTAAAAGATATCGATGTGTGAACCATCCCGATTTCGTCAAAGAGGAAGAAGACGATACAGTAGATGAGGAAGAAGAGACAGACGAGCACGTTTGTGATTTCGAGGGACCACTTTTGTCCGGTGAGTTTGTGCGCGACTGGCAATCAGCAGTGCCACTGACTTGTCCTGCTTGTCAGCATCCTCTTGATGATGACACATGGGTGGACACGCATACGAAACTGGGTGCTATCGAGCAGACGTGTGAACGATGTGGACTTACAACTACAGTTACCGTTGCCGATAATAAATTTGAGAGGGCACAAGAAATCCCAGAGAAAATAGACTTCTTTGAAGAGCAATCAGAAAAAACCTCATCAAATAAAAACGGTGAGCAGATCGAAACAAGTGACACTGATACTAGTGGTAGAAATCACCGTCTGTTGAGCGAGTTCGAGGAGTAGTCCAGTGGGGGTCTCCCCTCCATTCGTAGTACGGTCACGCGCACAACCGATGGATTGAATACAAACTATACAACCAAGGGTCAATCTTTGAAATCGTCAACCCGGTGATCAAGCGCCTGTACTGCTCCGCGGTCCGAGTGTGGCACGGCACGCTAGTCCCGTGAAATTACGCTTGCCGCCGCCGTCTATAACGTCGAACAAGCCGCTAAACAATGAGAACCGAGGCTCTGTTGAAATTCTCAATTGGTGATGTATTTTCGTGTTGAACTGAATATAGCTTGTTGCCTACACACGTGTTGTCATGCAAGTCTGGTTGTTTGAGATGTCCGAATCCGATTATGTCTCGGATGTACTATCATCAAGTTGGCCTGCAAGGGCGACATCCGCCTCAGTGACAGTTTCAGGATCGGCTAATTCGATCTCCTCTGTGAGCTTATGATGTATCCTACGAATCGTGCCGTTAGTTCCGTATCGGCGTCGTCTACGGTGGATCGTGCGTAATTGGCCTTCCACCCAGTCATTCATCTCGTGATCATCCAGCAGTCCGAGGATTTCCTCTGCCTCTCCGCTTACGTCATCGTCGCTGTCCGCAATCTGCCTACATAACTGTTTGATATCGGTAACGACATCGCTATCGCCGCTCTGCCGGCTCAAAATGTCGTTTTGCCATGTACTTGGTGTACCCAACTCACTTACGAAGGATTTCAACTCCTCAAAATTATCCTCAGGAATCGGGTGGCGAGTGGTATCGGGTGAGGAAATGGTATCGAACACTCGGACTTCATCAGTCTCTAGGCGCGGGAATTGGGTGAAGACCGTTTGTCCCCCAATTGTGGTGCTTTGTACTCGATCCGAATCGAAGATAGTAGTTCGCCATTCAGTTCGTCCACTACTGTGTTCTAAGTGTACGAGTGAGACATATCCTTCTTGCCCGGGGGAGACGAAATACTGCGGTTCAGACCTGTTTGAGACGGCATTGTGGGTTTCTTGAAGCTCCTCAATATCGACATCATTCTTGTCACAGAATGCTTGAACGATGTTTCTGAGATCGTCGTACTTCGACCCAATACCCTCCAACCGTTCGTCCCCAAACTCTGTACCACCTTCTTCTAATCGCTCGTAGGTCATGAGCGTCTTGTGTACTTGCTCCTCAGCAGTATCCAAGATGGGGGCGGCATGACCGAAGGTGTTTGCGATATCTTCGATTTTCTCTTGAATTCGCTCAACAAGCCCGAGCTGCTTCCGCAGGTCTCCTGTCGGAGCAAAGTTGTAAATCCACAGTTCATCATGCCGTGTTGTGATGCGATCAATACGCCCAATTCTCTGCTCCATCTTCATCGGGTTCCAGTGGAGGTCGTAGTTCACGATGACTCGCGCATCCTGAAGATTCTGTCCGACACCTAGTACGTCGGTTGCAAACAGGATGTCAATCTCTTCACCGGGAGTAACGTCGGCTTTTTGAGCTTCTGGTGCAAATCGTTCAACAATTCTCTCATCGAACCCACTTCCCCCGTGGACGAATCCGACGGTAGGATTAATCGGATCTTGACCGAGGGTAGCAACGTTGGTGTGCGCTGGATTTTCGCCAGTTAGCTGCTCGAAGAGATGCGTGATCGTGGGCACGTACTGACTGAATATGAGAACCTTCTCGTCCGATAGCTCTCGGCCAATTATTCCCCGAAGGCGTTCCGCCTTAGCGTCTTTAGTGCGCCCGTCTTCTTTGGTCTGAAGTGCATTCTGTGCTTGCCGTTTTATACGATCAAGTTCTCGAAGGTCTTCGTCAATGTCTGCTACGATTTCATCCCTTTTTGATGGGCTGACTCTATTGAGTGCTTCTGCGACATCCTCAAAGTCAACATCCTTAGCGAAATCATCCTCGAATGTGTCTCGTATCTGTTCAACGGCGTCACTCCGGTTTTTCGTATCATCCAAGTCACCAGTAGCAATGTGACGTGTGATGCGCTCTCGTTCCATAAGGCGTTCAACAGAGGTTTCGAATGCGGCAAGGCTACTTTCAAGACGTTTGAGGAGATTGATGAGCATCAGAATGCTCGCATTCTGGTACTCAATAATTAGCTCTTCTTCTTCATCTCCGTCAGCGTCATACCGATCAGCGCTAACGTAGGGAATGTTCAGTCCGGAGCTCTCAGAGTCATCTGAACCGATGACGGTATCGACGATATCGCTATAGAGTTCGTCGAGGCGAGGATCATCAGGAGTGATAAGACGCGGCTTTCGATCAGGAACGCTGATGGCCCGGTCTCCGATGGTGATGTCACCGTAATTGTCGAGGATGTACTTGCGATCCCTCGAAATAATGACCTCCCTCATAATTGACTCAATGAGTTCTTCGAGGCCTGAAAGCCGACTCTGAGTGCTCGCGGATTTGTCTTCCTCGCTGGAGAGGCGGTCGTACTGTTTGAAAATCTCGCTTGGTGACAGGCCCTTCAGTTCAATGTCGAAGTCGTCGTCGTCAGCAAACACCTTGATCAGATTGTCCACGTCTCGAACGGAGTTGTGGATCGGCGTCGCAGTGAGCATCACGAACTTCTTGCCCTTCCGACCGATTGACTGGAGCTTATCGTAGCGCTGTGTTCCAGTATTTCGGAGGTTATGAGATTCGTCGACGAGAATCAGATCAACGCCACGGAGTCGCTGGATTTCTTTCTCAGACAGCCGAGAGAGTTTGTTAAAGCTGATAAACGTCTTCTCAGCAGTCGTCGGAAATTCGCCGGTATCCGCATCAAGGAGATCCTGCATCCACATCCGCTTCAGTCGCTTCGGAGCGATGACGAGAACGTCGTCTCGGGAACTCGTATACTCCTGTACAAGCGGAGCACCGATGTATGACTTGCCGAGCCCGACGCTGTCTGCTAAAACGACACCATTGTATTTTTCGAGTGGGCGACGGGCTGCTCTGAACGCGTCCTGCTGGAACGCTGTAAGTTGCTCTTCGTAATCGCCAGTGATGTCCTGAAGTAGGGTTCCCTCCCGGACGTCTCGGGAGAATTGTTCGACAATAAACCGCTTCGTCGCTTCGTACGGTGAAATCGTTTCCACCTCGGCGACCGATGTTTCCTCTTCTCCTGTGGAGGTGTCCGGGAGGTTGTCTCCAAACTGTGACTTCTCTATCTCGGCGGACATCAGGTCTGTATCGAATTCGCTGGCCTCCTCCCAGATCTCCTCGAACCACTCGCCGAGATACCGGATGGTGTTGTTGTCCTTCTTTTCGACGTTCAGCTCGACGTTTCCGCGAAGACCGCTAGCAGAGAGGTTTGAAGAGCCGATAATCGCCCGGCCTAGATCGGGGGAACCCGCTGGGTGCTCGAAGAGGTAGAGTTTTGGATGAAACCGACTGTCGTCGTACACCCGTACATCCACCTTGTCTTCCTGAATGAGTTCGTAAAGGCGATTGATCCCCTCTTGGGCTTCAGATCGGTCGTACTCTTCTAGGTCGTCAGCGAACCCGCGTTCGAGTTCGTCGATAGTACGCTGGTCGGTATCGGTCCCGATGAGGATCTCGACGCGTTCGGCCCTCCGGAGCTTCTCCTTCAGAAGGTCGAAACCACCGAGGTAGAAGTAACCGACGGCTATCCGGACGGTCTCGGCTTCAGGTGCGAGCGCGTTCGCCCGCTCAGCCACATCATACTCGCGGTTGTCAAGGACGTCAGAGTATGCAGTCCAATCGGATTCGGATTGTTCAGTTTCCGAATTCATGAATCTTCGAAATCATAGATATCTAGTGACAATTCGTCGATTTTATCTTGTACATCAGACATTGACTGGTCTATCTCACCCTTCTTAATATTGATCGCTTTTTCGACTAATTCACTCATTTTCTGTTCTTCTTCAGCCGTTGGAATCACCACAGGAATATTCCGAATGTCGCTCGTCTGACTCGACATCGTAGAGGTGATTTTCTGACAAGCTTCGGAATTGAAGAACCCGATGAAATAGAGGGTAGACGGAGCCTCATCGATTGTATGTAATATCACATTCCTGTCGATAACGGCATCATCAACGTATCGCGCGGCAATAGACGAAAATTTTCCCCGCGGTAGATATATACCCGGCTGGAAGAAGTAGTCAACATTCTTAACAAAACCGGTTTCGTGCATATTCTCAATGCTCTCTTCACTCCAGTTGATGTAAATATCCGTGCTCGAATAGTATTTGTCAGATTTTGTGAATCCTTTTTGTACTGGTACCCATGTTTGATCTCCGTATTTTTTGCTATCAATTCCTTCTAATCTCTGTCCTTCTGACAGGTTTTCGGGATTGAAAACATGCTCGGATGTAATCACTCGGCCCATTTTTCCGCGCCCTATTGTCTCTTCATTTTGGACTAAATATTCAAAACCGGGTCCATTGAGTTCCTTGATTTCCTCAGCTTTTTTTGAGCCCTCAATGTAAGCCATGTAATCTCGATTACGACCGGTGGCCAACCCTTGACCACCGAGTGTGAGGAGGCCAACTGCTGAGATATCGCCCGGACTCAATTCGGAAATATGGCTTTTGATAATATCCCCAACATTATCTTCGAGAGTTTCTGAATCTCGGATCTCATCCGACCACGTTGAGGACAGTTCACCAACGGGTTCCAAAAATCGGCTATGAATATTCAGATTGGCTTTTGTCGGCTCATAGAAAGCACTCATCAACGTTTTCCGATATGTAGTTGGATAGCGGAAATGAGAATCGGCCGGTAGAGATGTCTCTCACGGTGATTCTATTTCTCTACCACCAAGCACCGACTGCAACTGCGATGGCGGATCAAGCCCACGTCTCTGCCACGTCGCTAACATCGTTGTGATTGTCTCGTGAATTCGGACGCCGTCAGCTGATCGGAGGCTTCGGAATATCTTCCGCAGGACAACCTGTTCGCGCAGAGCGCGCTCTGCGCGATTATTCGTTGAATCCACCTCTGGCTCTGTCACAAACGTCAGCCAGTGGCCGAGCCCGTTTCTGATCTTCTCGATCAGATCTGTAACCTCTTCGTTGGCGTATTCCTGCCGAGTAAGCCCCTCTAAGTGCAACATAGCCTCCGCCCGCTTCTCTTGGCGGGCGGAGGCAGATGGATCTCCCTCGGTAAACGTGGTCAGATCATCGTGAAGCTCATGCAACTCTTCAGACAACTGCTGTGCCTCATCGTACCGGTCAGCAACGAACTCAACCTCTCGCAACAGATGGGCCCAACATCGCTGTAACTTCGGATGATACGCTGGATACGCCGACCAGCCGTCACAACTGAGTGTCGAGTCCTCGGCGAATTCCTCGCCGAGGACGTCCTCTAACACCTGACTGCCTCGGCTCTGCTCCACAGTGTACAGCACCTCATCCTCGGTTACGAACGTCCAGACCCAATACTGCTCGCCATCCACGGGAAATCCTGTCTCGTCAACGTAAACCACTTCGCTCTCGGCCACACTCTCTTTGACTTCCTTGTATGCGGGTCGCAGCCGGTCTGCGACCCGCTCGGTCAGATTGTAGATCGTCCGGTGGGAGATTGGTTCGTCGAGCTTCCAGTCGAAGAGTTCAGCTTGTTTGCGATTTGGGAGCCGTTCGTGGAACCGGCCAAGAGCGGTTTGGGCCATGATATTTGGCCCAAACCGCCCGGTCTGTGGGCAATCCGGATGTTCAGCGACTACTTCGTTTCCGCAGGAGCACTCGTGTTTCCCAAGCTTGTACTCAACGACGGTTGTTGGGATAGGGAGCGGCGTGTCAATGACAATTTGAGACGTGTAGCTGTCTGGATCGGTGAGAACGTGCTCACAATCGGGACAAAAGCCATTGTCAACGATGCGTGTTTCTTCTGGCTCTGGCGGTGTTCTGGTTGTTCCCTCGTGGCCTTCCTCACGTCCGGGCGAAGAGTCGCTGGCGGCATCATCGCCGCCAGCTGACTCTTCTTCATCGTCTGTCTCGTTATCACCGGAGCCATTGCGGCCACCACCTCTTCCAGCACCACCCTTCTTGCTGGATGGCGTGTGGGCATTTTCGTATTGCTTGAGCTTTGCTTCAAGTTCGTCGATACGACTGCTCATTTCAGCAATTTGGTGGCGAAGGTGCTGATTTTCTGCGCGAAGTCTAATGACTTCCCGACGGAGGGCTGTCTTGCTATCGGTTCGGATCGCCGAATCTATCGAGTTCGGCGATCCGTCTGTCCCGAGAGACACTCTTGACTCGGCAGATGTTCGCCAGCAACGAATCAGCTACGAATTCGACTGGGCTGCTATCCAACTACGTTCTTCGAATGGACTCGCAGTTTCGATGTCAAGTACGAGTGTCCCCATATTAAGAAAATAACCTCCGAATATTCAAATCGTACTTGCCAGTTGGAGTCGCCATAGACACGCCACATGGGCTATCATGATAAATATTCTTTTAACACCGGAGACTTCGAGATAATTTGCGCTCAAACTCTCCGTTTACTGATGGTATCTAAGCGAGTGAGAGTGAACAGCTCTCTATTTAAGATTCTTTCCTGAGTCAGCGCGATACGGACGCGCCACCGATCGGTTGCTCTAACCGCCACGTGTTGCTCAACACGTTGCTTTTGTTGTCGGTGCCGCCGGTGGTGAGGATCCCGAGGTGGTAGAGCTGGTATTTGAATTGGAAGTGGATGCCGGATTTGTAGATCGTCGGGTCACCGAGGACGGACTGGTTAATATCGCCGTCTGCGGTGAGAACGTCGTCTCGTCGATTCCGGGTGAAGAACACTTCGACGGCGAGTGGTTGGTTGATGCGTGTGGCTTCGAGTGCGATGTCGGCGAGCGTCGCGTCACGGGTCCCGTCTTGATGAAGGCGTTCGAGCGCGGTGATGATGAGTCGCGTGGGTTCGTATTGGATGGCGACGGAGCGTGCGAGTTGTGCCCATCGCGGGGCGAGTTCGGTGAATCGTGTTCGACTACCAGTCCACGTGTCGAACTCGGCGAGCGCAGCCGTGACACTGCCGTGCTGGTCGCGGGCGAAGCGAACGGCTTCTGCGCCGAGGTGTGTGAGCGAGTCGCCGTTGGGTTGCTCGTCGACGAGGTTCAACAGTATTGCGCCGCGTCGCCCGCCGGAGATGGCGTTGATGACGTTGTCGGCGTAGACGGCGTCAGTGTCGCTGTCGGCTGCGAGTGCGAGCGCGTATCCGAGGTAGTTTTTCGGGTGATTCACCGGGAAACTCCCGTCGGTGAGTCGGTGCGTGGTTGCTTGGAGTCGCACCGCGTCGATCGTCGTGGAGAACTCACCGGCCCCAGTGATGCGTGCGGGCTCGACGACGCGTGCTGATTCCGTGTTGTCGACGGCGATGATGCCGACGTTGAGGTTCCTGGCTTGTGCGCGCGCCGTGTCGGTAATACTGGGAGCTGGCGCGGCGACGTACCCGAGATTGACTTCGGGGAGGTGCGCGTGCGCTTGCGTGATGCCGCGAGCGACGTCCGCAGCGGCCGGGTTCGTGTTATGGCCTTTCGCCTCAATGACGGTGACTGGTGTCGCCGCTGCGTCACCGTTCAGCACCTCGGTGGCTGGCATGCCAACGCCGAGTAAATCGGGTTCGCCAGCGCTGAGTCGAATCGTGTTGTACGGTGCAAGCCGGTCACGAAGCGCCTGGGGAATGGTCCACCCGCCCCACGTGGATTGCGTGAACTGTGTTTCCGTGATCGCGTACTGATCCGGGCTCGTGTCGATGTTGGGGTACAGCGTGTCTTTCGCGGCAGCAAGCACCGTTGGCTCGGCGAGCGTGACTGCCATTGTCTTGTCCACTGACGGCCAGATGATATAGTTGGGGGGATCGGGCCACCCGCTACTCACAGCGTGTTCGCAGCATCTCATCGAATACGATTATAGGTTCGACAACACAACAGCCCTGTATGGAGGTCGGGCTCGTTAGCTGTACGAAGAGTAAGCGTGAGGCCGCGGCGCAACCGAAGGATCTGTATCTTGAGTCAGCGTTTTTCAGGAAGGCTCGCCAGTATGTTGAAGCGAATCACGATGCATGGTATATTCTCTCTGCGAAACACCATCTACTCGATCCAGACGGAGACCCGATCGAGCCGTATGACGTGACGTTGAGCGGGGCGTCCGCGGAGACGAAACGGGAGTGGGCCGCAACCGTGTTTGAGCAGTTACGCGCAGAAGGCTTGCTTGGTGACGGGACTCAGTTTGTCTTCCATGCTGGGCGAGATTACTACGAGGAACTCACACCGTTGCTTTCCGAGACAACTATTGAACTCACGGCACCGACGGACGGGTTGCAGTTCGGTGACACGCTCGCGTGGTACAACGATCATCTGTGAAACAGCCCCTGTGGTGATGTGTCGGCTGAAATGCTAAACTGGCGTGTTGGCGGTGTGGTGTGTCTGCGTTTCGAGGTTATATGCCAGGTTTCGTTGATGTTTTCTAGGAGGTCTCCGAATTCCTCGATGATGGTGTCTGGGTCGATGGTGCGTTTTTCGCACCAGTTGAGCGCATTCGAGAAAAAGCTGCAGAATCCGACGAGAAAATCAACGAGTTACAGAAGGAACTACAGCGATGGGAAGAGTCGAAAAACTATCTTGACGTCTAACCCGTACTGAGTCCGTCTGGACTGGATACTTTGGTTCAGTAGTCTATCGGTCCGAGAAGTCGACTAATGATGAGTTTGGATTTCGACGTTCCTGTACATGCAGCGATAAGAGTTATATATTATTAGATTGATATTCTGGTGTGGGTTCTAGAGACAACACTGATGCTAACGGCTGGCAATACCGCGGAGGAGGCGGGCACATTATCGGCGAGTCCATGCCAGGCACGTTCGGCGATTCCGAACGCGTCATCCACGATAAGGATGGTCAGACACCCACGTACGACGGTGATGACTTCGAGGTTCCCTCGCAAGAACATCTTCAGGAGGAAACAACCGAAGACAACGACGTCGGTGTAGACGAGCTCGTTCGTCGACTCCAACAGTAACCGTCTCCTCAGATTGACCAAGGACTGAGTACTAACTTGCTGCCGGTCTTTGGTTCACTTATCTCGCCGTGAAACCGTGTTTGTTAGTTTGGTCGTCTTTTCTCTTCGCCTAGATAACCATCGTATTGTGTTTCTAAGACTGGTGGAACTATGGTGCGTTGGATTTAATTCTGTTTCCGACCCGAGTTCACGACCCTCAAAAATGTTAATTACCCAAGAGAAGATGCGGTGAATCGTAGCTCTAATCTTAGGCATAATCAATGCTCTATATTGAGAACTATTCCATCTTTCAGTCTAATTCAGTCAACAGTTGATGTAGGGGCTGGCTCGAAGCAATCCTGCTCTATGAGCCATGATTTAAAACGTCTATAGAGCTGGCTACAATCTGCTCGGCCGGATGGTTCTTCAGCACAGAGCGTGTCCCAGTCGCCAATAAGCACTAGTCTGTACTTTGCGCGGGTTAATGCGACGTTCAATCGTCGAGGTCCTTCATCTGGGAATGAGAGGAATCCGGAGTTCCCACTCTCATTCGACCGGCAGAAGGACATGATGATTGCTGCTCGCTCACCCCCTTGGAACGAGTCCACTGTATCCACGACGATATCAGCAGTACGCGTGTCAAGTCTATCTAACTCCTTTCGTATTGTCTGGATTTGGCCTGTGTATCCGGTGATGATTCCTATTTCTGACTCCGGGACCCCTGCTTCCCGAAGTTCGTAGACGTGGTGGGCAACGACTTCTGCTTCACGTTCGTTCGTATACGTCCGCCCATGGATCTTCTCCTCCTCACCGGCGACTTGATGTGCGACTACTGGGGAGAAATCGAACATCGTGTAGTCGCTGTCTCTCTCAGCTGTGACTACGTTACTATCATAAAATTGTTCACTGGGAAACTCGGCTATCTGTTCATGCATTCGGTACTGTGTAGTCAGCATCACGGGCAAGTCTTGACCGTATCGCTCAACAAAATGCTCATATAAGGATACCTCCATTTCTCGTTCTCGCAGTTCTTGGGAACCGTATGGCGGGAGTTGCTTGTGGTCTCCAGCCAAAATTATCTTCTCGGCAGCAAGATACGGGAGGAACGTGGCAGGCACTGTCGCCTGTGAAGCTTCGTCTACGACTACAACATCGAACTCGTTACGATTTAGCTCGGCTGTCGAACTCATGGTCGCCCCTATTACATCGGCGTTCGAACGTGCAATGTTGGTGTAATGTTGATGAACGACCGGATTTTCTGACCCAGAACCAATCCGGGCGATCTCCATATCACCATTCAATGCTGCTTCGTGTAGACTTCTTTCTTCCGGGTCTTCTTTCGTTGAACTGCCAACTAACAGGTTGTCTGTCGCTTGATTCGAGTGAGCGCAAGCAAGTACGTCCATATCTCGCTGGACGAAGTACCGGATTAGCGCAATTAGTGTCCGAGTTTTTCCAGTTCCAGGTGGCCCATGAATCAATGCAACTTCATCGGCTGCGATTGCCTGTTTCGCAGCCAGCCGCTGAGATTCATTCAACTCCGGAAACTCGGGGCGCAAGGCACGTTCTGGGGTAAATTCAAGGTCATTATTCCCAGTGATTGCCGCTCGTTTTGACGAAGAACCACGGACTGTGCGAATCCCGTTGAGTTCACGATCATGGGGAACGAGATTGAACAACGGGTAGATTGCAAGGAGCGCATCCTTTCCTGTAAATTTCCGTTGGAGCTCTGCCTTCACCGTCTGACTGGTTTCACTTTGGAGTATAAATGTAAAGCCCTTAGAATCAACTTCTTTTACCGTTGCTTCAGCCGGGAAAGTATCTGGTGACCGATCACCGGGCGGAGAATCAATCAGCACATCATTGTCGATCCAGATGTCCGTTGCTGAGGAAACAAACTCATCACTTGTTAGAACATTGCTGTCTTCTGGAATCTGAACATACCATTGTTCCGCCCCCGATTTTGACGACGTACTAACTACTGGAACCACTTCATGTACCCCCCCATGACTCCGCTTGTATTCCCATTGGCTTAGGACTCGGTAATCGTCTAACTTTGTTTGTTTATTTTCATCTTTTTGTTGGATAATAAAACTATTTAGATGGTTATAAAGATTATTAGCACGGCTTTTAGACCACGATGACGGCGAGATAGATTCTGGTAGTCTTTCTATGAGTTGTTCGTCCTCCGCAGATAATGTTTGAAACGATGGTTTGGAATTTGGCTCAAAATCCGGATGCCAGAACCGAATTCGCCATCCGCACACAGTTTGTCCAACGTCGTTGACGCTAATCCGATTCCGACTGTCACGGTCGGTATCGTAGTATCCGTACGTCGTCCCGAATTGTGTCTTTTTATAAATAATATACTCTCCAGTGAGTTCCGGCGAATCCATTTTATGTAGCGGTATTCGCAGTTCTCCCGACGTGTGTAGCGCACTATATCGTGAAAGTCTGCTTCGAATCGCCTGAACGTTAACTCCGCCATCAGCTCCCCAGTTGTCTTTTTTGGTTAATTTTTGCCGGTCTGCTTCAAACAAATGAGGATTTCGACTAGATATAAATTCGTCTATCATTGAATCTAGATCAATAGAGACCATCTACTTCACAACCTCTATATCCCTATAAATAAGTTTACTGTTGCGAGGAGTGGGTGAGTATCTCAGAGGAGATGAGTCGATAGGTGGTGTTGTCTTTGTCCACTACAAAACACAGCCGACCCGCCCACACGACATCCACCGGGGCAAAGATGCACACACAATCGCAATCAAACACTTATCAAGTCACTGTAGCCAGTTGATTGACGGATCTCATCATCAGACGCAAACCAGCTCTACGGAGACACCCTTCTTGTAGGATGGTGTCTATGCATGACCGTAGTGACGAGGGAAGCGAATTGGATGTGGTACAATTTGGGAGATACGACGAGGACACGATCTACGTGTTCTATCCCAAAGATGCGACAGACAAGGATACCGAAACGATGTGGATTCGGTCTTCGAAGAATGGGATTACTTGGTCAACGGATCAGCGATAATTGGGAAATCCGTTCCTATGCGAGATACACGCTCTATATTGACTGGAACCGAGGCAGAATGTCCATCTATTGAGTATTTCAACAAAGCCGACAATTCCTATAAAGTCGTCAGCTCTCCATCTTTTTGCGGAGACGTTCTTTCCGTCCTTCGAATCCGCCTTTTGTCCCATCGGTCGTCCCGATTTCGAGCGCTTGATTGCAGACATCGAGGGCATCCCCGTAGCGTTCCTGCTTCTCGTAAATGATGACAAGCCGTTTGAACGACGGAATCCTCGGTACCTCTCCAAACTCAGCGACAAACTCATCGGCAATTGCGATATCCTTCTTGCAGTATTCGACACACTTCTCGACCGCATTCTCGCGCTCATCGCGCTGTTTGTAGTAGATGTCTATCAATTCGTTGTACGTGAAATGTGTGCTCGTTGCTGACCCGTCTTCACGGTCAAGCGCCGCGAATAGCACAAACTCGGCGAACTCGTAATCCCTCTCGCTCGCCGCAGTCCCTCCGACCCCCTTCAAATACTCTTGTGAGGATTGCGAAGTCTCGGTCACGCTCTGTTCGAGCATATTAACTTCGCCACTCGTCCCGAATGCCGTGCTGTACTCGTGAAGTTTTTCGCGCTGCTCGTCGGGCAGACTCACGTACCACTCTTGCAGGTCAAGCACTTCGATCAAATCCGGGACATTGTGCCCGGACTGGAACAGGCTCGTAATTCTCTCGAACATATTGATGAGAGTTCACCCAGACAACATAAGATTCAGGTAGAATATGACCGATCGGCCTGGTCCGATATCGCGTTTAAGACAGTGTTCCCGACCGAACGTGCTATTCCGAGATGAAAAACGCACTAGCGATGTCCAAGGCAGCGTTCGCAGAAAGGATCCGCAGTTCGAGTAGAGTATCCAGTTAGTCCTGAAGAGCGGCGACTGTTCGGCCCGTTTCCTCGGCCTCTTCACTACGCGACATCTCTCATCCCGCGAGTGCCTCGTCAATTTCCTCGTCAAGACTCATCGCTTACCATAAAGTCGGGCGTAGGAGTGTATGATATCTCGCATAGCTGTTTAAGTAATGCCGCCTCACGGCGGGTTTGATGCGCTGTTCAACTGCTCTGTGTCGTCGTCCTCGTATGCTGCCCGCCACATCGCATGGACGGCGCGAGTGACGAGTGAAACTTCAGTCACGTCGATACAGGATGGCTCGGTGGTCGTCGTGGCGGTGTTTGGAGGAGGATGGAAGTGTATCTCGGGTGAGTGGGTGTTCGGGTGGCGATCGAAGCGCCAGTTGACGTTGTCGCTATCGACGTAGTGGAACGAATACATCCCCAGTTCGCTCCATTGGATATCGAGTCGAGCGCTCTCGGCGTCGCTGAGCCCATCGTTGAGACTGATGTGTAGTTCTGTGGGGGCGACGATGTCATCGTACGACGTTACGTCGACTAACGGCTCAAGCTCGAGCCAGAGGTCACGAATTCGTTGGAGCGCCGGAAGATAGATCGGTCCGAAGTCGCCGGCACGGTCATCGCCGCTCATACAGCGAGTTGGTGGCTGGCCTCGTCGTAGGCGAGTGCTGCTTGGGCGACTGCGAGGTTCTGCCGTGTTGTCCGCCACGCGGTGAGATCGTTCCAGCCTTCGGTCTCGTTGCCGTCGAGTTGCTGGGCGAGTTCCTCCGGTGACACCACGTCATACCGGTCTTCGTAGTGCCGGATCTCGGCTTTCATCTCCTTGATGCTGTCAAGCAACTCCGGCCGAGTAACTTCCTTGCGTAGCTCGCGGATCCGGGACATTAAAACCCGGTCGCTGTTGCGCTTGTACAGTGTTGTTTGGCCGTCCTGTTCCGTCTCGGCGAACCCGGTGTTCACGAGTGTCTTACTGTGGCGACGCGCCGTCGGCTCGCTCACGAGAGCGCGGTCGGCAATCTCGGCGGCCGACTCCCCGTCGTGGGTTTGTTCGATGATTTCGTACACCCGCTCGAACGGCGTGGTGTCGTCTTTCCAATCCGCTTTGACCTGCTCGTTGACGTCGTCCCACGTCTCGGTCATACTGGGTGCTACGCAGCCAAGAAACAAATAGTTTCTTGAGGAAACTATCTGATGACGGTGCTTGTAGCCGAGCATTGTCAGGCTACTTCCTCCACTAACGCCTCGTGGTGTGTCCGGATCGTAGTTGACGTAGTGGATGCTGAAGTCGTCGGTCTCGAACCATCGGATCCGAAGCGATGCGCGTGTGACCCGCTGGGGAAGTACCCGAGGTCGTAGTCTGCAACGACAGCGTTTGGCGCATACGCAGGCCGTGCGTGGACACTCTCGAATCGAGCGCTTCGGCGTAGGTGAGCGGCAATCCGGTCGAGAACTCCAGTATCGATCGGGCCGGTACTGGGTGGGTTGCCCGGCTGATCAGGCATCGATGTGGCTGGGAGTGCTACCGGAGGCAGGGTGGTCACGTCGCGCCGCGTCGAGGAGCGCTGCTCGCTGTTCGAGTGTTTTCCACTCAGAGAGCGCCTCTCATGCGTCTTCAGTTGCGATGTCTCTGCTGGCTTCAACCAGAGAGATGTCGTTCGGATCGTCTGCGTCGAATTACGTTCTGTACGCTTCGATTTTGTCGAGTGTGTGTGTGTAAGTTCGTCGACGAGTTCCTGCTCGGAGTCTTTGTCGCGGAGACGGTCGATGCGTCGCCACTGAAAATACGCGTTGTTGCGCTCGTACCGGACGGGACGACCGTTGTGGCGGTGAACCATGCCCATTTCGTCGATCCATGTGAGATAGTCCCGGCCCGTCTCGGTACCGCAGTCAGCGAGGTCAGCGATGTCGGAGACCTTTGTGGGGGTTCGAAGCCCAGTGATGACATCAAGGAGCCGTTCGCGGATCGGCCCGTCTTTGAGAAGCGTCTCAGGTGACTCAAGTTCAGTGAGATCTGGTGGCGATTCCGCACCGTCGTACGCTCCCTCAGGGATATCAGTGACGTCCATGCGTGTCGCCTCGTTACTACGGATGTCGGGTCGAAGCGATACATATCTGTGGTCTGCCAAATTAATTCTGCATTACTGTCGCTCGAACGACGGAACGGACGGTTCGTCTCGGGGCTGCGGTCGTAGACTCGAACTCGCAGATCGTTTCATCCTACTACACCCACTGGATACTCGGCTTCTTGGAGGTACGCCCCCTTCCGGAACGAGAATCTGTTGTCGATGGCGACCTCGTACGCGGAGACAACTGATTCGGAGGAGCTGTTCATCGGCACACATTCCGAGGATTTCTCCGGGTATCCTGACTGTCGCCCCGCTTTTTTCGACGCCTTTCAGAACGTCATTGATGTCGGGACGAAACCGGAGACGGAAATCGAGTTGAAAGCGCCGTTAGTTGAGTGGTCGAAAACGGAGATCGCGGAACGTGGGTAGAGCTTGGCGTGCCGTACGACACGACGTGGTCGTGTTACCGGGACGAAGAGCCGGCGTGCGGGACCTACGGTGCGTGTGCGTTCCGGCTTGAAGCG
>LFIK01001800.1_pt1 | contig 17121 bp, 22 predicted proteins | sample 643401 | NCBI WGS metagenome assembly LFIK01 (sample SAMN03777447, study PRJNA286221) | soda lake metagenome | biome: soda lake; feature: Kulunda steppe; material: water; isolation source: sample T5-Br brine of Lake Tanatar-5 | place: Russia: Kulunda steppe | collected 2010-07
CAGTGCAACAGTGCAACCCGCAGTGCTGGTCGGGGAGGGTGGCTGGCGCCCGCGTGCTGCAGCATTCCCGATCCAGCGCAGAGGCACAGGTGTGCGGTGCGGGTCACAGGTCCAGGTCCGGTCGGTGGGTCAGCGCCCGGAGCGCCTGCCGGCTGGGATGGGCGGCCATCGTTTCGTCGAGGCCGGCACCAACCACCTCCAGATACCGGCGTGTGGTCTCTAACGACGCGTGGCCCAGCGCGGTCTGCACCTCCACGATCGAGGCGCCAGCGTCTAGCGCGGTGGTCGCCCAGGTGTGCCGCAGCGCGTGGACGCTGGCACCCTGGTGGCGGCGCACCCCGGCACGGACATACCAGCGTTCGACCAGCCGCCGCAGTGCGGAGGAGGTGAACGCCGAACCGTCGGCGCGGACGAACAGCGGCGCATCGTCGGTGACGTCGGCGAGGTCACGTTGCCGTTCGGCCAGGTATGTCCGCACCCGTTCGGCCGCCTCGGGATAGACCGGCAGCACCCGGGTCTTGGCGCCCTTACCGGTGACTCGAAGCCGCGGCGCCGTCTCGAGTGCCTCGAGGTCACCGACCTTGGCGCCGATCACCTCCGCCGAACGGATCCCGGTTGCCAGCAACGTGGCGGCTAGGGCGGTGTCACGCGTTGGCCATGGCGCCCGCGCCGTGCGGTCTGGGGTCGTGGTGACCAGCAGCAGCCGGCTGACCTCACGGGCCGACAGCGGGGAGGGGGCCGCCTGCGGCGCTGCGGGCCGATCGATCGCTGGCGCGTGCATCGGGTTGGCGGCCAGGACCTCGCGCCGCACCAGGAACTGGCAGAAGCTTGACCAGGACGATGCGATTCGCCGCACGGTGGCGTCAGCGCCGTCGATCTGGTCGAGGACGGTCGCGAGGTTGCGGGGCGCGAGATCGGCTAGCAGTAGTACGGTGCACCAGCTGCGTGCCCGTAGCAGCGAACGGCGGCCGACGCCGCGGCCGACCATCGTCTCGACCCACGGGTCCACGGCGCCGGTCGTGTTGTGCTCCTGCTCGCAGGTGGGTGGGTTGCGGCGCACGGTCGCCGCCAACGCGTCGGTGAACTTGGCGGCGTCGGCGACGTAGCCGCTGGCGGTTTTAGCCGCCCGCCGCGCTACCAGGGTCGCGACCCAGGCATCGAACCAGCCGACCAGCGGTGTCTGCGGATCGGGCTCCTCGCCGCCGTCGAACACCAGCCCGGGCATCACCGCTCCGCTTGTGGTGGTCAACCCCACGTCGACCCGTGCGCAGCGTGCCACAGTTGGCCGACCTGGTTCAACAGCAACGGCCGGGGTTGTGCGCGGCAGGCATGGCCAGCGCAGGCTGGACCGCAGCTGGTGCGTTTGGCGCCCCTGCGTGGCCTGCGGTTGTCGTGCTGGCGTTGGCACGCAGTTGCGTCGCGAACCTGCGGCACAGCGCGGTTGCGCACACGGGCGGGCGCGACAGCACCTCCACGCCCCTCTGGGGGCAAGGTTGCGGACGCCTGTGACCGGTCACGTGGAGGGTGCTGTGCGCGGTGTCGCCGGGGCCTTCGAGACGGCGGTCGGCATGCGGATCGAGGACAGCGGCAAACCCGGCGGTGGGTGGCCGGTCGACGTCGACCGGCGTGCGGCGCACCACGGCAACGACCTCGCGTTACGGGGTGGCGTCCTACCTGCGAACAGCTGGGCTATGGGGCCGCACATCTCGAGTGCCGGCGTTGCGGAGAGCCGACGCACCGTGAACATCTGACCGGCGGGGGCCGGAAAGGGCAACGGGCAGCGAGTGGGCAGGGTTCTGCTTGCGGTGCGTCGACCGGGCGGGCAGCCCACCGTGTGCGCGGGGCGAAGAGTCCCCGGTGTTTGGCGGCGGGCGTTGTTGCGGTACGCGGACGTGCCACCGTCGGCGGCCTGCTGCTCCGCTACGTGCAGGACTCGTGCGGGGCAGGGTGCCCGCAGGCAACTGGCGAGGTCCTGAACCAGTGCCCAACCTGCCTGTTGGAGAGCGGCATCGGGCTGTCAGCAACGAGTAGCTGCTGCCTGGCTGTTGGCCACGGCGCTGCGATCTCGGTCTGTTCGCCGACGAGCGTGTCCGCTAGCAGCGGCCGCTGTTGCGCGGAGTTCGGCTCCTTCCCAACGTAACCACACGGGGCGGGCTCGGTTGCCACGAGCCGGCTGCGCTTGACCACCTCGGCGGGCCTCGGCCGTTGCCTCGGATGAGATGTACAGACGAGATGTACAGACGAGATGTACAGACGAGATGTACAGACAAGGCGTATGGTGCCCCTCCGGGCCGGGAGAACCGGGTCTAGGTCACCACTGTTTCTGCCGTGAACACAGCTTCCGCCCTGCCGGATGGCAGGGCGGAAGCTCGTGACACGGCTAGTTCAGCCGTTGGACCGCTTCGAGCAGCTCTGGCAGTGTTCCCTCCCAGTGCTCTGCGAGGCCTACCAGAGATGTCCAGAGTTCCGGTTCGTCCCCCAGAGCTGCCTGCATCGCTGGGACGGCGTAAGCCCGCGCAGCCTCTGCCCGCAGTAGAGCGGGTGCGGGTGCGTGCCGCAGGAGAAACTCCTGATGCTGCGGCGGCAACGGCTCGGCAGTTTCTTCCAGAAGGTGCTGGAGCACGCCGGGGTGCCGTTCGGCAACCTGCATCACCTGCTCAGGTGTTGCGCCGGCGCGTACCAGGGAGATCGGATCACGCACCTCTGTGCCACTATCCACGACCGATTGCAGCATCGCGGGCTTTCCGCCGGGTAGCTGCGCGATGACGTGGCGCATCGCCGGAACTCTGCGACCGCCGTCGTGTATGACGGCAAGAAGCTCGCTGATCTCGCCTGGGTTCACCGAAGACAGCACCGCAGCGAACGTATCTGGGCAAGCCATGCTGCGGAGAAGCAACTCTGGCACGCTGGTGATGTGCCGTGATCGCCACATCGTTGACGTCAGTGTCGCCATGGCTTCGCCAGGGATCCACCGTCCGTCCGCCAGCTGCAAGAAACGTTCGATGTCGTTGGCACGTATCGTGCGCAACTGGGCAACGATCTGCTTGCGGTGGTTCCGTAGCTCTGCGTCGTCAAGGTCGCTGTACCAGACCTCAAGGGTATCCGTAGGATGCCCGATCTCGCCGAGGAGCTGCGTGAGCGGCACCGTTTCGCGAAGCTGCCGCACCCACGCAGGCGTGGAAGCCGTGCGATACAGATAGAGATCTGCGAGTTCGTCGCGTTCTTGGTCACACACGCGGCTGACAACTTCCTTGCGAACCGTTTCGTCACACAGGCGGGCCAGGAGCACGTCGGGCAGGTTCCGCACGACGCGGTTCCGCATGAGCACGGTGAGGACGTCGACGGACAGCGGTGCGGGCCACTGCCTCGCAGCGTAGTTGGCAACTTCGGTCGCTGTTGCAAGGTCAGTGACCGTATGGAACGCTGACCCGTCTCCGTAGGCTGCAGCGAATACGCTGTCGTCTTCTGCGGCAGTGAACAGGGCCGTGACACTGCCGCTGCACGACTCACGGAGCCACGCGGCATCGGCCTCACTCAGCTGTGTAACGCGCGGCGGTGTCGGCGGCGTTTCGTGCTGCCGCTGCCCGGGTTCGCTCGCTGTTAGGGGCAGCGCAGCCCGCATCCGGCAGTCGATAGGATCGCAGGTAGCGTGCTGGTCGCTGTAGGTGGCAAGCTGCGTAGCATCTGCTTCCCGTACGGCACGGTGCATGATGCTGGACGCGCGCTCGCGGATGGTTCCAGCGTGATGCAACTCCGCAAGCGTGGCAACGACCGCAGCAGGTATCGGAACGTCGACGGGCATCTCGATGAGCTCTAGCTCCGCCCATTTCTGCACCGTGGCGTTCCGGCACTTCGCGATGCTGTCCGCAAGAGTTTCGGGGCTGGTGGCGGCTGCTGCCGGGATGGCCTTGTGCCTGTCCAGGTCCAGCGCCTGCAGCCGGACGAGATCTTTCGCGGTGCGGTTGCGTGCTTCCATGACCCGCACTACTGCCGGCAGCGCAACGTCGCGGCGCGCGGCTGCCTGCTGCACACGGAGACGCGGGTCGTTCGCAGCAACGTGGTGCAACGCGTCGGTGTCGGTCAGAAGGCCAACAGCCCGGACTGCGTCAGCAGCCGGCAGCTGCCGCACGCGTCTGGCCGCGTCGGCGCCCTCCCAGAGAAGCGGAAGGCCAGTGGTGACGAGCATATGATCGCCAGCGAACGTTCGTAGCGTCTGTGACGTGCGAGGGAACCCGTTGCCGTCCAGAGCAGCCAGTAGTTGCGCTGCCAACTGCTTCGGTGAGTTTCCGTCACCCATGAGGACTCCTTGTGTATGGGACGCCAGAACACCGTTCTGGCGCAGGTCACTGTTCGCGCTGCGAGACGGAGTGCAAACAGGCAGCGGCGTGCTCGGGCGGCTACGGAAGCGAACCGGCGCGTCCGCGTCGGAACTGGCAGTTGGGGGCGGGCGGGGAACACCTCCTGTGTCCGGTAGCGGCTGTTGTGGCCTCGCCGCAACGGCATGCGCGCTGGCAGGGTCGTGCTCGGCAGCCGCTGTAGATCGACAGCGGCGGGATCCGGGACCGGGCAGCTGTCAGGGTGGCCGCACCCGGTTGCGCTCACGCGTCCGGGCCCGCACCCACTGCAGCCGCTACCGCCCGTGCGGCCGCGGCAGTGTCACCTGCGCGCAACGCATCGGCCGGGGTGCGGCGACCGAGCCAGGGGTTTCTGCTCTCCGCCCAGTACCAGATGTCCCACGGCCCGTAGCCGGCCGCCAGTAGCGCGTGCACGGCGTCGCCCGCCAGACGGCGGTGTTCGGCGTCGCATCCCAGCTGGAAGGTCGGGATGATCGCCTCGCCATCGTAGGTGAGCGTGATCAGCCGCCCCGCCGTGCGGTCCCGGTTGACGCGTGTGCGGGCAGCCTGCTCACCCACCCCGCATTCGGCGAGCACGGCCACGTACTGGCTGGCGGGTACGGCGCTCCCGGATGCGAGCAGGCGTGCGTAGATCCGGTTCGCCAGGACCGTCTGCGCCGCTGCGGCCATGTCGGTCCGAAGCGGCGGGAGGTCGGTTAGGGCGGTGTAGGTGGTCGGGTCCATCTGGCCTGTCCGCCGGAGCTGGGGTGAGCGGCGCATACGAAACGGTGTCAGCAGGTTGCTGCGGTGCAGGGAGCGGTTTGCTGCGCGTCCCCGGTGTCCGAGCGAGGCGCGACGTCGCGTCAGACCTGCCCGGGTTCGGCAGCGGGTGTCTATAGAACTGTGGGTGCGCAGCGAGGCCCCTTGGCGCCCGGGGTGGCCGTGGGTAGGGCAGCAACCGACCCCACCGTGGTCGGTTGCGATGGTTCAGTTGGCGGCGTCAGGGTGGAGCTGGCCCTGGTTGATGGCGAAGGCCGCGGCATCGACCGCGATGCCGACGAAGTATCTCGACAGACGATCGACCATCGCCAGCCACGCCGTGCGCGAGAGGGCAGCGACCCGGCCACCTCGGTGGATGCACGCCGCGTCGACACTGGTTGTCCAACGCAGATCGACGTAGTGGTCCTGCGGGCCTGAGTCCGACCACCTCGGCACCCAGATGGTGTGGCCGACCAGGCCTTTGCGTACACGGTCGTGGTCTACGTCAGCGCGCCGGTCGAGTGGGAACAGCGGCGCGACGACACGGAAGGGTTGTGTCGCACCCTTCTCGCCTTCGGAGAACTCGCATGGCTGTGGGAGCAGCATCCCGGAGCCGTTGCCGTGCACCAGCACGTTCGAGCGCAGCTCGTCCAGCGCCGGGAACGGGGGTCCACCGGCACGGGCTGGCCAGCGCGCGTCGCTCGCACCGACTCGGGGTGGCGCCACCAGGCACCGAACATGCCACGGGTGATGTCGCCCTGGAACAGTGGCCGGTCATCGGCGAGCGGGGCGAAGTAGCGGCCCGGCTTCGGGTAGAAGCGCTCAGTCACCGAGCGTCAACTCTGATCCCTCGGCGTGCAGCGACGCGATGCCCTGCGCCGTGGCGGTCAGGTCCCACTCGGACTGCAGACGTGCGCGGTCGAGCTCCATACCCGCATCTCGGGCCTCGACGAGCACCTGGGCCGCAGCGCTCACCTGCGGTGCGAGGTGGCGGTGGTACATCTCCGAGAAGCCGACGCCGGTCAGTTCCTCGATGGTGCGGACATCCTCGAGTTCATGCGGGTGCATGGACACGCCCTTGGTCTGGGCACGCCGTCCAACAGGCATCGAACCAGACATACGCACCTCCAGGATGAGCAACCGTTGCCTACCTCTGTACGTGGCGACGCCTGACGGGCAAGCAACCGTTGCCGACAGCGGTGGTGCTCGAAGGCACCGCCCCACCCCGGAACCCACAGTTGTGTGGACACCCGCTGCCGAACTTGGGCCTCCCTAACGTCGGGCAGCGGGTGTTGCTGGATACAGACGAACGGGCAGTCGAACTCCATGGACGAGAGCAGTGCCGCAACATGGTTGCGCGCACGGGTGTCGTCCCGTACCGCGAACCGCGGAAACCGGCAGAGCGGTGGTTTCCGGGGCTCGAGGAGCAAGCAGTGGAACCGCGGCCTGTCGGTCGGCAAGGTCGCTCACGTGTGACGCCTGAGCACCTCGACGGCGCAGGTCTGCGCACACGAGGGTCTCGTGCCAGCCACCACACCACCTGGCGGCCAGTACCGCTTCAACCTTGACGAGGTAGGCCAGGTGCTGGCTGGCGATCGCCTCCCCGCAGCGCGCTCGATGCCCGCGCTGGGCGAGAGTCCGGGTGTGGCGGTCGTTTCGCGGCGTTCTGTGGCGACGCGGGGATGAGCGGTCGACCGCGCTCGCGGAGCTGCGTGGCAGCCTGAGATCGCTGACACTGCCGGCAACCTCACGGATCACTCCCTCGAAGGCATCGTGCGGCAGGCTCCGGAAGCGGTCACCGCCTACCTCCAGCTGCGGTGAGCGGTTAGCCACCAGGCACCGTCGCTGCTCACGTGACGCACCAAGCCGGCACGTTCGGTCAAGACGGTCTGCTCTCCGGCCTCGCGGTCGCGGTGACGGGTTTCGGACCGGCGCCCGCCAACAGTGTGACCGCACAGGTGGTTCACCCGATGTTGTTGTTCGGCGGCGGTGCTGCTCGGTGCGGGGTGTGGCCAGTTCTGCTCAGGAACCGGCCCGTCGAGCCGGCCAGTTCTACGGGCCCGGAGCGGACAGTTGCATGCGCAACGGCCCTCGTCGCCACTGAACCCGGCTCGAGGTGAGGTGGTCGGCAACGGTCGAGCTGTCCGCGTCACTGGAGGGTGTCCCGCGCTGGCCGGCACGGATCGTGGAGCCGCACCGCAGCAGCGACCAGCTGGGTGACCGCTGCTGAACGCAGCACTCCGCAACAGCTGCGCTGAACGCACGCACACGGGCGCAGGCAGCTGTGGCGCGCCGCACGAGCGTGTCGCGGGTCGCAGGGGAGGCGAACACGCGCACAGGAGCAGGCCGCCCCGCCCCCACCGCCGATTTCAATGCTGGTTATCGCCGGTGATCGTTCTTGGCCTGCGGCTGGCGGTCCGTGCCAGCGTCCTGTGGGCCAGCTGCGCGAACCTGCGGCAGGTTCGCTCCGTCCGCGGTGGAACGCAGGGAGGAGGCTGGCCCCCCACGTGTGTGCAGTTCCTGCCAGACCTGGTCGAACCCGCGCGCGATCGGGTCAGGACCGGGGACGGCCCCCGGGAAGGGATCACCGACGGTGGCCTCCAGCGCGGCAAACGCAGCCGTGTCAAGGTCAGCCGCCAGGTCGCCGGTGTACAGCTGAGCGAGGGCCTCGACAACCGGTTCGAGGGAACCATCAGTCGGTTCGAGCGATGAGGGGGGCATGCGGAGCCTTCGGGTGTGGCGCCTGTCGCCGGTGTGCGGCAGGAAGACCGCCGTCGCTGCGCAGTCGCCCCGTGGAGACCGTGTGGTGATGGCCGGGCTGGGTACTGTCGGCCGCGTGCCAGCCCCGGACGCTGCAGTCTAGCGAAGATTCCGGTCGGCATTCGGGCCTGCCGCACTCGATGTGGTCGTGTTGCGCGCCAGGTCGGCGGGGCGTGAGTGCGCCCGCGAGCTGGGTATCGCTGGCGCTGCTCAGCGCTGATACCGGCTGCCGGTGGAAAACTCGTGAAGCAGTGCGGAGAGGGCGTCGTTGCTGCTTTGGTCGGGTTCCGGTTCGTCTGCTGGCCACCACAGTAGCGCATCGAGCGCGCCGCCCGTATGACCGTCGCCGGTGGGGCCCAGCTGGCGGCGCGCGGCCTGCAGCGCCCGGTGCCGCAGCTGCCGCACCGCTGCGGGGGTGCGGCCGAGCTCCTCGGCTACCTCAGCGGCGCGGTAGCCTTCACCAACCGTGCGTTGGAGCACGAGTCGCTGGTCATCGGTGAGCTGGTTGAGGGACCAGCGCACCAGCTGTCGGGTGTGGTCGAGTGCACGGAGGGCAAGACGCTCAGGGTCGTTCAGGTCGCTGTCGTCCTGTTGGTCGGGCACGTCGTAGCCGCCGTGCCGCTGCTGTGCGGCGGAGCGCACGTGGTCGAGGAAGACGTTGCGTGCGATGGTCAGCAGCCAGCGCCGCAACGAGGTCGGGCCCTGCCAGGTGAACCGGTCCAGCCGGTGGAGGCCGCGGACGAACGTTTCCTGGGTCAAGTCCCAGGCCAGGTGGAGATCGCCGGCGGTGTTGCGTAGCTGGCATGCCAGGATCACCGGTTGGAACCGGCGGTACAGCTCCCCGGCGCTGTCTCGGTCCCCCGCACGTGCCGCGGCGAGCAGCGCAGCTAGGTCGACAGCAGCCAGCCGCGCCGAGGCCTCGTGTCGTGTTGCCGGTGGAGGACGCACGCCCTGCAGGCTGTTGGGCGCGCGCTCGGGGGTGTCATCAGGGTGCGAGTCGGGCAGTTGCCGCAAGTCTGGACCTTTGGTGTGGCGTGTGCTCGCGTCCTGCGTCGGGTGTAGCAGCATCAGGGACGCGAGTGCGGTGGGGGGACGTTAGGCGCGGTGTGCGACATCGCTGCGGAAGCCGGGTCGGGATGGAGCCGGGCCGGGATGCAGACGGTATGCGGCGGTGTGGTGGGCAGCGCAGCAGCGGGAGGCATCGGTGGGCCCGGGACGGTGTCGACAGCTTCCTGCCGCACGGGTGCGGGCGGCCCGGATCGGCGATCATGCGGTGCGGTTGCCGAGCGCGCCGGCCTGCGTCCGGACTTGGACGGCGTCAGGTGCGCGCTTCCGTGGCGGGGGCACGAGCCGGCATCGCGTCGGGTGGACGTGACGCTGGCACGGTGCGAGCCGGGGCGGCAGACAGCGTTGCGCGTGCGGTGCCGCACCGTCACTTGGCCACTGCGGCGGTCCGCTGTGGGCGGTGCGGTGCAAGCCCTGGAAGCTGGGAGATGGTGTCGGCGCTCTTGACCCGCCACCGTGAAGCGGCGCGCCACACGTTGTGGAGGGCATCGCTGCGGTGCGTGAGCGCTGGCTCCGCTGAGCTGAAGCCACCGGGTCGCTGCGCTGGCACTAGGCGTCGTGGCAAGCCCCCCTCTGCCGCGGACAGGTCGGTGTTGTTGGCTGCACGAGGTGCAGAGATGCCCAGGCGACGCGGCACGCTACCACAGGTCGCCGTGTGACCGCGCAGAATGCTATAGCAACACCTGTGGGTTCGGGTGCGTTCCGGGCTGCAGCGCCGGCATGTGGCCGAAGAAACGGCAGAGCGTTGGCAGCGGCAGCGTCCGGCCCGGCCGCAACCCCGTTCGGCAGCGCACCTCGACGGGGATGGTTCACCGGTGCGTAGTTGTGGTTGAGTGCGGCGGCGAGCATGCGCCGCACCGTGTGGGTGGCATGGGCCTGACTGGTCTCGACTGTCGGTGTGACAGCGGAGCTGGAGCGTGCCGGGGGGCTGCGGACCTCCGAGAGCATCCCGCAGACGACATAACTGCCAACGACGAACTGGCACTCGCGGCCTGAGATGACCGCGACGGCCGCCGCGTGAGCCTCGTAGCGCGGTCCGGCTGACAGCACGAGGTGCTCCGCTGCCCCGCCGACCCGACGGGCGCGGTCAAGTTCACCGGGTGTGTGGCCGTCACGGAGATGAGCTTCGGGGCTGTGCCGGTCACGAGAGCTGACCCGAAGCTCTACGCACGTAGCGCCAGCCGGTGTTGCCGGCAGCACGTCGGTTCGACTCCGACCAGGTCCACTCCCACCCCCGACCCCGGTCGGGGGTGGGTCGCTGCATACCGGGGGCGCTCCCCCAGCTCCCAGCCCTCCACAGGCCGCGGCTGTTGGACAGCAGCCAACGTTTGCGCACGGTGGGGGAAGGCGCGGTCATGGTGGCTGCCGCCTGACCCCGAAGTCCCGAAGTAAGGAGTTGGTGTGAGCTTTTTCGCTATCCGGGCGGCGGTTGCGGCGGCTGTCACAGTGGCGGTCGCGGTGGTTGCGGCTGCGCCGGCACAGGCGCACGCGGTTCTTGAGGGCACGAGCCCGTCTAACGAGGAACTGGTGGACGGTCCCGTCGAGCAGATCGAGCTGTTCTGGAACGAGAACGTCGAAGCAGCGTCCGGCGGGATGTTGCTGGTGGACGAAGACGGTAACGAGGTGGGCGTTGAGGTTGCGGTCGACGGCTCGGTCGTGACGGTGACCCCGCTCGAGGAGCTGACGCCGGCGGCGTATCAGCTTGACTTCCAGGTGATCTCCGAGGACACCCACCCGGTCGGCGACACGATCATCTTTCGGGTGATGGATGCGCCTGATCCGGTGGAGCAACCAGCTGACGACGCGGCTGTGGACGACCCGGTGGAGCAACCAGCTGACGACGCGGCTGTGGACGACCCGGTGGAGCAACCAGCTGACGACGCGGCTGTGGACGACCCGGTCGCGGATGACCCGGCTGAGTCAGCGGACGAGCCTGCTGCGCGTGACGATGAGGCCGGCGCAGTTGATCTCAGCGAGGCGGAGATCGTCGACAATGAGGTGTCGATCGCTGATGCGGACACCGGCATGCTGTACTTCGCTGGCGGGTTGGTCCTGCTGGCGGCTGCTGCGGGTGTGCTGCTGTGGTGGCTGCGGCGACGCGGCTGAGCGTTTGCGGTTGCCACCTCGTTCCCGCCAGCAGGGCGTGGGCGGCCCTGCCGCCACCGCGGAGTTGTCCGCAGGGACAGGTTGATGCGGGCGGTGCGTTGCGGCCTGGTGACCGGCGGTGCTGGCAGGCTGGTGGGTGGGCATGTGCGCCACTCCCCCACCGGCCTGGTCGTGACCGCAGCTTGCTCGTTCGCCTGCTGTCCACCAACGGCGATATCGGCCGCTGCGGTCCGGCCGATGTTGGCCTGGTGATCGCGGGGTATCCGGCACCGGAACAGGGTTTGGCCGGGACGGTTGGTGCAGCGGTGTCAGCTACAGCGAACGGGCAGCTCACCGCACCCGCGACTGGCAGCAGCGCAGCGCAGCAGCTCAGGGCCTTCCTCCCTGCATGTACGCAGTGACTGCGAACTGTTCCCTGGTAACCCGTGCGGATAGGCTGACAGCTATGGATCCCCTCGCCGGCGCAAAGCGCAACCGCGACGCTGCCCTCTCTCGAGTGGTGGGCCGCGGGCGTCAGCTGCGCAAGACAGCTGACGAGGCAGCCTCTGAGCGCTTCTGGGCCCCGAAGACGGACTTCCCTGACCGCGCAGCTTTCGACGAGGCCCTGGAACGCGCCCGTAAAGAGGGGAAGAAGGCCCGTAGGACGTGATCCGTGCTTCAGCGGCAACTGCTGGCGCTGAACGCGTTCCGGAGCGTGACACGGGGCGATGTTCTTGCACTCGCCAGGTTCTCCTGCTCCGGCAGGTCAGCCCAGCACGGGGCGCAGGACGTCGAGGGCGAGAGACGACAACGCAAGCGTCTCCGCCGTGTCGTGCAGTCACCGGACGATCGCTTCGTAGGCCTCTTCCGTCGCAGCACCGTCATCGCCTGCGGGTACCACCGATCTGAACCGGCCCTCGGCCAGAAGTCCGGCTGCCCGGCGCGCTAGCTCTTGTTCATCGCTGTGGCTGACAGCTTCCCGTCGCAGCTGCTGGGGCGAGAGCGGCTATCCGACCGCATGATGGGCAAGATCCACACAGGCATCGTCAACCACGCGCCCGCAACAGCGGTTGTTGCAGCCCGTGCGCACCCCGGCCACACCGCGAGCCGGAAACTGCTGCTGCGCAACGGGTAGGTAGCGGTGTCAGAGACACGCCTGCGCAAAGACACGCGGCATTGGTGGTGTTGGTGCACCGGTACAGCGGGATCCTGCACGCGGCCTTGTTCGGACCTGCGTCCGGCGGTGCGGACCCGGACGGTTCTGTGAGGTGGCCCTCGGTGTCCGAGGTTACGTGCGGTTGCGTGGACGGTCGGGGCAGGCACGATCGGCGCACAGAGCAAGGGTTCGGGCCTGAGAAAGCGACTGCAGCGAAGGGCGTCAGGAGGAGCGTGGGCCGCATCCTGTGGAACCAGCGACCCGAGTACGACCGACCCAGCGGCGGCGGCGACATCGATGAGGTCGTCCTACACGATGTCACGCTCGTACACATCGAGCAGATGGACGACCGTTGCTGGTGGATCCCGCTCAACCAGTGCGGCTACACGCTGCCGGCAGACCTTGCCCGGTGGCTGGCACGATGACCGGACAGCTTGTTGCGGACCGGCAGACGGCCATCAGCCCGCTTGTGGTGGCGACCGGATGGCGCGACCCGGACCGGGTCCGGTGGCCGCCAACGCTGTCCACATCCTGTGCCGACCAGACCGCGGCTGAACGGCCGGTCATGTCGGTATAGGCACCGCCGCGGCACGCCAAGATCGGCGAGGTGCTCCGCGACCTGCTGTTCGCCGCAGGGAAGAGCCCGCATGTGCTTGGCGGCACCAAGACCGATGACGGCGGGGGCGGTCTCGACATCCCGGCCGCCTGGCTGCTGGTGCGCCGCACCCGGCACATCATCGTCAACGACGCGCCACAGCTGCCCGCAGGCACGTGCAGACACCCTCGTGCAGTTCGCCGCCGGCATCGGCGCCCAGCTGTGGCTGATCGGCCATCACAACCGTGCCGGCGACCTGGACGAGCTCGCCGAACAGTGAGGCGCCGAACAGTGGGACCTCGACCGGTTCGACCGGCACTGAAACCGTCCCGATCACCCGCCCGCACCGGCGCGCCCTGTACCGGACACACCGGTCGACACCCAGCTGCCGACCTCGTCCGCGCTGACGTTCCGTGCCGACTGCCGCCGGCTGCTGCCACCGGCCCGGTTCGAGGCGCTCGACCGGCTGTATGTCGCCACACACGCCGACGCCACCGCCCGGTTCCGCACACACCGGGACGACGGCGGGCTGACCCATGAGCACGTTGCCGCGCACCTGCACCGCCAGGTGCGGGCCATCGAAGCGGCCGCGCTGCCGTTCGGGTTCAACGTCGATGTGGACCTACCAACGCTGCTGAACGCCGCGGGACGCAACCCGCGGCCCGGACGCTACAGCCCGAACGACATGGCCGCACTCGACGCCTACAGCCGCCCCGCCTACGCGGCCGCCTGCGCTGCAGCCGCCTGCGACATCCCAACGAACGACATCGTCGAACTGACCGTCGGCAGCTACCAGCCCGCCACCGGCACCCTCCACACCGCTGACGGCACCGTCGCCATCCCCGCACCGTTGCGCCCCTACCTGGCCGCCCAGCAGCTGGTCCGCCAGCTCGCAGGCGCGCAAGCAGCAGACCCGCTGCTGCTGTCCGAACGAGGCAACCCGGTCAAGCTGTCCTGGGTGGCCAGAACCGTGAAGACCACTGAGATCGAGTGCGGGGTACGGCTCGCCCGGCCACGCTACGACCGCAAAGCCCTCACCGTGCTCGAGTGGGCCACAGCCCACGGCATCGCTGTGCGCAGCATCCACGGCACCACACGACGCAGGCAACGCTCATGAAGACGAAAGCGCAGGTTCGGCTCCTCGACGAGCAGGCGGTCCGCCACCGCCGTCTGCGGCTCGGACTGACCGAGACCTACCTGGGGTCGCTGTGCGGCGTGTCCTTATCGGTGATCCGACGGCTCGAGTCCGGCTGGCCGCAAGACGACCTGTCCGCCCGGTTCATCACCCTGCTTGCAGACCGGCTCGGCTGCACCGTCGGCGACCTCCTCGCCGACCCACACACCGAACCTCACGACGACAGCGAGGCCGAAGCTGACGCGGAAGCCGACGGCGGTCCGGACGACTGCCGACAGCTCGGGGCTCTGCTGCATGCTGCAGACCGACCAGTCCCCCACCGACGCGCTCTGCCATGCGCTCAGATGGGACCTGCCCCGCCTGCACGCCGCCACACTCGCCCTCGCGCAACTGCTCGAACCCGCAGGTGCGGCGACCGTCGTGGCTGACGGCGCAGCGCTGGCAGTCGTTGACGACCTGGCCGCCTGCGACCGCGACACCATGGATACGGCGGCCCGCACCGCGTTCGCGCTGCGGCGACCCAGCCTCCCAGAGCTCCGTGTAGTCCACCAGATACTGACCGCACAACGGGTCCGACGCGGAGACCTCGACACGCCGACCGGCAGCAGTAGGCGGCAGCTACCCGTCCTTGCCGGCGTCGCGGTTCGCCCTATCGGACCGCCACAGGTAGCCGAGCGCGCCGCCGCCGAGGATCACCCACCAGACCCACATCTGGTCCTCGTTCACACCGACCGAGCCGCCACCGGACACCCCGCGGTCCACCTTACGTTCGTGCTGGTCCTGGCGCATCTCGGTCTGCACCCCGCCCTGCGCGACCGCCGTGCCCACACCGGCGGCCAGCAGCACACCGACAGTGGTGGCGACCACCAGCGCCCTGGCTGTGCCGGTGAGCCTGCGGACAGGGGCTGGAGCAGCTTCGCGTGCCAACGGTGCCTCGAACAGCGAACGGCGTCAGGTCGGCTTCCACTTGCGCGACCGTAGAAGCGGCCGGCCGCCGCGGACAAGGACGATCCCGACGCGGCGCCACAGCTCGTGACCATGGCCCTGCCCACCCGGGACCGGACGGCATCGAGACGGTCGCGTGCGTCGAACCCGGGCCCCGGGTAAGGGCCACTTACCTGCCGCTGGCTACTATCATCAGATGCGACATCGCGCCCGGCACTGGACCTACTGTCAACACGCGACTTCCTACTGTCCTGACGACGCGACGTCACAACAGCCCCGCTCCGTCGAAGTTGCGCGAGAACTGTCCGCAGGCCCGAACGGTGCGCTGGGTGCGGTCATCGGCGCTCGCGGGGCGTACCGCGGGGGGTTGGCGACCGGCCTGCCGGTCAGGGCGCGGGGTCTGGTGGCTGCAGGTACTCCACCAGCGCGGCGACGATGAGGTGGCGCATTGCCAGGTCGTACCGCTGCCGTTCGAGGTGGAACTGGCGCTGCAGCGCCAGGAGCCGGTCGTGCACCTGGGGCGGCACGAACGGCTGCAGATGGTGCGGCACCCGCGGGGAGTCGAGATGTTGCCGCGCCCGCTCGACGCACGCGTCGATCTGGTCAAGGTCGTCGGGCAACTGCTCGAGTGCCGCGAGGATGATCCGTTTCTGGGTGGCGTTGCGTCCCCCGGATCCGCGGTCTTCCCAGACCGCACGTGCCAGGGTGTTGAACAGCTCGGCCGTCACTCGCGCCGAGATGCGGTGGGTGTCACGACCGGGAGCCGGACGTGCTGCTGCGGGAGCCGACATCGGCTGGCTGTCTGCGGGACGCGGGGCCTGGCCATCGCCAGCAGGCGGCTGGGCTACCGGCGCCGGTGGGCGGATCGTGCTGGTCGAGCGCGTTGACGGGGCGGCGCGGGTTGGGGGCGCATCGTGGTGCGCAGCCGGGGGTGCTGACACAGGCTGAGCGGCGCTGCCGGACACCAGCGCTGTGTCAGCAGCAGGCGTGTCAGCGGCGTCGGACACCTCCTCAGCGCCGTCAACTGGCTGACCTGCACTGTCGGCGTCGGTGTCCGCAGGACCATCGGTGGTGACGTCGGCTTCGGTGTGGACGTCGGTGTCTGCGTTGTCCGCGTTCTCGGTGTCGGTGTCGGAACGGCTGTCAGGGCGTTGCAGCTGGTCGTAGAGCGGCGGGAGCCGAACCGCTGACGCCTGCCCAGCCATCTGCGACTCGGCGTCCAACAGCCGAGCAGTAGCTTTGTCTGATACTCGGCGGCGGGCCATCAGCCAGCCACCGGCACGGTGTTGTGCAGTCCGAGCAGGTGACCGGCAACGTGGGTGAACGCGGCCGCAGCTTTCGACGGTTTGCGGATCTGCTTGTCTTCAAGGAGGTGTCGCGCGTACCAGGTGATCGGCATCCCCATCGCATACGATTCTGACACCAGCACTTCGCGAGGGATGAATACATCCAAAGTAGGGATCCCGCGCTTGGCGACTTCAGCCATCACGTCATCGCGTTCATTGGAACGCTGCCCCGGCACGGCGTTCCACAGCAGCCCCCGAAGCTGACCGGAGGCCTCCCCCACTTCGAGGCGGCGCCGGTACGCCTCGTAGGTCAGCCCGATCTGTGGCAGTACCCCCCACTCCGGTGTCGCCGGCATCAAGAGTTCATCAGCCACGTGGAACGCGTTGGCGACCAGTGTGGAGGTCGCGGTCGCTGGCGGCGTGTCGATCACACACCAGTCGTAGTCGCTGCTGACCTGGTCGAGCAGTTCAGCTAACGCTGAGACGTGGTTCCGTTGGCTGAGCAACGCCTCGGCCGCGCCGGTCTCCTGGGTCGTACCGCCCCACAGCCACAGCCCGTCGACGTGCTCGTGCGGTAGGGGGCGCGGCAACCCGGCCGACGGCATCGCCAGTGCCATCCCGATGCTTTCCTGCGGCTGACAGAGCTGCCCGCCGTACGCCAAGGTCAGCGACGCGTTGGAATCCAGATCGACAAGCAGCACCCGCTTGCCCGCATCGACCAGCGCACCCGCGAGACAGTAGCTCGTGCTCGACTTGCCGACACCCCCCTTGCCCAGGTGCACCGTCAACACGCGCATGGTTGCCTCCTCAACGGCTCGCGGCTCACCCCGACCACCGTTCCACCGTAGCGCATTGCGGAGGGTTGGACCACCAGCTATTCAGGCTGCGTGAGCGACGCACCACCGGCGTACCGGGCGGCCAGCGGTATTACCCGCTCGAGTGCAAGCACGGTTGTCTGCGGAAAGGCGCGACGGTAGCGGCTGCGGCGCACTCGCCACGCG
>LFIK01001801.1_pt1 | contig 17120 bp, 22 predicted proteins | sample 643401 | NCBI WGS metagenome assembly LFIK01 (sample SAMN03777447, study PRJNA286221) | soda lake metagenome | biome: soda lake; feature: Kulunda steppe; material: water; isolation source: sample T5-Br brine of Lake Tanatar-5 | place: Russia: Kulunda steppe | collected 2010-07
CCCATTCCTGCAGTGAACGGTACCGACGAGGATCGACAAAGGCTGGACAGTCGATCCTCTGCAGTCGATGACGCCGCCATTGAGTGGGCATACTCACCACTCATTCGTGCATGTAATACACAACTACGAAGGTGGCAACCCACGAACGTACGCAACGTCAACGCCCTGCTTCTTACACAATGACACATTGACAATTTCCTAATTGCCCGAAGAAATGTTGATGTAGAAGAGCAATTCAAGTAGCTTCAGTCAAGTATTCATCTCAAGCAGGTTGACATGTCCGGTCTCTGTGAATGGAAGCCCCCATCTCTCAAAAGTGAGAGGGCTTCTCGAAGTAAGGGATGGACAGTGACGGCTTCCAAAAACAAGTATGAACAAGGCAGAATTTTTTAACCTGTCCAACATCCAGGTTCCGAAGCTATCGTGCTCCCCAAGATACTCCAGGTACTCGCTTCTGAGCTTCTTGAATGGGCTTGCTAATGCCAACTAACTGTCAATTCATCACGTGGAAAGCGAATGAGTAGATGGAGGTTTGCAAGTATCAACAATACGTTCAAAAACTTGAAGGAGCATTTCATAGACATTGCTTCTCGTCATGTACTCAAACTACCTGAATAAAAACCCTCGGCCTTGTGACTTGCTTCCTTGATTGTGGAATAGCTGATTTGATTGGGTCATCGGTAGAGTTGGAATTTTTGTAGTCTTCACTACTACGGAAGATGAATTAAATCACTGTGACCCTGTTTTTCCTTCAGGTTGAACATCTGTAATTTCTCCATCGATAGAGAATGAACTGTACTCTGATGAGATACCATGAAGACGGTCTACAGTCGACGTCGAGACGAGTGATTGTCAACAGAATACGAAACTCAATGAAGCAAGCCCATCTCCCTAGAGAAACACCATTTGTTTGAATATTCCACGAATTTTGAAATCACCATGGCAAGAAAGCCTCTCGGAAAATTGAGAAATTCCAAAATCATATTGAGAAAAGGGAAGAAGCATACCAGAGTACTTTGCGACTTAACAAGCAGTGACTCACAATGCATTTTGCTCAAACCTTTGAATCTTACTTTGCGTACGTATCATCCTACAAAAACGATGAACGAATCATTATGTATGTGCTTTCCATGACACCAGAAGCACACAAAAAAAATCATCAAATGATGGCAACTTTTGCAATGCTGGTTCGCAAAGCAAGGCGTGTTGGATCGAGGGCAATAGGAATACTGCTGTTTAACGTCTAGTGTAAGGCCGGTTTAGGCCGTTCACGTTGCCCGATGACCAAAATTCCTGTTATCGTCTTCCCGTCTTCAGGTATAAGGTTGCTGTTTTACGATATTGTGTGAAAATTACGCATATACGATAGGCCTTCGGAACTCGAGATCAACAGTTCCCGAATAACGATCGCTTGGTATAGCTTAAAGTCGACAAAGTGCACACCTTTCTTCAGAAAACAGTGTTTTAGTTTTCGTCTCCATGACGTCAACGTCGTACTGTCCGAAGCGTGCTTTGGAGCACGATGTGATCGTTTGTGAACTAGGAATCAGGTAATTTGGCAAGAAGCTCTATACATTGCATGTACATATTCGGTTCTTTCCTGATTTTCAATGTTTGTGAATAATGAGTTCTCCATAACATAGGACAGCGACATGAGCACCGATAGAAGAGCGACGCATTTCATGAAATGGTCAACACTCTTGGAGTTGTGCAATGTAGGTAAAGGAATCAACTTTCTTGGATTCAACCGCCCCCTGCCTCTGAATAGTACGAGACCAAATTATTCGTGGTCCACCACTAATTCGACCTTACAGATTCAATTGCTCGCCAATCATCTTATTATAAGAGTCGTTTCCGTCGTAATGGCTGCAGAAAGTCGTTTGTGTCAAACATGCTTATGTCCTAAAATTGGACAACTTCCCTAAACCGATCGATAGAGAATGGACACCACCCCGTGCAAGAGCGTCAGAGTCGTACAGGGGTATGGAAAAACAAGAGATTCTCCTCGTCCTTGACAAAAGTGCTGTAGAAGGTCATGTGCCTTAGAGGAGTTGATGGAACTCTGGACACCCTGAAGCGTACCGAACAGGTTAGGGTTGATAATACCTTCGTCGGCCTCGTATTCTATGAAGATAAAGCGTGAATTTATTTTAGAGGGTCATTAGATGTTTTTAGAAGGTTGATGAGTAATGTTACATGCCTGGTTTCTTCCCCTAAACAAGGGTGACAGGAAAGGTTATCTTTGTTACCAATAGAATTCAAAGTAGTTTTCCTTTTCTTAGGAGTAAGCCTTCCCTGTGTGTCATTCTTTTCAAAGAGTATGAATCTCTGAGGAAACTTATGGTCCCAAGGGTCGTGGTAATTTACCCACCCGACAAAGGCGGAAGAATGGTGACAAAAAATCTCCGTCTTTTGAAAAGAAACTTCTATATATTTAGATCTGAACTCGGCTACCTTGATCTTGTATTGATGCAGTTTTCGTCGCATATTCTGTTACTTTTTATCCGCGTTTCAAGTTGTATCCTAGATGCTCAACGGCATTTTCTATAGTACCAGCATTGTTCAACTTATATGTTCTCTTTGCTGCATAATTTTCTTACGAAGATTCCGCGTGAATGCAAGCGATCAAGTATGCGTTCGCTGAATTCTCTGCTTTCTTCACATTTTTCTGAGTGAAGAACTGATGTATCGAGTTAAAGGTCTGCTACATAACCATGAGTTTTCAGGAATTTTGAGGTTCATTTGTCACCGGGAACTTCTCAATGCTTGTGGAGGGGCGTTTTCGGACCATGATGTACTCTTTGCTTTCAACGTGTTGGGATAACTTTTCTGGGCTGTTGCTCATAAACGGCTTCAAGAAGGAGAGTGGAGGCATCTGCTCAACAATACCAAGATCCACATTTGGTTACGGGTTTTCCTTTGAAATACTTCGATGAATTTTATTGTTTGACCTGAATTTTGCGTAGAGCTACAGTATATGCAAAGTCATCCAGCACATATGCACGCACCAATGAAGTAAACCGTTTGTAGCTATGTGTTTCATCGTCTAGGCTGTGGCTCGGAAGTAGATGTAGCTGTGATCTCCTGGGACTTGATTTCCATTGTCTGGAGAAGGAATGCTTCATAAGGGATGAAAACAAATTTATTAACTAGGCAATAAGTAAGATGTGAATCGTTTTTACTCTATAAGCAGTAGCTGCCGTTTTGAATCGGCCGATCATTGTTCCGTTTCAGGATTCTGTCGGATTTGCGTATTTAAGTACGCTACACTCCATAAGGAATCTGAAGAGTTCGTAAGGGGTGAATCTCTTCATATAACTTCTCTGTACTGCAGCAAAAGCAGAGCACTGACTGAGTATCACAGCTCCTCAAAAGCATAGTCTGTCGAACTCTGCATATTGCAAGGATTGATTGCACTGCAAATTTACCAACTTCGGCTTGCTTCGAGTTTGCATCCGGGTGTGGCGCTGTAGACATTCATGTCCTGTTACAGTAACACAGTGCGAAGTCTGTGAACGATCGCCAGATTCATGGAAAACAGGGCAGCTCCCGATTTAGAAAGGGCCGACTTAAACCAATGTAAAACGAATTAGAAGGTTAACAACGATCACGATTCAACGTTGGGAATGTGCAAAGTTGCTCGCTTTCGTGTTGCAAGCACAACACCAGCATTCCTCTTATCATTGTACTCTATTCGCTTTCTAATTTCGTCCCACGAAAGCAAGGGATGATCAACACACTGTCTTGCTTGCAGTCGTTCAAGGGATACACCGATATCAGTTGCCAGGAACCAACTTTCATCGAGAAAGTTAGATAGGTGTGACCATGGAATTCGATCAAGGAGAAGGTAAAGTCCTTCTACTAGCACAATTTCACATTCTGGGGAAATAGGTATAGCCTCTGCCACAGGGTCTCCAACAAAGTGGTCAAATGCGGGGCAAGAAAAACTCAGGCCACCCTTCGCATTCCGGATGGCTTGAACAAATGACACAGCATCAAAAGTCCAGTGTGCACCCCTTCGTCTATGAGCTCTTGCTGGGTTGGGCATTTCGTCTAGCTGAGATCTCGACAGGTGGAACCCATCCATTGGCACCACTTCACTGACGTGTTTGCCAGCGCATCCGTTGATACAATCGCGGAGGTCCCTCGCCAAGGTGGACTTTCCGGAACCGGGGCACCCAGCGATGCCAATGACAAGGCGACTGTTTGTTCTGCAACTGTGCAACTGAAACACGCGATCAGTCAAGGTTTCAAGAATTTCTGTCCGTGTTGAACAATCCAAAAGTTTCTCTTGCACGGCTTGTACCGTTGGTCCCTTTCTCGAAGTCTGCCACTGGTCGTCGGAGCCGATGCCTGGAGAAAAGGCTTTGCACGAAGAACGGTGGGATTTGCATGTAGTCAGAATCAGGCTTCGGGCATGCTTCTGAAACCTTTGCGATCCGGTGTCGAATTTCTTCGAAGCGTGCATGATCAATCCCGGGCTCTCCAATGGTTTGGGTTGCCTGCGTTGTCCTCGTTCAGCGGCTTCACGTCGTGCAGGCCAATCTATTTGGTGCACCGCCTTGAGGACCAGCAATTTTCGAGTGGCGTTCCGTGTCATGGACGACGTTTTTTTTTCCCGCTGTTGGCACCACTGGGTTCGGTAGGTTCACTCCTTCGTGTTCGCAACGCACGCCTTTCGACAACCCGAAACGATGCATTCGTCCAGGCGGCAAGTGTTCGACGTGTTCGGGACGTCTATCTCTGCCATTTTCGTTTCGACGTCATGCGCATGGTTTGGGTTCGAATGGTATGCACCGTTCGTTCGCACAGGTTGTTTCGTCGTCGTTTGTTTTTTTCTTTTTTCTCCACTTGTCTTCTGGTTCGTTCTTACGTCGGTTGGTTTCTGTTGGTTTTTTTGGGTTCCTGTTTCGTACGACGGGTGTGGGCAGGGGTGTTGTCTTTCGAACACGGTGTTCGATCGACACGGTTTGGATCCCGAACCACGGTTGTGACGCATGGATGATGGTTTCTTCCTTTTTTCTTCGATCGTTGTGGGTTCCTCTACCTCCGTTGGGATGGGTGGATCCAACCCAATGGACGTGGGAGAGGACAGAAGGAAGGGCGGCGTTTTCGTTTCCTTTCGTGGGATACGATCGATCGATCGATCGATCGATCGAATCCTTCCATCCTCTTCTTTCTCTCGGTTCTGGGAACCCTCTCTCGTACATCGTTCCTGTTCCTTCTCCAACCCTGGAACGCACTTGGGTACATCCTCACACACCTTCCACGTCTGCTTGTGGGTGGGACCCTTTCGTTCGTCCACCTTCTCCACCTACCATTCCTCTGTGGTCCTGGTCCATCCGTTCCAGTCTCCCCCACACACAGGGACCGACGTCGACGACGGGACGGAGAACGAGGCGCGAAACGAGAAACCAACCCAAACGAGAAACGATTGCACACCTGCGTTCGCACCTGCGCGTTCGAAAACGAAGAGGAGGAACCGTGCCAACCAGGTGGAACCACGTGGGAGAGAAAGCCCACGAACCACGAAGCAGCGTTCTGCGAAAACAAACCCAAAAGACCGGTGCTGAACCACCATGAATTCGAGAGTCGTGTCCATGACGGCGGGATTGCAAGTCCCGACCCCGATCGCCAAGCTTGTGAAAGAAGAACAAAGGGAAACGGAGTGGGAGAACGAGAAGATGGAAGCAGAGCTCGTGCAAGTTGCACAAGGGAAGCTCAAAGAAGTCCAGAAAAGAGTGATGGAGGGTTTCCAAGATGAACCCGTTGCACCGTATCAGGCTCTTCCAGTGTCCCTGAAACACTTTGCGTCGGCAGAACCCATCGTGGAACCATCTGAACGTGCTCCTGAGGTAAGGATCGAAACTATACGCTCGCGTGAAGAGATGCTGGTCATGGCCCTTTGGACAAAATGTAAACTGACATATTTTGTCGACCCTGTTGTCTCCCGCCAAATTAGGAGCACAATGCTGAAATTGCAAGGGTGATTGAAGAGTACACCGATCTCCTGCGTGAAAGAACAAAACATCACCTGGGCTACCCTTACAACCTTGACTTTGATTACGGCCCCTTGGAGGGGCTTCAAAGGTTCAGCATTAATAACCTGGGCGACCCATTCATTGAATCAAACTACGGGGTTCATTCTCGGCAGTTTGAGCTTGGTACCCTTCTCTGGTTTGCAAAACTGTGGGAAATCGCACCTGAAGACTATTGGGGGTATATTACTAACTGTGGCACAGAAGGAAACCTGCATGGCATTTATGTTGGTCGTGAAGTACTGCCAGATGGGATCTTGTACACTTCAAGTGAAACCCACTACTCAGTCTTTAAAGCAGCCCGTATGTACAGGATGGACTTTGAAAGAATTGAAACGTTGGAAACAGGTGAGATTGATTACGATATATTGCATGAACGCCTCGTTCGCAATAAGGGCCGTCCTGCAATTCTGAATGTAAACATCGGTACAACAGTGAAGGGTGCCGTAGATGACTTGGACAAAGTCCTTGAAATACTAGACAGTGCAGGGTACAGCGAGGAGGAATTCTACATTCATTGTGATGGTGCTTTGTTTGGCCTTATGATCCCTTTTGTGAAACGAGCTCCTATGGTAACATTCAAGAAGCCGATTGGATCAGTATCTGTGTCTGGCCATAAATTCATTGGTTGCCCTATGCCTTGTGGTGTGGTAATGACTCGAATGAAACACATCAAAGTCCTCTCAAGTGACATTGAGTACTTGAACAGCAGGGATGCAACAATAATGGGATCAAGAAACGGCCATGCAGCAATTTACATGTGGTATACATTGACAAAGAAAGGGTATGGGGGTATGAGAAAGGATGTAGAAAAGTGTTTGCGTAATGCGCTTGTCCTAAAGAACATGCTTGAAAAAGCTGGCGTGAAGTGTATGTTAAACGAATTGAGCAGTACAGTTGTATTTGAGCGCCCAACTGAGGAAACATTTATCAGAAAGTGGCAGTTGGCATGCCAGGGAGATATTGCTCATGTTGTTGTTATGCCAAACGTTGATATCAACAAGTTACAAATATTTGTTGCCGAGTTGATCGCCTCCAGGGCAAGGGAAGCAGTTCAAGCCGCCAAACAAGTGGCGCTTGCTGCAAAAGAAATCGAAGATTGTGACTATGAGTTCACAGCTTCTTCATCTGATTCTGAAATATAATCTGCTTTGCCCTTGTGGACTTTATGCACCCATATCTAGAGCTTCTTCTCAACTTCGTCGACAATGATGAGTGAATTGTAAACGCGGCTTCAGGAATTGCAGTAGCAACGAGAACAGCAATTCTGAGGAAGAACCTTTCATATCCGTTTCTAGTATGGATCCTACAAACTTCCACCTCCCTGCCCATAGATACAGTTGTAATCCTTAGGCCGAAAATGACTCCATGTGACAACAAAAATATTCAGAAGGGAAGGGTTGAAGCGCCAGTTTCCTCGTCCACATGTGAAGTGCTGAAATGGATGCTGCGACAACTAAACTCAAAGTTGCTGCTGCAGAGAGACAAAAAGGTGGGTTGATGACCAGTGTGACACAGAAAATGCATCTATTACTACTTACCCGCACCAGTATTCCAGAACCAAAAGAAGCTCAGTCAAATTTCTGGAAATCAAGCAAAATAATCAGCGCTACTGACTTGATGTACTCAACCTTCTGTAGGCAGGTTTGTACCAACATGACAAGAGACTTGGAAAAGTGGTGCAAAACTACCAGGAGAAGGTTCAGGAAAAATAGAGCACATCATGCACTGACACCTTCCTTGTCCAACTGGCTGTTGATCGAATAATCATAGGCTGGCAATGATTTTACCAATGGTTCAACAGAAAGTGTGGGATTACCATCACCTTTCTTCTTGCTTGCAATATCAAAGGATTTGTTTTTGAAAGCAGGAGAAGTGAGAGCCTCAACACACACCCTAGCTACATCTTCCCTGGATATGGACCTTGTTTGGGAACTGAGTAAAGAATCGTCCACTCCTACAACCAGCTCTCTTTCATTTCCTGGGGTGTCCTGAAGGCCTCCTGGATGAATGATTGTATAATCTATGCCAGAACGTACCAAGTACTCCTCCGCTTTTCGTTTCCAAAGCAAAATGTTTCCGTTTCCTATCTTGTTCAGCATATTGTCCGTTTGAGTTCCACCCATGCTACTGACCAGAACCACTTTGCTAACGCCGGCTTCTTTGGCAGCATCGATTTGATTCTTTTGACCCATCCAGTCAACTTTCTCGGGCTCTCCATTACTCTCAAAAGAGAACGATGGCATTCCTGGATTTGGGTTGCGTATAAGTTTTTTAAACAGGACAGGCACTAGAGATAGATAGTTGATTTTCGGGACAGCACTGGTAACAATTACGACTGCATCCTTCCCTCTCATAGCTTGGAGCAGAGAATCCTTCTTGGCAACGTCTCCAAGCACAATTTCGTCCTCGTTAGCCTGGGATAGGTTCTTTGCGCTCTTCTCGCTTCTCACAAGGCCGAACGGTTTGAACGTTTCAGATTTCTCCTTCAGAGCCTTGAAGACCAGCCTTCCTGTCTTCCCTCCAGCACCAGTCACAAGTACACTTTGAGCCTTCGTTTCGGATGCCATGACAGAGAGTTTCCTGGCTTTTGCACTGTGCACGTGGAGGCTTTTCCTTGTGTCCGACGTCCGACGTAGGAAGGGGTTCCTATGCGCTCGATCCCGTGACAGCCTTTTGGGCGATTGTAGGAGCGTCGCCGTAGGTGATCCTTTCTTCGACTGATTCAGAGCTCGAGCATTCGAGCCACGGCTCCACGACGAGAGTCCTTGCATTCAACTTGCCAGCAACCGATGTCCACCAGATCTACCGGGTGACGTGATCCGTTGTGAGCATTCGAGCACGTGTCCACCAGGTTTCCCCCATCCACCCGGTACAGCACCCTTTTGAAAACATGCTCCCTTGCTTTGGAAAAGGCCGATCCCTTCGCATCGGATGGGACGAGCACAAGTCTGAATCGGACGAACCAATCCAGGTGGGAGGAACACCGTGCACGCAACGGGCCGCCGGAACGACACCAAGTGTGTGAAAGCGCGATCGAAACCCATCCACCAGAAGTGATTCGCAGATAGTAGTGTGGAGGTAAGGTCCACGACTCGAAAACGCGGTTGAGTTGCTTCTGGTTGCCAGCTCTCCCTCTTCAAACTGCAAGGACCAGTCTGCGTCAAGCAAGCTCGGAAAGTGGAAGAGACAAACCCCGAAACGCCATTTCTAAGAAGGCTCCAAGTACCGAAATTTCCATTTTGTACTTGAACGATTTCTCAGTGCAGTATCATGAGTCAAGGCATAGCTGGCGGGCGGGGAGACGCTATGGTGCCTCCCGCCGGTCCTGTTTCCACTGATACTATTCAGAAATATCTCGACGAGAATCAAGCTCTCATCATTGCTATCGTTGAAAACCAGAATCTTGGAAAGCTGAACGAGTGTGCCCAGTACCAAGCAAGATTACAACAGAATTTGATGTACCTAGCAGCCATTGCAGACGCTCAGCCTCAGACAGGAGCTACCACTGGGCCACATCAAAGCAATCCTAACCAGATGAACACACAGTTTATGAGGCAGCAGCAGCAATACAATGTCCTCCAGAGCCAGTATCCCCACGGACCTTCAGCAGGAGGTCAATTTCCTGGACCTGGTACCTACAGATAGGGACAAAAAGGGGCACCCATGCTTCGTTTGCATCTACGCGTCGTCCTACCTGCTGGTCCTGACATTTCATTACTCTCGTATTCAAAATAAGTTTTTTCCAGTTGTGCCAGGTTTGTATGTTGTCCTTTGACCATACACAATCTAATGGTGCAGCTATGTGTACAATGACATGTACTTTTAAGTTGTATTTACCTGTTCGACACTTCAGAGCTCTAATTCCCTGAACTGTTCGTGCATTCCTAGAACTTGAGTTGGTCACAAGTGGTTCTGTTGTAATGTGTTTGATGTTGCTTGTATGCGCTCCCCATTCATTGTTAAATGAGATACATTGAATCAAACCTTGAACTACTTAATCAAAGATCGGAACTACGGCGCTCTTGATTGAGTAGACTCCCGCTTGTAAGTCTCAAAGCATGATGAAGCCGGCATTATTTCTTTTACAAAAGTCTATCCACGTGCGATGGTAGAGATTTGCGACCATATCTTAACTGATGCTTTATCTTCAAGAAGAGGACTCAGTACCATTTCCACCCAGACACAAAGAAGCATACAAATGGACTTCGCAATCGATTTCTATGCTTCTCACAGCAAATGAATACATGGTTACAGAGTTGCCTAAACTTGCTCACAGAACCTAATGAAAATTTGTTTGCTACTATTGCATCCTCTTGCACAAATTTTAGAAAGCACACTATTGGTCTTAGTAACATTTGGCCTTCGAAAGTCGTGCTTTGATTCATCAATCAACCTTACTATCCATGCCTCCAAATCAACAACCTTAGGAATTGCACTCACCCACGTTCCCAAACTCACCTTAGGTATGTATGTCTAAGTTGCGCATTGGCAAAGTTATTGCCAAATGCAGTTGATGTTGAACAAATTCATCGGAAGACTTGCTTTTGATCTATTCCTCTAAAAGCAAAAGTGGAAACTTTTTGACATGTAGGTCCATGTGCTATGAATTCGATTTACCACTGCTTCTGGCTCCCTTTACAATCATTTCTCTTCATACGTAAGGTTGTAAAACGCGTATGCTTTGTAATGAGAGACAAGAGGCCGTTGCACTTACGATAAGGGCATTGTAATTTTTGTAAGAAGGCGGTGCATGCATAGTAACTTGAGCAAATTTCATTTGCGTAGCTTTTGGCTTCTAACTTCGCAACATACCCTCAACATTTGATTGTTTTTGTGGATCCTAGTTGAATTTGACTCTTGACAAGCGACTAGTACTTCCAAGTTTGGCCTACTTGATCGAAAGAGGAACAATCGCCACGCAATGATAGTTTGTATGTACAAGGGGCAGGATGAGACCTTGGAAGTCATTTTTAGGAGTATCTTTCGGCTTCACAATGCGAGAAGCTATGCTTCGTAATATGCGAGTCAAAGGCGTGTGTTGTAGGCAGTGTCAATGTGTTAAAGGAGTTATTGCTTGGTTTTTCCACAAGTAGAATCATCCGATATATAGAGAAATCCTCATTATTTCCACCAACTTGATTAAGAAAGGTTTGTTTACAATTTCTTTCTAGACTACTCGAGTACAAAAGCCAATTCGCTTTTCCTTCTTCTTCCAAAGTTTTTACTTGCAACTTCGATTGCTGAGTTTGTGGGATGGGCATTTTCTTAGCATCATTTAGACTCTAATTGCTCGTCTTTGAATGAAATATCAACGAGTGCCATAGCACGCTTTAAATTCATTTAATTGACTTTACGACCCTATGCTCGGAAGATTTTCATACCTTTCTGAGTGTATCACCTCATCGTGCACACATTCTGGGAAGATACTACCCAATTTAGCATGAACTCCTTCCTAACTTGTAGGTTGTTACAAAAGATGTTGCAAGAGTAGGGATAAGATCTCATAGACGGAAAGTTTAGCAACATAAAGAACAAGTACCCCTTTCGTTGTTCTCTGCGGTATTTTTGAGATGGTTTTGATGCAATATTGTAAAAGATTGTCAAGTTAATTTAGTAAAAAGGAGCGTTTGTGAAAGCATGCGATGAACGAGCCCCGCACAAGGCCTACGGATCGTACAAAAGATCAAGTTGTCCCGGTGCACCACCTACCAAGTATATTACCCATTGGCAACTAGAAGGGGTCTCGCCTCCTTTCGAGGAGAAGCTTGGGTTCGTTCCAAAATCAAATTCTACTTGATTGAGAGTAATTTCAGACTTCTAAGGGGCAAGTATCATCGGGAAGGCCGCGGAAAACTTTCAACATCAACTCGAGAATGCTTCGTAACTTATGATTTTTATTGAGTAAGCTTGAAGATGGATTGTTGAGGATAGTCAAAATGTTGTTGGTTTCCCTATGAGTGGAGTTCTCAACTAACCACTCGATTGCATACAAAAAAACGAAAGACAAGTGTAGCTTGGTACTATAAGAACAAGCAAGGAATATTAGAGACTGTGTGCACATCGACGCAAGATTATTTAGTAGTATGAGGAGAAATTTTACGGCATTCCTAGGCAACTGCCTTTTCTTCCTAGTATGTACACTACGAATCCCGATCATGCTTCTAACTTACTCTTTCTTGATTCGAAAGGTGCTCCCTTGCTCAATTGCGTACAGGGCGTAATGGCTGCAAACCGAATGGATGTTTGCAATACAATGAATGGTACACTCTACATGCATCGTAAAGTTCTCCATAGAAGCTGAGGTTTTCTCGATTTCGGTAAAATAATCGACTTGAGTCTCCATTATGGTCTTTGAATTGGAGAATCGGTTGAAAAGCCACATTCAAAACAAAGTGAGATGTTTCATCTCGTTGCATGTCATCATGCAACGTATGGGTGTGACGCATTCAATGTGACTAGAAAAAACAAACTACGATGTAGATTCAAAAGTGGAATACTTAAATGTGCAAACTGGACGTCCTAAGACGAAGAAGAACAGCAGGGCTTCTTTTTTGGTCCTTCATCGCTCCCCTGATTTTGAACAAGGATTGTTGTGCCTTCGCCAGGTCCACGTGCACCGCTTTCTTCAGCAGCAAGTGCTTTCTTGCTCACAATGTGATAAATCTCCGACAATATTTTCTGAAAGGCTAACTCAACATTTGTTGAATCAAGCGCGGAAGTCTCAATGAAAGACAGTGATTCCTTCTCACAGAAGCTACTGGCCATATCAGTCTGCACCGCACGGAGATGCTTCAGATCACTTTTGTTTCCAACGAGCATGATAACCTGCATGTAGAAAAAGGTTCCTGTTAGCAACTGTTGACAGGTAAGAACAAGCTACTTCTTTCCTTCACTCCAAGAAACTCACAATGTTGGAGTCTGCATGATCCCGCAGTTCCTTCAGCCAACGCTCCACATTGTCAAAGGTACCTGCCAAGCGAATGTCAGGTCAGTATACACCAGCAAACGACACGATGCGAACGGTATGGTAAAGCACATACCCTGTTTTGTAATATCATATACAAGCAGTGCTCCCACAGCGCCTCTGTAGTAAGCACTAGTGATAGCTCTGTACCTTTCTTGACCTGCAGTATCCCAGATTTGCGCTTTGATCGTCTTTCCATCCACCTGAAATGACCGCGGAATTCAAGCAAGTCCAAGCAAGTTAGCACCAGCTCATCACTTGCAGCACTCAAATGTGCAACGCCCTTCGCTTCCAACTAACCTGGATACTTCGAGTTGCAAATTCCACACCGATGGTTGACTTGGATTCCAGGCAGAACTCATTCCGTGTGAACCGCGACAGGAGGTTGGACTTGCCAACACCGGAATCTCCGATCAAGACAACCTTGAAGAGGTAATCGTAGCTGTATTGATTCCGATCGATGCAGGAAAAACGAGTCAGTATTGCCGGCCTTGTTGTTCGAGAATCGGAAAATTTCGCCACGACAAAGAACTTCGCCAAGACAAAACCCCCACCGAGACGATGCATCGAAGTTCCTCGCACGGATCTACGACGCGCGGGACATTGCAGAACACAGCACCATGATACACGGGCTCCACTCTCATTCTCGACAAGCATGCACGTAGGACAGTTTCAAGATCCACGATTCAAGGCAGGCTGCTGAAGGCGTCGAATCGTGCATCCAAGCGTGCGTGTGCAAGGCACGTACGCCGCAAGCCCATCAGTTCCATCACGGGCGCGTAGGTGATCGAGCGCAACATTTCGGAAGGAGCCGGCAGCATGGTAGCCTGTGGTTTCCTGTGTGGGGTTTCGTCCACGGTGCTGTTCCCGCTCTTGCTCCGATCTACCCTTCCCTTTCTCCGCACGTTTTCGTTCGCTTTCGCACACTCAACTCATCGTCTGGCTTCTGCGCCATGGCTTTCGATCCACGTGCGACTGGATTCGCAGGTGACGATCCGTTCGAGAACGTACGCGTTGTGCGCCGTCCAGCGGTGTCCTTCGGCTCCACACGTGCGCGCGATTCCAGGGATTCGTTCCCTTTCCCCCCCAATCCCTTGGTCACAGGCCGTGCAGAGCACCGGAGGAGAAGCCACGATCCACACAGGAAACCAAGTGAAGAGAAGTCCAGGGGAGAAAAAACTAACGTGATCACACGGGACACCGTCCAGGTTGGACGAGGAGTCCGGACGAGGAAGTCGGGAGGCGTATGCATCCGTAGGACAGTGGACTAGCCATCGTGCGTGGATGCACATGTGGACTTCAACAACACGTGACGAGGAAATGAACGGAAGAAATCAAAGGGACAAAGTCGAACTTGCCTACGAGTAGACCAACAAAGTTTTACTCCCGCACAAATGGAGAATACGCCTTCTTTGCCTGGGGACTGCTGTGCATGCTGGGTTCTTGCTTCATCATGAGGTTGCGTCATGTTTATTCGTCCACTACACTTCCACGTCAATAAATCGAAGTGAACCAACGAATGAAGCGGCCAAGGATTTGGATGGTCAAAGAATAGATTATTCGCATTGTAGCAGAAGAAGCCTTCCATGGTGTGGATGCAAAGAAGGGATATGTTTCGCACTGTGGAACACCAAGGCCTACGAGTTGAATGCAATCAAAGCAACATTTCACACTCTGCCATCGTCGATGTGCCTTGGCCTTTCTTGGAAAACTCGGTTGAATCAAGCATTGGTGCCCAAACTAGTCCAAATGCAAGTCAATTCACTATATTTGCATCGAAGGAAACTTCGGACTACTGACCACTTTTCATTAAGACGCATACATGATAATCGAGATCGGCATGCATGATTTTGCGGACAATATGGTGACAAACCTTTATGGGAACGTTACAAATAGATCTTGGTTTGTTGCTATTCTTTACCATTCCACTTGGATTGAAGCAACGCCTTCCTCCGCCGTCGAGCGTGCTGATGAAAGAATCCCTATTTAGAGAAGGTTTCCACATTTCCATGCCAAATTCTGTCTTTGAATCATAGGTAGTTATTTCCAACGCACCAGTGTTGAAGCGGAGGGTTAAGAAATGTACAATGCCATGTGTTTCGAGCCTACGAATACGAAATTGAACAGCTTTAAATCCCAAGCCGAAGCACTTGCAATTCATCACGAACCACGTGTCCCTTCTCAAGATCTAGCAAGTGAGGTGGATGGAAACTAGGTAGGGAAATATGAAAAGTGCGATCCCTTCTTGGCGTCGGTGCCTGCATCGGGATAAGATCAAAACAGGCGCTCAATTGGAGCGGAGGGAGAGACGAATACGGTGGAGTGGATCGATCCGAGGCCGACGATACAAACAGTCCAAGCATTGCTGGGCATTCCACGACGCGAATGCCGAGGGTTCCGAAGCATTCTTTCGAGAGGAAAGTGAACGAGTTGAACAAGCAAATTCGAACGCAACATGCCGAAGAGAGAAGGGATGCATTGGCTGCTCTTGCTGCGATGGCCTCGTTCAAAATTGAGGACCAAGGTGCACTAGATGCCCTTCGACAATCAGGAGACGCGTGTTTGGAGCTGATAGAAACATCGGACGATGGCAAGACAGTGCAGAATTGCGCGCTGGTCTTAGGCGGCTTGTTCAAGTTGGGAACTTTACAGACGGACGTTCGGTCTTCCCAGAGGTACGCCAACGCGTTGGTGTGTGCCCTAGCTGAAGATGGACACGACGGAGAAACGAAGGCCGCAATTGTCAATGCCATTGTCGATTTCTCTGAAACCTGCGAATCGAATCGGAGAATCGTCGTGGATAGAGGTGTTGTCACCCTCGTTGTGAATGCTAGCAACGGAATCGAGGACATACAACTTTTGTATAGTTTTGGAAATGCACTCATCAATCTGTCAATGGATAATGCAGAGTGCACAGATGAGCTTGTTAAAGCTGGTGGGCTCAATGTGTACCTGAAGTTGATATCGTCTCAACAATCTACTGCGCGTCACGTTGGCCTACTTGGCATTGGAATGGCAATTGGGAAAGACGTGAGCTACGCCTTAAACTTCATTAATATCCCAGGCGCTATAAGTCACATTACTGCATGCATGCAAAGTGTGGATGCAGATGAAAAATCTATTGCAAGTGACATTTTCTTTACACTGGGCGGCACTCCAGAGTGCAAGGATGCCTTATTGGCTGCGCTTCAAAACAAGATGGACTAACGTGGCTTCACCTGTCAAACTTGAGATCCAAATGAGAGTGCTGGACAGGCACGAACAAGGGTTCAGCATTTCAATCAATGGAAAAATGTTTATTAAGTCCTAAGTGACGCACTACTAGGGAAGCAGTCAGCTCAGGAACGGGTAGAAGACCATTCCAATACACCGCCACTCTACGATGGCGATCAATCTTGAACTTGCTCAACAAGATCACAAGCACCAAAGGCACAGGGATCCAACGGAACACCGTCCTTTCGCACCTCAAAGTGAAGGTGGGGCCCGGTGCTTCTACCAGTGCTCCCGACACAAGCGATGAGCTCGCCCTGCTTGACTTTCTTTCCAGGTTTTGTGTACAGTTCTTTGTTGTGTGCATAACGCGTTATGAAACCACCGTCATGAACCACTTCCACAAGATTTCCCAATGCACCCCTCCATGCAGCGGTCACAACAGTACCCGGAGCAGCAGCCACGACAGGCGAACCACTATTAGCCGCAAGATCTACTCCCAAGTGGAAATGACCACTATTCCCACCGCCCATAGGATGTTGTCGGGGACCAAACGAAGATGAGATCTCACAAACGCTTCCCACGGGCGTGATAAACCATTTTGAGTATTCCTCCGTATCCACAGATGATCTTGCGCCTCGTCGATTCCTCCCTTTTCGTCTCTTCCACGTAGGCACGTAATTCCCCCAGCACTGCTTGTATTTGCTTTCGTACTGCTCGCTTGTTTTGTCGTATTCAGACATTTTTCCTGCACGGTACGTTGGGTACTTTCAGGTGATAGGACGGGCGCGGTACACCTCGGATTCTTGGTTGAAAGCCTGCACTGTTCCCGTTCCGATCCTTCTCCTTTCGTATTTGCAACGTCGCGTCTTGATTTTCCTTCAAGCGCGTCGATTTCACGGGTC
>LFIK01001803.1_pt1 | contig 17116 bp, 9 predicted proteins | sample 643401 | NCBI WGS metagenome assembly LFIK01 (sample SAMN03777447, study PRJNA286221) | soda lake metagenome | biome: soda lake; feature: Kulunda steppe; material: water; isolation source: sample T5-Br brine of Lake Tanatar-5 | place: Russia: Kulunda steppe | collected 2010-07
CGCTCTTCCGATCTCACGGTCACCTGGATCGTGCCGGACTCCGCGTCGTGATCCAGATACACACGCGGATCCGCCGCGCGGGACGACAGTGTTACGGCGAACGTTGTGGTCAACACAACCGCCGTCGCAACCGATCTCCTAAAACAATTGCTCGTCAGTATATTTATGTTGTCTCTCCGTTGTTGTTGTGAAAAGCCACTGTTCCTCGTCTGATTCCATTGGTTTTTCCTCGGTGAGTGCAACAGTCGGGTTCCTTATGTGCAAGAGCAGGTCCGTGCTTCAGCCGGACCTCTGGTGCGGGGAGGCGCGTTGCCTTGGTGGACGGTTTGACGCCGACTGAAGCGCGGCGCCACTTGGTCAAGGAGCCGCGGGCGGTTGAAATGAGCCGGACGTTCCACGGCAGGCACCCCTCAAACCCTCTCCGGCAGAGCATACTTCTCGCGGCGGGGCGGGTTCAGGAAGCTGTTTCCTTCCGGACTGTTGGTGAACCGTTCCTGTTGCGCATCCCATTTCAGTCTCTGTCCGGACTCACCGGTGACGCCGCTGACCCAACGGGCGATGTTGGCGAGGTGACAGACGCTGGTGGTGCGATGGCCGATTTCAACATCGGCTCCCGGAGCGCGGCGTTCGCGGATACAGTTGAACCAGTCCTGAAGAATATCGTTCTCCAAGGCGTATTCAAGCCCCTGGTATAGCTCAATCTCCGCGCCCTCCAGCCGCCTGCCCATCAACTCGGCCGGCTCCGAGCTAAAACCGTCCCGGGTGATATCAATGGTGCCGTTTTCGCCGATGACGTTGATCTCGTTCCACCGGCCTGCCCGGGAGAACTCCATCACGAGACCGCCCGGGTATTTCATGAACACCTGCGGCGAACGCGGTCCCTGTTGACGGCCGCCGGGATTTTCCGGGGTGCTGACCATCGTTTCGAAGGGATCGCCCTCCACCCAGACTTCCTCGGGACCGGATTCGTCCATGCCCAGCGCCCACTGCGCCAGGTCGAGGCCGTGGCTCCCCCAATCGGTCATCGAGCTTCCGGAAAAAGGCCGCAGGGAAACCCAGCTCGGATTGCTGCGGTTGTCCCAGACTGCGAAATTGTACGGCGGCTTTTCCGCAGGTCCACACCACATGTCCCAGTCGAGACCTTCGGGGATACGTTCTTCAGGGAAGTCGGGTTCCATGGGACTGTGATAGTTGTGGGCGATAATGCGCTCGATGTTCCCCAGGACTCCGTTGCGCACGTTTTCACAGGCCCGGTGCGCGTTGCGGTGCGCGCGCCCCTGAATACCGGTCTGCAAGACCCGGTCGTACTTGCGCACCGCCTCCACCACCCGGCGGCCTTCCACGATGGAGAAGGTCAGTGGTTTCTCGCAAAAAATGTCCTTCCCCGCCTGCGCCGCGTGAATACAGTTCAGCGCGTGCCAGTGCAGCGGTGTGGCGACGACCACCGCGTCGATATCCGCGCGGTCGAGCATTTCCCGGTAGTCCTGATAAACGGCCTCCACATCCAGCGACTCCGCGACTTCTTTCGCACGCGGCAAATAGACATCCGATATCGCGACGATGCGGCACTGGTCCGACAACGCGTCACTGGAAAGTCTTCGTGCCAGGTAACGTCCTTGATTGCCCACGCCGATGATGCCGATGTTGATTCGGGTGTTGGCCCCGGGTTGCCCGTTCATCCCAAGCACATGCCGTGGCAAAATCATCGGCGCGGCTACTGCGGCGAAGCTTCCGATGGCAGTTTTCTTCAAAAAAGAGCGGCGGCTCAAGTTGCCTCGATTGTGGTTGGTCTGATTCATAGGTAAAGCGTTCAAAATCTCCCCCCTTTCCACAAGGGAGTTTTCATTCTTATCGTTGCGTAGAGTGCCATCTGAAGTTGTAACAGCAATCATTAATGTTGGTCGCGGGTTGTCTTTCCTGGATTCCATTTCCCTTCAACGAGCGACGTCACCGGGGATTCGCTCAAACCGAGCTCATTGATCGTCAAAAGCTCTACCAGGAGGTTGACCGCCCGGACGCCGTGCATTTCCCAATCCTCGCAAATGCCGGTGTGGCGGCCGTTGAGCTTCGCCGAAATCGACAATACCCCGATGTCCTGCGGCACCTTGTGTCCGTCCTCTTCGAGCCAGCGGCAGACATCGTCGACCTTCAGCGTGAGAATCAAGTCAGGCCGATTCTCCCTCATCCATTCAGAAAAAGTCTTCCTGGTCCAGGAGTCGGTCAGCAATGGTTCAGGGGGATTCCTCACATTCAGTTCCCGCTGCTTCAATAACCAGCCGGCCAGCCAACGGTTTTGCGTGCGCAGGTTGAATTCCGCCTCCATCGCAAGTCCGAGACGGCGGTATCCCATCCGGTGACATTGATCCATCGCGGTCATGATCATGCCGAAATGATTGCTGCGCACCCGATGAAGCCCGGGTTGTTGCAAGCTGGTTCCGACCGTGACGCAGGCAAAGCGGTCGAAGGACCAGTCAATTTGTTCCATCAGAGTGGGCACCTGGGTGAAAATCACCCCTTTGATCCCCCGGTTATAGAGAATATCGCTCAGACGCTGGGGGGTGTATTTATCCAACGGCCCCCAAAATTCCTGCAACTCGAAGCCGCGGGAACTGGCGTTCTGGCCCCCCATGGTCAGCATCCCTTCAATCCCAGGCAGAGAACGGGATTTCCATCCGTCGCGGGTCGGAAAAAAGGTGACGAATGCGAGCAATGGCGTCACGTGTTCCCGGTGCCCCGTTCGCCGGGAGCGCATCAGCGACTGCACAAACGGATGAGGTCGATAACCCAGTTTATGGGCTATCTGCTTCACTCGCTCACGGGTTTTCAGAGGGATGGAGGAACTGTTCTTCAAACAAAGCGAAACCGTTGACGGGTGCACACCCGCCTGCTCGGCAACGTCTTTCATTGAAACCATTTTCCCCATGCCAGGATGCTCGCTGTCAACTATGCGGATACGGCCCCCTGGGATCAACATAAGGACCTTCACGAACAGAACACCCCAGCACGTGGAATACAGGCCGCAGACTGAGGCTTCGGGCGAACGGCATAAAAGAATGAAAAACCTCTTTCATCCGCTTTGTCAAGCTGGATAGCGGCCTGTCCCAACCGGATCCAGGATCCCTTTGCAGGCGATTCCGGTGTCGTTCTTTGACGTTTAAAAATCGTTTGTTCAGCACCGTTTGGACTCAACAATACGAACAACCGGTCCATTGTTTCCGTGGGTCCGGTTTATAGGTTATTGGCGAATCGGTTCGAACAAACTGTTCGTAGCGGGAAGAGATCGCCCGAAAAGAAGCTTCCGTGCAGCAGGCTTCGGGGCTGAAGTTACTATCGAAACAGACTATGATGACAGGACAGCACGTCGGGAACACCATCATCCGCGGCAACTTCCCGGCGACCGGCGGGGTAGTGGACATGAATGGCAGCCGACGGTTGCCTCTAGCTAGCGAGGCGGAAGAGAATCGTTTGAAGGTTCTCTTCATCACCGGCGGCGGATGGCACGATTTTGAGTCGCAAAAGGAAATCCTGACCAACGGCATTTCCGAGCGGCTGAATGTGAAATTCACCATCGACCACGAAGCGGGAGATGATCCCACGGCCGAGCTTGAGCGGTTCAAGGATCCGGATTGGGCGAAAGGCTACGATGTTGTGCTTTACAACATCAGCCTTTCCGTCGATCAGAAACCGGAAACCGCCCAGGCCATCATCGACGGTCATCTCAAACACCAGGTCCCGGCGGTCCTCCTTCACGGTTCCGTTCATTCCTACCGGCGCAGCGGAAACGAAAACTGGTTCAAATTTCTCGGCGCCCGCTCCATGAGACATGATGCCCATCGGGCCCAAACAAACGAGGTGCTTGCTCCCGATCATCCGGTTATGGCCGGCTTCCCCAATCCGTGGCACCAGCGGCAGGGCGAGCTTTACGTCATCGACGAGATGTTTCCGACAGCGAAACCACTGGCGCTCGGCCAGGGCAGAGATCAAAACCGCCAGGAGCCGACCATCTGGGTCAATGAATACGAAGGCATCCGCATTTTCGTGACCAGCATTGGCCATCACAACGAAACCATGGCCACCACCACCTACCTCGACCTGGTGGCCCGAGGCATCGAATGGGCCGTCGGCCGCCTATAGCCCAACTTTTGGCGTCCCTGGCGGAGGCCCCCTCCATGGTAAGCTCTTCCTGTTTCGCTTTGAACATTGAGCGTTTTCTTCAAAAGCAGACGGCCCGGTCATTGCCGACCGGGCCGTCTCGAATCCATCGGAAAAATCCGAATCCTTGAAATCAATTCTCCCTGTTGAAATACATAATTCGTATCCGGTGACAGGTTAGCAGAGGAGCGGCACTTTCACTTCGGTCCCCTTTTGCTCCGCCGAGACATAGCCAGCGTAAATCGCCGCAATGCAATCGGCGGCCAACCGCGAATCGCTCTGGATCGGCGTTCCGAAAGCCACATTCCGGTAAAAGGCCTCCATCTCATGCTGGTATCCGGTGAACCAGTCCTCATCCGGGGAAGTTGACGCCCATCCTTGCTTGGTTCCGATCTTCTCCACCACGTAGATGTCCTGAAACTGCCTTTCCGACGGATTGTAGGTTTGCATTGAAGTATTCGGATTTATATTACAAATTGCCCGGTGATTGTTCGCGTTCACTTCCAGCCAATTGTGAACTCCACCCAGCACCAGCTCGCACGCGAAAACATCCGCGAAGGTTCCATCTTCGAAGACCACGTGAACCATCGAAAAGTCCTCAACATCCGTGTAATCCTTGCGGATATGCCCCTCGTCGCGGAAGCCTGGCATCCGTGTGACCGCATGGGTGCGGGCGGTGACGGAGGCGGGACGAATCGGGCGTCCGTTTGGAGCATTTCCCTCCACATGCTTCATGTAGAGCGCCGCGGTCAGCGGATGACACCCTTTGCCCATCAGCGACCCTCCCCCGGCCAGGTGCCACTTTCCATAGGCGGAGGAATGGGAGCCGGAATGGGACTCCTCGCCATGCATCCACAACACCTGGCCTCCGGTCTTCTCCAAAATCTCTCTTTCCTTCTGAATCGAAGGAGCATACACCCAGTTTTCGGCGTAGAGAATCTTGCCCTCACTCTTCCTCTCGGCTTCCAGAAGCCGGCTGATGCTCGCCGTGGCCCCCTCAAGGGCCTTCTCCCTGGAAAAGGTATCCCCATTGAAATCCGCGCTCCCATCTCCGAAATACCCCGTGAAGGGCTTTTCCACGATCACCCACTTGTTCCGCTCCAGGGCGGCTACAGCAATCGCCTCATGGGTAGCCGCGGGTGAACAGACATGGATCACGTCCGAGGCCTCCAAAAGTGAGTCCAGGGTCTCGTGACAGGGCAGATCCCGCGTTCGAGCTAAGGCCTCCCGGTTCTCCCTGGTGGATGAATAGACCCCGGCTATCTCCGCGATCACTCCATGAACCCGGTTCAGAGCCTCGCAATGAAAGTTCGCCGCAAAGCCGGACCCAACGATCCCCGCGCGTAATGTTTTTTTCTTCGTCATAATTCTCCAAAACGGTCGTTCCTGCTTTCTGGTCACCGCTTTTTTTCGTTTCTCTCCAGATGCCGCACCCATGCGACGGTTTGCCCCCCTTCTTTCGAGGCGGCCAGACTGAAATCCTACGTCCGGAATCACAAGGAAACCGACGTTCTTATTGTTGAATCCCCCTTCTGAAAACACGAGATGGTGAAGCCCAGGGGCGGACAGATGACGTCGTGTCTTCTCGAAGGTCCCTCCGCACCGGCGGAGCCGAATCATCCCCGGCTCAATTCGTGCAGGTGGCGCTCGAGATGCCGTTCGAGGAGCTCGTGGTGAAGCGCCTCCTCTTGGATCAGGATTTCGAGAACGCTCTCTCTGAAAGGTCGTCCCTTGACGCACCTCCCTTGCGAAAGAACCGATCCGAAAGTCACGTGCAAGAGCTGGCGGCCGGCGCGTTCATCCAGAAAAGTTTTCTCCATGTCGGTCATTCCGCCATTGAAAAGACCACGCACATCCTCCGAGCTGGTCGAGATCTCATAAGATGCGCGATCCTCCTCAAAACGACCCGCGCAATACCGTGCAATCTGCCGGAAAAGCTCGGGACAGGCCCGAAACACACAGCGGAGAGCTTCCAGATAACTGGTTCCCGATGTCTTTACATGGAGCAGATCACCGCAGGTCCGGCCGATCGCCGGGTAAATCATAAATTTGTCGGACCCGCTGTGCACACTGATCTTGTACGGGCCGCAAAAACGAGCGATGGCCACATGCTCGGCGAGGGTCCGTTCAAATAGTGCGACATCCCCCTGGTAATCGACGCCCTTTTCGAACACGCCAACGAAGCGCGGGGCGAGACTGACGACCTCCACCTTTCGGCGTCTTAATTCCAGCCCAAAAAACAGGTGCTCGAGAGCGGTCGTCGGCGAGGTCGTTTCGTCTACGGAAACTTCGATTTCAAACGGTTTCTCTCCACGAACCTCCCGAATGCCTTTCTCCATATTCGCGGTGTGAGCGATAGCGCGAGCATATTTCACCGCCGCCCGGTCGACGTCCTCCCAGGTGAAGGTCAAGGTCAGATCCTCGCTGACCTCGAAACTCTTCCCGACGTATGGCTCCCGCCAATCGTCAGTTTCGAATACCCTAGTCTCCACCAATGCATCCGTAGCCTCGGACAACTCCGACTCGGACATCTCGTCCGCCCGGTTCTCCACAAAATCGGACGGGTCCACCGTGAAGAAACAGAAGCCGGCCTCACTCGTCTCCCGCGCCTCGTCCAGGTTCTTCAGGTGATCGGCATCGGCTCCCCATGGATCGGTAAAACCCACCTTCAATAATGCCTCCTGGGCGGCGGGAACGACCTCCCGGGGACTTCTTCCGGTCCGGGTCAACTCGCGAATCGATTGCTGTGCGAATATTGGAGCAAACCCGAACTTGCGGTGCGCGGCGAGGTGCCCAGTCGTGGCCAAACCAAGGCGGTCGCCATAGCCAAATGATTTCTTAAGGCCCAAGGGAACAGGCTCAGGCGACCCCAGCGACACAACGGAAGGTTCAGTCTCCATAATTTCTAACAGTAGGTTTGTATTAAACTCGTGATAACGGCGACTACATAAAACTAAAACCACCGGTTCTTTCCCGCTTCTCCGCCCTGAGTCCATGACTCGGCGACTCACCATAAGTAAATCCCCCCTCAAGTCGATGCGTCGAAGCCTCCCTATAAGATCGCGGATTCCAGTTCCGAAACAACCCAGCTCTAGTTCACATTGTTGAATTTCTCCGCGGCGTGCGTCAGGCACGCCGCATTGTGGGAATCCGCTGGGGTCAGTTCCTGATCCGGCTCGCGGCTTTTGTAGGCCGCTTTGTGAGAAACGGGATCACTTGTGGTGCCGTCCACGAATACCCGCGTCAAATGGACCGGGGCTCCTTAACCAGAAACCACAAGACGTGGCCTCTGTCAGCCGCGTTTTAGGGGGGTGGGGTTGAACGTAACGGAGCCTGGACTTCCAAGTCCGGGTAAAAACACGTCATGGACAAACCATTACACGCGAAGCGCGCTGATTCCGAAATCCATCAAGAATCGAGACGTGACCCCGTCTGGATTTTCTTCACCTCCCCTGCGCCGCGAATTGAATTGACCCATACGGGCGTTATAACTATTTATAAGTTATGTTCACCAAACCCCTGCTCTTAGTTTTCCTTGTTACACTGACCCTTCCCCTTGTGGTAAACGCCATCCCCGAGGACGACTTTTCCTTCACGGTCACCGACGGAGAAGCGACGATTACCGACTACACCGGCCCCGGCGGAGATGTGGTGATCCCGTCCACTCTCGAGGGTTATCCGGTGGTCGCAATTTCGAACTTAGCGTTTCAAGGAAATGATACCATCACCAGCGTAGAGATCCCCGATAGCGTCACCTCCATTGGAAACCTAGCCTTTAATGGCTCCGTCAACCTGACCCGGATCGATGTCGATCCCGACAATCCCGACTTCAGCAGTGTCTCAGGAGTGTTGTTTAACGCCGACCACACAGTGCTTCGGCGATTTCCAGAGGGAAAACCCGATAGCGCATATGAGATCCCCGACAGCGTCACTTCCATCGGAGACGGAGCCTTTGTCGGATGTACGAGCCTGGAGCGCGCCGTCTTTCGAGGGAGCCAACCTGCTTCTATGGGGATCCGGGTCTTTAGTAACAGCGCATCCTCGTTTTCGGTCTTTTACTTCGCCGGCGCTACGGGCTTCAGCTCGCCAACATGGAGAGACTACCCAGCCGTGAATCTCGGCCAACCGCGTCCCTTCACGGAATGGCTTATCGATGCTGAGGTTTTGTCGGCCCACTACACCGGCCCGGCAACCGACCTGAATCACGACGGCGTCAGTGCGTTGATGGCCTATGCCCTGGACGAGGATCCTCGCAACGATTTGAGTGGTCGTATGCCGCAAGCGGTGCGCTCGAACGACCAGTTGCTCATGAGCTTTCCCGGCGGCCAACCCGGGATCAATTACACCGTGGAAGCCAGCACGAACCTGAATGACTGGGACTCCGCCGGGGTCACCCTCTCCGAGCCCGACGCCGAAGGCAAACGGACCGCCACGGTCGATTCAAACAATGAGGATGCCCTCTTTCTTCGGCTCGTGGTTGAGGAGTCCGGCCCTTAAACCCGGCGCAATCAGCGTACCCCGCATAAGCCTTAAGAAAGGCTAAAAGGCAACGCATGCGCCCTTACGTGCGATTGCCGAAACTAAAATAGGGTCTTCGATTCTCCGCTTTTTGAGTGTTTTCCGTTCTCTTGGGCCTTTTTCATGTCGTTGTCGGCCAACAAGGCTTCACTGATTCTGGTCGAGCCCCGAAAAACGTCGTTCGTGGAGATCCCAACGGAGCAACCGGGAACTCAGATAGAGCATTCATATCCATCACCTCGCGAAAAAATCGCATCCGTCAAATTTCGAATTGTGGTTGACGCTTCTGGCAGCGGAATAAACCTTGGCTCCAAGGAGCGAACCTCTCGCAAAAATCCCAAACACTATGAAAACGTTTAGACATTTTCTGGCTGTCTCCTACCTGCTTGCGTGCCTGATTCCTGCTGCGGCTTCATCATCCGCCGCCTCGAAGATAACCCCGCCCGGTGCGGATCTTCAGGCCGTATTGGATGCCGGGCAAGACCTGCTTCTGGAGCCTGGCGCACTTTACGAGATCGAAGTGGCATTGGTCTTCAAGGCTGAAGGCCAGCGTATCGCAACCCACGCGCCCAAGTCATTCGATGAGTACGCGACTCTACGCATCACCAATCGCGGTCTCGGGCAGTTGGTTAATGGCAACCATGTGAATGATGTCCGCATCGAGAACCTGCTGCTGGATGGCAATCGTTATCGCCTGTCTGAATTGGACAAAGCGATTAGCAATGAGGCACTCGTTTTCTTTGGCGGTGACGGAGCCGAGCGGCAAGTCGTCAGTGGCTGTATATTTATTGCGCCGCGCACCTGGTCGACGTTAAAGGTGCACGAAGGTGGCTCGGATATTATCGTTGAAAACAGTATTTTCATTGGCGCAGGCACCGATGTGCGCGGCAACGGGCGTGAAGGGGTTGAGAACCCGCATATCAACGATAGAAGTTGGGGGGATGGAATTACCTGCGCGGCCAAGCGGACCATTGTCCGTAACAATCTGATTATCGACCCCACGGACGTCGGCATGGTGTTTTTCGGTGCGCCGGGCAGTCTGGCGGAAGGCAATGTGATCGCCACGGTCTCCCGTGAATCCCTGGGCGGCATCAATCTCGTCGACCCGCTGAATTATTGGGCGTTCGAAGAGGATCCGAACTTGATCGACTACCGTGAGCTCATGATTAAAGACAACTGGATAGATGCCAGGGGGGGGCGCATCCACATGGGCATTCCGGTCGGTGCGACGCCCTGGGTGCCAGCCAACCAAGGCTTCACCTTTGTCGGCGGAACCGTTAAAGACAATCTGTTCACCGGGGGGGCGGCTGCCTACAGTATCATCTTAAGTGGTGTCAAAGATTTCACCGTGACCGGGAACACGACCACCGCATTGTACTCCGGCATCGCGGAAGGGCTCGGCCCGGATCTGCCGCCGGATGACCCCATTGCGTTTGTTTACGATCCGAGTGCTGTTTCCGAGACCGAGATGCAAGCGGACTTCGAACCTATGCAGCGGCACTTGGAGCACCTTCTGCGCTGCAATCATGCGCCCCTCAATTACATGGGTTACCGCTACTATCCCTACGGCGAGCACGAAGTGGTCGCGGTGGTCACGACGGCATTTGAGGAAATGCTCGGGCGTGAGCCCAGCAGCGCGGAACTCACGCATCACACGGAATGGCTGCAAGCCTCGAAAAGCAGTGCCGACCAGTTGCGGCGAGCGCTTATGGCGCAGCCGGAATTCGTCAAACGTCACGGGCACCACAATCCCGACCACTTACAACTGTTCCGTGACGATCTCTGGTTGTCGGCCATTTCCGATAGTTTCGCCGAGTTGACCGATGATCCGGCGAACTGGCCGAGTGCCCGCGAGCTCTATCGAAGTGCCTGGGCCGTGATCAAGCAATAGATCTGCCCCGTTAAGGTCGCCGGGCGGCATCGAAACCGTTTCACACTGCAATCGCAGTGTTTCCCCGGCCAATCTAGTGAGTTGACGAATTCATTTTTTCAAGTTCCCCAAAACCTTTTTGTCATTGCGAGGGAGGCTCCTCCGGCCGCGCCCATACAACGCCTCCGGCTGAAAAGTGACGGATTGCCACGTCGTTCCTCCTCGCGGTTCGACAGGCTCACCGCCCTGAGCTTGTCGAATGGGCAATGACAGAGGGTTATTTAGGAAAAAACTTCCTGGACGGCTCACTGGTTCCCGTTGAGTTCCTGTTTAAGCCGGGATGTGGCAGGGCTTGACATTCACCGCCTATTTCCCGCATTCTTTCCCCGTGAATGCCCTCTTTCAGCCGGTTTCAGCGGGCGGAAGCCCGCGCCGACTGAAAGGCGATTTCTTATCAGTTTAAGTTAGGAGTGAAGCCCCGCTCTATTCCTGTTGTCCACTTGCGATCAATCATTGCTTTTCCGACCTCACGTCATGCACAAATATACTGCCGATCTTTTAGCCAAATCCCTTCTCGTTCTCATGGCGATAGCCAGTCTCAGCTATGGAGACACGGTGCGGATCAATGAATTCATGGCATCCAACGGGTCCACCATCCAGGATGAAGATGGCGATTACGAGGATTGGATTGAGCTCTATAACTATGGCAGTGAAGCGGTCGATCTGAGCGGCTGGGGGCTCTCCGACGACACCGGCCAGCCGATGCGGTGGACATTTTCGGAGGGCACTGTGATCGAAGCTGGACAGTACTTGCTCGTCTGGGCATCCGGCAAAGATCGTCCTGGCGTCGTGGTGGCACCCGACCCCGGCGAGATCGATGGTTTGGTGCTCTGGATGCGTGCTTCCAGTGTCGCCGGGGGTGATGGCACCGCCGTCGACGCCTGGCAGGATGAAAGCGGGCGAGGCAACGATGCCACGCAAAGTGGCTCGGATCAACAACCCACCGTATTGACCAATGCGTTAAATGGGCGATCCGCGCTTAGTTTTGACCCTACGACGGGCCAGCGGCTGCTTCTGCCCAGGGACGATTTCGATGGCTTGGATGATTTTACTGATTTCAGTATGTTTCAGGTGATCCGTTGGAACGGTGAAACGACTTCCGGACTCTGGGGCGGCTTTCGAGGAGAAAATCGTCAAAATGTGGGCAGCAGTCATTTTGAGATCACCCAGGTGGAAAACGGATTGGCCCGTCTGCGCCTAAGCCTCCCGCCTGAGATCAATATTTACTCCCCCCATTCCGTATCGATCGGCAACTGGCATTTGGTCGGTGCGACGATGAATTCACAGGAATCGCGTGCCCGTGTATGGATGGACGGCCAAATGCTGATTGAAGCGCGACATCTCCTACGGACGCGATCCCGATGCGCCGGAAATGTGGGTCTTTTTCTACGAGCCCACGCCGGGCGCGCCCAATGGCACAAACGGGTTGCCCGCGCTGTTGGAGCCGGTTTCCTTCTCAGTCCCTCCGGGCCACTACACCAGCTCCTTCACGCTGGACCTCACGCATCATGACCCGGAGGCAGTGGTGCTCTACACCACAGACGGATCGGAGCCGCACTGGGATGCTTTGGGCGGCAGCACCTACGTCTACATGCAAAGCTACTCCTCGGGACCGTTCTTTGGGGCCAGCACACAAACCGAGGTCTTTGAAGATCCCATCTTGATCGAGGATCGCAGCAGTGAGCCAAACCGCATCAGCGGCATTTCAAGCACGCGTGACAGCAATGCGCGCTACCTCCCCTCATTTCCCGTAAAAAAGGGCACCGTCGTCCGGGCACGGCCTTACCGTGACGGAGCCCACGGTGAAATTCACACCGCCACCTATTTTGTTTCTGACAGCGGTGCCTTTGACTACGGGCTGCCGATTATTTCCCTCAGCTTCACGGAGGGGGATCTCTTTGATTTTTTGGATGGGATCTATGTTGCAGGCATCGATCACGTGACCAGTAGTGGCGGGCATATTTGCAACTTCGGCAACTTCAATCGCCGTGGCCGTGAGGCCGAGCGTAGTGCCCACCTGCATTACTGGGAAAACGGGGAACTGGTGCTGGATCAGCAGGCGGGGATTCGTATTCACGGAAACTGCTCACGCATGCGCGCCTACAAAAGCCTCCGCCTCTACGCCCGGGGCACTTCCGAAGAAGAAGCTTTCAGCTATCCCTTTTTCAGCGACCCGGTCCCAGGCGGCCTCTCGCCGGACAACATCGACTTCGAGCGCTTGATCCTACGCGCCCCCAACTTCAACGACACCGTCTTCAGCCGACTCTACCAACCGGTTTACGAAGGCGTAACCGGGCGCGTACAGCCAGCGATCAAGTTTTTCAATGGTGAATTTTGGGGGCTTAGCCTAATCCGGGACCGCTTCGATCCGCAGCACCTTCATCACCACTACGGACTGGATCCGGATAACATCACAATAATAAACATTCGTTATGCTCACGAAGTGCCTGCCGATGCGCCCCCCGGCTCCGGGAACCGGCGTTACAACATTTCCAGCGGCATCCCTTCGGACATGGATGACTACGTGGCGATGCGCGCGTTCGTCGTCGGTGAAAACATGGCAGACCCTGCCCGATTCGCCGAGGCAGAGGAGCTACTGAGCATAGAGTCCTTTATCGACCACATTATTGTTAAGATATTTGCCGCAGACGACCATTACACACCGGAATTCGTCTTCTGGCGGGCACGGGAAGCTGAGAGCGATGGCGTCGGGGACGGCCGTTGGCAGGTGCATATCAAGGACTTTGATTCCACGCTCAGAGTTGACCTCGGCAACCTCGTTGAGGGTCTGGCGGAAGGAACCTCTGGTCTCCGTTCCTGGGGCAACGATATGTTCGCCAGCCTGCTTGACAGCCCCGATTTCCGCCACCGCTTCGTCAACCGCTTCGGCGATCTGCTGAATACCCATTTCCGCAGTGATCGTTTCGCTCAAATCATCCACGATACTTACAATGAGATTTCCCCCTACTGGGATGAGGTAACGGAGCGCTGGAACAATACCGGATTGAGCAATCCCCCCAAGCCATTCACGATCAGTAACCGCAATGAGCTCCTGACTTACAGCCAGGAGCAGCCTGACCGCCAGCGTTTGCACATTCGGGAATACTTCAATCTTGCTGCCGAACATCTTCTGACGGTGGATAACAGCCATGTCGAGAAGGGCCAGGTCCGGTTAAACCGCATTCAAATCGACGGCGAAGAAGAAGCCTTTCCCTTCTCTGGCATCTACTTCCAAGACGTCCCGGTGACACTGGAAGCGCAAGCGCAACCCGGCCACCGCTTTGTTCATTGGCAGGTGACCTCCGGTGGGGGATCCCCTTCAACCGACGAGTCGGAGACGCTTACCCTTTCACTGACCGACACGACCAGCGTCGAGGCCGTGTTCGAGCCAATCCCTCTGGACAACTTGCCGGTCACGCTTCACGCCTGGGACTTCGAAGATGCGCTCGCTTTGCTTTCGCCTTCCTTGACCATCGGCGATGGGGCATTGACGGCGACGCCAGGCTCGCATCCGGAATGGGAGGCCATTGCAAACACGGGCGGCGATTTCGAAACCCCGCACCTGCGGGTCAACTATCCACTCGGCACGACTCTCACCTTTGATCTCCCCACAACCGGCTACGAGGCAGTCGCCCTGGACTTTTTAACCCGCCGCTCCGGACAGGGCGCTGGCCTGATGACAGTCGAATACACCACCGACGGCAGCACATGGACGGCTGCGGACGATCCTCTCGTCATCGCAAACGCACCACCACAAGCCCAACACTTTGACTTCAGTGCGATTCCGGGCGTCGCCGACAATCCACTGTTTGCCGTGCGCTTCACCTTTGCACAAGGTGACGGCGGGACTGCGGGCAACAACCGCTTCGACGATGTCATCCTCACAGGTATGGCACTTCCCGAGACCAACTTGCCTCCTGTCGTGGATGACGAAGCGGTGCCATCGGTGGGCCGCGTCTCCGCCGACGGTGACCCGTTAAACCTCTCACTCGATGACTGGTTCATCGATCCGGAGGACGACCCCTTGAGCTATGAAGCACAAAGCTCGGCGACATCGGTCGCTACCGTCGAAGTGGTCGGCTCAACGCTCACCGTCACACCGCTAACGGCAGGAGAAACCACGGTAACCGTAAGCGCGAGCGATGGCACGAGTAGCCCCATCGAAACATCATTCGTCGTCTTGGTCTATCCGCAAGCTTTTGCCTTGAGCGATGGGGCCTTCACCTTCACCGAGTGGGATGCCCTGGCACCCGCCGGAAGCTACCCGGCGAATATGCTCTTTGTGCAAAGCGAGATCGATGATCCGGTTCTGGCGACACCGCTGAATCGCGCCTATCATATCCCGCTGGCAGACGCGGCATCGGAGATCGATGTCGACCAGCCTTACAACGCCCTCTCACGCAGCCGGATCAACGGATTGGGTAACGAGGGTATTAGTTTTATTAATACGGGCCGCGGGCGCGATATCGGCGCCGCAGTCGTTGCTCTGGATACGACTGAAGCGGATGACATTCGTTTGAGCTTCACCACCGGCACGATTACTCCGAACAACCGGGTCTATGCGATCCGTTTGCAATCGCGCATTGGATTGGAGGGCGAATGGGTCGATGTCCTCGATGAGGACACACTCCCGATCGAGTATGTCCGCAATGCCAATGCGGGCCACATCGAACAATTTGGCCCCCTCCTCCTGCCCGAGAGCCTGGAGGATCAACCTTTGGTTTTTTTGCGCTGGTTTTATTATTACCAAAGCGGAAGCGGCTCGCGCGCAGAACTGCGCCTCGATGATATTGTCATCGATGCAGGCGATCCCGATGCCGCAACCGAATTGGCCACGACCCCCTTGACGTTTAACTGGACCCAGAGTGGACGCCCCTTGGCACCCCTGGAAGTGCGTGCAGTGAGCACAGAGGGCGCAACCGACATCAATTTCAATAGTACGGTCACGATCAGCCTCCTCGGCGACGGTGCCCTCTCCGGTAGCTTGAGCGCTACCGCCGTCAATGGTGTGGTCTCCTTTGATGACCTTGTCATTACAGGCTCGGAAGGCAGCTTCCAACTGATCGCGACCGCCGACGGCCTGACCGCCGCCGCCACGGACACCATCTACCTCAGCAATATTCCGGTGCTCTTGCCGACAGGCACGACGGACTGGACCGAAAATGGCAATTGGACCAGTGATTTTTATCCCCATGGTGCGGGCGCTGAAGCCCGCGTGTTAGCAGCGGTGGGGGATGATCGCAATGTCAACCTGCATGCGCCGGTCACGATCGGCAGCCTGATCGTCGATAACGCCGACTCGCTCTACCGCAATCGCCTGCGCGACCGATCGACCGGCAATACCCTGACCTTCAATAACGATGGAGCTACCGCCCTGCTGCGCATCCTCGGCGACTCCACCGGCTTTGTTGAATTTAACAACGAAGCGGGCACTATCCTGGCCAACGACTTGCGCCTCGAGGTGGAAAACATCGTAGCGGAGGACGACTTCGGTGCCCTGCGCTTGCGCGAGGCCTGGAGCGGCCCCGGCGGCCTGATCAAAGCCGGCCCCGGCATGGCGACACTGACTGGCGGTGAAAAAACATTTACCGGCCCAGTCGTCATCGAACATGGGGTGCTCGGCCTGACCGAGCCCTCCGTGCCGGCGCAGGCGAGCAGCCTTTCCGTGACCGATGGCGGCCAATTGCGGCTAACCTCCGCCAGCAGCGAGACCAACCCTGTGCGTCTATACACGTTCGGCAGCCCCATCTCGTTGGCGGGCTCAGGCCGTAGCGGTATTCCCGAAGGCGAAGGCCTGGGTAAACTCGGCGCCCTGCGCTACGAGCCGGGCAGTTTTGGCAACACCGCCGACATCACAACACCGGTAGAAATTGCAGCAGCAGCAGGATTGCACGTTGCCGGGGAAAACACGCTCATTCTATCCGGTGCTTTGAGTGGCAGTGGCAGCATCTCCAAAAGCGGCGGCGGTATCCTGGCCCTATCCTCGGCACCGGCCAGCTTCAGCGGCTCCATGACGATTGAACGCGGGCACCTCCAACTCAACGGCGCCGACCTTTCCGCCAACACATCCACCCTTGCCCTCTTCGATGAAACCGCACTCGAAGGCCCGGGTCAATGGGGCGGGCTGATCGAAGCGGAAGCAGGCTCAACTCTCGCTTTTGCATTTGCAGGCGATCCTCCCGCCAGTGCCGCCATAGAAGCCGCGGCACTCAGTATCGAAGGCAGTATGACGGTTGAAGTGACGCTGCCGGAGGGACTCAGCGGCGGCCACCGCCTGCCCCTCATCCAGACTTCGAGTATCACCTTCGCACCCGGCGTGGACCTGGAATCGCTCTCCATTATCGGAGCCGATAGCTTCGCCATCCGTCAACTGGAAGTCGGCCCCGACGGGCTGGACCTCCTTCTGGCAAACACCGCATTCGACCTGTGGCGCGTGCAAAACTTCGAGCTTGCGCACTTAAATGATCCCAGCCTCTCGGGCCCCGAAGCCGAGCACCTCGGCTTCGGGGCCCGAGA
>LFIK01001805.1_pt1 | contig 17103 bp, 19 predicted proteins | sample 643401 | NCBI WGS metagenome assembly LFIK01 (sample SAMN03777447, study PRJNA286221) | soda lake metagenome | biome: soda lake; feature: Kulunda steppe; material: water; isolation source: sample T5-Br brine of Lake Tanatar-5 | place: Russia: Kulunda steppe | collected 2010-07
ACACACGCACACGCACATGCACGCGCATACGCACACGCACCTTGCCCGCACGCACGCACGGACACATACACACACATTACATGCACAACACACACGAGCAAATTGGCACGTGCTTCTAAATGCAGGTATTACGAGCAGGGCAGTGATGGGTGGGCGCATGCCCACAAGGGCGTCCTTACAACAGGTTAGACTAGCTCGCCCGCATCAGCCCTGGGGCATTCTTGTTTGCTTTCATAAAATCCCACCTTGCTTGCTAAATTGTAGGACGCATCAACATGGCCATTGGTCTTGATTTTAACACAGCTCCCTACCATAGATTGTCTGAGGTGGGTCAAGCATGACCTGTTCTTGGTGGCTAATGGCTAGGATTTCTCCTAGAAAGGCTTGTCAGTTGACAGTTCTTCAAAAGAGCAAGATTCTGTTTGCAGCTGCCGACAGAAGATCCAGCTACGCACGCCTGTGCTTACAACTTTACAGGGCTCTACCGGGGCATTTGCGGCTTTGTATGAAAGTTTAATGCCTGAAACTGTAAGAGATGAAGGAGAAAAAGAAGAAGCACGTGGGTGCCCTGTCTCATTGCTCCAGGAACTGGAGGACATGCGCGGCAGGTGCGGTTGAGTGAAGGCACATCTGGCTTCAAACTTACGCAGGAACAAAAGTAGATCTAGGATGCTGGGATTGTATGCAGCTTTGCTTATGCTCTGGTTGTGTTTTCATCATTGCAAGCCCTCCGTTCAATGCTGCCTCTTAGGAAACATGCGGACAAGCTTGAGGCTCATGTCCTTCAGGCATCTTGTGACGAAGATTGGGGCTTGGACATGGCCGCGAGGTTCTCCATATGCGAGAGAGTGAGCGCTTAAGATGTTCAAGAGAATGCTGGAATCAGCATGTCGCAAGAGGAAAACCAGGAGTCCTGTGCCTGCCATTTTTAAACTAGCCAAGCATTCAGTCTTTTCTGACTTCTTGCATGCTGTCTGCACACAATTATCTTGAACAGCATTCCGCTTGATAATAACAGAAGGATCCAAAAGGTATCGATTTCTGTCCTTGGCTTCTATGCTGTTGGCTATCTGTAGGTGGCAGCCCAGGGCAGCCTTGCGGCCAGGCTCTTCTGGGGGAATGTAGCAGAACCTGCTGCCTTGTACTGTGTCACTCAAGTCTTCCCCTTCTCACAGCTTGAAGAGGTGTGCGCTGAGGTTCCTCTTTCCTCTTTTTGTCATTGCTACTTATCAGGCCATGCATGCAACCAGCTCCAGAAGAGCGTGTCAGGATTTCTTGGTCTGTTGCTCCTGCTTGGATGTGTCTTGATGAAAGTCTGGTACTGCTTCATGCCTTTCCATAGCAGCTGCAACCTTGCTTGGTCTAAGAGGGGGTAAGCCGAGCTGACCAGCCTATGCCAACACGTATTGCCTTGCAGGTTGGCCTGCTGCGCGTACCAGATGCAGAGCGGCACAGTGGTGGTCCTAGCCTGCCTCACCTTGGTTGCTCACCTGACGCACTCATCCGGCACCTGCTACCTGTGACCCAGGAGCAGGTGCGATGGATCTGGGAGACATTCTCCAGATGCCATGTGAGAAGGTTGCGGAGGTTTCTGGATAAGATGCCTGCCTCGAGCAGCAGCAGGCCTTGCAAGCTCCTCACAAGTGACCCCCACATGTTCTGCAATTGATCCCTAGCATGCATGGATGCATGTCCAGGCTGATAACCATTGTAGTTGGGTCTGCTGGGCCACCTTGTGCTTTGATCCCTGTGCTTTCCACATGTGTCCGGGTGCTGTGGAGGGGGCTGCCGGGAGCGCACCGCTCTTCTCTGTGTAGCAAACGGTGATGTCCACGCCCAGGCATCATGGACAAACGCGTGCTCGACCAGGGTGCCTTTTATGCAGCCCTGACTGACTGTCCGCTCTGCCCTTTGCTGTTCCCAATAGGTTAAAGCAGCTCACGCGCACGTCTTACTGGAGCGAGCTCAGCAGGCACCCAGTGGTCTCCCAGCTCCAGACAGCAGCGAGCTCTCCACAGTTGAGGCCATGAAAGCTGCGGCGGAGCTGATCGCTGGCGCTCTTGAGAGCATGCCGCTGGCACCCTCCTCAGTTCCTAGGAGTGCTCCACAGCGGCCTCACCACCAGTGGCCTCCGAGGAGTCATGCAGCGCATGCCCTGCGCATGCACAGCACCACACCCTTGCATGTGCCAATAAACCAGATCAGTCAGGGCTGGCTGGCCGCGCAGATATGCAGGGTTGGACGCCCTGAACAAGAGGAGCTCAGCCACCGTCAATCTCCGGACATGAGCGGGCCCCCCTGCCTTGCAACGACTCCCGATGCTGCACATCACCTCCCATTTGTAGATGATTCCGGCACAGCGTGGATTGAGTGGCGCGAAGCAGTTGAGGTGTGTCAGATGATGCTCATGCACCTTGTCATTTTATTAATCAGGTGGATGCGTTCAATCACGGGGGCAAAGCTGAGGATTCGCCTTTCAGTCAGGCGTCCCATCCCTGCGCTATACACTGCCCCATCCCTGCGCCCTATCCCTGCGCTATACACTGCCGTTGTGCACAGCTTTGCAGCAAGGTCTTCATTTCCAGCTTTAAGCATAGCCGCTGAAAGTTCTATTGAAGAAAATTTTGGCATGGGGACTGTTGGAGTTGGTGCTTCCTGCTGCGCATAACGCACCCATATTTGCAAGCATGGGAGGTAAATGTCAACCCCTCCCCCCAAGATCTCCCTAGTGGCTCCCCTCACAATTTTTTAATTCAGTTTTTGAGAAGGGCCTTGTTACCACAAATCCCTGTCTGATTCAGGTCTAGCATAGGCCACTTCACGGAAAGGGCAGTGAGGGTCCACTAAAACTAGTAGATGCCTTAGTTTGAATGTTCCAAGAATTTTGAACTATCTTTTGGGAGGTCCACCTCACCTTGCATCTTATTTCGTCCAGCATTGGCGGACAAACCCTCAAGAGGCGACACGAAAATATTTGGTTATTAAGAAGAGAGTAAGCGAATAGAAGAAAAAGAGTTACCTTACAGGGATGCAACTGGTTGCCCCAGGTTTTGAAGTTGTGATTCCCTCTGAGCTAGGGCAAGTCTTCTGAATCTTTAATACATTAGATTACTGTCTTGGCGACGCCCCATTTTAGAGTAAAGATTTATTTTAAAATATATAATATTTTTAAAAATTTGTCAATTATTTATTTTTTTCATTTTATATTAAAAGATTATACAATTATTTATTGTATTAAAAAATTGTATCAAGTGCATCTGTTGTTCATAAGTGCTTAAAGGATAGCATTTCTATGATTACAGTGCCCCACAACGCGGTGCTGGAGCCACCCATGGCTGGGACGCCAGCCTACAGAGCAAGCTCGACCCAACCCCATAAGGGAAACCCTGGCATGTGATTGATAATATCTCCTGCTGATCTTCCAAATAACTGCTGAATATCCCCGCTGCGCATACCGGTTGTCCAGAAGCATTTAGGGACACCAACACATTGGCCATGACACTGCGATTCAGTCAGACTGTGCCTCCAGGGCTCTCTGTTGGTCCAAGAACTTGCTAATCACTTTCGATTTCTAATTTTTGAGTGTGACGGGGCAGTCCAACCAAGCTGCTCCCAAGTCACCTTTTTCCTCTGGACATGAGATTGCCCATGTCTCTATTTACATCATACGTGCTTTGAAGGACAAAAACAGTACATCACTTATTTAACACATAGTATGCGGCGCCTGACTTTCAGTTATGCTTTCCCCCACACGTTATGGTGGTGATGTGCCCCGTTTTGCTTACCATGCGTATCATTGTTTGCCCATCCATGCATGGTTGCAGGTCAAAAACCATTGTCCTTTTGTGTTCAGGTGAGATGATTGGTGCTTGTGCCTTGGAAGCAGGGCATCATGTAGGTAGCCTCATCTCGTCCTGCATGCCTCAAATGTGAAAAGGTCAAAGCCTGCCTAGATGGCCAAAAGATAGCGCTCTTGTAGTGCTTGCTTTCTTCTCCATGAAGGCTTGCACTGTGCTGCGCGCAATTTATTAGCTGAACGAGCGGCTATGAGGTCAGCCTGAAAGACCAAGCTGCTTAGAACACTTCCCACGCATAGCAGCACGAGGTACACCTCACCTAATCCTTGGCTGCAACAGGAGCAAAAAGGGTGTTGGTGGCCAAACAAAGGCAACATTGTCTGGGAACAGGCCCTACCGCTCTGTTCAAGCCAAGTGGTTGCCACAGCTACAACTCCACTGCTTGGGCGCAGAGACGCAGAGCACGCTCCTGGTCAGCCGGACTGCGACGAAAGGAGTGACAATATTCAGAGTATTTAGGTACGACCAGGTATACCTGCGTATCACGTTGTCTGCTGCCAGTGTGCTCACTTACCTTAATGCACATGTCCCTTCTCCCCCTTGGCATGTAACTTGTTCTCTCAGGAACGATGAGTACATCCAAAACTTGCTGGCAGTCGTAGGACATGTCTCCAGACAAGTCCAGCTCGGAAGGCGTGCTTCACAGTCTATGTTCAAAGAGAGGCAAATCAAATCACAGGTGCGATTAGCCTGCCATGAGATCTCTTATATTTATTTCCAATCTTTTGACCTTGCTCTCGCAATTGGCTTTATGCGAATTTTGTGGCTCAATACCTCTACTGCTGTTGTCTATTGTTGTACTTGTTAAGCGCTCAACACTTTCACATATTGCAAATGCTAGTGATTGAGCTGAAGCCTGATGCTGTTGGAGATAGCAGTGACAGATTTTGTTGGGACACTCCGTATACTCAACAATGTTGCTGACCCCCAACCACTCTCCTAACCTGACCTCATTGCAGCACGATGCGTTGTTGGAACAGACATCCTGTCTCGCGCTTGGTGCCCATGTTCTGACTGAGTGTCGATTACCGTTTGCACCAGGCGCCGACACAAATGCATTCTTCTCAACTTCACCACTCATGGAACTCAAGAAGAAGAGGAAGAGAGGGAGCTGATATTTTTTGGCTGTTAAATGTAGCACACCTGGCTTAAAGCATGAAGCATTCACTTAAGTGACCCTTTGAAATCCTGGTAGTTACAGTGTTTAAAAAGCAAATCTCCATGACCATGAAAAGAATAAAAAGAAAAAAGAAAAGAAAAAAGAAAAACTCCGTAGGCAGTGAAACCGCTCCTACATCGATTAAGGAAAGGAGACACATTGGCCCGAAGAGCCGTGAGTCTCGTCCACATGACTATGGACTGTGTTTATTGATCTTGGCTTTCATTTTCTGTTTATACCATGAGATGGGCCTGTGAGGTTGGCTTCTGGATCACTCAGATCCGCAGATCTTGCACATGCTGTCTGTTGATTTTACAATAAGTTTACAAGTTTAAGTTTGACCTTCAGCCATGTAGTTTGACTGATCATGTTGCTGGTGAACACCAGCCATCAGATAAACATCCATAAGCTTTGAAATAAAACGATAGGAATCATTTTACAATAAAAACAACAGACGGAAACATATTTTGTAAAACCAACATATTGAAACACATTTTGCTCATCCATTCTTACCTTGAAGGAGCTTCGATGTTCTTTCAAAGAACAATTGACCACTGATTGTGTCTACTGCCGCAGTAGCGGCTACTACGTCATATTGCCCCCAAACATATCGCACAGTGCGATTTCCATCTAGATGGATCTGCCAGAAACCCAGTGGTCTACATTAGCGTTGCAGGGTCATGAGGCTTCTGCCCTATGATTGCAGGTGCACCAAAACTACTAAAAAAGACTTTTGCACATATGGCTCTTGTTACCTTAGCCACTATCTTGTAAAATCTTGTAACATTATAACCTGAGCCATTTATATTTGTCAAAAGGTCAAAATTGTAGCTGTATCATACATTATGTCAATCAACTAACTACTAGTAGTACTAGTTTTTAGTAGTACTCGAAACTATTCTGGCAACCAACCGAATGAACATGCAGTGCAGCACACTTTTGCTGCAGCAGCTTATCTGGTGTGACTCTTGCTAAGAAAGCTGTGCATACCCCTCCCTAACTTAGGGATTTGAAATGCATGCCACTGGGTGATCAGGGACATCCTTACTGGCGTTAATCTTTCTTTTTTCTTTCCACACAAAATCAGTCATGAACTCAGTAGGTATATGTGACCCTTAGAAAGAAAACTACGTAGGCAGTGAAACCACTCCCTACATCTATTAAGGAAAAGGAAACACATTGGCCCGAAGAGCCGTGAGTCTCCTCCACCAGGGAAAATGAAGAATTAGTGAGGATCTGGAGGGTGACAAGCCGCTCCAGACCAAGATCTTGAGAGCAACTGGATTTTTCAAGAGCGCGTCTAGTAGTTGACAGTTTATGTGCACTGCTCTATGGCATAGAGCACAGAATGAGCATGTAACTTGTGGGCAGTCTTATGGGCTTTTTGTACATCAAGGCCGACCTCTTTAAGGTGGTTCAAAGTGTGTGAGGTATAGATAGAGCCTCCCACACCAAGAAGAATGGTGTGAAGGATGACTTTCTTGGCCTTTAAGCGACCCTTACCTTGCGGTGCTGAATCATTGGATGACTCATGATGACTCGGAGTCATTATACAAAAGCTTCTTTGAATGGCTCAGCATCTCAAGGTAAGGGTTGCACAGCTGCCAGCAGTGCACCTACTTAAAAAGGGTACTTTGAACAAAATTAACGGCTGTAGTACTTTGGAAGTAGCCTGAAACACCGTTTTCAGCTGTGACATGCTACAAAGAACCTTGATTCTATCAAGTGCTCTCCGAGAATCTAGCTGCTTCTGCCAGCACAGAGTGTGTGTGGGGGGGCATCATGCCCATATGATATGATGATGCTGCCTCCCGTCATTGGAAGGGTCACCCACAGTGGGAAGACCCTTGGGAGCGTTTTCAATGCATACGTAGTTTTCATTTCTTTATTTTCTCACTCAGACTCAACCAGATTTGTGTCGCATGAAACTCTACCAGAGCTAGTAGCTAGTAGCTCCCTGGCCAGGCATTCAATTTCAGTGCCATCATGGCATATGATAGCCCCAGATAAGGGAGTGTCACGCCAGATTATGCAGTGGCAGGTGGCCCAGAGGAAAAGTTATGTCAGTGGAGTATTTGATCCTGTTGTCAGCCCAGTTATTGCTTAACTTGAGCACATCAAAGATGAACTCGAAGTATTACATTGTTCGCTTCTAGCAACTTGTTGAATAATCGATAAGTTATACGATATATCCCAAGCAGTACAACCCTCAAGCCCTTGAGGGGCTGGCGCCTCGATCCCACAGTCACAATTTGTTGTCGATGTGAGAAAGAGGTTGAGGAGTGTCTGGTACCATGCAAACCAGCTAGGCAATGTAGATCAGATGGACAAGGCCGCAAAATATCATAATTGGATTGCTTTGCCTCTTAGGTCGGTGACTGTTGATGGACCGCCTTTTTCTGTACCTAGGTATCTGCATCTGGATTTAGGCAAGCCGTTTGTGGCAAACACAGTGCAACGTGGCACGTTTCAGGTTACATTCCCATGCGCCGCGAGTCGAGACAAGAAGCTGGGAACATCATGATGGTACCTATGATAAGTGTGGCTTGCAGGCAATTCAAAACGAAAAACTCGCTCTTTTCCTGTGCCCTTGCATGCAAATGTGTTCGTTGAGGCTTCAATTTCACGATTTACTTAAGGGACACAAAATTACTGTCAATCAGACTGGAGCTTTTTATTTCTCCCAAGCTTGTTCTGAAGATGTCTTCGATTTCAGAAACAAACTAATGATTCCTATATCATTTTATTTCAGAGCTTATGGATGTTTTTTTATGGCTGGTGTTCACCAGCAACCTGAACAGTCAAACTACCTGGCTGAAGGTCAAACTTAAACTGGTAAACTTGAGGGGCTACAGGCGTGGCAGCGCCGTCTAGTCAGCTCCAGTCCACCAGTCCAGCGAGAGTGTGTCCAATAGCAGCTATATGCAGCGTTGACCCTGACTGACCACAGGCTGAGCAGAGAGAGAGAAAAAGAAGTCTCAGGGAAGGATAAGGGTATCAGAGACTCCGCAGTCTCATCTCGGGCAACCTCTTGTCTACTTGGCGTTCACTGTTGCTGCCCGCAGCCAGTCCACATACCACATTCGCTCAACTACTAGTCTGGTTTGGATGCAGTAGTATCTCAGCGTCACGGTGGCAGGAGGTTAAAGTTCAAATAGGAAAGAGATACATGTATGACCCTTAGTTCACTCCTGGCTGATTTTCAAGGCCTGTGCCGGGGTTGAACTATGATGAAATCAGGACTTGCAGCGAGGTGAGCCAGCTCATTGCGGGTTGAGTGCACACAATGGTCCCAGAGACTGTAACCTACCCAGAGTGGGGCATCATGAAGAGATGATATCTGATTTGAACTTGTTCGGCAGATTGGTACACAGCATAGCAATAAAATGAGGAGGGGGACAGGCAGGATCTGACGCTCAATATCCTTTGCAATCTCAAGTTCATTCTAGAGATGCTTGGTCACTTCTCTTACGGGTCTTTGCTTGGATTCTCTGCCACACATTTGATAAATGAGTGTACTAATTGCGATCATGCAAAGAAAAGGAATAGTAGGGTGATGTCTACACCTCATGTAATTCTCTCTTTTTTGTCCAATCAATACCTAACTTGTCCAAAATGATTTCAAAGGTTGTGATTGATTGAAATTCAAACATCCTTACATAGTCCAAGCAGGCAACATTTTGCCACAAAAAACTGATGCCTTCAGCATGCAGCCCTCAGACGCATACCAAACTACTTCCTCAGCCCAGCTTTTAATCTCTCACAGAATTGTAAGTGTTGCTGATGCCTAGATTGTCACAAAGCCCATGATGCACCACCCACCCCCCGCATAAGGCCATCACAATGCACTGGCGGTGAGAGCGCCTGTTGCAATCATGTGTATGTTGCATCAATGTAGCAGGTAAGATAATTCCATGACAAAGCGCCAAAAATCACATGGTATTGCCCAGACTGCTGTCACAATGACAGACGGTGATGAAAGTGTAGGACGACTCTGGGTTGCCCACGCTAGAGCTTGCATATGTTAGGCATTGCAGGTGAATGAACTTGTTTAGCAGCATGCCTCCTGGGCCCACTTGGCAGCCGAGGGCAACTTGAGTGAGCTCGCCTACCACTATGTCCAGGGCAGAATTGCTGGACTGCAGCAGTTGTACTTTTGTTTGCAATTTGCGTGCAATCTTTAGTGCTGTAGGTAGTAGGGTGCTCACCACAGCTCTGTGTGAAGGATTTCACAAAAGCACGCACCACCTCCAGCTGGTGCTTTTGAAGGACAGGAATAGAGTGACCTGCAAGGAACAGAGGTAACATGTGACATGTTACATGTCATATCCATGTAAAAAAGAGCACAGACTGCAAGGAGAGCGAGGTAAGACGAGCTGCACACCTCTGGGATGTTGTATGATCACTGGGTCACTGAAGGCGTTGCCAAGGTCAACACAATGCTCTCGTATCTGGTCCCTGCAAAATGATTGAGCAAACCATGGAAAGGGCAAAGGGAGCCAAAAAGGATCCTGACAATCACCTTCTAGAGAGTGGCAATGATCGCAGCTGCTGCTCTTTCAAACAGTGCATTTCTAAGTGGCATGGGCCAAGCACATACCGTCCATGATATCATTATGCAAAAGCCTGTGCGTGCTAGAAGACTGGCAGCGTGCACTATAGCAAGGACCACTCCTGTCATTGCAAAGACATTTAACCCTCAGATGTCCAGCCTACAATGTGCCGCTGCATCCTGTAGGGGCAGGCGAAGGTTAGTCACTTAAAGCACACCTGTCACCATAGATGTGCAACGATGGCACAGGCACCTTTCCCATTTTGAAGAGGTCAACGTGGGGTGGGTAGCGCGACTGCGACAGTAAGCAAGAATAGTACAATTTCCTCAAAAGAGGTATAGCCTCTTTATATACAGGGGCTAGCCAGAAGCTGCCACTTGGAACATAGAAATTTGGAGGCCTAACAAGGTCAAGTGCCCTCCATTAAAAACGCATGCGGCATCCAGAAAGCCTGGAGCTTTCTCTCTGCTGGAGGCCACAACTTGGTTCTGCCGAGACCCACTGTGTAGCAAGCAATATTGTGTGCTCTGTTAATTTGTCAAAGGGGTGAAAGGCGTTGACTTCGAGGCTTCTGGGCCATTCAAATTGGATCGCCAATGGTGATTCACCATTAAAAGAGCTAACGCAACTTCAATGGTATCTCTGCCTCAATCAGACAGTGTAGACGTAGGATTTTTGATGAGCTTTATCTTTATGAATGCTGCTGAGCTTGAGACTTGATTCTCTTGAACGCATCATCCCCTGCAAAATCAAACATTACCTTGGCAGTGTTCTAGCAGGGGGACCAACAATTTCTGCCCAGTTGCCTGCTACTCCTCTTTCAAAAGTTGCCTAAGAGGCGACCATTCCAACATATTGACTTGCATGCAGAGCAACTAGTAATATCCTGTCTCAGTGGGGAACATGGTGGAGGGCCTGGGAACGGGGTAGTGGGTCAGAGGGGTCCACCCCAACATCTGCACGTTGCGCTCATCGAATTTGCACCCAGTCTGATGTTGGTGTCCAGATGTTTTCGGAATTTTCAAGGGGTTTAGGGTAAAGGAAGCAGCTTCTTTTACACTCATTAAGGGATGCTGCGTACAGGGTGTTGTTCGGGGGGGACAGTCTAGGCTTGGTGGCCCTGTAACGGTGCGGCTTATGCCATTTCTGGCCTTTGATTACTGTGCACCTTGAAGTGCCCAGGGACCTGAGTCATCTTCTTTTTCTATTTTGGTGCAATGTATATAGAAATTGTCTCAAGGAGAACATGCCAGGTTCTGGCAGGCATAACTACTTCAAGGTCTGGTGCTGCAGTGTACTTCCTCAGTGAAGGCTGTAGAACACGTTTGCCCTTCTGTGTCATACAAGGCTCACACTCGAGTTCTTCCAGCAAATGAAATGCATCAACAGCCTACTCATAACATGTGTGCGTTTTGGGGATAACAACAACAATTGAGCTGGGTATGAGGTCAGAAGACTTTGAGGATGGCCCCAGCCCCCCGGTTCCGAGGAAAAGCATAGAGTTCACAGCCCTTGCAACCGCTTGAAGTATCATATTATTGTAGAATCTAGGTATGAATATTTCTTCTGTTATGTCATGCAATGTTCCCCAATGTTATGTTAAAAGTAGAGAAAGTTTAGCTTGTCAACATATTTGAACTCTTGTCCTCACCTCATCTGGCAAAAAATGTACAGTGCTGGCGAAATGTCTAAGAAATTGCTCAGCCCGTACCTTGAGTCCCGCGAACAAAATGCAGAATTTCAGGGGGGGGATTGTCTGCAAACACAGCAAAAGCATAGAGACATTCAGTGTTGCTAGTGTATGTAAACATAAACATTTGGGTCGATCTCAATCTTAAGATGATACGCTTGTCACTGTGCATAAATCCACAATTGGCTTGTGCATTTTGTTCCATTGCAAGCCTGGGATGATACCTTCTTTATGCTGGAGTGTTGGCTAGCAATGGTTTTTACAGCACCTGTAAGATTAATCCTCTATTTTGCAGCATGACTAGGACAGACGCGAGCAGAGAGCCTTGAGAAAAGCCAATGATGCCGTCAAATGGGCCTTGCTCCCTGAGCACTTGCTCAATATAAGAGATTGAGCGCTCAAGTTTTGGCACGTCAAATTCTGCAAGCACCAAGCTTGTGGAAACAGTGGCTTTGAGCAAACCATGGCAGCTCATGGCACTCAAGTCGAAGCTTTAGTGTTGCAAGGCTTAAAAGCAATGCTTGGAACTGCAACAGGTAATGACCCCAAATTGTCCTGCAGGATCCATTCGTTAGGAGCTATGGGCTCTGCCAGCAGAAAGCATCCCTTCCTCTTCAGCTGCATTTTCCTTTGGGTGGCGTTGTTTTCCACTGTCATCACGCATCTAATCATTCCTGTTCTTCAGCCCCCACTCACCAAACTGGTCCCCCAATTCACTGACAGTGAACCACTCAAAGTACGGACCGTCCCCAAAGAATGGTTTAACATCTCTTGGGATCTGGCCGCTTGCGGGATGCGGGGCATCTATATAGACAATCTCTGTGCATGCAACATCAATTAGTGAGATAACCCTCCAACTTCCCTGCAAAACAATGTCTTGCAAAGCCAGCACCAAACCTGCTTGGTCCAGTGCGATGTTCGTTCTCTCAATTTGGAGCTTGAATATGGCAGCACTGCCTCAAGCAGAGGAGAGGGGGCGGGCTTACAATTCACATGGTTGATCCCCCAGTGATCTCTGGCAGGCTTACCTTGTGCGGAAAGAATGCAGGGCAAGTAGTTTTATCTTCGTCATTTGAATAAGATGTTACTATACATATACTTTATTTGTATATTTTGTCGTGTTGGAAAGGTGTCTGTATATAGTAGTATCTAAATACAATGGCTGGAAGGCTCACAACGTTGCACCGGAATGAGGTGCACGCCGATGGGATTTGGAGTGCGCAGTGGAGTGGGAACAACCGTGTCCTTACGGGTGGCCAGGATGAAAGCGTGAAACATTGGGAGGAGAAGTCAGACGGTAGTCTGGGTCTTCTCCAGAGCTACGATGGCCATACTCTGGGCGTTGTTTCGGTTGGGGTGCATCCCTCCGGCCAGGTGGCAGCCTCTTCATCCCTTGATAGCATCATTCGGGTCAGTGTAGTGAGGGCATGCTGCAGAAGCTACTGGCAGCGCACAGCAAGGAAGGAAGGTCTTCCCTCTGGATAGATCCATGCGCGCTGATCAATCGATGTGCAAATGGGGCTCTTTTTCTGTGCCTGGCGTTGTCCAGCACTTTGCATGAGCAAGCAGCACCATGGTGCACATGAGCACAATAGATGACGTGCCTATTTTCCCACACGCGAATCTCTTTCTTGACTAATCAACTTGCCTACAGAAGGCACATGTTGCAAGTTTCATGCGCACACTGGCAAGTTCTGTGTCACAGACACACCCACATTGGCTGCTTGCAACTCAGACCAGACAAAGATTGGTCCCTGATGAGCAAAGCAAGATTTTTGGTTGACAGACTGCACTACTCAGCAACGCCCTGGCTTACAGCGAGTGCATGTACACGATTTCTCAGCAGATATTTGCACAAAATCTCCTGCACACCCATGTACGCACCTGCAGGTGTGGAACCTGGACACGCACGCTACCCTAGACGCGATAGAAACAGCAGCCATGGAGACCTGGGCCCTGGCCTTCAGTCCTGGCACAGGCACAGAACACCTACATTTTGCACAAGCAGGTGGCACTCGAGGGGGTGTGGTGATTTGGGAGATGAAAGAACAAGAAGAAACAAAGATGATTGCGGAGATGAGGTTACCTCCGGTGGGTGAGCATTTGCGTGCACTGGTGTTCAGCTGAGAGACTGCATTGTGCAGCTTGTCGCATGCTCTCTGATTCGCTGAAGGGCAAGGTTGTAATGCTGCTCATGACTAACAAATGCCAGGTATCCCTGTGTTAAGTTTACTGCCTGAAAGTTTCACCCAAAGTAAGAGGCAGACTACACACTGCAAGTGAAAGACATGACACCTATCAAGCACTGCAGTGCGTATCCTGCCTCTTATTTTAGGCAGAAGTTCTTGGCAGCAATTAGCTTGCAACATCCATTCTGTGTCTTGCTGGGTGTGTGCGACAAATCCAAAGGAGTGTAGCTTGGGGCCTTGGGGCATGCTGTCTATGCACTCCCATCATAGGTCATGCCAACTTGCTGTCTGTGAAGCCATTTTCTCCTCATTTATTTTGAGCAGTACGTGACTGTCGTGTGGGGGTATTGATGTGAGGCTCCCATAAGCTGTGGTTTGCAGGGATACCTCTACAATTGGAGTTGTGCAGGTTTGAACAGTGCTTAATAAGTGCATCTCCAGGTTCCGGGCCCTTGCTGGCACCACCAACTTGATAAACTTTCTTGGCTCATGTGCGAGCACAATATGGTGTGCTATGCAGCCTAAAGAGGAGCATGGCAAGCCAAGAGAGCGCTTTGTACTCAGCGTGGCCTACAGCCCTGATGGCACGCGGTTAGCCTGCGGAGCCATGGATGGCACGGTGCGTAGGGTGTGCTGTGAGCCTGAGAAGAGGGTCCAGCCAGGTAGATGTTGATGGCATACATTGCATTGGAAGTGCAGCCTCCTTTATGGTGTCCTGGCACTGCTGTCTGCAGCTTGAACCATACCTGCCATCAGCGCTCATAGCATTATCAATGTGCATGTGTATTTAAATGTGTGTGAGGCTGACACCGTGAGCACAATGCATGTGCTTCTGTGTGTTATGTGGAATATGCTTGTGCAATCGCGCATGCATGTGCACAGAGGTGTGTGTGTGTGTGTGTGTGAAGGCGATAGCATTCCATGCACATATGCAAGGCACCCAGAATGATCTTGTAAACCTTGGACTGATAGTTGGAACTGAAGCACTGTCCTTCTTCATGTTCGTGTTGGACCTTTGAAACATGGAGGAGTGGTTAAGCATGTGACTGCCTGCATTCTTGAAGCTCCCTCCTCTAGCAAAATTTCTCATCAACACAAGTTACACAAGTCCAAATGGTAACTCCCCTCTGTGTTTGTTCAGGTGGCTGTCTTTGATGTAGCTACAACTCAAATCATAGGCTTGTTAGAAGGGCACTACAAGCCTGTGCGATCGCTTACCTTCACACCAGGTAATCAACATAAACGCATGATCAAAAGTTGCTTCAAGATACCGGGCAGGGTGTGCACAGACCCCCTTGTGCCATCTCCTGCGGGAAGGTGTCTACCTCATGCCCAGGCATTCATGTGTAAGGCACAACTTGTGCTGTACTGATACCCTGGCACATGGGCAATGAGGATCATGCTCTGCACTCTGGCACAAGTTTTGAGAGTCTGGTCATTCTTTCCAAGCATGCGTCTTGGAATTTCACTGGGGCTTGTAACCTAGAACTTCTTTCAGGAATATTGCTCAGTAATTACACGACAGTCACGTTGCTTTCTTACTTTGTGCCAACAGACTCCTCGATGCTGCTCACTGCCTGCGACGACATGCATGTTAACCTGTATGATGTCGAAAACAAGGCCCTGGTTGAATCGTTTTCAGGTGGGTCTACTGCTGTACGCATCCTTGTTACATCAGGCAGAAGTATGCGTACCACATGTCAGTAGCTTAAATTGCCATTCCACTTGCCTCAGGCACCAGTCTGCGAGAACTTAGAAATCTTAGTGCAATGGAAGGTTCATTGTTATATGGCTTTGCAGGGCATGATTCATGGGTACTCAGTGTTGCAGCCCACCCCAGTGGCACCTGCTTTGTGAGTGGAGGCTCTGATGCGAAGGTAAGGTATCCCTGTAACAATGTGATACCCTCCGCTGAGCTAGCATTGCTTGCTGTGCCAGCTGCTGCTCCCTGAAAGCATGCGCCGGGTGTCATGCTATCTTATCCATTCCTTACAGGCACCTAAAGTTTGGACATTCCAAAATGATAGTTCTTTCTGCTAGATCTGGTGATCGCTGGGATATGAATTATTCATTAAGAGACATTCAACTCTACGCAGGTACAACCCTTGCATCAACCAAGAGTGCATATGTGCACCTTGTTGCATGCAGGTCAAGCTCTGGGACCTGGGCACCCGCTCTTGCATACAAACCTTGACTGACCACACAGATCAGGTGAGTGCACATTCTTGAGCACCCCTGTGGGTCCCTGCTCACTCTTGCAACCTCGCATGCTCATCCTGACCGGCCACAAGGACAAGTGTGAAGTATTGCAGCTGCACAAGAACCCCACCTGGAGAGACAACACAGGAAAGACATGAAGCTACAATCAAACCTCTCATGCCGTTGACTGACAAGTAACATTTCCCCAAATTGGATTGATTGGAATGATGAACATGTGTGGGGCGTAGGGCTGCTCTTGCAGAAATTGAGGCAGATTTGGAGCTGAAGATTTTGGTGCTAGGCCAGCTGGGCAGGGTCAGCATTGAAATCACTGCTTGTTTACCTAGTGACAATGCAAACAAATATGGCACTTACTGTGCCTTCAACTTCGAACGCAAGACATGTGGCATGTGCATGTTTGCATTCCTATTCTTGCAGGTCTGGTCAGTTGCTTTCAACCCAGATGGATCAAGGCTTGTTTCTGCATCCGACGACAAAACAGTGGCAATTTATAGCTGTGCGTAATTGAAGAAGTGCATCTACCTCGGATGGAAGGAGGGCGTCTGCTTGGGGCAAGCAGATCACCAAGCAATTCAATCGATTATCAATGTCAGAGCTCTTTGCAGCCTTCACTCTGTTTTTGCCAACTTGCGCCCCTGCGCCAGGTCCTTTTATCTTCGTATTGTGAAACTACTCTGTTCTCAATCTTCGGTTCTGAAACGGATCATTCTGTGAAAATCTAGACCCAAATGAAAGCCTTTTCAAAGGCAAGTTGTGGCAACTTGGGTCAGCTTCGTTAAGACTGCTCCCACGGAAGAAACACGTCTGACGCCAGACACATGCCGTTCATGGTGGGGGTCTGCCTTGGTGGAAGCACCGGGTAGGTACCCCTCCTTTGAGCCATGCCACCAGGGTAATTTCTTCTGCCAGTGGCGTGGGTTTGTTTTCTTTTCTCTCTCTTTATGCACATCACCAGCAACCTGAACAGTCAAACTGCCTGGCTGAAGGTCAAACTTAAACTTGTAAACTTGTACTTGTAATGCACATCACAACACAAGTTAAATATGGCGTCAGGCCTCGTGAAGATTTCTATTGCTGACTGTCGGTATTGATCAGCAGATATCATCAGGATCAGGGTCAGGATTGAACATGGTACTGAAAGAAACTTTCAGCCTTTGAAAGGCTGTAGTGCACCAGCAGGGATACCCCTTCTGGTGTGAATTCAGGCGAGAGGTTTACTACTGATGCAAGCACCCACAATAAAACTGGGGAGAGGAACCCCATTGAGGCCCTCACTTTCACCGCAGGGTTGTGCGCGATGACGTTGAGGAGTCTCTGATACCTATATCCTTCCTTACACTCACTCACTCACTCACTCACTCACTCACTCACTCACTCACTCACTCACTCACTCTCTCTCTCTCTCTCTCTCTCTCTCTCTCTCTCTCTCTCTCTC
>LFIK01001806.1_pt1 | contig 17095 bp, 18 predicted proteins | sample 643401 | NCBI WGS metagenome assembly LFIK01 (sample SAMN03777447, study PRJNA286221) | soda lake metagenome | biome: soda lake; feature: Kulunda steppe; material: water; isolation source: sample T5-Br brine of Lake Tanatar-5 | place: Russia: Kulunda steppe | collected 2010-07
CCACTTCGGTACACGCAAGGGCACACAAGAAACGGAGCAAACAGGGCAGCGCTGTGCAGCTGCAACCATGGCCGAGGTATTAACTTAAACTTAGGCACATTCTGTCTTGACCATGGGGTCCACTATAGTCACTATACTTCACAACTTATCACTACGTCATAGTGGGCCACGAATTTTCGGTAACAGAGTTCCTTATTGATGGATTAATTTGGATTTCAGCCGGTGCTATTCTTGGGATCTGTCTTTGGAAAACCACAGATCACTATTTTGATAAATATTCAAAACCTGATTCGTGAAAGGCTCACCGCCAATCACATTCATGGTACTGAAACGTTGCATGCGACATAAGGTGATCATCCTTGATCCCTTAGTCATGCTGTCTTTCCCCCGCCATTGCAAAGCGACCGGCCTCTTTGCAGAAGTTGCTCAAATCGGGCCGGGTCCAGATTGGCCCCACACATCACCAGGGCCACATTGCGGCCGTCCAGGCGTTCCTTCAGCGGTCCCAGCAGAGCTGCGGTGGCCGCACCGGTAGCGGGCTCAGTGGCCAGTTTCACATCCTGATACAGCCGCCACATGGCTGCACAGAGGTCGTCGTCACTGACGCGTACCACGTCATCAACAAACCGCTGACACACGCCAAAGCTATATGGCATGGACAACGGTGCACCCAGGCTGTCGGCTATGGTGTCGACCTTGTCCAGAGACACCGGCTCACCGGCGGCCCGGCTCTGGTACAGCGAGTCGGCACCGTAGGGCTCGACCCCGTAGACCGCACAGTCCGGGTTGATCTGCTTGACGGCTGCGGCGATGCCGGCAATCAGGCCCCCGCCACCCACCGGCACGACCACGGCGTCCAGCGCGGGAACCTGCTCCATGAGCTCCAGCCCGACCATGGCCGTACCTTCCACGGTGCGCTCGCCCTCAAAGGGGTGCACCAGGGTGCGGGCCTCGGTGTCGACGATTTCCTGGCAACACTCGAACGCCTTGTGAACGTCCGGCACCAGCACCACCTCGGCGCCCAGCTCGCGGCAGGTCTCGATGCGCAACGGGCTGGCATATTCCGGCATCACCACCTTGGCGGTAATATCGGCACGCTGTGCCGCGTAGGCCAGCGCAATGGCGTGATTGCCGCCACTGACCCCCACCACACCGCGCGATTTTTCGGCTTCGGTGAGGTTGTCCACATTGTTCAGTGCGCCCCGGGCCTTGAACGTGCCGGTATGCTGGAAAAGCTCCAGCTTCAGCCATATCTGCGTCTGCGGGCTGAATGCAGACCGGATCGAGTCCGTCTGCCACTGCCAGACCGGGGTGCGCAGAATACGGTCTGACAGTCTGTCAGCCGTGGCCCGTATGCGTTCCAGGGTGGGGTAATCCGCCGCCGATGACACCATCTAGAATTTCCTTCCTTTATCCAACGCTTAGTGTGCTGTCCATTAAAGTGCATTCCGGTCAGAAACGAAAGTGCACAAAGACCCGGCCGTGATTTTTGGAATCCTTTTCCACTCGATGATACCGGGCCTTGATCTCGGGCTGGTCGAGAAACTTGAGCACCCGCTTCTTCAATTGACCGCTGCCCTTGCCGGGAATGATTTCCACCAGTTTGATGCGCTTGCGCTCCGCTTCATCCAGCGTCTCGTGCAGCGCCTGATCAATGGAGCGCCCCTTGTTGAACAGGGGGTGCAGATCCAGTGTCAATTTGGCCACAATGCCTCCTCGAGAATGTCGGTGACAGAGACCAGTCTACTCCACCCCCGACTGTTGCCAAGGTGTGCCGACAAACCTCTGCGCCCGGGGCACAAATCTTTTTCTTACAGACCGGTTCAATCCTGGACCAAATAGTCCACAATGCCGAGACTGCGATATGAACAGAGAGATTGCGTCTGTGTTTCTTGACCCCTATTTTAGAACCGACAACGGTCACATAGTGATTTCCGCCGATCAGGGCAGCGCCTTTGCCAAGGAGATCGCCGGAGACTTCAACCCCATTCACGATACGGACAATCGTCGGTTCTGCGTCCCCGGCGATCTGCTGTTTTCCCTGGCCCTGAATCGCTACGGACTCAGTCGCAAGATGTCTGTGCATTTTGCCGGCATGGTCAATGCGGATACACCACTGATCTTTCCGGATCACGATGCAGGTGTCATAGACGTCAAGGACGAGGCCGGCAAGACCTACATGCACGTCGAGCACAGTGGCGAAACCCTGCACGAGCCCAAGGCCGTGGAAACCTTCACCCGCGAGTACGTGAAGTTCTCCGGGCAGAACTTCCCCTACATTCTGGTGCCCCTGCTGAAAGAAAACGACGTCATGTTCAACCCCAAGCGGCCCTTTGTCATTTACGAACGCATGGCCTTTGAACTGGAGTCCGCAGCGCTCAAGTCACCAACGCTGGAACTGGCAGACCGGACCATGAACATCAGTGGTCGGCGCGGTGATGCCCTGTTCCAATTCCAGGTCATGGACCAGGGGCAAATCGTCGGCACAGGCACGAAAACACTCATCATCAGCGGGCTTCAACCCTATGATGACGCCCTGATGCAGGAGGTGGTGGACAATTTCAACGCCGCCAAGTCCGGTTATCAGCCCGACTAACACCGGTAGCAGGCAACGCCAGACTGAATAATCGAATAGTCAGGTTGTTCTCAGGCGTGCTCAGGACGTCCTATCGAGAACCTCTCTCCGGCGGCAGTGCCTTGCGGCTCTGACTCACGGCGATGCCGCTCAGGATAGCGGCCAGGGCCAGTACCTTGTCCCAGGACGCTGCCTCGTTGAGCACACCCACGCCGGCGACAAAGGCAATCACCGGTATGATGTAGTTGATCATGGACAGAAAACTGGGCCCACAGTTGGAAATGATGGTAAAAAACGCCCAGGTCGCCAGGCCTGTAGCGAAGAATCCCAGTGCAATCATCGACATGATCGCCACCGGCTGGTAGTCCAGCGTCCAGGGTCGATCCACGACCAGCGCCACCGGCAACAGCAGGATACTGCCCGTGATCAGGGTGCCGGTGGCCACCACCAGCACATGCACGGGCGGTAGCCGCTTGGAAAAAATGCTGTTGATGGCGTAACAGAACGTGGCCGTGATGATGGCCAGCTGAGCCAGCAGATTCCCGCCCCCCAGATTGCCCAGCACCTCCACACCCACCAGCAGCATCACGCCGCCCAGGCCCAGACCGAACCCCAGCACCTTGCGCGGCGTCATGGGCTCGGCATGAATGAAGAAATGCGCCAGAACCATGACACTGATGGGCATCAGGGCCATCAGAATTCCGGCCATGCTGCTGGAAACCGACAGTTCGCCCCAGGCAATGAGGGTAAAGGGCAACAGATTGCCCACCAGGGACAACAGGGCAAAACGACGCCACCAGGCCCAGTCAGAGGGCAGACGCAGGCCCTTGAACCGCATCACCGCATACAGCGCCAGTGCCCCCAGTGCCAGACGCACCCAGACCAGTGTCAGGGGTGGAAACGTCGCCAGAGCCAGCGCAATCAGCATGAAGGACAGGCCCCAGGCCAGGGACAGATACAGCAGGTGCGCCCAATCCAGCAGTCTCGGTGTCACTAACAGGTCCTCGCCAGATTAAAGCCAGAACACTCAATATTCATGCGAACTGCTGCGCCCATTCGGCGAGTTCGTCAGTCACCGGCTTGTCATGCTCGGCCAGAAAGGCCAGGAAACGCGGCGCATTGGCGGTCACCACACGTTCCTCCGGAAATCCGATGGATTCGGCTTTTTCCTTGCAGGCGCCGAACTCACCCAGAGTGAAGGCACTGTGCGAATCACTGCCGAAGGACACCTTCCAGTCGAGCTTGTCCACCAGCTCCATGATGTAGACGCAGTTGGGCTCACTGCCCAGGCGCGAGTGCGTAAACGAACTATTGTTGATCTCGATCAGCACATTGTTGTCACGCGCCGCCCTGATTACTTCTTCATAGTCCAGCGGGTAATTGGGGTTTCCGGGATGCCCCAGAATCTGACAGTGCCCGGTTTTCAGAGTGTTGATCACCGCACGCGTATTGGTCGCCCGGTCCGCCGGGCTGAACACCGGCTCGTGAAAACTGGCAATGGTGTAGTCCAGCCAGGGATGCAGTGCGTCAGGAATGTCCAGCCCACCCTCCGGCTCCAGAATATTGGCCTCTATACCGCGCAACATGGCGATGTTGTCATGGACGCGCGGCAACACCTTCATGTTGCCAAAATGCCAGTAGTGCGCCCCGTCCGGCATGGTGGGGGCGTGATCGGTGACTCCGAACAGCTGCAGCCCGCGCTCGCGAGCCATACACCAGTAATCGTGCACCGTACTGTAGGCATGGTCACTGGCCACCGTATGCATGTGGGTGTCGGTCAATATGTTCATTACTTCATCCCGTTCCTAGGCCGAAAGCGCCTCAACTTTAACACAAAGCCGACTCTCTCCGCTCGTTCGTACGTCACTAGAGAGCGGCTAGAACACGCCACCATGTTCAATCGAACAGCGTCAGTTATCAACAAAAACTGCAAGAAAGCTCATAACTGACCACCAAAATCTGATTTTCAGTCAGTTTGACCAAAAACGATCACACAGGGGTTGAATATTTTTCGTTTAGTGATAATTTGAATGTTCGATCGAACATCTTATAAAAATAAACATGCATCGGTCAGTTCAATCTGCCTTCAGGGCACACAAACAGAAACCCCGCTGACCGCATACGTTGAAGGAGACTTTCAATGAAACGTCCGACCCATTTTTCAATCGAACAAGTAGCGCTCTGCTGGCCTCTGCCTGTCTGCTGGGATTAAGTGCCCCGGCATTGGCAGATTGCGAACGCGGCGCCCTGGATACGCTCTACTGCGATACCAACGGCGACATGGTAGCCGATTTGCCCGAGGACGAATCGCAGTGGCAGGATCCCAACACCCTGATCTTTGCCTATACCCCGGTTGAAGACCCGGCCATCTATTCAGACATCTGGCAGCCCTTCATTGATCACCTGGAAGACGTGACTGAACGCAATGTCCGTTTCTTTGCCGTTCAATCCAATTCTGCTCAGGTGGAGGCCATGCGCAGCGGTCCACTGCATATTGCCGGCTTCTCCACGGGCCCCACACCCTTTGCGGTGAATCTGGCCGGCGCCGTGCCCTTCGCATTGATGGGTTCTGATTCAGGGCAGTTCGGCTACACCCTGCAGGTTTACACGCATGCAGATTCCGACATACACCAGATGTCCGACCTGGTCGGCAAACGTGTTGCGCACACATCGCCCACCTCCAACTCCGGCAACCAGGCACCTCGTGCCCTGTTCCCGGAACTGGGTATCGAGCCCGGTGAAGACTACGACATCACCTTTTCAGGCAGCCAACGACGTTCAGTACACCCGCGACAACCTCGAATAACAACCTCAACAAGCCCCTGTCCGGGCGGACAGGGGCCGCTTACGTCCCGGAGTCAAACTCATGTTAGAGATTTCCAATCTGGTCAAACGCTACGGCAAGAATGAGCCGGTGCTCAAGGATCTGAACCTGACCGTTGACGGCAGCAGTGTGGTCTCCATTGTCGGCGCGTCGGCATCGGCCATTATGCCAACAAGCGAGCTGATGAACTCTCGGGTGGTGAGCGCCAGCGCGTGGCTGTTGTGCGGGCATTGATGCAGGAACCCGAAATACTGCTGGCCGACGAACCGACAGCGTCTCTGGACCCCAAGACCTCACAGCAGATCATGAGTCTGTTGCAAAGCCTGGCCAGCGAAATGTCACTGCCGGTATTGATCAACATCCACAATGTGACCCAGGCGCGCATGTATACGGACCGCATCGTAGGCATGCGCCATGGTCAGATGATATTCGACGGCGTGCCCAAGGATTTCAATCAGGATGCTCTGGATGCCATCTACGGCGGAGCCTTTCCGCCCAGTTTCGAGCGTGCCGGCTTGATGTGGACCGGCTTCAAGGAGAGCTTCCAGATCGCCTTCCTGGCGACCCTGCTCGGCGTCTTCCTGTCAATTCCCATCGCAGTCATGGCCGCGAAGAATGTCGCCCCCACACCGGTCTACCTGCTCGGACGGGCGATCATCATTATCTCGCGCAGCTTTCACCCGGTGATTGTCGCCATCCTGTTTGTCGCGGCTGTCGGCTTCGGGCCACTGGCCGGGGTATTGACGCTGACTCTCTATTCCATCGGCTTTGTGGCCAAGCTGCTGGCCGAAGAAATGGAGGAAATCGACTGGGGCCATGTGGAAGCCATGCGCTCGGTGGGTGCCGGTTACCTGAAAACATTGATCTACGGAGTCTTTCCCCAGATTCTGCCGCGCCAGGTAGGGCTGTCCATGTATCAACTGGACAGCAATCTCCGTGCGTCGGCTGTGGTCGGCATCGTCGGCGCAGGCGGTATCGGCGGCACCTTGATGAACGCCTTTGGACGATACGACTATGACTTCGCTTTTGCCATATTGCTCCTGATCATTGGCGTAATCCTGATCAGTGAAGGCATCAGCGGATGGGTGAGGAAACAGATATGGTAGATCAAGCAGCAAAATTGACCGATCGCGTCTGGTCACGTTATGACCGGAAAGAGCAGTGGACCCGGTATGCGGTTTACTTTATCACCGTCCTGGCGGTGGTTTGGGCTGTGCGTGACATCGACATCTTCTGGCCCTGGGTCTGGGATGCCCCCAACCAGATACAGAGCCTGGGCGCCCGAATGTGGCCGCCAGAGTTCAGTGCCTGGTCAGCCATCCTGCAGGCCATGATGGAGACTGTCCATATTGCCACCCTGGCTACCATGCTGACGGTGTTTATCGCTCTGCCGGTATCCTATATTGCCGCTCAGAATACCACGCCGAACAAGGCAACACTCTGGCTTGGCCGGTTCATCCTGGTATCCAGCCGCTCCGTAAACACCATCATATGGGCGCTGTTGTTCGTAGCCATTTTCGGTCCCGGGGTGTTGGCAGGCATATTGGCGGTGATGTTCCGGTCCATCGGCTTTATCGGCAAATTGATGGGCGAGGCCATTACCAGCGTTCTGCGAAAGAAGGTCATCTAGGCCTCGGCACCGGTCGACCCGACAGCGGGTCGGCCGGCACAGAGGGGTACCGAACGCGGCGGCACCCTGCGACACACAATGGTCACGTCAGCCTGATAGCTTCGCCGTGATGAACCTGATAACGTACGGTATTTAATGGACGCCAAGCAACGACAAGATCTCATTCTCGAATGGGTTCGACAGGTGCACCACCTTGAGGTGGACGCCATCGCAACCCGATTCGGCGTGACCCCACAGACCATTCGCCGGGACATAAACCGCTTGTGTGAATCGGGTTTGCTGCGCCGTCGTTACGGGGGAGTGAGCCTACCCTCCAACACGACCAATGCGTCCATTACATCACGCCAGACCACCAACGAAGCGGCCAAATGGGCCATTGCCCAGGCGGTAGCGGCTCGCATCCCCGAGAATGCATCGGTCAGCCTGGGGGTCGGCAGCACGGTAGAAATGGTCGCACGAGCCCTGGCTGGCCACCAGTCATTGAAGATCCTGACCAACAACCTGAGTATCCCACTGGTTCTGGCCGACAACCCGGACATCGAAATCATCGTCGCCGGCGGCCAGTTTCGTCGCAATGACAACGATGTGGTAGGCCCCGAGGTCTCACATTTTTTCAGTTCGTTCTGTACCGATTTCGGCATCGTCGGCACCGGCAGTCTGGACATGCAGAACGGGCTGATGGATTTCGAGGTGCGGGAGGCCGAGGTGAGCCGCTCAATCATCAGCAATACCCGCTCCAGCATTCTGGTAGCAGACTCCAGTAAATGGCAACAGACGGCCGCCTGTAAAGTGGCATCGTTCAAATACATCGACCAGTTCTTCACCGATTATCTGCCTGAAGACCAGCGGGCACTGGCCAACCAGGACCTGGAACTGATCGAGACGGGCAGGCATACGCCTCAGGCCCCCACGGACTGGCAGGCGCCGTCGACAATCTCGGAGTCCGGCTGAAACGCTCTCCTTGCTGAATTCCATGCCCGGCTGGCGTATACTGCGCGATTCACCGGATGTGAGGGATTCCACACCCATGCTGAGCTACTTTGAACGCCTGAATCCAGACGGTCAAGCTGTTCTCCCATACCCGGCGCGAGGCGGATTACGCCCAACAGGGCATGGAGGGCTTCCTGCAGACCGTGTACCGTCAGATGCGTCTGGTTACCGGCATCAACATGACCGTGGAGACCATCAACTACCTGCTGGTCTTCGTGGTGGGGTTCGTTTCCATCTGGCTGTGGCAGATCGAAGCCATTTCCGTGGGTGCCATTGCCGTGGCCCTGGGGCTGGCGATGCGCATGAACGGCATGGCGCAATGGATCATGTGGGAAGTCAGTGCCCTGTTTGAAAACATCGGTGCAGCAACCGATGGCATGAACACTATCTCGCGCCCACGCGAGGTCACCGATCAGGCACAGGCCAGAGAATTGAGTGTGCCTGAGGGTCGCCTACAGTTTCAGGACATGAGCTTCCATTACGGCAAGGGCAGTGGCGTCATCGAGCGACTCAATCTCGACATCAAACCCGGTGAGAAAGTAGGGCTCGTGGGCCGTTCAGGTGCCGGCAAGTCCACCCTGGTCAACCTGCTGCTGCGGTTTCACAACCTCGAAGGCGGACGCATTCTCATTGACGGTCAGGATATCAGCCAGGTGTCCCAGGAAAGCCTGCGCGCGAGGGTGGGCATGGTGACTCAGGATACCTCGTTGTTACACCGGTCCGTGCGCGACAATATACTGTACGGCCGCCCGGACGCCACCGAAGCCGAACTCTTGGCCGCCACCCGCAAGGCCGAAGCCCATGATTTCATCCCCGAACTCACCGACCCCTACGGCAACCGAGGCTATGATGCACAAGTGGGCGAACGGGGCGTAAAGCTGTCAGGTGGACAGCGCCAACGCATCGCCATTGCCCGGGTCATGCTCAAGGATGCCCCCATTCTGGTACTGGACGAAGCCACATCGGCACTGGACTCAGAGGTCGAGGCCGCCATTCAGAAAAGTCTGGACACCCTGATGGAGGGCAAGACAGTAATCGCCATCGCCCACAGACTGTCTACCATAGCGGCCATGGATCGCCTTATCGTGCTGGACCAGGGCGCCATAGTGGAAGAAGGCACGCACAGCGAACTGGTCGCTGCGGGGGGCATCTATGCTCAGCTCTGGTCTCATCAGACCGGCGGTTTTCTGGGCATGGATGTGGAGGCTCCAGATGAAGATTATTAATTAATCAGTTGTAAACAGTCAGGCCAGCAAAGTAGAGACAACTTAAAAGGGTCCGATTACACTGCCGCCGAATCATTCACTGGAACGGCGCACGCTATGACAGACCCTCAGAGAGAGGCTCAAAACGACTCTGAGTCATCCGGCATACAACTCGACCAGGTAAGCCTGACTCGCGACGGCCAACCGGTTCTGGCATCACTGTCCTTGTCACTGACCGAGAAACGGATTGGGCTGATCGGTCACAACGGGTCGGGCAAGAGCTCCCTGGCCCGCCTGTTCAATGGCCTGCTGACGCCTGATCACGGACAACTGTCGGTGTATGGTCAGAACCCAGCCAATGGCACCGCCCACATGGCCAGTACCGTTGGCTTCATCTTCCAGAATCCGGATCACCAGATCATTTTTCCCACGGTCATGGAAGAATTGGCCTTTGGCCTCACCAATCAGGGTCTTCCCCGCTCCCAGGCGGAACAACAGGCCCACGAACTGCTCGCCGAGTACGGCCACCAGGCCTGGGCCGACCGTCCGGTTCAATCCCTGTCCGAAGGCCAGAAACAACTGGTCTGCATCTTCTCGGTGCTGCTCATGAAGCCCAGAGTGCTGGTGCTGGACGAACCCTTTTCGGCGCTGGATCTCCCCAATCGCTACCGCCTGCTCAGACTGCTCGACAGCCTGCCGCAGCAGATTCTCATGATCAGTCACGAACTCGATACCCTGGCCGACTTCGAGCGCATTATCTGGCTGCATCAGGGGCAGGTCCACCAGGACGGAAAGCCCGACAATGTACTGACTGCCTACCAGACCGAGGCCCGCTCCCGCGCGCGGACGGCCTCGTTGGAGGCAGTATCATGATCAGCCTGTACCTGGCGCACCTAAGCTGGCTGCACCGCTGGCCAGCAGGGGTCAAACTGCTGTGCCTGGCCGGGATCAGTATCGGGCTCTATTTTGTCGGCTGGACCTGGCTGATGGGCCTGGCGCTGCTGGCAACCCTGGGACTCTATGCGTCACTGGGCAAATCCGCACTGCGCCAGTTGAAGGTACTGCGTCCTCTGCTGTTTCTATTTGCCGTGATGTTTCTGGTGCAGTGGTGGACCGTCGGGTTCGCCGAAGGCCTGTTGCTGGTGTTGCGCATGAGCACCCTGGTGCTGCTGGCGAATCTGATCACCCTGACCACCCGCATGGATGCCATGATGGACGCCGTTACACCGGCACTGCATCCTTTGCGCTGGGTAGGGGTAAGCCCCGAGCGCATCGGCTTTGCCGTCGCCCTGCTGATCCGTTTCGTACCGGTGCTCATGGCGACGCTGCACGATCTCAGGGAATCCTGGCGAGCACGGGGCGGTGGCAGAGCCCTCTGGCGCCTGGCTATTCCCATGACCATACAGGCCATTCGCCTGTCGGACCGCGTCGCCGACGCGCTGGCCGCACGGGGCGGTATCCACTCGGGCACCGTCCATACAACCGAACCCGGACCCTCTGTGTCCATCCATAGTCCCCGATAAGGAGAACCCATGAAGGATAAATCCCTGGTACAAATCGCGCTCTACGCTGCTCTGGTGGCCGCACTGGGCTTCATACCCCCCATTCCCTTTGCCTTCGGCATCCCCATCACCGCACAGACCCTGGGCGTCATGCTGGCCGGCATCATGCTGGGCCCGTGGCGCGGGGCCCTGTCCATGTTGCTGTTCTGTTTTGTGGTTGTCCTGGGGGCGCCGCTTATGAGCGGAGGCCGTGGCGGCCTGGGCCTGCTTGCCAGCCCTACTGCTGGTTTCTTCATTGGTTTCCCCATTGCGGCCCTGGTGACCGGCTGGGTGGCGCAGGCATTGAACCGCATGCCGCTGGTGGTGGGCACCGCGCTGGGCTGTTTCGTCGGCGGGATTCTTGTGCTGTACGTGTTTGGCATTGTCGGGTTCAAGCTGATCACCGGCGGTGAATGGATCGCCAGCACCCTGACCATGGCGGTGTTTATTCCGGGGGATCTGGTAAAGATCGTAATCACGGCAGTGGTCGCTCGGGCCGTGTACAAAGGCATGCCGGAGGCAGTCGCAACTCGCCAGAGCTTGTAAGTGTAAGGGGGGTTTGGCTTGGTGGGTGTCAGCAGGCTCCCATCAGGCCTGGCCTTCTATGGTCGGGGGCAAGCCGCCTCACCACAGGGAGCCTCCTAGCCACAGAGAGCCTCCTAGCCACAGGAAGCTCCCTAGCCACCGCAGGTCTCTCAGACCCGATGAACGGAGATGCTGTTGGTGGACCCTTTCTTCACCAGCGCGCCGGAGACCACAACAATCTTGTCGCCCGCGTTGGCAAGCCCGGCATCGACGACACGCTTCTTCGCCTCGGCAAAAAGCGTATCCGAATCCGGAAACTCACTGACCAGTTGAGAAGCCACACCCTTGGTCAGACACAACTGACGCAATGTCTTTTCTTCCGTAGTCAACGCCAGCATGGGCGCCACAGGGAAATACTTGCGTACCGAACGTACGGACTTGCCGGCAAATGAGGACACCACGATGGCCTTGGCGTTGAGCACAGTGGCCACATCCACAGCAGACCGACATACGGACTCCGTGACTGCCATATCACCGGTCAGGTGCTCGACATGATCCGGACGCCATTGCGCCATATCGGAATCCGTGCGGGCACAGATCTGGGCCATGATGCGCACGGCTTCCACTGGATAATCGCCCTTGGCCGATTCACCGGACAACATCACCGCGTCGGTGCCGTCCAACACGGCATTGCTGACGTCACCGGCTTCTGCACGGGTGGGTCTTGGGTTGTTGATCATGGAATCCAGCATCTGGGTCGCCGTGATGACCGGCTTGCGCGCCAGATTACACTTCTGGATCATCATTTTCTGAGCGAAGATCACATCCTCAACGGCGATTTCCACGCCCAGATCACCGCGCGCTACCATGATGCCGTCTGAAGCCGCTAGGATTTCGTCGAAGTTATCAACGCCTTCCTGATTTTCAATCTTGGAAATAATGCGAATCTGGCTTCCACCATTCTCGGCCAGGTGGCGGCGAATCTCTTCCACATCAGATGCCTTGCGGATAAAAGAAGAGGCGACAAAGTCGACCCCCTGCTCGCATCCGAAGACCAGATCGGCACGGTCCTTGTCGGACAAGGCGGGCAGATTCACGCTCACGCCCGGCAGGTTCACACCTTTCTTGTTACCCAGCTCGCCATTGTTCAGTACTTCACAGACCACATTCTGGCCGTCGATGGCAGTCACTCTCAATTCCAGCAACCCGTCATCCAGCAATACAATATTGCCCACCGACAGGTCCTTGTTCAGATTCTCGTAGGTCACAGCGACCCGGGTGTTGTCACCGATCACGGACTGATCGGTAGTCAGCGTGAAGGTCTGTCCGGTAGTCAGTTCAACCTCACCACCTTCCACCGACATGGTGCGGATCTCCGGACCTTTGGTATCCAGCAGAATGGCGATGTTTCGTCCGGTTTCAGCGGCCACTTCGCGCACACTGCTGATCCGGCTGTCGTGTTCTTCGAAATCGCCGTGTGAGAAATTCAGACGCATGACATCCATCCCGGCCAGGGCCAACTGGGACAGTAAGGTTTTCTCTTCGGACGCAGGACCCACGGTACAAACTATTTTTGTCTTTCGCATTGCAACAGCTCCTTGGTCTGTATGAATCACCCGGTATTAACTTTCAGCGTCAACCTGAAAACCACCGGCGAAATGCCGCGAGCATACCACAATCCGTCCCTGAATGGGTTACTTTCTGTAATTTAATTACATAACCTGCCTGGTCGGCTTGGGTGATTCCTGACTACCAGCGCCTCATCTCAGCCACTTCTCCACCCAGCCCGACATGTCGATGTGCACATCCAGACGATGAGCCAGCAGATAGATCCCCGCCAGTTTGCGGTGCAGGAAGAGCGCATCCACCGGTGGGGTATGCCAATACTCCTGTTCAAAACTCAACGCCAGTCCCTTTTCCCGTATGCGTGTGGCCAGATCAGACGCGCCGAACCCATAGGCCCCCTCGTGCCGCAAGGGCTCAGTGGCGATGTAAAAAAGGGACAACACCGTCTTTTTCTGTGCCTCGGTCACCGACTGGTCAAAATACCCAATGGTTTGCGCGGCCTGGAACATGGCCTCGTCATCACCATCCACACAGGCACGCAAGAGATCACGATATCCCGCAACGACCGAATCGGGATAGTCCCGCATGGCCCCGAAATCCAGCAAGGTCATGCGCTGGCTTTCGTGGTCGTAGAGAAAATTGGCGAAATTGGGGTCGGTCTGTACCCACTGGAATTCGAACAGTTCACAGAACAACAGATCAAACAGACGGGACACCACATGATTGCGCGTCGCCTGGGTGTGAGCACGCAATTGGTCGACCGGCCGGCCCGGCATGTACTGCATCGCCAGCACCCGTGCCGTGCTGTACTCAGCCTCGACCCTGGGCACAGCCAGATCCAACGATCCCTCTACAAGCGTCTGGTAACGGACCATGGCTTCGGCTTCGCGTTGATAATCCGTCTCCGCGTGCAGTTGTGCCTTGGCTTCCGCCAACAGGGGTGTCAGGTCCAGCGTCTTGGGCAGCAGGCCGGACAGGCGCAGCAGGCTGGCCACGTTGTCCACATCACTGTCGATGCTGTTGACGATCCCCGGATACTGAACCTTCACCGCCAGCCAGCGACCGTCATGGGTGAGGGCCTTGTGTACCTGACCGATGGAGGCTGACGCAATGGGACGAAGGTCAAAATCATTGAAGCGGTTCTGCCAATCTTCCCCCCATTCCCGTGCCAGTACCTGACGCAGCTGACGGGTGGGCATGGCATACCCCTCGGACCGCAGCCTGTCCAGCAACCCGGACAGCTCAGGGGGCAACAGTTGGCCCGCATCCATGGACAGCAACTGGCCAACTTTCATGGCGGCACCCCGCAACTGCGCCAACTGATCGGCCACTCGGCCCAGATTGCCCGGCGTCAGCATCAGCTCACGCCACTGGGGTCGTTTGCCTTGCGCAAACTGGCGTGCGCCCTCGGACACCACGCCACCGGCCAGGCCTGTGGCCAGGCGTCCCATCTGGCCCAGTCGCCCCAGACGGCCTGATTTTACGCGACTCGATTGTGCTGATTTCACCCTGCCGGCTCCTGTTTCAATGGTCCACATCGTATACGTTGCGTGGCCGATTCAGGATGACCCGGCTTACACCTACATTCGGGCTGACAGAGTGTTCATAGCTGAAATCGATTGACCTGTTCCCGGGTTTCCTGGGTGGCGTCCCGTATGGTCTGTGAGTGGCGGGCAATGGACTGACCGAACCCGGCGTTGTCGTTCGCCAGATCACTGATCCGGGTAATGCTGGAGCTCACCGATTCGGTCACCGTTTCCTGCTCGCGGGCGTTCTCGGCTATCTGGCCAATCAGGTCCACCAGTTCGGTGACCTGCTTGACCATGTCACCAATCTCACCACTGACTTCCAGCGCCGTTTCACGATTGGACTGCGCCAGTTCCGATGCCTGGCTTGAGGACTGGGTCGCATCATCCACCGCGCCGCGAAGACGTTCGATCACATCGCTGATGCGGTCGGTGGCTTCGGCCGATCGGGTGGCCATTGTTCTCACCTCGTCGGCCACCACAGCAAAACCGCGCCCCTGCTCACCCGCACGCGCCGCTTCAATGGCCGCATTCAGCGCCAGCAGGTTGGTCTGCTCGGCAACACCGCGAATGACATCCAGCACGGTGCCGATTTCATCACTGAGCGCCGCCAGATGGGTGATCTTGTCACGCGTATCCTCCATGTGATGGTTTACCTGGTCCGACTTGTCCGCCGATTGCTGAACCCGCGTGCCGCAGTTTTCCGCATTACCGGCAACCGTCTGGGTGATATCACTGACGCTGCTGGCCCGAGCAGCCACCTCGGACGCAGAGGCGGACAACTCGTTGATGGCAGCCGCCACCTGCTCCGTTTCTTCCAGTTGACTGTGCATGGTCTGAGAGACTTGCGTGCTCACCGTCGAGAATTCCTCGGCAATGCGGGCCAGGCTACCCACCCGTTCGTGAATCACACTGAAGGCTTCGACCAGTGAGCCGGACATATGGTTGAGGTCCCGCCCCAGACGAGAAAACTCGTGACGACCCGACTCGTCAAAACGCACATTCAACTGGCGATCAGCCAGAGACTTGATGGGGGTTACCAGGCCTTCAACCGCCCGTTTGGCAGAGCGACCCGGGCCTTGATCAGGGTGTTCATGCCCACACCGGCGATGGAGCCGAACATCAATACGAGGATACCCCCCATGACCGGATCCGGAATGGTCTGCAGCACAGCGCCCAACTTGCCGATAAACGCCAGCACGATGGCAAACACCGCCGCCCAGATCATCACCAGCGGATTGAACACCTTGGTCAGCATGACCGCACCGGTCACCTCGGAATAGGTCTTGTTGGGCGGACCGCCCAGCGCCGCTGCGGCAGAGGTGGCGATGCCATCACCGAGCAGGGTGCGATGCAGGCCCGGCTTGGAAATGTAGTCCTTGCGGGTCACATTGCTGATCGCCAGCACGTCACCCACGTGTTCGATGGCCGGGGCAATGGCAACGGGAATCATGAACAGGATGGGCTGCCACATGAAAGTGGGCGCTACAAATTCGGGTACCGACACCCAGCTTGCCTGCTCCATGGCCGTGAAGTCCACCATACCCAGCATGAAGGCCGAGGCGTAACCCACCACCACACCGGCCAGGATGGGCACCAGACGAAACAGACCGCGTGCCATGGTGGCCACTATCAGCGTAGTCACCAGAGAAATCATGGAGACGATCACCGCCTCGGTATAGGGAAACAATCGTTCGGCGCCGTCACCTGTCATGCCCATGGCCATGTTGACCGCTACGGGCGCCAGGCTGAGACCGATGACCATGATGATGGGGCCAATCACCACCGGGGGCATGATTCGGTGCAGAAAGCCCGGCCCGCGCCATTTCACGGCGCCGGCCAGTATCATGTAAAGCACACCGGCCACCATCAGAGCGCCCATGGTGGCCGACAGCCCCCAAGTCTGAACGCTGTAGGCGATGGGCGCTATAAAGGCAAAGGACGAGGCCAGAAATACCGGCACCGTGCGTCCGGTAATCAGATGGAAGACCAGCGTGCCGGCCCCGGCGGTGAAGAGTGCAACGCTCGGGTCCAGGCCCGTCAGCAGCGGCACCAATACCAGCGAACCGAATGCGACCACCAGCATTTGCGCGCCTACAATGGGCAGGCGCCAGTTATTCGATGACTGCGTTGTCATATCAACCTCTTGTGAACAACGGGATTATTGAGTGCCGAAAATCCGATCACCGGCATCACCCAGACCGGGCACGATGTAGCCCTGATCATTGAGCTTGTCGTCAACGGCTGCGGTATAGACGGTCACATCCGGGTGTGCGGCATGGAGTTTTTCGATGCCTTCCGGCGCGGCAACCAGCACCAGGGCCCTTATGGACTTGCAGCCGGCTTTCTTCAGCATGTCGACGGTTGCAATCATGGAGCCGCCAGTGGCCAGCATGGGGTCCACAATCAGCGCCATGCGTTCATCGATGTTGTGGGTAAGCTTTCCAAAGTAGGTGACCGGCTCCAGCGTTTCTTCGTTCCGGTACAACCCCACCACGCTGACCTTGGCACTTGGAATCATGTCCAGCACCCCATCCAGCATACCCAGACCGGCCCGCAGAATGGGCACAACGGTTATTTTCTTGCCCTTGATGCGTTGTGCCGGCGCCGGACCAATCCAGGAGTCAACGGTATAGTCTTCCAGTTCCAGATCGGCGGTGGCTTCGTAGGTAAGAAGGCTCCCCACCTCACCGGTGAGCGTGCGAAAACTGCG
>LFIK01001807.1_pt1 | contig 17093 bp, 18 predicted proteins | sample 643401 | NCBI WGS metagenome assembly LFIK01 (sample SAMN03777447, study PRJNA286221) | soda lake metagenome | biome: soda lake; feature: Kulunda steppe; material: water; isolation source: sample T5-Br brine of Lake Tanatar-5 | place: Russia: Kulunda steppe | collected 2010-07
GATTTCGTGGATCACTACGTCACCCGTTGCGGCGCAACCCCTGTGCCGGGCCTGTCAGTTAAATTCATAACATCAACCCAGCAAAACCCGTTCATGACTTCGACCGAAAAGGGCGACCTGACGCCCATGCTCGCGGGTGTGCTCAAACGCACGGCAAGCGAACTTGCGGCGCAGTTGCGACGCCAACACGGCCTGTCAGACCTGGCATGAGGCCCCGATGTCACGCAATTTTCACAAAAGGAGTCCGCTATGCCCCATCATGACATGACGCATAACGCCGCCAATTTCATCACCAACCACCCCCATCAGCACGCTTTTGTTTTACTTGGGAAACAGACAGTCTTTGCTGTGCATATGACGCAGTATCACCATGAAGAGCATAAATATCAGCTTGTCTTAAAAATCTCACTGCCGCCCGACGCAAAGTACGTGCTTGATGGACTGCGCGCCCAATTTCCCGCCGACACTTTCATTCTGTGCAATGGCGACAGCGATCACGACCTGTTCATGATCCCAGAACTTCCTGCGGGCAGACGACAAACCTTCAATGGCAACATCTTTCAGGGCCTGCCAGCCTTCAGCCCCGAGGATGAGGCAAACCCGCATTTTTTTCCGTGGAACAAGGCTCGCACCATTCCGGTTGTTGCGGATGTCGAGGTGACGGTGGAACGCATTGTCACGTTCCGCCCCTTCGCCCATCACCTCCAGCAGCCCGAGTTTGCCACCTATCTGCTTTGGGGCGAGGGGGCCGAGGCACATATGACCAATCTTCAGACCGCGCGTCTGGCCTCTGGAAAGTTCGAGCCTGCCATGTTCGGCCCTGATTATGATCATGCCCTAAGCCTTCGAGAGGCACCGGCTTGGCTGGACAAGCCACTTCTAGAAGCCGGAATCGTTGTCTCGGTTCCTGCCTTGCGCCTGCGCGACAAAAAATCCGGCAAGCCAACGATCCACTGCGGCGTCCCCTTCAAAATGGGCGATGCTCTGACAGTTCTTTACCGCGGCATGGGCGAGGGGCGGGTCGTCACGGCGGGCCACAGTTACCTTGCGGACACCGCAGTGTGTAACAGCGAGGGGATGGATGTCTGCCCGCCAGAAAGCTCTCTTGTTATCAGCGCAACACCGGGGGGTTTGATGCGATGAACACAACAGAAGACATCAGCGAATTCACCCGCGAGCATGGCAACGAAGAGCTTTGGTATCAAGTTTTTCAGGAAGGCCACCCCGTGCTGCTTGGCAAGCAGAAGAAGTTTTCCCTGCTGCCGGGCCGGTCGCGTTGCAAGATGTGCTATGCACCTCTCACCGGTCTTGGCGGATGGATCACGCGGCGCATGGGGCTTGAACCCTCTTCGCGCAATCCGTCCTTTTGCAACGCATGCGACGGGTTTCTGAAGACCTATCCGGGCGGGGCCGAAATTGATTTATCGATCCTGTTTTGTGATCTGCGCGGATCTGTGTCCTTATCGGCCTCTATGACGCCAAAAGAGTTCATGCAACTTATCACCTTCATGCGCGAAACCATCATTCCGGTCCTGTGGCGCGCCGAGGGGTTTGTACTCCAGTTTCAGGGCGATTCCGTCATTGGCGTCTGGCCGCCCGGTTTTAGTGGCAAGGAGTATGCCAGCAAGGCAGTGAACGGTAGTATGCAATTGCCAAGGGCGCTTGAACAGACACCGTTCAAGGGGCGGGCGTTGCCTGTTGGAATGGCACTTCACACGGGGCGTGCCTATCTCAGCACAGTTGCCTCGCTGAATGGGGACATGCAGGAGGTGAGCGCGTTTGGCTTCGACGTTAATGTCGCAGCCCGACTTGCGGACAGTGCGAAGGCTGGGGAAGTTCTTATCAGCGAAGCTGCCTTGAAAGCGGCGCACCGACCGATCGATGAGAATACGCTGCGTAGCTATGAACTCAAGGGCGTGGACGCGCCCGTTCGTGCAACCTCGTTGAAACTGAACTGAGGGTTGGCCGAGGTCTGGGAATCGATATGAGCCAAAATATGGTCAGCAATCCTATGAACGCACATCGCCAAATGCCATTTATGTCAGGCAAGGCAACATGAGCGCGGCGGGTGTCCTAGTGGCGTTGGCGTTGTTCCAAGTCAAACATTATTTGGCAGATTTTTACTGGCAAACGGGCTGGATGGTACGGACAAAGGGGCGCTATGGCCATCCCGGCGGGCTAGCGCACTCCGGGCTGCATGGCGTGCTTTCCATGTCTGTTCTGCTGGTGACCGCCCATTGGATGCCCGCGCTGATTGTCGCACTCGTGATCTTCGAGATGATCGTGCACTACCATATCGACTGGTTCAAATCATGGATCGTCGTGCGTGGTGGAATTGGCGAGCATGACAGCGCCTATTGGAAGGTGTTTGGACTGGATCAGGCGGCGCATCAACTGACCTATATTGGATTGATCGCAATCCTGATCGCGGCTGCGGGGTGAAGGCTTACAGGATCATAGATGCATCTGCCGCCCGATCAGAAATCCGTCCTTGAGAGGTTGCCGTGACGAGGCCATTTCCGCGAAATGGCTACGACCAGAAGTCCTATCGCACCAGTTGCTGCCGCGATTGCTGCCACCGGGACAGCAAGGTCATAGCCACCATGCTGCCACATCACTGCCCCGCCATAGGGTGCGGCGGCAAGCGCCAGAAAGCATGGCAGTGCCAATGCCCCCAATATGCCGCCGATGGATGTATATCCAAGGCATTCGGACACCAGAACAGGCTTGAGCACGATCACAAGCCCACAGCTCAGCCCCACCAATCCGACCGCAAACAATCCAGCGCTGGCTTGTCCACCCGCAATCGGCATCAGAGCGATTCCTGTGGCCATCGCGATTGCAGCAATAATTGTCAGCGCGAAGCTGGACCCGTTGGGGCGGAAGCACAACAGACAGAACCGTCCGGCTGCAATGCACGGACCCAGCAACGCCATTGCCAGCAGCGCCGTGCTCTCGGTCTGGCCAAACTCCACCAGTGCCGGGACGGCATGACTCAGGATCATGCCCTCGGCGAAGGCGAGCAGCGCAAAGGATGTCAGCAAACACCAGAAAACCGGGCGCCGCCGTGCCGCTGCCAGTGCAAGGCGGTTGGCGCGATTGCGGGTGTCGCGGATCAGATTGGCTGATCGCGGCTCCAAAAGTGCGCCGCCCACATACATAAGCGGCGCCATCAGAACAGCCGTCAGAACAGCGAAAAAGCCAACAGCGACCCGCCAGCCATAGGCTTCGGTCAGCAGTGCAGCGCCGGGATAGGCCAGAAGTGTCGCCAACCCGCCAACCAACCCGACTAGATTGATGGCGTGCCGGGCGCGCTGGCGCAGGACACGGGCGAGAAATGCAAAGGTCGGCTCAAACAGGCAGGCAGCTTGCGCGACCCCGATCATAGCCCAAGCCAGCAAAAAGCTGATATGCCCCGATGAAACCGACACCCCCGCAAGCCCCAGTGCGCCAACCAAAGCGCCGCCGCCAAGCAGCAGTCTGGCATACCCCAGATCGATCACCCAGCCAGCAATCGGCGATGTCAATGCTGCCACAAGTACGGCGGCAGTCAGCGCCATTGTCAGTTCAGCCTTGGACAGACCTGTTTCTGCCTCCCACGGAAGAAGTAGGGCGCCGAAAAGATAGAACAGGGAACCCCAGCCAAAGAACAAACCAGCCCCAAGGCAGAGCAGCGCCACATGTTCAAATCGGTGGGGCGCATCGGCCGGATCAGGAATGCGTGGCAGGTCAATCGTGGCGGCAGTTCCCTTGTCTGCAATATCAAAATGTCGAACCAGCATGCCCGATGGCGTGTTGAGCGACATTTGGAGACTCCTCTGAAAATGCCTTGTGAACAAACGGCCCTGCTTCGACGCTGAAGATCGAATTCAGGGATATGACGAGGAAAACGGTGGTGTCTGGGCAGCGCAGGGGTTCTGCTATATCGCCCACTTGGAATATCCGCCCCTACTTAAGGCTTCACATTGGGGAGCGCACCCGCATAGATGTTCCCGCGCTGAGCGAGCGAAGGTTCTACGGTGGCCTGCATTGTTTTGCTGTGCGCACTATACGATTGCCCGCGATAAACCAACCGAATCTCGTGGCTGAGCGTGGAGGTGAGGCGCGACAAGCCGTCATGAGCAATGCCGCGATACGTTAGGTTCTGGGCAACGCGGGGCTGAGTTTCGTTTTTAACACTGTGTGCAAAGCCGCGATAGATCATGGAGATCATGTCGTAATCCTTTCGTGTTTTGGGTTCACACGCCTCACCGGACGTGAGCTATCTCATCACACTAGCTGATTGGGGGGACCGCCGCTGTGAACAGGGTCACAGGCCGATTTGGACAGGATCAAACGGCAATCCGCCGTAAACAGATCGCGCTCATTTCGGCGAGATGTCTAGTCTGCAAACGAGTTTGCTAGTGATGCTGTTATTTCTCTGGATGCCCGATCTGGTATGATGCGCTCTTGATGATCATACTTTAGCAGCGGGAATTGCAGGACGAGAGGTCAAGGGATTGTCACAAACCCGACGGCACGAAGTTTTGCTTGATCGGGATACCACATCGGCATTTGGGGCAGTGTCGCCAGCCGCAGGACAAACTGCTCGTCAACCGATTGAGCGCGGTAAATCGCCAGATCGCGCTGCATTTCAACCTCAGGATCGATCATGCCGAAATGTTGCTCGCGCACCAGTGCATAGCCGTGGAACCCTATCCGCCCTTCGGACGACAGCGAACGCACAGTTCCACCAGCAAAGATCAGCGCACAGGCCGATGCGCAATACCCATAGACATGAGTCGCAATCTCATTCGAACGTAAAACGGTGACTACGCCACGCGCTTCGGCAATGTATCCGCCCCTGCTCTCCAGCGTCATCCTTTTGATCTGTGGGTTTTCTGCGACCAGCCTGCGCAACGCTTCGGTCAGGCCAAAGTCTATCCGACCGCTGAATTTGAAAGCCTGCCCATCATCGCTCAGGGTCAGCTCGAATTGCGGCAGGGAAGGGGGCGGGAATTTATAGGTTTCTGGCATCGCCTCAGTGCGCATTATACCAATGCCCACCATCGACAGGCCGGTGATAGAAACCGCCAACAACGCGCGCAATACATAGATGTCTAAGGGGCGATCTTTCATCACGCGACCATGCGCTGGATCGGCGCGCTTCTTCTCCGAGATACATATAGGTGCCGCGCAGCACGGGTCTGCGCTTCGACCTCGATATTCTGCATTATACTGCGGTAGATCATGTCGTAATCTTTTCCTGTTTTGGGTTCACACGCTTCACCGGATGAGAGCGATTACATGACACTAGCCGAACTGACAGACAGCCGCTGTGAACAGGATCACACGGCAATGCACCATATGCGGCGCAACAGATAGCCTCAATCTTGGCCAATTGCCGCCTCTGCAACCGAGTTCGCCAGCGGTGCCGTCATTTCTTTGGATGCCCGAATTGGTATGGCGCGCTTTGAGATGGTCCACCCAAGCGCCGTCTGGAACTAACGCCGCGCCGCCAGCCCGGTCGACATGCGCACCCGCGCCTTGAGCGCGGCCAGATCAGTGAGCGTGACGTAGCCGTCTTTTTGGCGTACCAGCCCATCATGGACCAACGCAGCAAGGCGCTTGTTGACGGCTTCGCGGGTTGCGCCCAGCATTTGAGCAAGCTCGGTTTGCGAAAAACGGCGGGTGAAGTGCGCCGTCTTTCCGTCGGTCTCAGCATATGCAAGTGCCAGTTCATACAGCTTCTGCGCCAGCCGCGCATCAAGACTTAAAAAGGCATAGCCGCTCAACTCGCGAGTGTTGCGGCGCAGGATTTCACATAATTGCTCGATCAGGTGCCGCGCCAGCCGTGGGTTTTGTTCCAAGGCTGCCTCCATTGCCGAGACTGGGGTCAGCAGGCAAATCGTATCCTCAATAGCTGTGGCGCTCGCGCTACGCGGCAACCTGTCCAGCAAAGCGATTTCGCCAAACGGATCGCCCGGCTCCATCAGTGCCAAGGTCAGTTCACGGCCCTCGGTATCGGCGACCCAAATACGCACAAGTCCTGAGCGCATAATGTAAAGGCCGTTGCTTTCATCGCCTGCAGAGAAGAGCGCACTGCCTGCGGGCCGCCGCACGACATGGCTCGCCTCACCAATCAACTCGACGCTCTGCGCGTCAGCGCCGGTGAACAGATAACAGCTTCGCAGCGCTTCCACCCGATCCAACAGCACGCCGCCCTCTTAAAGTATATGCAACGTTTGCATGCGAATGTTGTCGCAGTCAAGCAGGGAGCTGGCCGCAACCTCACCTTTACCCTCTGTCTGGCGCATCAGTTCAAGGTCTATGGTGATCTGGAAACTTGGCCGGCCGTAGATCGGTGCGCCCACAGTGGAGCACAATCTCTGTGGCCAGCACGAGTCACCGCTTCGAAAAATGCCGCGCGACGCACCGGCCGGCGGCTAAGAGCCGAGTGTGCCGCCCGCGGCCGCGCACTATTTCGCAGTTTTTCGCGCCCTCTTGCTTCCACAGTGCTTCCACGGAATAGTGCGCATGCGAAAGCCCCGCTGCTGGCGGGGCGTAAGTCTCTGGTATGTTTGGAAAGTTTGGTTGCGGGGACAGGATTTGAACCTGTGACCTTCAGGTTATGAGCCAAAACCCAAGCGATTCCAATAACTTAATGAAAACAATGCCTTGACCGACAAGCCTTTGATTTCACGTGTTTTCGCTTCTGACATTGGACGACATTAGCCTGTTTCCATCGTCATAAACCCTAGAAAAATGACATACGCGCGTTGACATGGCGTTGACATGAACGCTCACCAGCTCGTCCGAATATCATCGCTTTACCATCGCTTAGCAAACCATTTTCTTCCCGCCACTTCGCACCTAACCGCTCAACAGCTGCCACTCAGGCACCGCGCGGCGAAGGGCAGCAGCCAGCCCATTGCGGACTGTCAGGCACAGTGCAGCGAGTGTCGGGTGATCGACAGACAGGGCGGAAAGCGGCCAGTGAGTTTGCGGCATTGCGTCCGCAGAAAAGTGCGAAAGAGGCCGGCCGCCGCCCCGAATAACTTACGGAAGCGCAATGTAGGTGCGATGAGACTGTATAAGGTTGAGCTCAACTGCGGCGAGAGAGCAGTAATCCGCCGAGCGTAGCTCCCTCATCCTAAAAACAGGCTTGGGGCAGCGATGTAATAGAGGTCGACTGCCCCACTTCTGAGCAACAGTTATGCGATCATATTCGTCTTGATATTGGTGAATTCTCGCAACCCCAAGACGCCCAATTCTCTACCGTACCCGGACATCTTGATACCGCCAAAGGGAATGCGTGGGTCGGACGCCACCATGGAATTCAGAAACACAGCGCCAGCATCAATGTCACGCATCAGCGATCGGCCCTTTTCAATATCACCGGTCCAAAGGGAAGCACCCAGTCCGAATTCTGTGTCATTTGCCAGCGAAATCGCCGCACGGGCATCGGCCGCGCGCACAATATTGCCCACCGGGCCGAAGGTCTCGATCCGGAAGGAAGGCATCGCTGCCTCGACACCATCAAGCAATGTCGGTGGATAAAAGGCCCCTGCTCCGTCTGACGGTGCTCCGCCCCGGATCACTCTTGCACCTGTGGCGATGGTAGCCGCCACGATTTCGTGCAGATCGCTGCGCAAATTGCTCCGCGCCATCGGCCCCATGGTGGTATCACTTGCGAGCGGGTCGCCGACCTTGATCTGATCTACATGTGCGCAAAGCGCGTCAACGAAGTCATCCGCTATCTTGGCCTCGACGATAAACCGTTTCGGTGAAATGCAGCTTTGGCCAGCGTTGTGAAATCTTGCTTTGGCCGCCACCTGTGCAGCCTTATCCAGATCGGCATCAGCAAGAACTATGAACGGGTCTGATCCGCCAAGTTCAAGAACCTGTTTCTTGATTACAGATCCAGCCTGGGCGGCAATGATCATGCCGACTTCGGTCGATCCTGTCAGGGTCACTGCGGCGATGCGGGGATCCTTGATTAACCCCTCCACCTTTGAAGCAGAGATCAGAAGCGTCGCAAACAGCCCATCCGGCAAACCCGCTTTCTTCACGGCATCCGCGATCATCAGCGCGCATTCGGGCACATTGCTGGCATGCTTGAGGACTGCGCCATTGCCAGCCGCTAATGCCGGGGCGAGGAAGCGGAACACCTGCCAGAAAGGATAGTTCCAGGGCATGACCGCAAGCACGACGCCCAACGGGTCATAAGACACATAGCTTTCACTCGCGGCGGTGCTGACAGGTTCATCGGCCAGCATCGTAGGTGCTTGTTCGGCATAATAGTCACAGCACCAGGCACATTTTTCAACTTCCGCGAGTGCTTCTCCAATGGGCTTGCCCATCTCTTCGGTCATGATCCGCGCATAATCTGATTGGTTTGCGCGCAAAACTTGCGCGAGTTTGCTCAGCACCTTTACCCTGTCTTCAACCGCGACCCGGCGCCATGAAGCCTGGGCGTCAACCGCAGCGCTGAGTGCGCGGTCGATATCTGCATCCGAGTGCGGTGCAAATTCTGCGCGCATTGTGCCGGTTGCCGGGTTTACTGATCTGAGCATCATGTGCCTCCAGAGTGGGCGCGGGTCAGCGCGCATATGAGTCGGAATTGTATGGTGGTGATCGTTGATGGGCAGGCGCAAAAAACACGCCTGCCCGAGAGCGCTATTATTCAGTGAATGAACGCACCAGTTCGCCGTAAGCCTCGGCCTGTTCCAAGCGAAGCTCATCATATTCCGGACCCGACATCAGCGATGTGTTCTCGCCCAAACGGTCCATCAGTGTGATGAAGGTTTCATCCTCAGCAAGTTGTGCGAAGGCATCGCGCAGAATTTCAAGACGCTCCTCTGGAACACCGGCAGGTGCCAGAACGGGACGGTGCATGATTCCGATATTAGACACCAGATCATAGCCAAGTTCGGTGGTGGTTGGAACACCATCGATCAGCGCCTCATCGCCAACCATGAGCAGAGGACGGACTGGTTGTCCGGCCAAAACTGATGGAAGTGCGAATGTGAAATCGATGTCTCCGGCGAGCAAGGCTTGCAGAGCGGGGCCACCACCCTGGTAAGGTACGATGTTGGTCTGCACGCCAACTTCCTGCATCAGCGCAAGTCCGGGGACCATGAAAGCACCCCAGTTTCCGCTATGTCCGAAATCCAGTTCGCCTTGATTTTCCAAGCCATATTCGACAAGTTCTTCAAAGGTCTGGAAAGGGCTGTCCTCCCGCACAATAAGCGAGGGAGGGGCGGTGTTGACCCGTGCAACGGTCACGAAGTCTTCATTCGGGCTGTAGGGCAGATTGGCCACGAATTGCTGAACCTGATCGACATAGTTATGCGTGAACAGCAAGGTATAGCCATCGGCAGCAGCTTCTGCGGCAGCGGCGGTTCCAGTCTGGCCGCTCGCACCAGGCATCAGCTGCACGATAACAGGCTGACCAAGATAGCTTGGCAGGACCGAGGTGATCACCCGTGCGTTCAGGTCATGCGATCCGCCTGCACCCAATGGAATGATCATGGTGATTGGACGATTTGGAAAATCGTCGGCGAGCGCAGGCGCACTGAGCAGTGCAGCCGCAGTCAAAGTTCCCGCTAGGGATTTTATTAGATGTTTCATATCTCTCCTCCAGTCTAAAGTCGGTTTCCCGACAGGGTTTGCCAGCCGACATGCGGACAGCAATAGTGAGCACACCAGGCAATTTAAGCCTTGGCGGCGGTACTGCGTTTTCTGCGACGCAGGATCCAAAAGAGCAAAGCAGGGCCCAGTACCAGCACTGCAACAGTGATGGGTCTATTGGCGATCAGGTAGCCAAAGATGTCGCCCCGTGCGAGGACATAGGTCTGGCCCAAAGCGTACTCGAGTGGGGGCATAAGGATGAAACCCATAACCAGAGGGGTTACGTCAAATTGCAGCTTTCGCGCGACATATCCAAACAGTCCGAAGCCGACCATGAAATACAGATCCATCGGGTTCGAGCGGTAGACATAGGTGCCGGCGACTGCAAAAATCAGCATCATCGGAACCAAGTAGGACTTCGGAACGCTTACAACGCGTGCGAACAATGGGGTCAGAAGATAGCCAATGATCAATAGCAAAACACATGCAATCAACATTGATAGTAAGATCGCATAGACCAAGACGCCTTGCTCCTCGAAAAGTTGCGGGCCAGGGCGCAGGCCCTGTGCAACGAAAGCTCCCAGAAGGATGGCAGTGATGTTGTCACCGGGAATGCCCAGAGTGAGAAGCGGAACCATTGTTGGGCCGTTGACTGCATTATTGGCAGCTTCCGGTGCCGCAACCCCCTCCAGCGTTCCCTTGCCAAATTCCTCGGGCGTCTTGGATGCACTCTTCGCCGCAGAATAACCCATGAATGCGGCGACCACCTGACCAACGCCTGGGATGATACCAATCACGCTGCCGAGCGCAGTCGAACGCATGATGGTGCGCCCACAAGCCCGAAGTTCAGCCCAAGTTAGGCGCTCGCCTTGCGCCTTGAGTTGACTGCTGTCGATAACCCCTTTGGCACGCTTTTCGATAGCCAACAGTATCTCTGGTACAGCGAACAGCCCAATGATCAAAGGAAGCAGGCTGATGCCGGCCTGCAATGTGTGAAACCCGAAATCATACCTTGGAATTCCACCGATCGGATCTTGCCCGACCAAAGCCAGAAGTATACCAATTAAGAGCATAAATATCCCCTTGATCAACACACCTCCGCCTGAGGCGACAATGATCAACATGCTCAAGATCAGTATGGCAGACAATTCTGGTGGTCCGATCATCAGCGCCACGGCCGCAATTACGCCAATAATAACAATTGTCCAGGCAGATGAGAGGAAGTCAGCAACTGCTGAAGATATCAACGCCATCTCAAGTGCCTTGCGTGACTTACCCTTGCGGGTCAACGCTGGCCCATCAAGCGTGGTGGCGATAGATGCGCCCGTTCCTGGAATATTGACGAGGATTGCCGGAATGCTTCCCCCAAAAATCCCCCCTTTATAGACTCCGATCAGAAATGGGATACCAAGGATGGGCTCCATGAAAAACGAGATTGGCAGCACCACGGCCATTGCCATCACTGTGTTGAAGCCGGGCAGGGCTCCAACCAGCATCCCCAGCGTCAGCCCGGCTGCGATCATCAGGATCACATCAAGGCGCATCAGCATAGTCATGCTTTCGAGCAACATTTCGAACATGAATCAGAACCCGGGTATGAGAGGAGAAGATGGTAGCGACACTGACAGTGCGCGTGTGAACAGTAGATAGATCGCTGTCGGTGCCAACACGCCAACAAAGGCAAGACCAAAGACACTTCGCGAACCGTAAAAAAGGGCAATCGCAAGCCCTGAGAGACCTGCAGAGGTCACAAAACCGACGGGGCGCAGTAGTGTAACGAATGCGATCATGACGGCGACAAGGACGCCGACATTGTAGAGCGCGCGCCAGTCCAGTTGAGAGAGGCCGTTCTCTTCGCGCAACGACATTCCGACCACCGCATAAATCGCGCCAACCACTATAAACAGCCAGCCCACTACGTAGGGCATTGCCTTTGCGCCAAGCTCGATGGTTGCAAACCCGGAAAATCGAGGCGGCTCTGCGATCTGCAGCGGAATAAGGACCAGTTGCGCGACCCCAAACAAAATTGAGGCGAGCCCAAGGACAACATTAAAATTTGCCGCTCCCGGCGTCGATCCGGCCAGTTTCCGCCATATCCGCCCCCTCATAACCCAAGCCCTTTCCACGCCATTCTCCAGAGGGCTTGGAGATTGGCGACACAGTCAAACAGGTGATGCTCCAGTAGCACTCGCTTCCCCCCCCAAATTGATCGCACCAGAATACGATCCGCTCCTCAACGTTACCCATCAGATATATCAGGTGTATTTTTGAATCAACATCTAAAATATCTTTAGGCCGCCTCACGGGTGCCGATCTGCACAAGGAATGCAGGAAAATTTCCAATATTTTGAAATAAAACGGCATATTTGCGCTTCCACTTCTTTCTTCATATGGGTTTGCGTCTAGATATGTATTGCCAAATTTATCAACCTGATATATCTAAAACACGAATAAGATGATGGTGCAGTCATGAGCAATGAGACCGAATCCTCTGCGGCGACGCAGGCCTACGCGTATTTGCGCGAAGAGATTCTGTCGTATAGGCTGCGTCCCGGCCTGCGGATCTTTGAGCGCGAGCTCGCTGAGAAGTTGAACTTGAGTAAGACGCCAGTGCGGGACGCGTTGATAAGGCTGGAACACGAAAGGCTCGTCGTGATCCGTCCTCGAATCGGCTATCAGGTGATGCCGATATCAGTCGATGATGCGGCCGAGTTATACGAGATGCGGGCGCTCCTGGAGCGCGCAACCGTGGTTCGTGTGATCGACACGGCAGATGAGTCAGCTATGGAGCGGATCGCTGAATATAGGGTCGACTCTGCTGAAATGTCACCGCGTGAATGGGTTCGCCATGATCGGGCGTTTCATTCAGAAATTGCCCGGAGCTGCAACAACGCCCGCCTGTGCCGTGCAGCAATCGATGCAATCGACCATGTCCATCGCCTGACATACCTCGGCATTTTCGATGGCTCGAGACCGCCCATCGAAAAGCTCGCGGCGGATCATATCGAAATCATCGACTCGATTCTTGCGCGTGATAAGCGACGTGCAAATGCGCACATGGCCAAACACATAGACGGGGCGCGAAAACGGCTGATCGGTCACCTGCAGACTGCCGCCATCGTTTCTTGATGCTACTCATTTCTCCAACACCAAGGACACCGCACATGATCACCGAACTCGCCCGCATACAGATTAAACCTGACGCAGAAGCCGATTTCGTTGCCGCAGTTGAGCGATCAGTGCCGCTTTTCAAAAGCGCGAAGGGCAATCTTGGTGTCAGCCTGTCCAAGGTGATTGAAGAGCCGAATGTCTTTCTGCTGACGGTTGGATGGCAGACACTCGAAGACCACACCGTTACCTTTCGGGGGTCAGACGCTTTCGAGAAATGGCGGAGCAACGTCTCTCCATATTTTGCAGAAACCCCGACTGTCACCCATCTGCAGCCACAGGTCTCAGCCTGGAGCAGCTCGCGGGAAGACGTCTAAGCAGCCAGCGTGAAAAATGAGCTTGCCCTTGCCATGGTGCGATATCTTCAAACATCGCATCAACAAAAGTTTCACACCAAAGAACGAGGTCCAAGATGAGTGCGGAGACCCCCAAAATCCCTTTCAAGCGCTACGAATCCAACGCGATCAGATCGCTGATCACAGGCGTGCTCAGCAAACAGGGGATGCAAACGGACACGGCAGCCAATGTCGCCCGACTGATGGTCGAAGCTGACCTGCTGGGCGGCGATGGGCACGGCGTGTTTCGCCTGCCACGCTATCTGTCGCGGATCAAGGCGGGTGGATTCAACCTGAATGCCGATATCCGTGTTGAACGCGGCAAAGGTGCGATGAAGCTACTCGATGGTGATAACGCCATGGGCCATCTGGTAATGGAGCGCGCGGCTCAGGAAGCCATCGCGATGGCCAAGGAGTTCGGAACTGGCTGGGTTGGCGCGCATCACAGCAACCATGCGGGTGCGGCAGGTGTGTATGCCAAGATGGCACTCGAGCATGATCTGATTGGGCTTTATCTTGCGGTCGGAAACGCCAATCACATGGCCCCCTGGGGCGGAATTGAACTGCTTCTCAGCACCAACCCCATCGCGGTGGCAATCCCTGCACGGCGCAATCTTCCCATCTTGCTGGACATGGCAACTACTGTTGCGGCCTATGGCAAAGTCAAGATGGCCGCGCAGCGTGGGGAACAGATGCCCGATGGCTGGATGATCGACGCTGAAGGCAAGTCTTTGACCGATCCGACAAATGTCGAAGGCGCCTCGCTGTTGCCGATCGGAGGGCCCAAGGGCTACGGACTGTCCCTGGTATTTGGCATTCTGGCGGGCACGATGAACGGCGCCGCAATGGGGCGCGACGTGGTTGACTTCAATGCAGATGATGAGAGCATTACCAATACCGGGCAGGCAATCATGATGATCGATCCCGCCGTATTTGGCGATATTGAAGAATTCTGTGAACGTGTCGATACTGTCATCGACGAGATGCGCAGTAGTGCTCTTCGACCTGGCTTTGACTCTATTCGGCTGCCCGGGGAACGCGCACTCTCAACCCATGCCGAACGGTCCGACGAGGGCATTCCCATCCCACCTCAGCTTGTTGCATTGCTGGATCAAATTGCGGATGACCACAAACTTGACAGATTGGGACAAGTGACATGACTTCGAAGACACCTACCGTGTTCACGCAAGACACGATCAAGAAATTTGACCGCGGAAATGGCGTGGTGACCACGTTATTCTGCAATGAAACCCTGTGCGGAGCCGAGGTCACAACCGGGACCACAGTCTTGCCAATCGGCAAGAGCGTTGCCTTGCATAGCCATAACTGCGACGAACAGATCATTATTCTGAGTGGCAGGGCAGAGGCGGAATTTCGCGGCGTCCGGCACCCGATTGGCCCGATGGAAGTGGCTTTCATTCCGGCGGAAGAGGTCCATTGCTTTCATAATGTCGGAGAAGAACCGGTCGTCATGCTGTTCATTTATGATGCCGGCGAAGTAACGCGAACCTTCGCCGCAACAGGTGAGACTGTCGTGCATCTGGGTGGCGGTGATCTCGCACAGCCCAAGTCTTGAAAACTGAAGGCTGATTAAATGACCCGCCACGATACCTGCCCCAGATCACTCGACAGGTATCGTCTCTGGAGACTTGAGGGCCTTTCAGAATGAAACCTGCCACGGTCAATCCGATCTCGCCTCAGCGCGCGCTTGGCGTGGCGCTAAGCGCGCAGACCATCGCCATGCTGCCTGTGTTTCTGGTGGGAAGCATGGCGCCCTTTCTGATGGTCGATCTGGGGTTGAATGTGTTTCAACTCGGTCTTGTCATAGCAACGTTTTACGGCGCATCCGCCATTGGATCGGCAACGCTGGCACGCTTGTCAGATCGGTCTGGCACATGGAAGGTCACCCGAATTGCGTTGGTTGCGCTTACATTGGTCGGGTTCGCTATGGCGCTGGTTGCCCAGAATGGTTGGGGCGCGGCAGTGTTGCTGTCGCTCGCCGGGCTGGCGAATGGCTGTATTCAACCCGCAACCAATGTCATGGTCAGCCGCTTCATACCTTCGCATCGTCAGGGGCTGGCTTACGGGCTCAAGCAATCCGCTGTCCCGTTGGCAACCCTGATTGGCGGTATTTCGGTGCCGCTGGTTGTCCTGTTCTTTGGCTGGCGCGCATCCTTTGCGCTGACGGGCATTCTCGCGCTCGCGATAATCGCCATGATACCGCGCGACACGACGGTCACTACTGGCGACGACACTCCTGAGCCGACGGCTACCAGACTGCCACGACCTTTATTGCTTAAGCTTGCCCTTATGTCAGGTCTGGGTGCGGCCTGCGCAAACGCCATGGCAGGCTTCCTGGTTCCCTCGATCACCAAGTCTGGTTTCGATCCGGCAATGGCGGGTCTTACGCTCGCGGCAGGAAGTATCGTATCCATTGCCATCAGGATCTGCGCAGGTCATATCGCGGATCGCCACCACGTTGATCTGTTCAAGGTTGTTGCAATCATGTTTGTTGGCGGCGCGTTGGGATACATGCTCCTGGCAATATTCGTGTCCAGCACAACTATCATCTTCGCCACGCTGCTGGCATTTGGAATGGGATGGGGGTGGTCTGGCATCTCGATCCTCGGCATTGCCCGAGCGAGCACAGGATCTGTCGGTGCAGCGACAGGTTTCACTCAGTCTGGTGTTTACATCGGAGCAGTCATTGGGCCTGCGTTGTTCGGCTGGATTGCCGAAACACTATCGTTTTCGACAGCCTGGGCCGTGTTATCTGTAGCGGCATTGGGGGCAAGTTTTGCCGCGTACATCTCAGGGCGGGAAATGGTCAAGCACAACAAAGCCGCTTTCGTTTAGTGCTGCAATCTCAGGGAAGCATCCGTATCAGTTTAGCCCCGATTTCCGTTCCGGTGTTTGTTTTTTAATAAACGAGAGAGAAAGAAGCTGGGTTGTCGGCCGCTGCGCCATGCCTGAGTGGCCGCTTCGGATCATGCCGCGTGACCTGCTGAACGTCAACAATGGGCAGGGTACGTCGAGCGTTTTCAATCGGCGCCCTGCGGGCGATAGCGGCCATTTATCCCGTCATCCGAGCCGGATCAGGGGCAGGCCCATCAGCGCCTGTGCAAAGACGGCCAGGGTCAGCCCGCCGTAGAGCACGGCACCGATCCGTACCGCCCGTACGGGGTTCCGGTCGCCGCGGCGGTCCAGCCATAGGCCCAGAAGCGGCAACGCCTGCATCGCGTGAAGGGCGGCGAAATGCGCGGGCCGCAAGTCTCCGGTGACGCCCGACCAGCCGAACAGTGGCAGCACGGCGGCGCCCTCAGGGTGCAGGCCCACAAAATGCCCAGCGTTGATGCTCAGATACCCGGCGGTGACCATTGTAAGTACAAAGGTCATCCCGAACCCAAGGAAAATGCCCGCCCGCAGTCCGCTGCCCAGATCGGGGGCGCGGTCTCGTTGAACGATCCAGCCGATCACAGCCACGCTCAGGACGAGGGCTATGGCCCCGCCGCCCATGACAACCTCGTACATCATGCGGTGGAAAGGCGTGCCAATGTTGAAATGCGACGCTTCGCCAAGCGCGGCCTGATAGGTCATATAAGCCATTTCCGCCAGAAACGCCGCAGCCATCACCCAGCCTATGGCGCGCAGGGCCCAACCCTCGCGGACGGGCTGCGACAGACGCGGCTGGATCAGGGCAATGGTGCCGAACAGGACTGCAAAGCTGATTGCGAATTTCAGCGGTTTCATCCAGACAGCAGCACCGTCCACCTGCCGCGCGTCCGCAAACCCCCAAACGACACTGAACAGCAGGGACACAAGCGCCACGACGGTCAGGGTTACAAACTGCGATGAGAACGGCAATGCAAAAGTGAGCCACGGAAGTGGCGTGATAATCTCGCTGCGGGCAGCGTAAAATGTTGCCACTTTGGCCCTTTCTGTTTGCAGGGAGGGCGGGAGATTTTAGTCGTGGATTTA
>LFIK01001808.1_pt1 | contig 17091 bp, 14 predicted proteins | sample 643401 | NCBI WGS metagenome assembly LFIK01 (sample SAMN03777447, study PRJNA286221) | soda lake metagenome | biome: soda lake; feature: Kulunda steppe; material: water; isolation source: sample T5-Br brine of Lake Tanatar-5 | place: Russia: Kulunda steppe | collected 2010-07
ACGCGCCCGGCCGGGATCCAGTTCGTGGCCCGCAACGGCGAGGACAAGCGGCTCCTTGCCATCGCCGCCGGGATCGAGCCCGTTCTCGCCGGTTGAGGCCCGGGGTCAGGGTTCGAGCTCAGTATCCCAGTAGAGGTAATCCAGCCAGCTTTCATGCAGGTAATTGGGCGGAAAATGGCGCCCGTTCTGGTGAAGCTGGTGGATGCTCGGGGCAAAGGGGGTTTGCCGGGGCAGCATGTCCGCCTGCCGTGGCATGCGGTCGGCCTTGCGCAGATTGCAGGGGGCGCAGGCGGTGACGACGTTTTCCCAGGTGGTCTGGCCGCCCTTCGAGCGCGGGATGACGTGATCAAAGGTCAGATCCTCGCGGGCGCCGCAATATTGGCAGGTGAAACGATCGCGCAGGAAGACGTTGAAGCGGGTGAAGGCGGGATTGCGGGAGGGCTGGATATAGGTCTTGAGCGAAACGACGGAGGGTAGGCGCATCTCGAAGCCCGGACTTCGGACACAGCGGTCATAATGGGAGACGATGTTCACCCGCTCCAGAAACACCGCCTTGATCGTATCCTGCCATGACCAGACCGAGAGAGGATAATAACTCAACGGTCTGAAATCCGCGTTGAGCACCAGCGCCGGGCATGCTTCCGGCGAGACGGTCGGTTGAACATGCGCGTTCACGCCACCTCCTCCAGCAAATGTCGATTCGCACCGACACGGGGAGTATTAAGACGTACCACGACAGGAATGTGAAGCCTCCGCGTGGTCGCAGGGCAGTTATGTACAGTTTGAATGGGGCTGAACGGGGGCTGGATCGCGTTCCGACCTGACGGAATCAGGCCAAGACATCGACCTTCTGGCCCTGACCCGGGGGAGGGGCAGCGCGCGACTCTTCTGCGGGCTTGCTCTCCATGCCGCGCTCGATCAGTTCGAGCGCGCCGCGCTCCGCCCGCACCTGCTGGGCCATCGCCGTGTATTGCACGGCCTGCGACTTGAGATCCTTCGCCTGCGAGCCCCAGCTGGCGCCGAGGCCGGCGGTCGTGTCGATGCTCATGGCGGGCTCCTTCCAATGGTCGTGCGCGTAAAACGACGCACACCCGCCACCCTAACCCGGCCCGGGTTAAGGCCTCCTTGACCGGATACGGAGCATTTTCAGGAAACCAGTGCCCGTCAGCGCGTGGGAACCGGTGTCTCACCGCGATAATCGTAGAAACCGCGCTTGGTCTTGCGACCGAGCCAGCCGGCCTCGACATATTTCACCAGCAGCGGGCAGGGGCGATATTTCGTATCGGCCAGCCCGTCATGCAGCACCTGCATCACCGAGAGGCAGGTATCGAGCCCGATGAAATCGGCGAGCTGGAGCGGCCCCATCGGATGATTGGCGCCCAGCCGCATGGCGGTGTCGATCGATTCGACCGAACCCACACCCTCATAGAGCGTGTAGATGGCTTCGTTGATCATCGGCAGGAGGATGCGGTTGACGATGAAGGCGGGGAAATCCTCCGCCACCGTCGCCGTCTTGCCCAGCCGCGCAATGAAGCCCTTGGCCGCCTCGAAGGTCGGATCTTCCGTGGCGATGCCCCGGATCAGCTCGACCAGCTGCATCAGCGGCACCGGATTCATGAAATGAATGCCGATGAAGCGCTCGGGCCGGTCGGTCGCGGCGGCGAGGCGGGTGATCGAGATCGAGGAGGTGTTGCTGGCGAGAATCGTATCAGGGCCGATCGCCGGACACAGAGCCTGGAAGATCTTGCGCTTGATCTCTTCGTTTTCCGTGGCGGCCTCGATGATCAGGTCGCAGGGGGCGAGATCCTCATAGGCCGGCGCCGGCTTGATGCGCTCGAGCCCGGCCTGGCGCTCACCCTCCTCGATGATCTTCTTGGAGACCTGGCGCTGCATGTTGCCGTTGATCGTGGCGAGGCCGGCGGAGATGCGCTCCTCGTCCAGATCGTTGAGCAGCACGTTCATGCCTGCTAAAGCGCAGACATGGGCAATGCCGCTGCCCATCTGCCCCGCGCCGATGATCCCGACAGTCTTGATCTCCATTGCCTGCGCGCCCCGTCAGTCAGTGGCGAAGCCGGCCCGTAGGGAACCGGCTTCGCGGGTTTCGAATCTGGCCGCGGCTTCAGCGCCCGGCCTTGGTCAGCTCTTCCTGCAATTCCGGCAGGATCTGGAACAGATCGCCCACCAGGCCGTAATCCGCAACCTGGAAGATCGGCGCTTCCTCGTCCTTGTTGATGGCGACGATGACGCGCGAATCCTTCATACCGGCCAGATGCTGAATGGCACCTGAAATTCCCACCGCAATATAAAGATCCGGCGCCACGACCTTGCCGGTCTGCCCGACCTGCCAATCGTTGGGCGCGTAGCCCGCATCGACGGCGGCGCGCGAGGCGCCCATGGCGGCCCCGAGCTTGTCGGCGATCGGCTCGATATATTGCGTGAAGTTCTCGGTCGAGGCGAGCGAACGCCCGCCCGAAATGATGATCTTGGCCGAGGCGAGTTCCGGGCGATCGGACTGGGCGATCTCCTGGCTCTTGAACTGCGACAGGCCCGGATCATCCGATGCAGCCGCGTCCTCGATCGTCGCCGCACCGCCTTCGCCGGTGGCCTGGAAGGAGGAGGTGCGCACCGTGATCACCTTCTTGGCATCGGTCGATTGCACGGTCTGGATGGCGTTGCCGGCATAGATCGGGCGCTCGAACGTATCGGCCGAGATCACTTTGGAGATATCCGAGACCTGCATCACGTCGAGAAGTGCGGCGACGCGCGGCATCACGTTCTTGCCGGTGGTGGTAGCCGGGGCCATCAGCACGTCGTAGCCGTCTGCGAGCCCCTTGATCAGGGCCGCGAGCGGTTCGGCGAGGCTGTGCTCGTAGGCCGGCGCATCGGCGACGAGAACCTTCTCGACGCCCTCGATCTTCGCCGCTTCCTCGGCGGCGGGCTTGCACCCGGTACCGGCGACGAGGATATGGACCGGGCCACCGATCTGCGTGGCGGCAGTGACGGCCTTGTGGGTCGCGTCCTTGAGGGCGGAATTGTCGTGTTCCGCAAGGAGAAGGATGGCCATGGTCAGATCACTCCCGCTTCGTTCTTCAGCTTCTCGACGAGTTCGGCGGTGGAGCCGACCTTGACACCCGCTTCGCGCTTGGGCGGCTCGGCGGTGGAGAGCACCTTGAGGCGCTGGGCGACATCGACGCCGAGATCCTCGGGCGAGGTTTCGTCGAGGGGCTTCTTCTTGGCCTTCATGATGTTGGGAAGCGAGGCGTAGCGTGGCTCGTTGAGGCGCAGATCCGTGGTGACGATCGCCGGCATGTTGAGCGTCACGGTCTGCAGGCCGCCATCGACCTCGCGGGTCACGTCGACCTTGCCGTCGGCGAGTTCCACCTTGGAGGCGAAGGTGCCCTGGGCCCAGCCCAGCAGGGCGGCGAGCATCTGGCCGGTCTGGTTGGAATCATCGTCGATCGCCTGCTTGCCCATGATCACGAGCCCGGGCTCCTCCTTGCCGATCACTTCCTTGAGGATCTTGGCGACGGCGAGCGGCTCGACGAGCGCGTCGGTCTTCACGAGGATGCCGCGATCAGCGCCCATGGCGAGCCCGGTGCGGATCGTCTCCTGCGCCTGCTGCGGGCCGATGGAGACCACGACGACCTCCTCGGCAGCGCCTTTTTCCTTCAGGCGGATGGCCTCTTCGACGGCGATTTCGTCGAAGGGGTTCATCGACATTTTCACGTTGGCGAGTTCGACGCCTGATCCGTCTGGCTTGACGCGGATCTTGACGTTGTAATCGACGACCCGTTTCACAGGTACGAGGATCTTCATCGGTTTCCATCCCTTCGCGTGTTGGCGGTTCTCAAAACACGGCCTTGCGACTTTTCGGCGATCGCGGCGGTGCTGGCCCGCCCGAATTCGACGCGAAATACCCCTTTCACGCCGAAAACCCGAGGCTCCGAGCGCGCGCGGACCCTAGCGAGGCGGCTTTGCGCTTGTCAACGCGCAGCCCGATCAGCCGATATGCCGATTTGCATCAGGCATTTTGGCACTATGCACCGGCGATGCAAGGACGCCATCCGGAGAATCGCGAAAGCTTGCCGGATCACACCATCACCGGTTCTTGCCCGGCACCCACAGAACGTCCCCGGCGCCGCCATTGTTGACATAGCGCGAGGCGACGAAAAGAAAATCGGACAGCCGGTTGAGATACTGGATCGAGGCATCGGACACGGTTTCGTCGTCGCGATGGGCGAGCTCGACGACCGAGCGTTCGGCGCGGCGGCAGACCGTACGCGCGAGATGCAGCGCCGCGGCGGCAGGCGAGCCACCCGGAAGCACGAAGGAGCGCAGCGGCTTCAGCGAGGCGTTGAGCGTGTCGATCTCGCCCTCGAGCCGCTCCACCTGGCCCTTGGTGATACGCAGCGGCTCGTATTCGAGCTTCTCGCCCGTATCGGGCGTGGCGAGATCGGCGCCGAGATCGAACAGGTCGTTCTGAATGCGCCCGAGCATGGCATCGACATCGGTGTCGCTCTCGCTCGTATGCAGGCGGGCCATGCCGATGCAGGCATTGGTCTCGTCGACGGTGCCATAGGCTGCGACGCGCAGATCGTATTTCGGGCGCCGCGAGCCTGTTGCGAGCGCAGTGTCGCCCTTGTCGCCCGTCTTCGTGTAGATCTTGTTGAGAACCACCATCGCTCGTCTCCTGCGCTGTCGCTGGCCTTGTCGTACCCTCCGAAGTAATCGCCCCGACCGATTCCGGCAAGAAGCGGGGCCGGGAAGGCGCCCTGCCTGCGCTTCGCCATTGATCACGCCTCGATGGTTGGGTCATGCTGCTCCATCGAGAGGGTCCGATGCCGGGCTGCGCCCTGTTGCCGCAATGCCGGAACGTCACCAAGGTTGACGGGTTGCGCCTGGCGCGGTTCTTGCTCAGAACCGGTCCGGTCGCATGCGAGGAAATTCCGTCATGAGCACCTACCGCCTCGACAAGGTCTTCGCCCCCGCTTCCGTCGCCCTCGTCGGGGCGAGCGCGCGCGAGGGCTCGCTCGGCCGTATCGTCCTGACCAATCTCGAGCGCGGGGGATTCAAGGGGCGCGTTGCCTGCGTCAACCCGCGCTACCGGGATATCGACGGCGAGCCCTGCCATCGCGATCTCGCGGCGCTCGACTTCATCCCCGACCTGGTTGTCGTGACCGCCCCGGCCCGGCGCTGGCCGGCTATTGTCGAGGCGGCGGGGCGGCGCGGTTGCGGCGCGGTCGTCATCATCGCCCAGGAGCAGGAGCGCGGCCCGGGCTCCTACGGGGCCAAGGCGGCGGCGATCGCGCGCAATCACGGCCTGCGGCTGGTGGGCCCCAATTCCTTCGGGATCATGGTGCCACGCAGCGGTCTCGACGCGGGAATCGCCGCTGCGTTTCCGGCGGAAGGCGATCTCGCGCTGATCACCCAGTCGGGCGCCATCGCCGCAGGGATGCTGCAATGGGGTGCCCGTCGGCATCTCGGCTTTTCCGCAGTCGTCTCCGTCGGCGACAAACGCGATGTCGATATCGGGGATCTGCTCGATTACTTCGCCACGGACCGTCACAGCCGGGCGATTCTGTTGCATGTCGAGACGATTTCCGCCCCCCGCAAGTTCATGTCGGCGGCCCGGGCGGCGGCGCGGGTGAAGCCGGTGGTGATCATCACGCCCGGCACGCGGGGGCGCCGGTTGCGTGAAGCCGATACCCATACGGCGCGGCTGGCGCATCCCGACGCCGTGCGTGATGCCGCCTTCCGGCGCGCCGGCCTGCTGCGCGTGGGCAGCCTCGACGAATTGTTCGATGCGGCTGAGACGCTGGGTCGGCAGAAACCGTTCGACGGGGGGCGGCTCGCCATCCTGACGAACGGGCGTGGCCTCGGCGCGCTGGCCCGTGACGCGCTCGACAAGGAGGGCGGCGAGGCCGCCGTTCCGGAAGCGGGCGAGAACCCGCATGATCTCGGCGGCGATGCCGGTCCCGAAAGCTATGCGAAGGCGCTCGAAGCTCTGCTCGCGGACCGGGGCGTCGATGGCATTCTCGTCCTCAACCTGCCCAATGCTCTGGCGGATACCAACGCGATCGCCAACGCGGTCGCCGAAACGGTGATCAAGGAGCGCCGCAAGGGCTTTCGCCGCAAGCCCGTCTTCGCCGTCTGGCCGGGGGCGACCGGCGAGAGCATGGGCCGGTTCGAGGCGGCGGGAATTCCCTGTTTCGCCAGCGAGTCGGAGGCTGTGCGCGGTTTCATGCATCTGGTGCGCTATCGCGAGGGTCTGCACCAATTGATGCAGACGCCGCAGACCCTCTTTGAGGAACCCCGCCCGGACCGGGCCCGCGCGGAGGCGATCGTCACCGGCGCGCTGGCGCAGAAGCGCCGCTGGCTTGATCCGATCGAGGCGATGGAGCTGCTGCAGGCCTACGGGATCGCCACCACGCAGACGACGCTCGCCCATGATCCGGACATGGCGGCGCGCATCGCCGCGCCCATTCTCGCCGCCGGCGGCACGGTGGCCGTGAAGATCCTGTCGCAGGACATACCCCACAAATCCGATATCGGCGGGGTGGAGCTGGATCTCACCAGCGAGCAGGCGGTGCGGATCGCCGCCGACAGGATCCTTCGCAGCGCCCGCGAGCAGCGACCCGAGGCACGGATCGCCGGTATCATCGTGCAGCCCATGACGCGGCGCCCCAAGGCGCGCGAACTGATTTGCGGCATCGCCGACGATCCCGTCTTCGGCCCCGTCATCGTGTTCGGGCGCGGTGGTACGGCGGTGGAGCAGATCGACGACAAGGCGCTGGCCCTGCCGCCGCTCGACGCCAATCTCGCCGCCGACCTGATCGCCCGTACCCGGGTCTCGCGCGTGCTTGCCGCCTATCGCGACGTCCCCGCTGCCGACATGGCCGCCGTGCAGCAGGTGCTGGTGCGGCTGTCCCGGCTCGCCGCCGACATCCCGCAGATCCGCGAGCTCGACATCAACCCGCTCCTCGCCGATGCGAGCGGCGTGATCGCCGTCGATGCCCGCATCGCGGTCGAGGCGGTTCCCGCATCGCAGCGGATGGGTTCGGGGCATCTGCGCTTCGCCATCCGGCCCTATCCGAAGGAATGGGAGACGCCCTTCACCACCCGCGACGGGCGCGAGGTGTTGATCCGTCCGGTGCGCCCCGAGGACGAGGAACTGTTCAAGACCTTCTTCTCGAAAATCACGGCGGAGGATCTGCGGTTGCGCTTTTTCGCGCCGGTGCGCGATTTCTCGCACGCCTTCATCGCCCGGCTGATCCAGATCGACTATGCCCGCGCCATCGCCTTCACCGCGGTGGACCAGGCCAGCGGCGAGATGCTCGGCGCCGTGCGCCTGCATGCGGATGCGAATATGGAGACCGGCGAATACGCCATCCTGCTGCGCTCCGATCTCAAGGGCATCGGGCTGGGCTGGCGTCTGATGCGCATGATCATCGCCTGGGCGGAGGCCGAGGGGCTCTCGATCATCGAGGGCCAGGTCCTGCGCGAAAACACCACCATGCTCGAGATGTGCCGCAAGCTCGGTTTCTCGATCCGCGCCGAACCCGACGAGCCCGATATGAAGGTGGTGCGCCTGGCCGTGGCGGACGGAGCCTCGCGGACGCGGGAGTGAAAGCCGTTCCGGCTATTTCCAGAACGGCTTCGCCTTGATGAAGGCCGCGCAGGCTTCGCGGGCGGCTTCGAGCGATTTGGCGGCGCGGCCCACATGATCTTCCTCGATCAGCCGGGCGGCGCGCATCTGGGCGGCGTCGTTGCGATCGAGCCGTCCGGTGATCGAGAGGCTGGTGGCCGCATCGTTGAGATCACCCAGCCGCTCCTGCATGGCCTCCAGCGCCCTGACGAATTTCGCCGCCCGTTTGGCCGTCTTCTCGTCGCGCCCTGAGAAGATGTCGGCGAAGAATTCGGAGGCATAGCGTAGCTTCTTCACGTCGAGGCGCAGATCGTGGCGCTCTTCCACCTCCAGCGAGGAGAGGATGCGCGCGCGCCGGCGCACATCCTTGGTGCGTTTCGCCAGATTGCGGGCGGCCAGTTCGGCGACCGGGGCCGTGCAGGCCTTCCGGCGTCGCCAGGCGCCGCAATGGATCCAGGCGAGCGTGTCGAGCAGGAGCTTGCGGTAGCGCTTGCCGGCGAGTGCCGCGATGACCTGCTCATAGGCGGTGTCGCGCGCACGCTCGAAATGGGCGGCGAAGGCGACGGCGTCCCGGTCGCGCGGGCGCTTCTTGCGCATGCGCGCGACATCCTTCTCGATGAAGACGTCGAGCTCGCGGGCATCGCCCAGCGTCTTCGCCAGCCAGCGCAATTCCTGCGCGATGGCCTTGCGTCGCCGATCCCGGATCGCGGGCCTGAACAGCGTGATCGCGGCGCGCAGGCGCCTTGTCGCCACCCGCATCTGATGCACCGCGCCCGGATCGCGCGCCTCGACCAGCGCCGGTTCATTGGCGATGATCTGGTGCAGGCTCGCCTGTGCGATGGCGGCGAACGCCTCGCCGATGCTCATATGCGGTCCGACATCTGCCGCGATCGCCTTGACGGGGCCGGGGCTTTCGCCCGCTCGCAGGGCATAGCCGATAGCGGCCTTGCTGCGCATGCCCGGGCGCAGCGCGGCTTTTCCGGCGAGCTTGCCCGCGAGGTCGAACAGGTCGCGCGTCCTGCCGGAAATCAGCTCCAGCTCGACCTCGTCGATCGCGGCGCGCGCGCTGCCCGCTATCACTGCCCCCTGATCGAGGCAGACCTCGACGATGCTCTCGCCGATGCTGATTCGTGCGGCGCGGCGCTCGGCATCGACCACGAAGACGGGGAGGAGGAGGGCGGCCGGATCGTCGTTCTCCAGGAGTGCGGCCAGGGGTGTGGCGGCGAGGGCGTCGCGATCCAGCTTTTCGCTGGTGACGGCGACCTCCCACTCGTCGCGCTGGAAGAGCCCGGTTTCGGCGCCGGCGGCGCGTTTGAGGGTCTGGCGCACCTTGCCTGTGGCCGCGTCGCGGCGCAGGCGCAGGCCGTAGCCATGGGCCTGAAGGGTCAGTTCCGGCGTGTCGAAATAGGTGGAGCGCAGATGGCGCGCGCGCGCTGCGCCGAGCGCTTCGCGCAACAGCCTGTGTCTGGCGAGGGCAGTGATGTCGCGGCGCGTACCGACGAGCTTGAGCTCGATTTCCCGCTCGATGCCGCCGATCGCATCAGCCATTCATGCCCCCGTGGTCACCCGCATCTGTCGTCATGCGCAGCGCATTGATTCCCCACTCATCGTGAAATGTCACCCATGCCTTTGGACGCGGCGCGTGATTTTTGCGTGGATGTCACCTCGCCGGGGCTCGCATCCCGCGTCGCCAGCAGGCATCCTTGCCGCGATGATGCACGATGACGACGAGCCGCAGCCCCGGCGGGTGCCGCGCCCGGTGACCAAAGCCTGGCTCCAGCGCGCGGCCCTGTATTATCTGGAGCGTTACGCTGCGCCGGCGGGACATTTGCGCCAGGTGTTGATGCGCAAGGTCGAAAAGCGCCTGATGCTGCGCGGCGAGGCGCAGGACGAGACGATTGCCGGCCCGGCCCGCGCGCTCATTGCCGAGGTGGTCGCCGAGGCGGTCGATGGCGGCTATGTCGATGACGGCGCCTATGCCCGCGCCAAGGTCGCCAGCCTGCGCCGACGGGGCGGTTCACAACGGGCGATCCGGGCCAGATTGATGCAAAAGGGCGTTCCAGCGGATCTCGTCGATGAAGCGCTCGAGGCGGATGGCGAGGAGGCTGCCTCCGGTGACGGGGACGGGCAGGCGGGGCATGATGCGCGTGCGGCCCGCGAGCACGAGGCCGCACTCGCCTATGCCCGCCGACGCCGGCTCGGGCCTTTCCGCCTGCGCGAGCGCGCAGAGCGGCGCGAGCGCGACATCGCCGCCATGGTCCGTGCCGGGTTCGCGCTTTCGCTTGCCCGAAGCGTGATCGACAGTGCATAGCATTGCGCCGAAAAAAGCGCCATCCCGCGCTTTCCACAAAGAAAACCCCGAACTATACTCTCCGTCGGCTGCCGCCCTCCGAAAGGGTTTCCCAATGGCTTCTCAGATGATGCGCCGCCGCCTGAGCGGTGCGCCGGAATACGAGCGCCGTTACGGCTATTCCCGTGCGGTCGTCGATGATCCCTTCATCTTCATTGCGGGAACAACGGGCCTCGATCACACGACCTTGAACGTCGAGGGTGATGTCGCGCAGCAGACGCGCCGGGCCTGGGAGCACATCGCCGCCGTGCTGGCCCAGGAAGATTGCTGTCCGAGCGATATCGTCCGCGTGAATTGCATCGCCGTGGACCACACCGAGATCGAGACGATCCTGAGAATTTCGCAGGGCTTCCTCTCCGACAATGGCAGCAAGCGCGATCCCGTATCCGGGCTTACGAACCTGCCTGCCATCTCAGCCTATTCGGTGAGGCAGTTCTTCAATCCGGCCATGCGGGTTGCGATCGAGGCCACGGTGATGTGGTCCGGCTACCATATGCGGGGTTGAGCGCGCAGCGCGAGCATTCGTTCCAGCATGTTTGATCGCGGCAATATGATCAGAAACATGACGTAACGTCATCGAGAATTCCATGCTATGTCAGCGCGCGACAATCAGCAGGAGGCGTTTTCGATGCGCCGCGAAATCGTTACCAGTTCTTCACCCGAGGCGGAATTCGGGTTCGCGCGTGCGATCGTGCAGGATCCTTTCGTCTTCGTCTCCTGTGTCTACGGCTATGATCCATTCAGCATGGAGATTCCCGAAGACGTGGTGCAGCAGACCTGCAATGTCTGGGATTCGATCTCTGCGACCTTGCAGCAGGCCGATAGCGGGCTGGAGGAGGTGGTCAAGGCGCGCATCTTCATCACCGATCCGGCTTATGGCGAGCCCGTTCTGACCACCTGCGCGCGCATGATGGAAGGCCATCGACCGGCCTCGACGCTTCTTGTCGTGCCGGCGTTGATGCGCCCGGAAATGAAGGTCGGCATCGAGGCCACCGCGATGTGGCAGCTGGCCCGGCGCGGGATATGAAGGCACGCCCATGCCGCCGATAGGGTTTGCCCGCAAGCCGCCGGAGGTGTAGGTCATGCACGCGGTGCCCGCTTCGTGGCAGGCGCAGGTTCATGGATCGGATGATGGCGGCAGGAACTCGAGACAAGGTGCGACGCGCTCCCGGCGGTCCCGGCAAGGGCGCCGGCAAGGTCGCTGGCAAGGTCGCCGGCAAGTCAGCGGGCAAGCCTCCCGGCAAGTCAGCGGGCAAGCCTCCCGGCAAGGCACCCGTGAAAGGGCGCGAGGATACGCGCCGCCAGGCGCCCGGTGGACCTGCGAGCAAGCTGTCGGGCCCGGCCTCCGGCAATGGGGCGAAGGCCGTTGCCGCGAAAGCCTCCGGCGAGAAGCCAGCCACCGCACGCCCCGGCGCCCGCAAGGCCGAGAAGGCCGCGGCCCAGGCCGTGCTCCAGACCGGCATCCAGATGCTGCACGTCACCGGTGACGAGGCCGACATGCGGCTTGATCGCTTCCTGACGGCGCGTTTCCCGCAGGTCGCCTTCACCCATCTTCAGCGCATCGTGCGCACCGGGCAATTGCGCGTGGATGGCAAGCGCATGAAGCCGAATGATCGGCTCAAGGCCGGCCAGAACGTGCGCATCCCGCCGCTCAAGCTCGCCGATGCCGCCCCGCGCAGCATGGCGCGTGACGCCGACGATCTCGCCTTCCTGCAAAGCATCACGCTCTATGAGGACAAGGACGTTCTCGTCCTCAACAAGCCCGCCGGCCTCGCGGTACAGGGCGGATCGGGCACGACGCGGCATGTGGACGGGCTGCTCGAATGCATGCGCGACAAGGCCGGCCAGAAGCCGCGCCTCGTGCACCGGCTCGACAAGGAGACCGCCGGCTGCCTCGTCATCGCCAAGACGCGTTTTGCGGCATCCGTGATGGCGAAATCCTTCCGCTCGCGCACGACCCGCAAGATCTACTGGGCGATCTGCGCCGGCGTGCCGCGCGTGCGGCAGGGGCGGATCTCGACCTATCTGGCCAAGATGGCCGATCCGGACGGCGAATCGCGCATGGTCGTGGCGCAGCACGGGGATAAAGGCGCCGATCACGCGCTGAGCTATTATGCCGTGGTCGATCAATCGGCGCAGAAGCTCTCCTGGCTGTCGCTCAAACCCGTTACCGGGCGCACCCATCAGCTGCGCGTGCATGCAGCTGATATCGGCCATCCGATCATCGGTGACGACAAGTATTTCAACGTCGAGAACTGGGAGCTGCCCGGCGGCATCCAGAACCGGCTGCATCTGCTGGCGCGACGCATCGTCATCGCCCATCCGCGCACCGGACGCCCGCTCGACGTCAGCGCGCCTTTGCCCCCGCATATGCAGCAGACCTTCAACCTGCTCGGGCTGGATGCCGAGCGCTACGATCCGATCGTCGAGGCGCCGGAAGACTGACGCAACCGATCAGCGCGTCATGCATTGACACTCGGCATCGCGGTCGCGCCGGACAAGCTTCCGCAGGGCAGGAGAACGGGGGACAGGATCATGCCGTTCGCACGCTTCGTCATCGCTCTGGTAGCGCTGAGCGTCTTCGCTCCGAGCGCCGCTGCGCAACTCGATCCGCGCGGCGAGCCGGAAGCTGCGGGATTGGTTCAGGAGCGTGAGACCGTTTCGACGGGCGAGGAGATGATCGTTACCGCCCATCCGCTTGCAACCGAGGCCGGAGCGCGGATTCTCGCTGCGGGCGGTTCGGCGGTCGATGCCATGATCGCGGCGCAACTGGTGCTGAATGTGGTGGAGCCGCAATCCTCCGGCATCGGCGGGGGCGCCTTCCTCATCCACCACGACGCCATGACCGGCGAAACACGCGCCTATGACGGGCGTGAAACCGCACCGATGGCGGCGGGGGAGGGGCTCTTCCTCGACGAGACCGGCGAGCCTTTGCCGTTTCGCGAGGCTCTGGTCGGCGGTCGCGCGGTGGGGACGCCGGGTCTCGTGCGTCTGCTCGAAGCCGCGCATGATTCTCACGGCATCCTGCCCTGGGGACGTCTGTTCGAGCCCGCTATCGCCCTCGCCCGCGAGGGCTTTCCGGTCAGCGCGCGTCTGGCGGGATTGCTGGCGGGCGACGAGACATTGGTACGCGACGCTGCGGCCCGCGCGGTCTTCCATCCCGAGGGACGGCCCCTGCGCGAGGGTGAAATCCTGCGTAATCCGGTCTTCGCCGAGACGCTGGAGTTGATTGCGCGAGAGGGCGCTGATGCCTTCTATGAAGGGCGCATCGCCATAGAGATCGTGGCGGCGGTGCATGAGCATCCGGATAATCCGGGCCTGCTCGCCGAAGCGGATCTCGCCGGATATGCCGTGGAAATCCGCGAGCCGGTCTGCTTCCCCTTCCGGGGGCACGAGATCTGCGGCATGGGCCCGCCCTCGAGCGGCGCACTCGCCGTCGGGCAGATCCTGGGTCTGATGGAGCATTTCGACCTCGCCGGGCTCGACCCTGCCGGCGCGGATATGGCCCATCTCTTTGCCGAGGCCTCGAAGCTGGCTTTCGCCGATCGCGCGCTCTACGTCGCCGATGCGGATCATGTTTCGGTGCCGGTAGTGGGCATGCTGGATAGCGCCTATCTCACCGCGCGTGCGCAACGGATCGATCGCGACCGGGCGGGCGAGGATGTCGCTCCCGGCAACCCACCCTGGCGCGATGCGCGGATGCAGGCGCCCGATTCGGCCATGACGTCGCGTGGCACGACGCATCTGAGCATCGTCGATGCCGCGGGCAATGTCGTTTCGATGACTTCGACCATCGAATCGGGTTTCGGCGCCCGGATCATGGCCGCCGGGTTCCTGCTCAACAATCAGCTGACCGATTTCTCCTTCCGCCCGGCTGTCGATGGTCGCCCGGTGGCCAATCGGGTCGAGCCCGGCAAGCGACCGCGTTCCTCGATGGCGCCGACGATCGTCTTCGACGAGCAGGGCGCGCCCGTCTTCGTCACCGGCAGCCCCGGCGGCGCGCGGATCATCCACTATGTCGCGCGCAACCTGATCGCCCATCTGGCGCAGGGGATTTCGCCGCAGGAAGCGGTCGAACTGCCGCATATCGGCGGGTTCGGTGCGATGCTCGATCTCGAGCGGGAGACACCGCTCGAGGCCCTGATGCCGCTGCTTGAGGCTCGCGGTCACACGGTGCGGCTCCTCGACATGACGAGCGGTGTGCATGCCATCGCGATCACGGATGAGGGGTTCGTCGCCGGGGTCGATCCGCGCCGGGAGGGAGCGGCCGGGGGGCGCTGAGGCGACTGGGGTGCGGCTCAGACGGGTATACGCCGCCGCTCGGCGAATTCGGCGAGCGTGCCGCGCAGGGAGGGCCCGCAATCGCCGGCATCGAGGCGCTCACGGATCAGGGCGCCGATTTCCGCCGCGTCCAATCCCAGCAGCATCGCCTTGACCGGACCGACGGCGGAGGGCGCCATCGACAGCGCCCGGAAGCCGAGTCCGATCAGGGCCATGGCCTCGAGCGGGCGCCCGGCGATCTCGCCGCAGACGGAGAGCTTGCACTGTGCCGCAGCCGCATTGTCGGCGATCAGGCGTAGCACCCGCAGCGAGGAGGTGCTCAGCGGATCATAGCGCTGCGCCACCTGGCGGTTCTCGCGATCGGCGGCGAAAAGGAATTGCAGGAGATCGTTGGAGCCAACCGACAGGAAATCCGCCGCCTCGCAGATCTCGCGGATCTGGAACAGCAGTGAGGGCACCTCGACCATCACGCCCAGGGAGATCGCGGTGGGCATGTCGTGGCCGTGCCGGCGCAGATAGGTGATCTCGCGATTGACGATGTCGCGCCCGCGGTTGAACTCCTCGACGGTGGCGACCATCGGCAGCATGATCGCGACGTCGCGTCCCGAGCCGGCTTTCAGGAGCGCGCGGATCTGGCTGCGCAGGAGGCCCGGGCGATCGAGTCCGATACGGATCGCGCGCCAGCCGAGGGCCGGGTTCTCTTCCTCGATGGCCGCCATATAGGGCAGGATCTTGTCGCCGCCGATATCCAGCGTGCGGAAGACCACGGGTGCGTCGCCGACCGAGTCCAGAACGGTGCGATAGAGCTTCTGCTGCTCGCTGGTGGAGGGCATCTGCTGCGCCACCATGAACTGGATCTCGGTGCGAAACAGCCCGATCCCATGCGCGCCGGTCTCCTCGAGATGCGGCAGATCGACGAGCAGGCCCGCATTGAGCTGGAGATCGATGGGGCAGCCATCCGCCGTGACGGGGGCGACGTCGCGCAGGGCGCGATACTGTTCCTGCCGCTTGGCCCGAAGCCGGGCCTTCTCGGCATAGGCGGCTTCGACATCCGGGCGCGGCCTGATCTGCACCTCGCCCGCGACGCCGTCTGAAATGATGGCATCGCCCGGTTCGACCAGGGCGGTGGCGTTCTCGACGCGTCCGACGGCGGGAATGCCAAGCGCCCGCGCCACGATGGCGACATGGCTGGCCGGCCCGCCTTCCTCCAGCACGATGCCGCGCAGTTTGGCGCGGTCGTAATCGAGCAGCGCAGCAGGGCCCATGCTGCGCGCGACGACCACGGCATTCTCAGGGAGATCCGCGCCATCGGAGACGAAATCCACCCCGACCAGCTGATGCAGCAGCCGGTTGGCGAGATCGTCGAGATCGTGCAGCCGCTCGCGCAGATACGGATCCGTCTGGCGCATCATCCGGGCGCGGTTGTCCGATTGCACGCGCTCGACCGCAGCCTCGGCGGTCAGGCCCGTCATCACCGCCTCGCGCATGCGCCGCAGCCAGCCCTGATCATGGGCGAACATGCGGAAGGTCTCCAGCACCTCGCGATGCTCGCCGTGATCGGCCACGTCACCGCGCTCGATCAGCTCGTCGATCGAGGCGCGTACCTTCTTGATCGCCGCTTCGAGCCGCGCGACTTCCTCATCGACATTCTCGGCGATGAGATTCTTCACCACCACGCGCGGCTCGTGCAGCACGACGTGACCGAGGCCGACGCCTTCGGCGAGCGCGACGCCCTGCAGGTAGAGCGGCTTGGTCAGCGCGATATCGGCGCCTTCCTGGGCGATTGCCTGCAATTCGCCCGAGGCTATCATCTCGGCCACCACCATCGCGGTGGTCTGGGCGGCCTCGATCTCTTCCTCGCTATAGCTGCGATGGGCGCGGTTCTGCACCACCAATACGCCGAGCGTGTTGCCCGCGCGCAGGATCGGCACGCCGAGGAAGCCGTGATAGATCTCCTCACCCGTCTCGGGTTTGTAAGAGAAGTCCGGGTGCGTCTGGGCGTCGGACAGGGCGAGCGGCTGGGCCGCCTCCGCGATCTGGCCGACGAGACCCTCGCCGGCGCGCATCGTCGTCAGGTGGACAGCCTCGCGATTGAGGCCTTCGGTCGCGAACAGTTCCAGCGTCCCGTCGGCGCGCAGCACGTAGACGGAACAGACCTCCGCGACCATGTTGGCCGCGATCAGCACTACGATCTTGTCGAGACGGTCCTGCGCGCTGATCGGCTCCGCCATGATCTCGCGGAGCCGACGAAGCAACACACGCGGGCCGCCGGATGGGTTTCTCATCTCGGTGCCTGTTCACTGGCGCCGCCCCGCCGGGCGGCGATCGCGGCACCATGCCGCGTCCGGGTTGCAAGGGTGACCGAAACCGTCAGGCTTTGTCGAGTCCATAGAGCGAATGCAGCGTGCGCACTGCGAGCTCGGTATAGGCTTCCTCGATCAAAACCGAGAACTTGATCTCCGAGGTGGTAATCGCGCGGATGTTGATACCCTTTTCCGACAAGGCCTTGAAAGCCTTTGCGGCAACGCCCGCATGCGAGCGCATGCCCACCCCGATGGCCGAGACCTTGACCACGTCCGTCTCGCCCTGGAGCGATTCGTATTCGATTTCCGCACGGTGCTGCTCGAGCAGGCTCTTGGCGCGCTCGCAATCACTCGCCGGTACGGTGAAGGTGATGTCCGTCGTGGCCGAATCGCGCGAGACCACCTGGATGATCATGTCGACATTGATATTCGCTTCGGCCAGCGGCACGAAGATCGAGGCGGCGACGCCCGGCTTGTCGGCGACGCGGCGCAGCGTGATCTGCGCTTCGTCC
>LFIK01001809.1_pt1 | contig 17090 bp, 15 predicted proteins | sample 643401 | NCBI WGS metagenome assembly LFIK01 (sample SAMN03777447, study PRJNA286221) | soda lake metagenome | biome: soda lake; feature: Kulunda steppe; material: water; isolation source: sample T5-Br brine of Lake Tanatar-5 | place: Russia: Kulunda steppe | collected 2010-07
GGCCCCGTGCTGCTGGTCGCCGCCGGGGTGCCGGTCACCTCGGTCCCCACGGTGGCGATCGTCGGATCCCGCGCGGCCACCGGCTACGGCGTCGGGATCGCGGCCTGGCTGGCGGAGGCGGCGGGGGCGGCCGGCGCGCACGTGCTCTCCGGCGGCGCGATCGGCATCGATGCGGCGGCCCACCGCGCCGCACTGGGCAGTGCCGGCGGGACCAGCGTGGTGCTCGGTTGCGGGCACGACGTGGCCTACCCCCGGGTGCACGCCCGGCCCGGCGGGCTGTTCGAGGCGATCCGGGCAGAGGGTGGTGCCCTGCTGTCGGAACAGTTCCCGCAGGTGCAACCCAAGGCGGGGGTCGTCCGGGCCCGGAACCGGATCGTGGCGGGACTGGCCGACGTGGTCGTGGTGGTCGAGGGGGGCGCCCGCTCCGGTGCGCTCCTCACGGCGACGGCAGCGCTCGACCGGGACCGGTTGGTCCTGGCCGTCCCCGGTGATGTCCGCGCCCCCGGTTCCGTGGCACCGAACCGGCTGCTCGGCGAGGGTGGCCACCCGTGCACGGACCCGCAGGACCTGCTCGACGCCCTGGCCGTTTCCGGGGGCGTCCGCGCGGTCGACGCCGTGGTCAGGGCCGCGCCTGCAGCGACGACCGCAGGGACCACGCACGATCGCGCGGAGGTGGACGGGCCCGCCGGCGGGACGCGCGAGCAGCAGCCCGGTTCGGGTGCGCTCACGGTCCTGCCGGACAGCGTGCACGCCGCGCTCACGGCAGCCTGGCCCCGTGCGCTGCCGGTCGACCTGCTGCTGGAACGGGCAGGGCTCGGTGCCGGGGCGGTGCTGGCCGCGCTGACCCGGGCACAGGTCGCCGGCGAGGTGGTGGAGGGGCCCGAGGGTGTGGTGCTGCGTCGCAGACCGCACACCGGTGGTGGGCGACAGGCCGCTGAGGAGCACACGTCTTGACTTCCGTCACACGAGCGCACAGGCTCACCAGGTGTCTCCCATCCCCTCCCCAGCCGTCCCCGCCGCCGGCCCTGACGGGCGCGCCGCGGCGTTGGACGCTGTCGATGCGCCCGACGCGGTCCAGATCGGTGCTGCGTGGCAGACCGCGATCGACACCCTGGTCACCTACGTGGATGCCGAACTCGGACGCCGGGAGAACACCGTGGCGGCCTACCGGCGTGACCTGGAGGACCTCGCACGCAGCTGCATGAGCTGGGGCGTGGACGCACCAGGGCAGGTCGATGTGCGGACGCTCAGGCGCTACCTCGCCGAGCTGCACGCCCGCGGCTACGCCCGGAGCACCGCCGCCCGCCGCGCCTCCAGCATCCGCACCTGTTTCGGTCTGCTCGCGCGCCGTGGGATGATCGCCGATGATCCCTCGGTGGCGCTGGCGTCACCCAAGCAGGGCCGTCACCTGCCGCGGGTGCTGCGGGTGGACCAGGTCGTCGCGCTCCTCGACGCGGTGGCCGGAGACGACCCGGTCGCCCTCCGCGACCGGACGCTGCTGGAGCTGCTGTACGCCGCTGGCGCCCGGGTCGGTGAGCTGTGCCCGCTGCCGCTCGCCTCCCTCCACCTCGACGAGCGGTTGGTACGGCTCGCCGGCAAGGGAGGGAAGGAACGCATCGTGCCGCTCGGTGACCCCGCGGTGGCTGTGGTGCGGCGCTACCTCGGCGCCGGACGGCCGCTGTTGGCACGCGACCCCGTGCCTGACGCGCTGCTGCTGGGCGTGCAGGGGCAGAGCCTCTCGGCCCGGGGGGCACGGGAGATCGTGGCGCGGGCTGCGCGACGCGCCGGGCTGGGCCACGTCAGCCCCCACACGCTGCGCCACAGCATGGCGACCCACCTGCTGGACGGTGGTGCGGATCTGCGGCAGGTCCAGGAGCTGCTCGGACACGCCTCCCTGGCCACCACGCAGCGCTACACCCACCTCTCGCGCGGCCAGCTCCAGGAGGCCCACGCCGCAGCCCATCCACGCGCTCGGCGTCCGATCCCACAGGTCGCTGGCTCGGGTAGGGTTCGGGCCCGTGGATAGGCTGAGCGGGCTGTGCCAGGGAAGTCGGAGCGTCGCTCGCAGGGGACGCGAGGAGCGGGCGTGAGTACGACCGCCATCACCGAGGGCGAGGTCGCCGAACTGTGGGCGACCTACACCGCCGAGCGTGCGCTCGAGGTCCGCGAGCAGCTCATCGTCCACTACGCGCCGCTGGTGAAGTACGTCGCCGGCCGCGTTGCCGTCGGCATGCCCGCCCACGTGGAACACGCGGATCTCATCAGCTACGGCATCTTCGGGCTGATGGACGCGATCGAGAAGTTCGAGCCCGAGCGGGGGTACAAGTTCGAGACCTACGCCGTGGCCCGGATCCGCGGGGCCATCATCGACGAGCTCCGCAGCGTCGACTGGGTCCCCCGGTCCGTGCGCACCCGGGCCCGTCAGGTCGAGGCGGCCCTGCAGCAGCTCGAAGGGGCGCTCAAGCGCACCCCCAGCGACGAGGAGCTCGCCGAGGAGCTCGGATGGAGCCTCGAGGAGCTGCAGGACACCCTGGCCCGGATGTCGATGACCTCCATCGCTGCGCTCGACGAGGTGTTGGACGTCGGTGATGGCGACCGCATCGCCCTGGTGGACACCCTGCAGGACCTCACCGCGTCGCTGCCCGACGAGACCCTCGACGACGTGGAGACCAAGCGGCTGTTGCGCGAGACGCTCACCCGCCTGACGGAACGTGAGCAGACCGTCATCGGGCTGTACTACTTCGAAGGCATGACGCTCGCGCAGGTCGGTGAGGTGCTCGGTGTGACCGAGTCACGGGTGTGCCAGATCCACACCAAGGCGGTGCTGAGCCTGCGGACCAAGCTCGCCGAGTTGATCCGCGGGTAGCCCCGCGCTCGTCCACAGGCCGGCCAGGATCCGTCGCCACCTCGGTGTGCGCACGGCGTAGGGTCACCGGATCACCGACCCGGGGGCACGGAGACGTGCTCATGCCCCCTGCTCCCATGCGTGCCCGGCGTCGCGCGACGAGGTGCCGGCGACGCCGTCCCGGCGCGTGCGTGACGCCCCCCTTCGCCGCTGGTCTCGCGGTGGTCCTGGTCGCGGTCAGCGTGCTCGCGCTGACGCCACCCGCCACCGCCACAGCGGATCCGCCCATCGGTGCGTCGCTCGATCCGCACGTGCCGGGGTGGGCGCCGGATCTGCGTGTCCCGGTGCGCTACCGGGCGCCGGCGGACGGACGGATCCTGCGTGGCTTCGACCCGCCGACCACCGCCTTCGGCGCCGGACACCGCGGCGTCGATCTCGACCTCGCGGTCGGCGGTGCCGTACGTGCTGCGGGCAGGGGGGTCGTGCGGTTCGCCGGGCCGGTCGCGGGGACCACCTGGGTCAGCATCGCCCACAGCGACGGACACCTCACGACCTACGGGCCGCTCGCGGCGCTGCGCGTCTCGCGGGGCAGCACGGTGGTCGCTGGCCAGCCGATCGGTGTGCTCGCCGCCGGGGGTCACGGGGCCGGTGGACGGGACACGGGTCTGCACTGGGGCGCGCGGGACAGCTCGGGGAGCTACATCGACCCGCTGTCGCTGCTGGGCTGGGATGATCGGCGTCCCTCCCTGATCGGCGAGGGTCGGTGGCGTGGGAGCGAGGTCCGCGTGCGCGGCTACGAGCCGTGGGAGGGCGGGCGGGCAGCGGGCGCCCTGGTCGCCGGGAGCCCTCCTGCCACCGACCCCGGGTTCTCCGTCCCACCGAACCCCAACCACGTCATCCTGCTGCCGGGGCTTGCCACCTCGTCCGCCACCGCGGTCCTCGATGCCGGCAACCTCGGCTACGACCCGGCGAGCGTGACCGCCTTCTCGTACGCGGGTCGTGACCCTGCCGCAGATGGCAGGATGGACGACCCTCGTCGCGACCAGCTGCCCTACGGCCCGGAGCACACCTGGCAGGGCCCGGTGCCCGCAGCCGCGCTGCTCGCGGAACAGTTGCGCGCGCAGGCATCCAGGGAACCCGGCCGCGCCGTCGACCTCGTGGGGCACTCGATGGGCGGGCTGGTCATCCTGCACTACCTGCTCGAGCACCACGACCCCTACGACCTGAGCCTGCCACCGATCGGTCACGTCATCACCATCGGTTCGCCGCTGCGCGGCTCCGATCTCGCGGTGGTCGGCGAGTCCGTCGGCAGCGACCGGCTCCTCGGTCCGTTCGCTGACGGGTTCCAGCGTTCAGCCGGTCCAGCCGGGCAGCGGCTGCCGCTCCAGGCCCCGGCGATCGGCCAGCTGGCCTCCGGCAGCGACGAGACCCTCGCGCTGGCAGCGGCCTGGGACCAGGCCATCGCCGCCGGTGCCGCGGGTCCGTTGGCCACGGGGACCAGGGTGCTCACCATCGGCGGCAGTCGGGACCTGGTCGTCACCCCGCACCGCACGCGGCACCCCGCGACCCACGACACCTCCCAGGGTCTCGGTGGGACGGTGCAGGAGCTCCCCGGCACCGTCAGCGCCACGGACGGGCCGGTGATCGACCACCGCGTGCTGCCAGGTGGGCACAGCTCGGTGTTGGAGACCGAGGCGGTCCACGAGGTGGCGTGGCGATTCCTGTCCGGCGAGGAGATCGTCACCAGCCCGGGGCACGCCGCCACCATCGTCGGGGGAGAGGTCGGCAACCTCTCCGCCACGGCCGCGCGCATCCTGCACCTGTGGGGCTTGTGGCGCGCACCGGGCATCCGCACCCCGAGCGCAACGGCGCTACCCTGAAGGCCTGGTCCGGTCGTACTGGCCGGACCTCTTGGCGTGCGGACGGGTCACCGGACCGACGTCGAGCGGACCGGGCGGTGCGTGCACGCGGCCGCCCCCGAGCGCAACCCCATCACACACGCCCGCTGACGGGCGACCCCGGTGCCTCGCGACGCGCGAGGTGGGTCGCACCCAGGCAACGGCCCCGTACGCCGTGCCCGGGATCCGGAGGAGGTGGGCGGAGGACCAACCGAACCCCAGGAGGAACTGCAGTGGCCGTCACCAGTATGCGCCAGCTGCTCGAGGCGGGTGTCCACTTCGGACACCAGACCCGGCGCTGGAACCCCAAGATGCGACGCTTCATCTACGGCGAGCGCGGCGGGATCTACGTCATCGATCTGCGCCAGACGGTGCAGCACATCGAGAAGGCCTACAGCTTCACGCGGGATCTCGTCGCCAAGGGCGGCACCGTGCTGTTCGTCGGCACCAAGAAGCAGGCCCGCGAGACGATCGAGTACCAGGCGACGCGTGTCGGTATGCCCTACGTCACCGAACGGTGGATGGGCGGCATGCTGACCAACTTCGAGACCATCAAGTCCCGGGTCGGGCGCCTGAAGGAGCTGGAGGCCATGGAGGCCTCGGGCACCTTCGAGTTGCTGCCCAAGAAGGAGGTCCTCCAGCTCGAGCGTGAGCGGGAGAAGCTCCAGACCAACCTCGGCGGCATCCGTGAGATGGGCAAGCTCCCCGACGCCGTGTGGGTCGTGGACACCGTCATCGAGGAGATCGCGGTCAAGGAGGCCAACCGGCTCCACATCCCGGTCATCGGCATCCTCGACACCAACTGCGATCCGGATGTGGTGCAGTACCCGATCCCCGGCAACGACGACGCCATCCGCAGCTCCGCGCTGCTGACCCGCATCGTCGCTGACGCCTGCGCGGACGGGCTGCTGCTGCGCGCCTCCCGGTCCCCCGATGAGGAGCTGCGTGAGCAGGCGCTCAAGGCCACCGAGTCGGCCGACAGCGGTGTCGCCGCCGCGGAGCCGAAGGCCGAGTGGGAGATCGAGCTCGAGCGCCAGCAGGCCGCCGAGCAGGCCACCCGGGCCGCCGGGGAGGACGGTACCCCCGCGCCGACACCGCCTCCGGCCGAGCCCCCCGCGCCCGAGTCCCAGGGCTGAGGCCACCGACACCACATCGGGCGGGGCTCGGCCCCGCCCGCAACGCGCGCCCGCACCCGCCGGGCGCCCCGAAGGAGGATCCCGTGGCGATCACCGCTGCAGACGTCAAGCAGCTCCGTGAGCTGACCAACGCCCCGATGATGGCGTGCAAGAAGGCACTCGTCGACGCCGATGGCGACATGGACAAGGCCGCTGAGCTGGTCCGTGAGCGCACCGGCGCCAAGATGGATGCCCGCGCCGCCGACCGCACCGCGGCCGAAGGCCTGGTGCACACCTACCTGCACGCTCCCACCCCAGGCATGCCGGCCAAGGTCGGGGTCATGCTCCAGCTGTCCTGCGAGACCGACTTCGTCGCCAAGGCCGAGGCGGTCCAGAAGCTGGCCAAGGACCTGGCGATGCACATCGCCGCGTCCAAGCCGCTGGTGGTCACCGAGGAGCAGGTGGACGAGGCGCTGCTCGACAAGGAGCGCGAGTTCGCCCGCAAGGAGGCCCTCGAGCAGGGCAAGCCGGAGCACATCGTCGACCGCATCGTCGATGGCAAGGTCAAGAAGGTCTACGAGGAGTGGGTGCTGCTCAACCAGCCCTTCGTCCTCGATGGCGACAAGACCGTCGCGCAGGCCATCAGCGAGGTCCAGGCCACCGTGGGCGAGAAGCTCGAGGTGGCCCGTTTCGCCCGCTTCGAGGTCGGCGCCTGACGCGTACGGGATCGCGGCCCGGCACGGCTAGGCTCCCACGCCGAGGTCGGGCCACGATCTCGCGTCGGTGATCCACGAGGTGCACGGTGACACAGCGAACGCCCCTCACGCGGGTGCTGCTCAAACTCTCCGGTGAGGCCTTCTCCGACCCGGAGGTCAAGGGCGGCATCGACCCGGGCATCGTGCGGCAGGTCGCCGGTGAGATCGCGGAGCTGCAGGCCAGCGACGGCACCGAGGTGGGCATCGTCGTCGGCGGCGGCAACATCTTCCGTGGCAACTCGCCGGCCGCCTCCGGCATGGACCGCTCCTCGGCCGACCACATGGGCATGCTCGCCACGGTGATCAACGCCCTCGCCCTGCAGGATGCGCTGGAGAAGGTCGGGGTGGAGACCCGCACCCAGACCGCGGTGGCCATGCAGGAGCTCGCCGAGCCCTACATCCGCCGGCGGGCGGTGCGCCACCTCGAGAAGGGCCGGGTGGTGATCTTCGCCGCCGGCCTCGGGGCGCCGTACTTCACCACCGACACCACCGCGGCACAGCGCGCGTTGGAGATCGGGGCCGACGCGATCCTCAAGGGCACCCAGGTCGACGGGGTGTACGACCGCGACCCCAAGCGAGACCCCGCCGCCACCCGCTACGACGAGATCGATTTCCTGTCGGTGCTGAACCAGGGCCTGAAGGTCATGGACGCGACGGCGATCTCGCTGTGCATGGACAACGCGCTGCCGATCGTGGTGTTCGAGCTGCTGCGCGAGGGCAACATCCGTAGGGTCGTGCGCGGGGAGCCCGTCGGGACGCTGGTGCAGCCTCCCGACACCCCCGCCTGACCACCCCCACGCTTCACCAGCCGCTTCCAGGAGGATGCGATGAGCCTCGACGAGATCATCAACGACGCCGCCCACCGGATGGATCAGGCGGTGGAGAAGGTCAGCGAGGACTTCGCGGGCATCCGGACCGGACGGGCCAACCCGCAGCTGCTCAACCGGGTGATGGTGGAGTACTACGGCACCCCAACGCCCCTGCAGCAGCTGGCGAACTTCTCCGTTCCCGAGCCCCGCATGCTGCTGGTCAACCCCTTCGACAAGAGCTCGGTCAACCAGATCGAGAAGGCGATACGTGACGCCGACCTCGGGCTGAACCCCGCCAACGACGGTGGCACGATCCGGTGCGTCTTCCCCGAACTCACCCAGGAGCGCCGCAAGGAGTACATCAAGCTCGCGAAGGGTGCCGCCGAGGACGGCAAGGTCGCGGTGCGCAACATCCGCCGCAGCGCTCGCGACGCGATGCAGAAGCTCGAGGACGACGGGGATGTCGGCGCCGACGAGCACGATCGCTACACCAAGCAGCTCGAGTCGATGACCGCCGAGCGCGTCGCGCGCATCGACAAGGCTCTGGAGGCCAAGGAACAGGAGCTCATGGAGGTCTGAGCCGGTCGGCCAGGCGCTCCGATGGGGTCGAGCGACGCGCACCCACCGTCCCGTGGCATGGTCGGCGGGCGCAACCTGCCCGTGGCCATCGCCGTGGGGGTCGTGCTCGCTGCGCTGTTCCTCGGGGCGTTGTTCTGGCGGGCGGAGGCGCTGGTCGCCGTCATCACCGCGCTCGCGGCGATCGCCGCCATCGAGGTGGCCCGGGTGCTCGCCCCCGTCGGCGTGCGGGTCCTGCGGGTGCCGCTGCTGCTGGCGGTGCTGGTCAGCGTGCCCGGTGCGCTGTTGTTGGGCCCCACCGGGCAGGCGCTGGGGATGTCCGCCCTGCTGATCACCGCTTTCCTGTGGCTGCTGGTGGACCGCCAGCGCACCGCGGTGACCGCGACCCTCGGTGTCACCGTCTTCTTCGGTGTGTGGGTCGGGCTGTTCGCCTCCTACGCCTCACTGTTGGTCGACCGGCCCGATGGCGCGCTGGTGGTGCTGGCCGTGGTGGGTGCGGTGATCCTCACCGACATCGGCGGCTACGCCTTCGGGGTGCCCTTCGGGCGGCACAAGGTGGTGCCGAGCGTCAGCCCGGGCAAGTCCTGGGAGGGCCTGCTCGGTGGGTTGGTCGTGGCGGTCCTGCTGGCCGTGCTCGTCCTGCCCCGGCTCGGGGACACCTTCAGCCCGGTGTCCGCGGCGGTGGTGGCTCTGGCGGCCGGTGGTGCCGGGTTCGTCGGTGACCTGGTGCAGTCGATGGTCAAGCGCGACCTCGGGGTCAAGGACCTCGGTGACGTACTCCCCGGCCACGGCGGGGTGCTCGACCGGGTGGACGGCATCCTGTTCGCTCTGCCCGTCGGCTACTACGGCCTCGCCCTGTTCGGCTGAGGGCTGTTGTGCAGCCGGGTGACCGGGTGGTGGTCGGTTGGCTGCGCGGGGTGGGCCGTGCCCGGTGCGTGGGGGAGGGTTGTGCAGCCGGGTGACCGGGTGGTGGTCGGTTGGCTGCGTGGGGTGGGCCGTGCCCGGTGCGTGGGGGAGGGTTGTGCAGCCGGGTGACCGGGTGGTGGTCGGTTGGCTGCGCGGGGTGGGCCGTGCCCGGCGGTGACACCCGGCGGCGATGTCCGCCGGCGACGCCCGCCGGCCGCCGTACCCTGTCAGGTCCGCGACACCGCGCGTTCGCGCCCCGCACCCGACGAGGCATCGTGTCCACCGCCGCTGATCACACGACCGACCCCGCGTCGATCGACCCGTACTCCCTCGACCGCGAGGGCCTCGAGGCGCTGGTCGCCGAGCTCGGACAGCCGCGGTACCGCGCTGATCAGCTCCACGCCTGGCTGGTCCGCGGTGTCGACGACCCGGAGGAGATGACCGACCTGCCCACCGCCTTCCGGGCGCAGCTGGCCACCCGTTTCGCGCCGACGCGGCCGGAGCTCGTGGCCCACACCGTGGCCGACGACGGGCACACCCACAAGCTGCTGCTGCGGTTCCCCGACGGGGAGGCCATCGAGACGGTCCTGATGCTCTACCCGGAGCGTGCGACGGTGTGCATCTCCACCCAGGCCGGGTGCGCGATGGGCTGTCCCTTCTGCGCCACGGGCCAGGCCGGGTTCCGCCGCCAGCTGACCGCCGGTGAGGTCGTCCGGCAGGTCGTGGTCGCCGACGCGGCGCTGCGCAGCGGCGCGATCGGACAGGAGCACCTGCCCGACGGCGCGCCAAGCAGGGTCACCAACGTGGTGTTCATGGGGATGGGTGAACCGCTGGCGAACCTGCCCGCGACCCTGGCGACGGTCCGCTGGCTGCACGACCCCGACGGCTTCAACCTCTCCGCCCGCGGCATCACCGTGTCCACCGTCGGCCTGGTCCCCGGCATCACCCGGCTCGCCGAGCTGGGCCTGCCCGTCACCCTGGCGGTGTCCCTGCACGCCGCCACCGACCAACTGCGCGACGATCTTGTCCCGGTCAACCGCCAGCACCCCCTCGCCGAGGTGGAGCAGGCCATGGCTGCCTACCGGCGCACCACCAACCGGCGTGTGAGCATCGAGTGGTGCCTGATCGGGGACGTCAACGATGCTCCCGAGCAGGCGGACAACCTCGCTGCCATCGCGCGGCGGCTGCGCGCCCACATCAACGTGATCCCGATGAACCCCACCCCCGGCGTGCGGTGGAAGGAACCGAGCCGTACCCGGGCCCGTGCCTTCGTCGACCGGGTCCGGGAGCGGGGGGCGCAGATCACCCTGCGGGACACCCGCGGGCGCGACGCCGACGCAGCCTGCGGCCAGCTGCTGGCCTCCTACACCCTCGGCGCCGGAACCCGGCTGCCGGCCGCGGTCGGTGCCGCCGACCGGGTGGACGCCGGGCTGACGCTGACCGCCCTCGAGGGCCGGGCGGCCGACGGCACGCCCGGTGCCGAGACCACCACCTCGACGGAGGCGACGTGAGCCCGCGCCGCGTCGTCCTGCTGGGGGCCACCGGCTCCATCGGTACCCAGGCACTGGAGGTGGTCGCCGCCCACCCCCACCGCTTCGAGGTGGTGGGTCTGGCCGCGGGCCGCGACGCCGACACCCTCGCACGACAGGCGGCGGCGCACGGGGTCACGCGGGTCGCGGTGGCCGACCCCGACGCCGCCGTGCGCCTGCGGCACCACGCACCCCACCTCGAGATCCTCGACGGCCCCGGGGCCGCGGCACAGCTCGCCGCCGTCGACGCCGACCTGGTGGTCAACGGCATCACCGGCTCCATCGGCCTCGCCCCGACCCTTGCCGCCCTCGAGGCAGGCACGCCCGTGGCCCTGGCCAACAAGGAGAGCCTGATCGTCGGTGGTGAGCTGGTGGTCGCTGCGGCCGAGCGGGCAGGTGGCCGGGCCTCCCACCTCATCCCGGTGGACAGCGAGCACTCCGCGCTGGCCCAGTGCCTGCGCTCCGGACGAGACGTCGAGGTGGCACGGCTGGTGCTCACCGCCAGCGGCGGGCCCTTCCGCGGCCGGGGGAGGGACGAGCTGCAGGGGATCACCCCCGAGGACGCCCTCGCGCACCCCACCTGGGCGATGGGGCCGGTCATCACCATCAACAGCGCGACCCTGGTCAACAAGGGACTCGAGCTGCTCGAGGCGCACCTGCTGTTCGACGTCGGCCTCGACCGGCTCGACGTGGTGGTCCACCCGCAGTCGATCGTCCACTCGATGGTGGAGTTCGTGGACGGTTCCACGATCGCGCAGCTGTCGCCTCCGGACATGCGCCTGCCCATCCAGCTCGCGATGGCCTGGCCCGAGCGGCTCGACCACGCCTTCGTCGCCTGCGACTGGACCAGCGCCAGCCAGCTCACCTTCGAGCCCGTCGACCGCGCCACCTTCCCCGCCCTGGACCTCGCGTTGGAGGCCGGACGTCGAGGTGGCGCGCACCCGGCGGTGTACAACGCGGCCAACGAGGTGGCGGTGGCGGCCTTCCTCGCGCGCGACCTCGACTTCCTCGGCATCGCAGGGGTGGTCACGGACACCCTCGAGCGCTACACGGCCACCGACCCGACCGCGCCCCGCGACCTCACCGAACTGATGGAGGTCGATGCGCACGCCCGAGCGATCGCCACCACGATCAGCAGACGAGGCCCGAGATGAGCAGCGCCCTGGCGATCCTGGCCTTCGTGGCCGCCCTGGTCCTCGCCATCCTGATCCACGAGCTCGGCCACCTCGTGACCGCCAAGCGCGTGGGGATGAAGGCGGACCGCTACTTCGTGGGCTTCGGCCCCACCCTGTGGTCCACCCGCCGGGGTGAGACCGAGTACGGGGTCAAGGCCCTTCCGCTCGGTGGGTTCGTCTCCATCCGCGGGATGTCGCCCCTGGACGAGCGGGACGCACCGGTGATCGACACGGTGTTCTCGTCCGCAGCACTGGACCGGGCCGCCCGCGCCGCGGACGCCGAGGATCCGGCGCTGCGCGCGGCACGGCAGACCGGGGGTGCCACGGCCACGGTCGCTCCCACCGAGGTCATCTCACGTTTCACCGACGGCTCCCCACCCCTGACCCAGGCCACCCTGGACCACCTCGACGCGGAGCTGGACAAGCGTGGCACCCCTGCCGAGATGCGCGAGCACATCGTGCGGCGGACCCGGGAGACGGCACGCGAGTGCGACACCCACGCCCAACTGCTGCTCAGCGTCCGGGAGATCCTCCGCACCGAGGTGGGGGAGAGCCGCCGCCTCGGCGACCTTCCCTGGCGGCTCGAGCGGGGCGATGAGGGTCGCTTCTACCACGACCGCCCGCCCTGGCAGCGCGCGCTGGCGATCTTCATGGGGCCCGTCACCCACGTCGGTATCGCCGTGGTGCTGCTGTTCGGCCTCTACACCCTGCTGCCCCTACCGACCGGTGAGGTCACCCCGGAGATCGGCCAGGTGCTGGAGGGCTCCGCCGCCGAGGAGGCCGGGCTCGAGCCGGGTGACCGGGTGGTGGCCGTGGCGGGCGTCGCCTCCGAGGAGTTCGAGGTCCTCCGCGAGGAGATCCGCGCCCGGCCCGGCGAGTCCATCGCCGTGACGGTGCTGCGCGACGGCGCCGAGGTGGAACTCGACCTCACACCGAGCGCTGAGGAGGACCCCGACTCCGGCGAGGTCGTCGGTCTCGCGGGGTTCCTGCCGGCGCTCGAGGAGCAGCGGCTGGGGCCGGGTGCGGCGCTGCAGCGCGCCACCGTCGGTGACGAGATCGACCCCAACGGCGGTGTGGTTCCCATGCTGCGGCTCAGCGTCCAGGGGCTGGCCTCGATCTTCAGCCCCGCGGGGATCGGGGACCTCGTGTCCACCTCCGTGGGCGCGCAGGAACGCGACCCGGAGGGCGTGGTCTCGCTGATCGGCATCGCCTCGCTGGCGGGCCAGACCGCGGAGCAGGGCACGGCCGGGCTGTACACCTTCCTGTTCCTGCTGGCCTACCTCAACGTGTTCCTGTTCATCTTCAACCTGGTACCGCTGCCGCCCTTCGACGGTGGTCACCTGGCGGTGCTCGCCGTGGAGAAGGTGGGCAACCTGCTCCGGCGCCTGCGCGGCCGCCAACCCGACTTCACCGTCGACCCCCGCACCATCACCGCGGTGGCACTGCCGGTGATCGGCCTCCTGCTCCTGGTGGTCTTCGCCTCCTTCTGGCTCGACATCACCGACCCGATCCGGCTGTGACCGTGGCGGGCGAGGGCGTGCGGACACCGGAGCCCCCGGCCCGCCCGGCGGTAGCCTTGGCTACGAACCCCGACCGCACGCATCACCTCCCAGCGGCGCCCCGTTCGCCGTCGATCGCGCCGGCCGCTGCCGGCCGTCCTCGCGAGGAGCTCACGTGAGCACCCTGCCCGACCACCTCCCGATGGCCCCCGCGCCGCAGCCCGTGGCCAACGTCGACCTGCCGCCGCCGCCGCGCAAGCCGACCCGCAAGATCCGGCTCGGACCGCTGGAGGTCGGTGGTGACGCGCCGATCAGCGTCCAGACCATGACCGTGACCCCCACCCACGAGGCCGACCTCACCCTGCAGGCGATCGCTGCGGCCCAGGCCGCCGGCGCCGACATCGTGCGGGTCGCCGTCCCCCGCCGGGAGGATGCCGAGGCGCTGGCCTACATCGCCGAGCACGCCCGCATCCCGGTCATCGCCGACATCCACTTCCAGTGGAAGTACGCGGTCATGGCGATCGAGGCGGGCTGCGCCGGGGTCCGCATCAACCCCGGCAACATCAAGAAGCACGACAAGGTCGCCCTGCTCGGCAGGATGGCGGACGAGGCCGGTGTCGCCATCCGCATCGGGGTCAACGGCGGCTCCCTCGAGGACACCATCCTCGAGGAGTTCGGCGGGCCCACCCCGGAGGCGATGGTCGAGTCGGCGCTGCGTGAGATCCGACTCCTCGAGGACGTCGGCTTCCACGACACCAAGGTGTCGGTCAAGCACTCCGACCCGTGGGTGATGATCCAGACCTACCGCCTGCTCTCGGAGCGCACCGACTACCCCCTCCACCTCGGTGTCACCGAGGCCGGTCCTCTCAAGACCGGCTCCATCAAGTCAGCCGTCGGGATCGGTGCCCTGCTCGCCGAGGGCATCGGCGACACCATCCGGGTGTCGTTGTCCGCCGATCCGGTGGAGGAGGTCAAAGCCGGGATCGCCATCCTGGAGTCCCTCCACCTGCGCCAGCGTGGGTTGGACGTGGTCTCCTGTCCGTCGTGCGGCCGGGCCCAGGTTGACGTGTGGACCCTGGCCGAGGACGTCCAGAAGGGCCTCGAAGGCATCGAGGCGCCCCTGCGCGTCGCGGTCATGGGCTGCGTGGTCAACGGCCCCGGCGAGGCCCGCGAGGCAGACCTCGGGGTGGCCGCCGGCAACGGCAAGGGCGACATCATCAAGAAGGGTGAGAAGATCGCCACCGTGCGCGAGGAGGACATCGTGGAGGCGCTCGTGCACTTCGCCTCCGAGATGGCCGACGAGATCCGCAAGGAGCGCGGCGAGGGCACGCCGGTCGTGGCCTGAGGGGCCTCGGACTCCGCGCGGAGGCCTCGTGCGCCGTGCGGTGGTGACCGCGCGTTCCCGCCGTGGCCGCCGTGGCGGGCTCCCGGTGCCCGTGCTACCGTCGAGGGTCGAACCTCACGGCGGGCCGATGGCCCGCTGTGTCACGTTCGGGGCGCCCTGCGCAGCATCCAGGGGCCCCGGACCCCGACCACCGCGACCAGGATCCGACCCGCCGACGCGCACGGAGCGCCCGACGAGCTCGACAGCACCCAGCAGGTAGCGGTGGCCGGCCCTGAGGGGCCGGCCGCTCACATGCAGCGCCCCGAGCGCCAGCGACAGGGTCCACAGAACCACCGGCCGATCACCAACCCCACCAGCAGCCCGAGGAGGTCCGACGTGTCCCGACCGTCCGATGACGACCTCCCCCGTGAGGTACGGGTGCTGGTGGAGCCCATCGCCGACGAGCTGGGCCTCGAGGTCCTCGACCTCGTCGTCAAGGGCCAGCGCGGCAGCCGGATGGTGCGGCTCACCGTGGATACCGCCGACCTCGATGCCGAGGTGGGCGTGGACATCGACGAGATCGCGCTGCTGTCCCGCCGCCTCGAGGACGCCCTGGACACCCACGACCCCATCGCGGGTGGCTACACCCTCGAGGTGACCTCACCAGGTGCTGACCGCCCCCTGACCCGGGCCCGTGACTTCGCCCGGAACCGGGGACGACCGGTGCGTCTGGAGCTCGCGGACGGCAGCGGCGAGTTGACCGGCGAGCTCGCCGCGGTGAGCGCGACCACGCTGACCCTCACCACCGACGAGGGCGACCGTGACGTCGCCCTCGACGACGTCGCCCAGGGCCACGTCGTCCTGCCGTGGTGACCGACCAGGAGGCCCACCCGTGAAGATCGACATCGACGCCCTGCGCCAGATCGAGCGCGAGAAGGGCATCGACTTCCTCACCGTGGTCGAGGCCTTCGAGACCGCCATGGCCTCGGCCTACAAGCGGTCCCCCTACGCCACCGGTGACGAGGCCCGGGTGACCGTGGACCGGACCTCCGGCGAGGTCAGCCTGTTCGCCCAGGAGCTCGATGACGACGGAAACATCGTCTCCGAGTGGCGGGAGGAGCCGAAGGACTTCGGACGGATCGTCGCCCAGACCGCCAAGCAGGTGCTGCTCCAGCGGCTGCGCGAGGCCGAGCGTGAGGCCACCTACGGGGAGTTCGTCGGCCGCGAGGGCGACATCATCTCCGGGCAGGTCTCCCAGCAGGGCAACGCCACCCTGATCGAGCTCGGGCGCACGGAGGCGCTCCTGCCCTATCAGGAGCAGATCCCCAACGAGCGGCTCGACCACGGCGCCCACACCCGCGCCGTGGTCATCGAGGTCCGCAAGCAGCTGCGTGGCGCGCAGATCGTCGCCTCACGCACCCACCCCGCCCTGGTCGTCGGTCTCTTCGCCCTCGAGGTGCCGGAGATCGAGGAGGGCATCGTGGAGATCAAGGGGATCGCCCGGGAGGCCGGACACCGGACCAAGGTCGCGGTGATGAGCAACGACCGCGACGTCGACCCGGTGGGGGCGTGCGTGGGGCCGGGCGGCCAGCGGGCCCGCGGCGTCCAGAAGGAGCTGCACGCCGAGGAGCTCGAGCGCATCGACATCGTGCGATGGGCCGATGAACCGGAGCAGCTGGTCGCCAACGCCCTCTCCCCGGCGAAGGTGTCCAACGTCTACCTCTACCCCGAGGACGGCACCGCCCTGGTCGTGGTCCCGGACTACCAGCTGTCCTTGGCCATCGGCCGCGAGGGACAGAACGCCCGTCTCGCGGCCCGGCTGACCGGCTGGCGGATCGACATCAAGTCCGAGACCCAGTTCGCCGAGGAGCAGCGCGCGTTCCAGGAGGCCTTCGACGCCGGGCTGATCGATGAGTACGGCAACCCGCTCTCCGACGAAGGCGCCAAGGCGATCGAGGCGGCCTACGAGTCCGCGGAGGCCGTACGCCGTTCGGCGCTCGAGGACGAGGAGGACGATGTCGTCAGCGCGGAACCGGCCGCCACCGCGACGGACCTGCCGATCGGGGCCCCGGCCGACAGCGTGGTCCGGGAGGCGACCCAGGTCAGCGAGGCGGACGAGGGCGGCGCGAAGGGACCCTCGGCGGGGTGATACGGACGGGTGAGCCGGCCTCCGGATGCACCGGAGGCCGACGTCGGTCGAACGTTGCCGTTCACGAGCGGGCCAGGAGGGCGTACCATTGGCACGCACCGCGCCTCGAGCGCCGGTCAGAACCTGCGTCGGATGCCGCCGCGCGCGCGACAAGCGCGCCCTGCTGCGGATCGCCCGGACCCCGGAGGGGGTGCGTGTCGACCCCGACGCGCGGCTCCCCGGCCGGGGGGCGTACCTCTGCCCCGACCGAGACTGCATCGCTGCGGCACGACGCCGTGGCGCCGGCCCGCTGCGACGCGCCCTGCGCGGCGCCGGGCAGGATGAGACGAACGCCGCGCTCGACCACCTCGAGGCGAACGTGGTGCACCACCAGGTGCCGGTAGGCACCGTGAGGAGCGAGAACGCGTGAGCAACAAGGTCCGCGTCTACGAACTTGCCAAGGAGACCGGCCTCCACAACAAGGAGGTCCTGCGTCGCCTGTCCGATCTCGGCGTCGATGCCAAGAGCCAC
>LFIK01001811.1_pt1 | contig 17088 bp, 15 predicted proteins | sample 643401 | NCBI WGS metagenome assembly LFIK01 (sample SAMN03777447, study PRJNA286221) | soda lake metagenome | biome: soda lake; feature: Kulunda steppe; material: water; isolation source: sample T5-Br brine of Lake Tanatar-5 | place: Russia: Kulunda steppe | collected 2010-07
CCAGGTGCTGGCTGCACCTGCCAGCCCCTGGGTGGCACGGCTGCTTGAGACCCAGCTGACATGAGACGTCTTGCCGCTCTGTTGCTGCTGCTCGTGCTGGCGCCGCTGGCGACGGCCGCGCCACCTGTCACCATCGGCAGCAAGTCGTTCACCGAATCCTATCTGCTGGCGGAGATCCTTGCCCAGCGCCTGGAAGGTGCCGGCTTCCAGGTGCGCCGGCGCCCGGGGCTGGGGGGCACCCTGATCGCGTACCGGGCGCTGATCGCGGGCGAAGTCGACGTCTACGTGGAGTACAGCGGCACGCTCAGTCGCGTCATCCTGCAGGGCGCAGTGCCGCCGGAGAGGTCCGCCCTGGAGCAGCAGCTGGCGGCACAGGGCCTGGCCTGGCTGCCCGATCTGGGCTTCGACAACAGCTATGCACTGGCGCTGCCGGCGGCGCTTGCCCGGGAGCTGGAGCTGCAGCGCATCAGCGATCTGCGTCAGGCGCCGGATCTGCGGCTGGCACTGAGTCACGAGTTCATCGACCGCGAGGACGGCTGGCGCGGCCTGCGCGCCCGCTATGACCTGCCCCATGAGCCGCGTGGCATCGAACACGGGCTGGCCTATCAGGCGCTGGCACGGGGGAGGGCGGACCTGACCGATGCCTATGTCACCGACGCCGATCTGGAGCGTCACGGGCTGGTGGTGCTGGAGGATGATCGGGGCTTCTTCCCGGCTTACCGGGCTGCACCGCTGGCGCGTGCCGAACTGGCGCCGGAAGTCCGCAACGTCATCGCTTCGCTGGCCGGGCGCATCGATGACGACCGCATGCGTCTCCTCAACGCGGCGGTGGTGGTGGACGGCCGCAGCTTTGCAGCCGTGGCAGCCGACTTCCTTGCTGCCGAAGGCTTTCCGGCCAGTCCCCATGCAGCACCCGAGTGGAATCGTCAGTTGCTGGCGAACCTGATGCGTCACCTGCAGCTGACCGGAGCCGCGCTCGCCGCCGCGGTGCTGCTGGGCCTGCCCGCGGGAATCTGGGTCCATCGCCGCCCGGCGGTTGCCCGGAGTCTGCTCTACAGCGCCGGCCTGATGCAGACCATTCCATCGATCGCCCTGCTGGCACTGCTGATTCCCCTGCTGGGCATCGGCTGGTGGCCGGCCGTGGTGGCGCTGTTCCTGTATGCGCTGCTGCCGATCCTGCGGTCGACGGTCACCGCATTCAATGGTGTCGATCCGCAGCTGGTCCGGGTCGCGCGCGGCATGGGGCTGACGCGGCGGCAGCAGATCCGCTATCTGCTGCTGCCTCTGGCGTGGCCTCATATCCTGTCCGGCATCCGCATGGCGGCCGTGATCAGCATCGGTACGGCAACTCTGGCCGCGTTCGTGGGTGCCGGTGGGCTGGGTGAGCCGATCGTGACCGGGCTGGCCCTGAATGACACGCGTCTGATCCTGCAGGGGGCAGTGCCGGCGGCGCTGCTTGCGATCGTCACGGAGCTGTTGTTCGAAGGCATCGAGCGCGTGCTGGTGCCGCCCCACCTGCGTTCGCGAGCGTCCGGTTGACCTGATCCCTTGCAGCTCGCCCGCCGCGCCACGCATACTCGGGATTCGTCGAGCAGTGCGGAATCAGGAATGTGCCGGGAACCGCAGCGCCGCACATGAAGGCAACGTCCACCGCTGCTGACGCCCTTCAGGTCGGGTTCCAGCAGGTGCGAGCGGCCAGCGCCACACTGGTGGCCGAGCTGCCGGTGGAGGACCTGGGGCTGCAGCCCATGGCCGATGCCAGCCCGCTCAAGTGGCATCTGGCCCACACCAGCTGGTTCTTCGAAACCTTCCTGCTGAAACCCTTCCTGCAGGCCTACCAGGTCTACGATCCGGCCTTCGAGTATCTGTTCAACTCCTACTACAACGGTGTCGGCGCCCAGTATCCGCGCGAGCGACGCGGGCAGATGTCGCGTCCCACCGTGGCCACCGTGCTGGACTACCGTCGCCATGTGGATGCCGCCATGGCGCGCCTGCTGGCTGTCGGGGCGAACGAAGAGGTCGTGCGTCGCACGCACCTGGGCATGCATCACGAGATGCAGCATCAGGAACTGATGGTCACCGATCTCAAGTATGCGCTGGGCACCCAGCCGACCCGGCCAGTATTGCCACAGGCGACGCTGCCGCCTGCGGATCATCAGAGTGCGCGGCCATTGTCCTGGACCCGGCTGGCGGGTGGTCTGACCTGGCTGGGGGCCGATGCGGACGGCGACGATTTCGTCTTCGACAACGAGACACCGCGGCACCGGGTCTGGGTCGATGACTTCCTGCTGGCAGATCGCTGTATCACCGTGGGCGAGTACCTGGCCTTCATGGCCGATGGTGGCTATCAGCGTTCCGAGCTCTGGCTGGCAGACGGATGGGCCTGGCTGGGCGGCAATAATGATGGTCCTTGCGCCCCGCTCTACTGGTACCAGCAGGACGGCACCTGGTGGCACTACACCCTGGCGGGTGCCCGACCGCTGCCCCAGGCTGCACCGGTCTGTCACATCAGTGCCTATGAAGCGGACGCGTTTGCGCGCTGGGCCGGTGCTCGGCTGCCCACGGAAGCGGAATGGGAAGTGGCCAGTATGCAGGCAGGCGCTGCCGGCAACTGGTTCGAGGATGGCAACTTCGAGCCCGGTCCCGATCCCGGTGGCCCGCTGGCGGCGATGCTGGGTGGCCTCTGGGAATGGACCAGCAGTGCCTACGGGCCCTATCCGGGCTACCGCCCGCTGCCAGGGGCCCTCGGCGAATACAACGGCAAGTTCATGTGCAACCAGCTGGTGCTCCGCGGTGGCTCCTGCGCCAGCCCGCGGCTGCATGTGCGTCGCAGCTATCGCAACTTCTTTCATCCGCCGGATCGGTGGCAATACACGGGCATACGACTGGCAAGAGACCCGTGATTCCATGGACCCATCCGCAAGCGAATTCCTGCCTGGCCCCGGAGGCGTGCAGCTGCACGACCTGAAACCGCAGCTGGCCGACATGCGCAGCGAGGTGCTGGCCGGTCTGGCGGCGAGCCCCCGACGGATCGCACCGAAGTACTTCTACGATGCCAGGGGCTCGCAACTGTTCGACGCCATTACCCGGTTGCCCGAGTACTATCCGACCCGCACAGAGGTGGCACTGTTGCGAACGCACCGGGATGCGATTCGCGGTGCACTGGGTGCTGGCTGTGCCTTGCTCGAGTATGGCAGTGGCTCCAGCGAGAAGATCCGTCTGCTGCTGGATGCGCTGGCGCCCTGTGCCTACCTGCCCATGGACATTTCACGCGACCATCTGCTGCAGTCGGCCGAACAGCTGTCGGCCGACTATCCATGGCTGCCGGTGCATGCGATCTGCGCAGACTATAGCCGACCCCTGCAGCTGCCCTGGCGACCACCCGGGGCAGAAGTCGGACTTGCGGCCTTCTTTCCCGGTTCCAGTATCGGCAACTTCGAGCGCGATGCGGCGGCCCGCTTCCTCTGTGGCGTCCATGACACGCTGGGGCCTGGCGGGCGCCTGCTGATCGGCGTGGATCGGCGCAAGTCCAGGGCGCGACTGGAACGGGCCTATGACGATGCGGCAGGTGTGACAGCTGCCTTCAATCGCAACGTGCTGGTACACATCAATCGAGTCCTGCAGGGCAATCTGGATCCGGATGCCTTCCTCCATCGGGCCTTCTACGACGAAGCTGCAGGGCGCATCGAGATGCACCTGGAGGCAGCCCGTGACCAGACCTTCGAGCTGGCCGGCACCCGGTTCCGGATCGCCCGCGGCGAGCGCATCCATACGGAAAACTCCTACAAGTATGCTCCGGAGGAGTTCCTGCAAATGGCGACGGCTTGCGGGTTCGGCTGTGAGGCGCACTGGACCGACCGGGAAGAGCTTTTTTCGCTGTTCGTACTGGTGGCCGGCGGGGCTAGGGAGTGACCGGCTGCGTCTGCACCGCGCCGCCGGGATTGCGGGTATCCGGGTTCGATCGGCACCTGGCGCAGGGCACCTGGCGCAGGGCACCTGGCGCAGGGCGTTGCATGGTCTTGCCCGCGAGTGTCAGCGCCGGCAGCAGGATGGAGCGGTCGGATGGGGCTCCGACCGCTCCGGTGCCGGCGTCAGAGCTGGTAGCGGGCGCCCATTTCTAAGGAGCGTTCGGGGCCCACGTAGATGCCCTGCCGCAGCCCGGAAATGTAGCGCTTGTCGGTCAGGTTCTTGATGGCGCCAAAGACGCTGAATCGGGGCGAGACCTGATAGCGCGCAGAGGCATCGAAGGTCGTGTAGGAGGGCATTCGTCCGCCCCAGATGCCGCCGGCTGCGTCCTCGGGAATCTCGCGCCGGTTGGTTTCGTCGCCGAACTGGGCGCCACGGTAGTGGGCCATCAGCGCACCGCTGAAGGGGCCCTGGCTGTATTCCAGCGCTGCGTTGGCAAGCCAGCGGGGCGAGTAGGGCACCCGATTGCCGTCGTGGTCGCCTGACCTGAACTCCGCATCCGGGACCCAGGTGACGTTGCCGGACAGGCTGAAGCCTGCCGGCAGTTCGTAACTCAGGCTGGCTTCCGCGCCCTGGTGCAGGGTCTTGCCGGCATTGGACCGGGACAGGTTCGGGTCGGTGTTGCCGGTGACCACCTGGTTGTCGAAATCCATGCGGAACAGGGCGACTTCGTAACGGAGAGCGCCCGCCACGCCGCGCACGCCCAGTTCGTAGTTGTCGGAACGTTCCGCATCCAGCTGCTGGTCGGTCAGGCCGTCCAGCGCCACGCCATTGCTGGCGGGGGCGAACGCCCGGTAGACGCCGCCGTAAAGCTGGACCGTCGATGTCAGATCGAACGTGGCGCCGACTCCCGGCAGCACCTCCGTGTTCGAGGTGGAGGCTGTGGCGTTGGCTTCGGTGAGTACCCGTCGCGTCTGCTCGTAGTGTTCGACGCGCACCCCGGGCGTGATCGCCAGGCGTTCGCTCAGCAGGATCCGGTTCTGCAGGTAGACGGCAATGCTGTCGGCCGAATCGAGGCGATGGCGGTCGTTGGGGCCGGTCCTGTCCTGCGCGCGCGTGGCGCGAATGCGGCGGTCGTCCGCCTCTTCACGCAGGCCGCGAATCCCCAGTTCGGCTTCGCTGGCATAGCCTGCCAGGCTGTGGTCGATCAGCAGTCGTGAGTCGAAACCGTAGCGTTCGAAGCTGCGGTTGTTACCGGTCAGGTCATCGGTGTAGACCCAACGCCCGGCGGCGCTGGAAGCGGCGGTATCCACGTTGTAGCGCCAGTAATCGCGCGAGACCTGGCTCCAGTACACCACCGAGCGCAGGGTGACGTCGTCGGTCAGGCTGATCTCGTGGTTCAGATCGAACGCGTAGCGATCGGTCAGATAGTAGTCATCGGGTGCCGGGTTATAGCTGGCGCCGGCGCGATAGTCGTCCAGCAGCAGTCCCCGGTAGGAGATGTTGGCGTCGTTCTCGTGCCAGGAGAATTTCATGCCGATGGACTGGCGGTCACTGATTGCCAGACCGCTCTTCACCATCACGTCGGTCATGTCGAAACCCTTGTCCATGAAACCGTCGCTGCGTGCATGGGTGACCACGATGCCACCGAAGGCATCGCCCGATGGTGTGCGGCCACCGGCCTCCAGGGTGCCCTCGCGCATGCCGAACGAGCCGACGCGACCACTCAGACGGACGCCATCGTCCGGGGTGATGGTCTGATAGTTGATCACGCCACCGATGGTCGATGGCCCATAGCGCAGAGCCGCCGATCCCTTCAGCACCTCGATGCGTTCCATGCGCTGGATGCGCGGGTTGAAGTAGCGTTCGTTGCCGACGAACAGGCCCGGGGCCACTGGAACGCCATCTTCCAGCACCAGCGATTTGGTCTCGCTGGCGCTCAGGCCGCGCAGACCGAAGTTGGCGACCACCGCGGACTCTTCCTCGCTCTTGACGTTGATGCCGGGAATGCGACGCAGGGCATCTTCCGTCGACAGGGGCTGGATGCGTTCCAGGTCCACCTCATCGAGAATGGCCACGGCCCCGGTCTGCTTGCGCACGCCGTCCTCGCTGCGACCCACCACCTCGATCACGGGCATGATCAGGGCGCGCTCTGCAACCTGTTCTCCGACACTCTGGGCCAGAGAAATGCCCGGGAGCATCAAGGCGGCCAGGGCCAGCGACAGGCGGTTGCGGGACAGGGGCGGACTGGTCTGCATGGGTGCTTGCTCCGTGAATGAAGAGGGTGGATCGAGCCGGTACTGCCTCGGCCAGCGTCAGAGTTCGCGAACGATAATGAGAATAATTGCTATTTGCAACAAAAATCCTCATTGCAGCCTGATTCCCTTGCTGGCAGCGGTTTAGCCGGCATGCCCGGGTGCCTGCGCGCCAGCAATCTGTCGGGCCCTGGACTGGTCTGCCGGGCCGTCGGGACGCTGGCCTGCGAGGCACCGCCTGCGAGGCACCGGCCTGCGAGGCACCGCCTGCGAGGCACCGCCTGCGAGGCACCGGCCTGCGAGGCCCGGCCTGCGAGGCCCGGCCACTCCACTCGCCATGATCCCCCGAATCCGACAGACTTCGGGGCTGTGGTGTGAAGGACACAGCGATTCAGACAGGGAGAAGGTTCGGGTGGAACTGAAGGCAACTCGCTATGATCGTGCCGAGGGCGTGGCCACTGTGACCCTGCATCGGCCCCAGCGCATGAATGCCTGGACCGGCCGCATGCATGCGGAATACCGCTGGCTGATGGCGGAGGCCGACGCCGACCCGGAAGTTCGGGCCATCATCGTGACAGGAGCGGGGCGCGCCTTCTGCGCCGGTGCCGATACCCAGGCACTGTCCGGTCATGTGGAGAAGGGCGGCTATGACCCGGGCACCCCGGCGCAGATGGCCATGCCGGGCCACGGGGTGCGGCCCGAATTCGATGCCTTCTTCGCCTGGCACTTCGGGCTCACCAAGCCGGTCATTGCCGCCATCAACGGAGCCGCGGCCGGTGTCGGGTTTGCACTGGCCTGTTTTGCGGATCTGCGCTTTGCTGCCGCCGGCGCGAAGTTCACCACCGCGCACGGTCGCCTCAACCTGCCGGCCGAATATGGCCTTTCCTGGCTGCTGCCGCGGATGATCGGCCTCACCCATGCCAATGACCTGCTGCTGTCGTCGCGCAGGTTTCTGGCCGAGGAGGCCGAGAAGCTGGGGCTGGTCAACCGGACCCTGCCGGCGGACGAACTCATGCCGTTCGTGCAGGCGTACGTGCGTGATCTGATCACCCAGGTCGCGCCGGGTTCGCTGCATGCGACCCGGCAGCAGATCTATGCGGACTTTCATCGTTCCATTGCCGCCAGCGTCCAGGATTCCGAGGCGCGGCTGGAGCGCATGATGCGGGAGCCGGACTTTGCCGAAGGTGTGGCGGCGCTGACCGGCAAGCGCACCCCGGAATGGGGCAAGCCAGGGAGCAAAAGCCATGACTGAATCGGGACGAAGCACAAGGATGCGGGGGCGCCATGTCGTTCCCGTTCTGCTGGCTGCCTTGCTGCTGGCCGGGTGCGCGAGCACCGGGACCGGCCTTGAGTTGCTTGAAGGGGCCAATCCTGTCTATCCGGAAGCAGCGCGCAGCGAGGGCATAGAGGGTCATGTCACGCTGATCTACGACATTGCAGTGGATGGCCGGGTGACCGAGCTCGAAGTACTCGAGGCAGAGCCGGAAGGTGTATTCGAGGCCGCTGCCATGGACGCGGTCAGGACCTGGCGCTACCGGCCCCCGGCGGGTGGCGAGGCGGTCGAGAACGTGGCTTCTACCTTGGAGTTCCGGCTTGGTGAAGCTTACCCGGATGCAGCGCCGCCACCTGATGCTCCGCCCGCGGAGCCGGCAACTCAGCCTGGCGTCTCGCCCTGACAGGGCACAAGGGGCTGGCGGTCTTCGACGTCGGGGCGCTCGGATGGCCCGGATGCGGATCCGGGCTCTGGCCCTGCTCGCCCGTTGCGGCACTGCTGGTTCAGCCCTGAGTCAGCCAGAGGGTTGCCAGCAGCATGCCACCCAGAATCAGCAGCCAGCGGCCCATCAGTTCCCAGCGCTGCAGATGCCTTTCCAGGCGCACTGCCAGTCGCGGCCAGCGTGATGGCAGCCAGGCGCGCGCTGCAGTCTGGCCCCCCCTTTCAATCTGCAGACCCGTGCTGCTCCATAACCACCCGGGCAGCGCTGCAAGCAGCGGCCAGAGCAGCCCCGGCTGCCAGCCCTGCTGCAGCAAAGCCGGCAGTCCCAGGGCGGCGGCCAGCAACACGGCGACCGGAAGCCATTGACTGACGGCTACCGCATGCCGCTTGCGATCTGCATGGCTGTCGCTCCAGGCCTGACGCAGCAGGTGACCCAGCAGCATGGCACTCAGGACCGAGCTCAGCGTCAGCAGCCCCGGCAACAGTGCCAACTCGGCCTGCTGCAGCAGCATTTCCAGTCCGTGCTTGGCTGTCGCGCCGCTGGTAAAGGGGGCCCCGCCGATGCTCACCAGAACCCAGCCCAGTGCGCCCAGCCCTAGCAGGCGTGTCCGCGGGCTGATCATCAGCCCCAGTGCCAGGAATGCCAGCCCCTTGTGCAGGGCATGGTGAACGGCCAGATCCAGCACTGCGTCCGGCGGCTGGCCTTCGGCTCGAAGCAGCGCCCCGACAGCAACGGTGACCAGGCCCATCTGGCTGACGGTGGAAAACGCCAGGATGCGCTTGGGCGCGTGTTCCAGCAGGCCCGCCACGGCGCCATAGGCTGCCCCCAGCGCGCCGATCCAGATCAGGATATGGCCGGTCTCGGGCAGTTGGATGTCGCCGCTGGCGTGCAGCCAGGCCAGCAGGCCCAGCTTCACCAGCAGGCCACTGAGTAGCGCACTGGCAGGCAAGGGCGCACTGCCGTGAGCCAGCGGCAGCCAGCCATGTACTCCGAGCATGCCGAGCTTGATGGCACAGCCGGCGCCGAACAGCATCAGAGGCAGGCCCTGCAGGCGTCCGTCGGCAGATGCTGCCGGAGTGTAGTCGCCACTGACCGCCACGGCGGCCAGCCCCACCAGCAGCCCTAGTTCTGCCAGCAGCATCAGCACCATGTAGGTGACGGCAGCCTGCCGTACCCGTGAACCACTGCCCTGCAGTATGAGGCCCCAGGCCGCCAGGCTGGTGAGGGCGAAACCCAGGTAGAAGGTCAGGAGATCGGCAGCCAGCAGGGCGATCTGGTGGGCGCCCAGTGTGGCCAGTAGCCATCCGACGAGTGACGGCGCGTGGGGCTTGTCAGCCCAGCCACGGGCGTAGGGAAGCAATGCCAGCCAGAGCGTGATACTGATCGCCACCAGTGACAGGCCTTCATGGCCGCTGGTGAAGCTGAACGGACCCAGTGCCATGCTGGCGTGCTGGCCCGATACCTCCAGTAGCAGGACGGCTGCCGCCGGCCAGGCAGCGATCGGGGCCAGCGCCATGCCGGCTCGCCGCCATCCTGGCCGGCACAGCAGCAACAGCAGCAGCCATGGCAGCACCAGTGCTGCCGACATCAAGCTGGCAGGACTCATGGCAGTCCCCCGTGGGTGGCTGCCAGCGTGCCAGGCAGCTCCCACAGCAGCCAGCCGCCGAGCAGGGCCATCAGGGCCAGCGCCAGGCCGGGCAGTGCCTGCAGATCAGGTTGCTCGGCGCCATCGGATCGAGCTGGTTGTTGCAGTCCGGCATGCAGGGCGGGGGCCACGACACGGTAGAGATAGGCCAGGGTGAGCAGACTGCTGAGCAGGATCAGCCCCAGCCAGATCCAGCCGCCGGTAGTGATGGCGGATTGCAGCAGCAGCCACTTGCCGGCAAAGCCGAAGCCCGGTGGTGCCCCGATCAGGGCCAGCCCGGCGACTCCGAATGCCAGCCACGCCAGCTGCATGTCGGGTCGCAGGGGTGGCAGCTGTTGCAGCCGGTCATGGCCACCTGCTCGCACCAGTACGCCGGCTGACAGGAACAGTGCGGCCTTGGCCAGGGCGTGATTGAACATCAGCAGGAAGCAGGCGGCGGCGGCGCGACTGTCCTGGGCGGCCAGAGGCAGTGCCAGCAGCAGCAGGCCGCTCTGGGACAGGGTCGAGTAGGCAATGATCCGCTTCAGGCGTGGCTGCAACATGGCGTGGTGCGCGCCCCATAACAGGCCCGCTGCGCCCATGGCGCCGACCAGGACTGGCAGGGGTCCCTGGAACCAGACGGCGAAGGGACCGAGCCAGAGTCGCAGGAACAGGTACAGGCTGGCGCCGACCACGATGCCGGACAGCAGGGCGCTGACGCCCGGCTCGGCACGGCTGTGGGCCGATGGCAGCCAGAAATGCAGGGGTACCACCGCTGCCTTGAGCAGCAGACCGATACTGATGGCGGTAGCAGCCAACAGGTCGCTGATCGCTGCGGGTTCCTGCAGGGCGTCGGCCAGCAGCCCGGTATCGAGAACGCTGTGCCGACCGTAGAGCAGGGCGACGCCGAGCAGATACAGCAGGGAACTGAACAGGGCTGCAAACAGATAGCGCGTGGCTGCATCCAGTGCCAGGCTGGCGCGACCCAGCGGCACCAGCGCCACGGCGGTCAGGGTGACGAGTTCCAGCGCCACGTAGAGGTGAAACAGGTCGCTGGCCATGAACAGGATGGCCAGCCCGCTCCAGAGCATCAGGCTGAGGGGAGCGAAGTAGCGTCCCCGCTGACTGTCCGGGCGTGGCCGTTCGAAGCTGAAGACGGCCAGCATCAGCAGGCTGGTCGCCAGCAACAGCAGGGCTCCGGGTGCATCCAGTCGCCAGTGGATGCCCAGGGGCCGCATCCAGCCGCCCAGGGCCAGATCGAGCGTGCCCTGCTGGAGTGTCTGCAGCAGCAGCAGCAGGCTTGCAACCAGCGTCAGGCCACCGGCCGGCATGCCGATCAGTCGCCAGTGGCGACGCCACAGGAACAGCAGCATGGCCGCGGCCAGTGGCAGCAGCACGGGCACAAGCATGAGATCGGGTCCGGCGAGCGCGCTCATGCGTCCTCGGGCGCAGAGCGCCGTCGCCGGTCCAGGCGCACGATCAGACCGATGGCGACCGCCGTGGTACTGAGCGCCACCACGATGCCGGTCAGAACCATGGCGTGCGGCACCGGGTCCGGGGGTGAACCCTCACCGCTGGCCACCAGGACCAGGAAGACGCCTGTGGTGCACACGTTCAGCGCCAGCAGTTTGCGCAGGGCGTGCCGGGACTGGATCACGCCGTGGGCACCGATCATGAAGATGACCACGGCGGTCAGCAGGAACAGGAACGACGACGTGAGCATGGTCACTTCCCTCCGGATCCCGGCTCGCTGGCAAAGAACATGGCGGTCAGCATGACGCCGATGGACATGGCTGCCGTCACCTCGATGAGCGTGATCAGGGCGCCTGCCCAGGCGCCTGGATAGTCCAGAAACGTCAGGCCGCCAAGCATCACTGCCGCACCGACAAGGGTGAAGGCCAGCGGTCCCAGCGCCAGCAGCAGGCGCCAGCCGGCATTGCTGTCGGGGGCTGGCGCGCTGGCGCCGGACAGGATCGCCAGTACTGCCCCGGCCGCCAGCACCGCACCGGCAGGAAAGGCGCCACCGGACCCATGTTCGCCCCGCCAGACCAGGTAGCCGGCAGTCAGCAGGAACATGGGGAACAGCAGTCGGGTCAGCGCCGGCAACGATGCTGACGGCAGCCGCGGGGCTGGCGAGGGCACGGTGGCTCCCAGCGACCAGACGGCGATGACGCCGGCCAGCAGGACGACCAGCTCCATCAGCGTGTCCATGGCGCGGTAGTTCAGCAGTACCGCAGTCACGGGCGAGTCGACCCCGGCACCGGACAATTCCTGATGTACGCGTTCGCTCAGCCCGGTGCCGGTCAGCTGCAGCATGGCGAGTACCAGCATCGCCGCCAGGGTTGCCAGGGCCGGCAGCCACAGCAGGAGTGCGGGTGACCACTTGCGGATCAGCGGATGGCGGCCGGTTTCCTCGGCCGGCAGCTGACCCAGCGCGGCGAGCAGCAGGGCGCCGGTGACGCCGGAACCCAGTGCGGCTTCCGCCAGCGCGATGTCGTGGGCCTGCAGCCGAACCCACGCCAGGGCCACCAGCAGGCCGAACAGCATGAAGTTGACCACTGCCCGAAACAGGGTGCCGGCGTGAATGCCCTGCCATGCCAGCCAGACCATGGCGATGGCCAGCAGGCTGTCGAATAGCAGCGTCATCGACGCTTCCAGGGGCGGATGCCCCGGGCAAGGGCTGCGCCCGCGATCAGGCTGGCGCTGGTCGCACCGGCCACGGTCACCAGCAGCGAGATCAGCAGCAGCTTCAGGGTCATCAGCACGCTGCCGGATTGCAGAGCAAGGCTGGCGCAGATCATGCCCAGCGCCAGCGTATCGGCCTTGCTGAGGGCATGCAGTCGGGTGTATACGTCCGGAAATCGCAGCAGACCGACGGTACCGCTGCAGAAGAAGAATACGCCCGTGATCAGCAGTGCGATGCTGGCAGCATCAATGGCCACTTCCAGGGTCAATCAGGCTCCTCCTCTTGTTCGGGTTCCGGCCAGGTCCGACGGACGAAGGTCACCACTGCCAGCACGCTCAGCAGCGCGAACACCAGCGCCACGTCGATCAGTGCATCGATGCCGCTCGCGGCGGCCAGCAACAACAGCACAGCCACCGTGGTGGTGGCCATCAGTTCCCCGCTCAGCATGCGGTCCGGTGCAGTGGGTCCGCGCAGCACCCGTGCCAGGCCCACCAGCATGTTGAGCAGCAGGATCAGCGCAGCCGCCAGGTAGAGCTCAGTCATGCCGGGCCAGCTCCTGCCCGAACAGGTCTGCGACCCTCGCTTCCAGGCGCTCGATCGACGGTGCGATCCTGGGCGAGCGCACCAGGACGTGAACATGCAGCTCGTCGCGGCCGATGCGGGTGCAGAGCGTTCCGGGCACCAGGTTGACAAGATTTGCGAGAAAGATGCGGCTGGGCCCCGATGGCAGCCGCAGGCGATAACGCAGCAACTCGGGGTCCGGGCTGCGACCGGGCAGCAGCGCGTTCAACGCTACCTCGGTGGCTCCGCGCAGGTTGTACCAGAAGAAGACCGGCACGAACCTGAGCAGTCCGGCGGGCCGCCAGCGCCAGCGGCCGGCTGACGGCAGTCCCGACGGGATGGCAGCGGCCAGTGCCGCGATGGGCACACCCCAGGCCAGGGCCTGCAGGCTGGCATCGCTCAGGGTCCACCAGATGCCGAGCAGGATCAGAAACCGCCACGCCAGCGGCGTCAGCGCGTGCTGCAGGGTTCCGGCGCTCATCAGAACTCGCGTAACTGCTTGAGCAGTTCCAGGCCATAGCGAGCGGCGGTGGGAGAGCCCGCCGCAGCGCGCCGTTCGATCTCCTTCCGGACCCGTGGTCCCAGGCTGGGACGCTGGGGTACCAGGCCTACCAGTGCGGCCATGGCTGCCTTCTTGATGTCGCTGTCGTTCTCGTCCAGCCAGCTCTCGAACACGAACGCCAGCCGACCGGCCTGCCAGGCGCCCAGCTCCAGCAGCGGCATGGTCTGTGCCAGCGCCAGCCGGACACTGGTGCGGTCGTGCCCGGCGCAGATGCGGAACAGCCTGCGCGTGAAGGGCTCCAGCAGGTCGGGGGCGTCGCTGGCAAGCCTGACCAGGGCCCGGGCTGCACCGGTCTCGGTGGCCTCGTCGCCACAGGTCAGTGCCGACAGGATCTCGTGGGTGTGGCCGGGATGCTCGCGCAGGTGCTCGACCAGTCGACCGTGGTCTTCATCTCCACCCCGGGCCAGTGCGCGGAGCTTCTCTGTGGTATCCATGCAGTTGCCGCCTTTCTGGAACCCGACGTCCAGTGTAAGGGCTCGGGCGGCAATTTGCGCGCCGGCCCGAGCCCGTTGGCGGTGCTTGTCAGAAGTCCATGCGGGCCGACAGACCGAACGTGCGCGGCGCGCCGAACTGCACGTAGCGCCCCGGGGCGTAGCCGTCGCGCGGATCATTGCCGAAGCCGCCGAAACCACGCACTTCGTAGTCCTTGTCGGTCAGGTTGCGGCCCCAGAGGGCAATGCGAGTGCGCGCCCCTTCCCAACCCAGCCGAGCGTGCAGCAGCTCGTAGCTGCCGGAACGTTCGTCGTGGGAGCCCGAGAAGTAGAAGGCATCGCGACCTTCGGCTTCCAGCCGGGCGAAGAAGCCCCGGCCCAGGTCGTAGCGGGCCGCCAGGTGGAACTGGTATTCCGGTGCGTGGGGCTGGTCGCGGCCGTCCAGGTCGTCGCCGGCATCGTTGACGAAGTCGCGGAACTCGGTCCGCAGCAGGCCCAGGCTGCCGCTCAGGTTCAGCCGGTCGCTGGCGCGCCAGTCCAGCTCCAGCTCAAGGCCGTAGTTGCGACCCTTGGCCGCATTGTCCACAAAGGCGATGAATTCGGTGCTGCCATCGGGACGTGGCCGGACCACGGAAGTACCGACCTGCTGATCGCGCCGGTCCATGAAGAACAGCGCCACCTGGCTGGTCAGACGGCCATCCAGGTGCTCCTGCTTGGCGCCCAGTTCGTAGTTCCAGACGTACTCGCTGTCGTATTCGCGCAGGTCTGCGTCGAGCGTGCCGTCGGTATTGAAGCCGCCGGCCTTGTAGCCGCGCGAGATGCTGGCGTACAGCAGTGCATCGTTCTCGGCCAGGTATTCCAGTCCCACCCGGCCGCCCCAGAGGTGCTCCGAGGGCGAGAAGCGGACGTCGGCGGAATCCTCGTAGTCGGCCTTGCGGCGCTCGTAGCGCAGGCCGGTGGTCAGGGTCAGCCGATCGGTCAGGGCCGTGTCGAGCTGGCCGTAGATCGAGTTACGTCTGGTCTCGAAGGCGCTGGCGAAGGCGCGTATCCGGTCCGGGTCGGTGCGCGTACGCAGCAGATCCTCGTCGGTGCGGTGGTGATAGACCCCCAGGGTCCAGTCACTGCGACCGCCGAACAGCCGGGTTTCCGGGGCAGACAGCAGCCGGAGCTCGGCGCTGCGAGTGTCTCGGTCGCGTGTATAACGGTCGAACAGCTGGAAGCCGGCGGGGTGGAAGCCGGCGAAGGTCCAGTCGACGTCGAAGCCGTAATCCAGGTCCGACTGCGCCAGTCCGGCGCTGGCCTCCACCGTGAAGCCCAGCGCGGTCTCGCTGATCACCCGCACCGAGGCCAGGTCGGCTTCCTGCCGGTCGAAGCCCGGTTCGTCGGTCAGCGTGGTACGGGAATTGTCGAAGGTGAAGGCATCGTAGCCGTTGTCCACCTCGATCCGCGCCAGCGACAGGTCCACCCGGGTGCGCTCGCTGGCCAGCCACTGCAGCCGGCCGCGCAAGGTCAGCTCGTCCTGATTCTGGGTGTCGCTGCGGCCCAGGAAGGCGTTGTCCATGAAGCCGTCGCTCTGATGCCGCTGTACGGCCAGGCGCCCGGTCAGGGTCTCGCCCGCCAGCGGCCCGGAAGCAATGGCACCGATGCGGCGAGTGCCGTAGTTGCCGGCCTCGAATTCCAGTGCCCCTTCCGGGGTGGCGGTCGGAGCGCGGCTTTCCAGCACGATCAGCCCGGCATGGGCATTGGCGCCGTAGCGGGTGCCCTGGGGGCCGCGGAAGATTTCCACCTGCTCCACGTCGAACAGCGTGGCTGCGGTGGCGGCTCCGGTCAGGTCGATGCCGTCCAGGATCACGCCCACCGACGGGTTGAGGGGTTCCACGAACTGGCCGCGTTCGCCGATACCGCGGATCTGGAAGAAGCGACTGCGCGAGGCCCCGCTGGAGAAGTTGACGTTGGGGGCAACATTGAGCACTTCTTCCAGGTGGGTTGCGGTGCGGCTGTTGATCAGGGACTGGTCGATCACGGTCACCGACAGCGGCAGATCGAGCAGGCTGCTGTCGCGCAGGTCGCCACGGACGACGATCTCCTCGATGGGGCTGGCGCTGGCGGCCAGGCCAAGGCCGGCGATGGCGCTGGCAAGCAGGACGTGGCGGGAACGAAAGGGCGTCATTGGTCTCTCCATGGTCGAGACCCGGACATCCTGGCGCGCTGGGGGATCTGGCAAGTCGATGCAGGAGCCGAACGGGTGCACCGCTCGTGCCTTCAGATGACCTATCCCTACGCCGGTACGAGCCGGATCAGGTTCAAAGGGTCCATCCACTCCTGGATGTCTCAGGCCCGGTGTCGATGGTCGACGGGGGCCACCCCTTAGGCTTTCGGGCGCGCATTAGAGCAGCATTGCCCGCAGCTGGCAACGGTCCGGAGATGCCCCTGTCCGTCAGACCACTCCGGCTTCCCTGCGTCGCCGTTCCAGCTCGGCGACGATTTCCGCGTGACGTTCGCGGTTGAGTCGATAGCCCATGTAGAGCAGCAGCCCGCAGAAGCTGAAGAACGAGGTGGCGGGCCCCTGGACGAAGCCCAGATTCCAGACCGTGTCAGGGGCCACGGTGCCCGCAGGCGCGCCGCGCGGGAACGCGATCAGGTCCAGCATCAGGCCGCCGAATACCACCCCGACCGCGCCGGTGGCCTTCAGGCAGAAGGCGCGGGCGGCGTAGATCACACCCTCGCGGCGCTCGCCGGTTTCCAGTTCGTGTTCGTCGGCGATGTCCGCGAACATGGAGTTGATGCTGGTGAAGATGATGGGCGCGATGGTCGCCGTGATAAAGGTGGTCATCATGACCAGCGGCAGCATCCAGGGAGACTCGTTGTCCGGGAACCAGGAGACGTCCAGCAGCCGCAGCACGATGAGGACGTTGCCGTTGATGATCGCCAGCGCCGCCGGGATGATCAGCGACAGCTTCTTGTCCAGGCGCCGGGTCACGAAGGGTGTCAGCGGCAGACTGCAGAGCATGCCCACCATGGCGACCAGTGGCAGGATGGCGAGCTGTTCGGTGGTGAAGCCCCAGAAGTGCAGGCCCATGTAGGGGCTGAGCACGGATTCTATGCTGATGATCAGGGTACCCAGCAGCATGCCGAAGAAGATCGCCCGGAATGACTTGTTGCCAAAGGCTTCCATGACTTCCTGGAACAGGCGCTTGAGGCCGAACGGTGCGATCTGGACCGGCTGGGTCAGGTGCGGGATCTCCTTGCGGGTGCCGAAGGCGCAGGCGACGATCGCCAGCGTCATGGCCAGCCCGAAGGTGATGCTGAAATTGATGTAGCCGTCCGGATTCAGCAGCCCCGGATTGA
>LFIK01001812.1_pt1 | contig 17082 bp, 14 predicted proteins | sample 643401 | NCBI WGS metagenome assembly LFIK01 (sample SAMN03777447, study PRJNA286221) | soda lake metagenome | biome: soda lake; feature: Kulunda steppe; material: water; isolation source: sample T5-Br brine of Lake Tanatar-5 | place: Russia: Kulunda steppe | collected 2010-07
AGGTACCCACCGACACGGCCACGTCCGAGCGTCGCTCGCCGACCACCTCGTCGACGATGTCGGCCACCCCCAGCTGCTGGCACATACCCCACACCGCCGCGACGTCACCGAACCGTTTGTGCTGGGTGCGGTCCGGCTCCCCGACCCCGGTGCCCTGCAGTCGGGCCACGACCTCCTCGGCCGTGCCCAGGTACTCCTGCGAGACGATCCGGGGTTTGCCGTCCACCCGGGCGGATTCCACCAGGTAGTAGTAGGTCTGCTTGCCGCGGCGCTTCCCAACGATTGAAGGCATATATTGGTGATACATGACTGGGCCGCCAGAAGCAAGCACCCTCCACCACGAACGTGCAGGTCAGGCCAGCAAACCGCCGCTCACAGGACCCTCAACCAGCCAGCGACGAACCCGATAACCCGGAAACTCGGGCTAGCGTCTGGAGCTGCAGACCATGCGGAGGGGAACATGCGGTATCGGCAGCTTCCTCGAACCGACATCGCGCTCTCCGAGATCTGCTTCGGATTGATGCGCTTCGTGCCGGTCGGGAGCGGACCCGACGCCTGGCGCGCGGGCTTCGCTGCGATCGATGCTGCGGTCTCGGGCGGTGTCAACGTCATCCACTTCAGCGAGCAGTATCCGACCTTCGCCGCGTTGTCGGCGTACCTCGGACAGCGGCCGGGCGGTGTCGACCTCCACCACATCGTGAAGGTGCATGCTCCCGACTACGAGGAGGAACGGTTCGATCCTTCCGCACTCCGGAAGGAGATCGAACGGCTCCTGCGAGCGCTGCATACCGATCACATCGCCGTCGTCCAGCACCTGCAGCGTGGACCGAACTGCCGACCTGAAGACGCGTACGACGACAACGGGGACCGCATCCGTATCCCCGCGATCGACGCGCTCCGCGAGTCGTTGCTCGACCTCTCCGAGGAGCTCAAGCAGGAAGGCAAGATCGGGTCGTTGATGACCTTCCCGCACACCATGCCGTACGCGCGGGCGATCCTCGATCGGATCCCCGTCGACCGGGTCGTGCACTTCTTCAACCCGCTCGAGACAGAGGTGCTCGAGCTGTTCGGGGAGCTTGAACGGCGTGAGATGGACTTCATCGCAATCCGTCCGCTCCTGCAGGGCATGATCACCGATCGCCGCGTCCCCCGCGACCGGTTGCCGGCCGATGACGACAAGAACGGCGCCAACTGGGATCCCTGGTACGCCCTCCTTGCCGACGTCCGGCGCGAGCTGGGTGATGCCCCCGAGTCGTGGACCTCGTTCGCGCTCCGTTTCGCCTTGACACCGCGGGTCGTGTCGACCGTCGTCGCGAGCCTCAACACGTCGCAGCAGGTGGAGGCAGCGTTGGGCGCGAGCGGACGGGGCCCCCTGCCCGCATCGGTGATCGCCGACGTGGACCGAGTCGTCGGTCGCGGCGAACGCATCGCGAACAAGACGCTGTTCTGAGCCTGGATCGACGCCCGCGGGCCTCATCGGTCAGGTCGTTGGCCATCGTGGCGGAGATCACGCAGATTCACGCGCCTTTCTGATCGACTTGACCGCATTTCTTGTGCGAATTGTTTGGAAGCATCGTACGACTGCGCTAGCATCCCTCCCGATGGGTGAGGCATCCGGCCGAGCGGACGCAGGGGATGCGTCCGGGACGGCTGGCTTAGCAGACGAGTGGAGACGCTGCGTGTCCGTCAGGGTCGATCGTCGAAGGGCGGGGATCGTTGAGATGATGGAACGGGAGGGTTCGTTGACGGTGGCCGAGCTCAGCGACCGCCTCGCCGTTTCCGATATGACCATCCGTCGTGACATCGCGGAGCTCGAGCGTCAGGGAGTGCTCAGCCGCTTCCACGGTGGCGCTGCCCTCCGCTCCGGTCGTGCCTACGAGCCCCCCTACCTGGTCCGTGAGTCGCGCGCGGTCACGGCGAAGCAACGGATAGGTGCCTGCGTTGCGGAGCTGATCCAGGACGGCGAAAGCCTCGCGCTTGGCTATGGCACGACCGTCCTGGCCGTCGCGAAGGAGCTCGCCGCGCGTCGCAACCTCACCGTCGTCTCGCCCAGCCTGCGAAGCGTCCTGGAGCTGGTCAACGCCTCGGGCATCCGGGTCATGGTCACCGGCGGGGTCCTCAGAGCAGGCGAACAGTCGTTGTGGGGTCGTGAGGCAGAACGCACTTTCGAGCGGTACTTCGCCGACACAGCCGTCATCGGTTCCGCCGGCATCCACCCGGATTTGGGCGTGACGGAGTTCCATTTCGACGAGGTTCGCGTGGTACAGGCCATGGCGGCCGGTGCTCGCCGGGTCATCGCGGCGGTGGACGGCTCGAAGATCGGGGTGGTCGCCTTCGCCCACGTCCTTCTCCTAGCCGAACTCGACACCATCGTGACGTCGAACGACGCCGATCCGGCGATCATCCAAGCTCTCGCGGACCGCGGTGTCGCCGTGACCGTCGTTTGACGCCCATGGCCATCTCCCAACCATCAACCCTTCACCCTCGGAGACGAACTTGAACCCAGATTTCGGCCTCTCGAAGCCAGTCATCGGCATGGTGCACCTTCCCGCGACGCCAGGTACGCCTCGGTACGACGCGTCGCGGTCCCTTGCCACCACGATCGAAACGGTGCAGCAGGACATCGATCACCTCCTTGATGGCGGTGTCGATGCACTCCTGTTCTGCAACGAGGACGACCGGCCGTACTCCTTCAAACTCGGGCCCGCGACGGTCGCGTTCATGACTCGGGTCATCACCTCGGTCGATACGCGTGACGCCATCATCGGGGTCGACGTTCTCTGGGATCCGTACGCTGCCCTGTCGATCGCGTCGGCGACAGGGGCCCGGTTCATTCGCGAGGTCATGAGTGGTACCTACGAAAGCGACATGGGGGTCTGGGCGCCAGACCCGGAGGCGATCTGGAACTTCCGTCGTCGCATCGGTGCCAGCGAAGTCGCGATGTGGGCCAACATACAGCCTGAGTTCGCCTCCCCGCTGGGGACGCGTTCCATCGCGCAGCGGGCCAAGAGCACGTTGGCGTCGTGCCTGCCGGACGCCCTGCTGGTGTCCGGACCGATGGCCGGGACCTCGCCGGACCCGAGACTGCTCGAGGAGACCCGGCAGGTCATCGACGGGGACGTGACCCTCGTCGTGAACACGGGCGCGAAGCCCCACACGGTCGGTTCGTTCCTCGAGCACGCCGATGCAGTCATCGTCGGCTCGTCGCTCAAGGTCGACGGCGACACCTGGGCTCCGGTCGATCCCGCGCGGGTCGAGACCTTCATGACAGCAGTGGGGAAGGTGCGATGAGTTCGTCCACCGCCCTCCTCGACCTGCTCCGGGAGTTCGGCGATGTCCCCGCGCCTTCGGGGCACGAAGCCATGCTCGCAGCCGTCGTTGCTGAGCGGTGGGGTCGATCCGGAACGGTGCGGCGCGACGGACTCGGCAACCTGAGTGTCACGCTCGGTGATGGCGAACCGCACGTTGCCTTCGTTGCGCATCTGGACGAGGTCGGCTTCATCGTGCGACGCGTGCGCGAGGACGGATTCCTGCGTCTCCAGCGGATGGGGGGTATCCCGGAACGGGTGCTTCCAGGCCAAGAGCTCCTCGTGCTCGGTCGTAATGGCCCCGTGAGCGGTGTCGTCGGGACCTGGCCACACCACTACACCCCGGCCGAGGACAAGCTCCGGGTGACGCCCATCGATGGGCTCTACCTCGACATCGGGGCGACCTCCGCCGACGACGCGGCCGCTCGCGGCATCCGCGTCGGCGACGTGGGGGTGTACGCGCGTCGCTTCTGGACCTCGGGGGACACCGTCTTCAGTAACTCGCTGGACGATCGAGCCGGGCTGGCCGTGCTCACCGAGTCGCTGGCACAGATCACCCCCCCAGATGAGGGCCGCGTCAGTTTCATCGCGAGTGTCCAGGAGGAGTTCAGCATCCGGGGGCTCGTTCCGACGGTCCGTCGGCTTGCTCCGGACGCCCTGATCGTCGTCGACGTCAGTCCGGCGACCGACACGCCGGAGATGGGCGAAGCCGCCTCCGAAGTCGTCCTTGGCGGCGGCCCGGTCGGTCACCTTTACAGCTTCCATGGCCGCGGCACCCTCGCCGGGGTGATCCCCCCGCCCGGACTCGTGGACCACGTCGAGCTCGTGGCTGGCAAGCAGGGCCTCCAGCTCCAGCGGGCACTCTTCCACGGGGGTCTGACCGACGGTTCCTTCGCGCAACTCGAGGCCGGCGGCGTGCCGAGTATCGAGCTCGGTGTTGCCGTCCGCGGGACGCACGGACCCGTCGAACGGTGCTCGGCCGGGGACCTGACCGAGCTCAAGACGCTGGTCACCGGGCTCGCGATGGAGCCCCTGCCCGCCCTGCATCCTCCCTTCCCGGAGGTCGCTTCGTGATCCGAATCGTCGCTTCGATGCTGACCGCCGACTTCTCGTCTCTTGGTGACGAAGTCGGCGGGCTCGAGGCCGCGGGTGTGGACGGGATCCACTGGGATCTGATGGACGGCTCGGCAGTGCCGGCGCTGTCGTTCGGCCCGGACGTGGTCGCCAGTTGCCGCGAGAAGGTCGAGCTGCCCTTCGAGGCGCACGTCATGATTCGCGATCCTGGTCACCTCCTCGAGGGGATCCGCGACGCGGGATGTGACACCGTCATCCTGCATCCGGACCTGCTGTCGCACCCGTGGCGCACGGCTGAGCGGGTCCGTGAACTTGGGATGCACTGCGGCATGGCGTTGTCACCGGCCACCCCGGTGGCCGCAGTGGAATGGTTGCTGCCGGTGATCGACCGCGTGCTCGTCATGACCGTGGAGCCGGGATTCGGTGGGCAGCCCTACCTTGAAGCCATGGAGGAGAAGGTCGCGGCGGTTGCACGCCTCCTCGGCGACTGGGACGGGCGCTGGGAGATCGAGGTCGACGGCGGGATCGCCCCGTCAACGATCGCCGGTAGTTTCTCGGCGGGTGCGTCGGTCTTCGTCGTGGGGAGTGCACTGTGGCGCGCTTCGACGTTCGCGGAGGCAGTTGCGGCCTGCCGGAGCGCATGCCAGGTATCGGAAGCTCCAGCTTGGAGCCGAGCGACCGCACTGTGGTCACGGACTCGATAACGACCTGCCCGTCCGGATCCAGGATCCGAGGGGTCAGAAGGAGAAGCGGATGAGTGTACAGGACAGCGAAGCGGGCCTCGAAGCGGGAGTCATCGAGCCGCCGAAGGCAGACGAGGGCTCGCAGAGGTTTGATGTCGTCAGGAAACGGATCCGGTGGCTGTTGTGGGAAGCCAATCTCCTGATCATTCCGCTCGTCTTAATCGTGATCGGTCTGGCGTTCTTCTCGGACGTCTTCCTGACGTCGAACAACATCCAGAACGTCCTGCGCACGGCGTCGCTGTTCATCGTGCTGGGGGTCGGGCAGACCTTCGTCATCACGAGCGGCAACATCGACCTTTCCATCGGGTCGATGATGGCCCTGGTGATGGCGCTGTCAGCCAACCTGCTGATCGATCCCGGTATGAACCTCATGATCGTGATCGTCGGGACTCTGCTGATGGGTGCGGCCTTTGGCACGATCAATGGCTTGATCGTCACCAAACTGAAGGTGCCGGCACTCCTGGCCACGTTGGGTGGTCTCATCGCCTATCGAGGACTTGTCCAGCAGTACATGTACGGCGAACAGTACATGGGGTTTCCCGATGCGATCCTCGCGCTTGGAAGAGGGCAGATTGGCCCGCTTCCGATACCCGTACTGATCGCGTTGGTAACCGCCGCTTTCGGCGCGGCGCTCTTCCGCTATACGCGTTTCGGACGCTACACGATCGCCATCGGCTCGAACGAAGAGGCCGCACGGCGCGCCGGTATCAGCGTCGATCGCTGGAAGGTCGCGATCTTCGCCTACCAGGGAGCGATGGTCGGACTTGCTGGCCTGCTGCTCATGGGACGAATGAACGCCGCCCACCCGAACATGGGCGCGATGAACGAACTGCACGCGATCGCCGGTGTCGTCCTCGGTGGGACGCTCTTGTTCGGTGGGTTCGGGACGATGTTCGGGACCGTGCTGGCCATGATCCTCATCGCGGTCCTGGAGAACGGGTTGCTGCTCGCTGGTGCCGGGTTCTTCTGGCAGCAGATCTTCCTCGGCGCATTGATCGTTATCGCCGTCGCCTCGCAGGTGTTCCGGAACCGTGCCCGAAAGGAAACGTGATGTTCAGGACATGCTAAGTCAAGCCCATCACCTGACACAACGAGATGGGACCTACAGAGAGCGAACGACGGACTGGTGGGATGGTCCGGTGCATCACCAACGTCCGCGCATGAACGTGCGGCCGACTCGAAAAGGGAGATCAGCATGAGAATCAGGTCCACCGCTGCGACGGCGCTCGCAGCACTACTGATGCTTACCGCATGCGGAGCGAATGACGACTCCGAGACCTCCGCCGATGCCGGGGGCACCGACGAAACGACGGACGAGGCCGACGAGGGCGACGAGGACGAAGGCGCTGAGGACGAGGGCGCTGAGGACGAAGGCGAAGCGTCCGGCGAGCCCACCGAGGTCCTGTTCGTGTCCTTCACCAACGACATCACCGAGATGGCCGGTCAGCAGTTGATCGGGATGGAGCGTCAGTTCGAGGAGGACGGCTTCGCTGTCGAGATCGGCACCGCGGCTCCCGCAGGGGCTGAGGACAACGAAGGCATGGACACCATCCTGGAGGACGTGGTGACCATCGATCCCGACTATCTGGTCGTCGTCCCCTCGTCCTACTCACTCGTCGAGGACCGTCTGCTCGAGATCCAGGAAGCCGGGATCTCGACCATCGTGGTCAACTTCTTCCCCGGCATGCTCGAGGAGGAGCCGCAGATCGACCCGCTCGCCTGGATCACGGTTGACGAGTACACGATGGGTTACAACGGTGGCGAGTGGATGGCCCAGAAGTATTGCGACGAGGGTCGTGACATCTCGATGGTCCCGTTCTACGGGCCTGCCGCATCCGAGATCTCGCAGCAGCGTCTGGGTGGAGCTCTCGACGCCTTCGAGGAGGTCATGGGTGCGTGTGGCCAGACCTTCGAGGTCGAAGAGGACATCTTCGCCGAGTTTGACCGCCAACTAGCTTTCAACTTCGCTGAGGGCATCGCCACCAAGTACCCGGACCTCGACCTCATCATCGGGGCCAACAGCAACACCGCGCTGGGTGTCATGGAGGCACTGATCGCACAAGGTCGCATCGACGACGTCGATGTGCTGGGTATGGGTGGTCAGCTCGATGAGCTCGCGGCGATCTGCCGCGGGGACATCACGGCAGCAGGTTTCCGGAACTCGGTCATCCAGGGCAACGACATGGCCAAGACGATCATGGCAAACGTCGCCGGGGAGGAAGTCGACAAGGTCGTGCTCTCGGACATCCCTGTCGTCCACGACTGCGAGACGGTCTTCGAGGAGATGCCCGAGTTCTTCCAGGAGTTCGACGGCTTCCGTCGTAACATCCCGGACGACCTCTTCGAGCAGTACGCCGGCTGACACCGCACCGTGACCATCCTGGTCGGCGGCGTGGAACGATCCAGCTCCCACGCTGCCGACCGGTGGTCGGAAAGGCAACCACGATGTCCGGAACCCCACCAAGCGCCGCTGCGGTGGCGGATGGCACACTGTCCGAGGGCGATACGCCCGTGGTACGTACGCACGACTTGACTAGATGGTATGGCCCGGTCAAGGCTCTGACAGATGTGAATTTCGAGATTCATCGCGGGGAGATCGTCTCTCTGGTCGGTGATAACGGCGCCGGGAAGTCGACCTTCGCCAAGCTGTTGGCGGGCGTCATCACGCCGACGCACGGATCCTTCGAGCTCCTCGGTGAGGAGGTGCAGTTCCACGAACCCTCCGAAGCACGTGAGCGTGGGATCGAGACGGTCTATCAGGACCTTGCGCTCGTCCCCCACCTCGACGTCGGTGGCAACCTCTTCCTCGGTCGTGAACCCACCATCGGTGGGCCCATCGGACGGTTGTTCGGGCTGCTCGACCTCCGCGGCATGGCGCGATCCGCGGAAGAGTCGCTCGAGCAACTCAACGTACGGCTCCCCTCTGTGCGTTCGGCGGTGGGCAACATGTCCGGTGGACAGCGCCAGGCGACCGCGATCGCACGGACCGTCCTCTGGGGCAGCGAGCTCATCATCATGGACGAGCCCGTGGCAGCACTCGGCGTCCAGGAGACCGAGAAGGCGTTGGTCCTGATCGAGGACGTCGGAAGACGTGGCGTTCCGCTCATCGTCATCAGCCACAACATGGAGCACGTCTTCCGTATCTCCACGCGGGTGATCGTCTTCCGTCAGGGGAGGCTGGTCGCGGATCTTCCCATCAAGGAGACCAGTCCGGAGCAGGTCGTCGGCTACATCACCGGCGCGATCAAGCCGAACCCACCGACAGACGTCCCACGGGTATGACCGTCCCACCGCAACGCCTCGTCGCGGGCGTCGACTGCTCCACGCAGTCGACGAAGGTGGTGGTCGTGGACATCGACAGCGGGCAGCTCGTCGCCACCGGGTCGTCTTCGCACGAACTCGATCATCGCGGAGGCAGTAGCGAATCGGACCCGGACGGGTGGTGGGCCGCGCTCGCAGAGGCCTTGGCACAGACCGGCCGGACCGCTGACATCGCTGCCATCAGCGTCGCCGCCCAACAGTTGAGCCTCGTGGTCACGGACGGACGGGGGCAGGTCCTTCGGCCGGCGATCCTCTGGAACGACACCCGGTCGGCCCATGAAGCGTGGCAGCTGGAAGACGCCCTCGGAGGGAGCGCCGCCTGCGTGGCCCGGTTGGGATCCCGGCTACGTCCGGGCCAGACCCTGCCGTCCTGGGCGTGGCTGCGCACCCACGAGCCGGACGTCGCGGACCGCACCCGGGCCATCCGCCTCCCACATGACTTCCTCACCGAGCGGCTGAGTGGCGAAGCGGTCACCGACCGCGGGGACGCGTCGGCGGCAGGCTGGTGGGCCATCGCAGAAGACCGCCATGCACCGGAGGTCCTCGCCCACGAGCTGGTACAGATCGATTCGGAGATGATGCCCCGGGTCCTGCGGGCCGACGAGCCGGCAGGCAGCATCACCCCTTCGGCGGCCGAGCACACCGGCCTACGGGTCGGCATTCCGGTCGGATGCGGGACCGGTGACAACATGGCCGCGGCGGTCGCCCTTGCCATCGAACCGGGCGAACCCGTCATCAGCCTTGGAACATCGGGCACGGTGTATGCACGATCTGACGTGGCGATCCCCGATCCTTCCGGACGCCTCACGGTGCAGGCATCGGCATCGGGCGACTTCCTCCCCCTCGGGTGCGTGCTCAACGCCACCCTGGCGACCGACCGGTTCGCCGAGATGCTGTCGCTGCCCCGTGCCGCAGTCGCTGATCGGACGTCGGTCGTTGCGATGCCCTACTTCGGTGGTGAGCGTCTACCCGATCGACCGCTGGCGACCGGAACGATCACCGGCGTCCGCGGGGACACCACCGCTCAGGAGATCCTTCTGGCCGCCTACGAGGGCGTGGTGTACTCCATACTCGACGGACTTGCTGCGTTGTACGACAGTGCTCGTCCGGGCATCAGCGATGCAGCACCGATCACGCTCGTCGGTGGTGGTGCGCAAGGCAAGGTCTGGCAGGACACGATCAGACGGTTCTCCGGGCGAGCGCTGGCCCTGCCGGAGGAGAAGCAACTGGTCGCCTGGGGGGCAGCCGCACAGGCCGCAGCGACCCTCACGGGCGAGTCCTCGGTGGAGATCGCCCGTCGCTGGGCTGTCCGTCGAGGGCCGACCATACCCGCCCGGGAATGCGACGACGCGGCACTCGAGCGCATCCGAGACGTGCGTGAGGCGGCTGAGGACCTGAACCGTCATGCCTTCTAGACGCTGGGTCGTCGGGGTCGATTTCGGCACCTTGTCCGCCCGCGCTGTCGTGGTCGACGCGGATGACGGTCGGGTCCTGGGCTCTGGGACATCGGACTACGAGCATGGGGTTCTCGACCAGCGGCTTCCGGTCGGGGATATCCCGCTCGGACCCGGATGGGCACTCCAGGTGCCGCGCGACTACGTGGGGGCACTCGGTGCTGCCGTGCGCGGCGCCATCGAGCAGGCGAAAGCGCGGCCGGACGACGTGGTTGGCGTCGCGACCGATTTCACGGCGTGCACGGTCCTCCCCGTGCTGGACGACGGCACCCCGCTCTGTGAACTCGAGGAGTTCCGAGCTCGTCCACACGCCTACGTGAAGCTATGGAAGCACCATGCCGCACAGCCGCAGGCCGACCGCATCAATGCGCTCGCGACAGCGCGGGGTGAGAGTTGGCTCGCCCGCTACGGGGGACGGCTCTCGTCCGAGTGGGAGCTGGCCAAGGGCCTCGAACTCTTCGAACATGATCGGGAGATCTACGACCGGATGGACCATTGGGTCGAGGCGTCCGATTGGATCGTGTGGCAGATGACCGGCGAGTACGTCCGAGGCGCGTGCGCGACGGGCTACGAGGCGACCTACCAGGACGGCGCCTTTCCCGACCCCGTCTACCTCGCAGGACTCGCCCCGGGTTTCGGCAGCTTCATCGCGGACAAGGTCGAGCGCGAGATCGTCCCTACTGGACACCTCGTCGGCGGCCTGACGGACAAGGCAGCCCAGCTCCTGGGTCTGCGGCCGGGCACGCCCGTCGCGACGGGCAACGTCGACTCCCTGGTGACGCCCCCTGCGCTCGGTGTCATCCATCCCCAGCAGATGTTGATCGTCATGGGAACCTCGAACTGTCACATCATGAGTGGCGAGCGCTTGGCGGAGATCCCAGGGATGTCGGGGGTCGTGGACGGCGGCGTCGTGCCGGGGATGTACGGGTACGCCGCCGGCCAGAGCGGCGTGGGGGACATCTTCGCCTGGTTCGTGGAGCACGCTGCGCCGCAGGAGGTCGTTGCGGATGCGCAACGTCGCGGCGTCAGCGTCCACGCCCACCTCTCCGAGCTCGCTGCGGAGCTGCGACCCGGCGAGAGCGGCCTCCTGGCTCTGGACTGGCATGCCGGCAACCGCTCGGTCCTGGTCGACCACGAGCTGTCGGGTCTGATCGTCGGGCTGACGCTGACGACGCGCCCAGCTGAGGTGTATCGAGCGCTGATCGAGGCGACCGCGTTTGGGACACGACGCATCCTCGACCAGTTCACGGACCACGGTGTCCCCGTCGACGAGCTCGTGGTTGCGGGTGGACTCGTACAGAACGACCTCGTCCTGGGGATTTATGCCGACGTGACGGGCCGCCCGCTCTGGGTCAGCGATACCGAACACGCGCCTGCACTCGGTGCCGCTCTCCAGGCCGCCGTCGCCGCCGGCGTCCACGAAGACATCCGCCGCGCCGCCGACGCCATGGCCCATCGGCCGACGCGCCGTATCGAGCCCGACCCGGATCGCGCGGCCACCTACACCACCCTGTACGCGGAGTACCTGGCTGTCCACGATCACTTCGGTGGCCAGGGCCGCGGAACCATGCACCGTCTCCAGGAACTGCGTCGGAAGGTGACCTCGTCATGAGCGATGGACCCCGCATCCTGCCCGCTATCGAACGCCGGTACCGCGAGGAACTGGTCGGCCTGCACAAGGACCTCGTCCGCTACGGGCTGGTTGTCTGGACCGCAGGCAATGTCTCTGCGCGGATCCCGGATACGGACCGGTTCCTGATCAAGGGGAGTGGCGTCTCCTACGACACCTTGTCGGCCAGCGACATGGTGTTGTGCGACCTCGATGGGAACGTGGTTGAGGACACCGCAATCCGCCCCAGCAGTGACACCAAGGCCCACGCGTACGTGTATCGGGAGATGCCGGAGGTTGGCGGGGTCGTGCACACACACAGCTCCTACGCGTGCGCGTTCGCCGCGGTCGCTCGGCCGGTGCCCTGCATCCTCACCGGTATCGCCGACGAGTTCGGCGGTGAGATCCCGATCGGGCCGGAAGCCCGGGTCGGCGACGACTCGATCGGCAGATCGGTGGTCGGCACGTTGCGGGGACAGCCGTCGCGTGCCGTCATCGTTGCACGCCATGGGCCATTCGCCATCGGTCCGGACGCAACGGCGGCGGTCAAGGCCGCGGTGCTCTGTGAGGACTCCGCCCGCTCCGCCCATCTAGCGCTGTCCCTCGGCGATCCGGCTCCGCTGGCTGACGAGGAGATCGCCGTCCTGCACGACACCTACCGGAACGTCTACGGCCAGCGGTCGTGATCGTTTCGACCGACAACCTCGAGGGGTGCGTCGTGATCCGAACCTCTCCACACGGCACGCGTCGGCGCTTCGGCGCTCACATCCAGGAGACCCACCATGTCGCATCGTGAGATCGGCGTCGTCATCGTCGGCGCCGGACGAGCAGGGCTCGTCCACGGGAAGAACTTCGCAGCCGGCGTTCGCGGGGCAGAACTCATCGGTGTCGTCGACCCGTCGGAGGAAGCCCGGACCAAGACCGTTAGGGAGCTCGAGGTCGACCATCACTGGGCGTCCCTCAGTGAAGCCTTCGCCCATCCCGAGGTGGATGCGGTCGTGATCGCCACGCCGACCCAGGCCCACGCCGATCTGGCCACGGAGGCTCTCGATGCGGGCAAGCACGTCCTCCTGGAGAAGCCCCTGTGTGGATCCCTCGACGAAGCCGAGCGGATCCTGGCGGCGGAGCGTAGGAGCGCGGCACGGCTGATGATGGCGTTCATGCGGCGATTCGACGACGGCTTCGTCCGTGCCGAGCAAGCGATCCGCCGCGGTGATATCGGCCGACCCATCATGGTCAAGTCGATGAGCAGAGGACCCGGTCTGCCCGCTCCCTGGGCGTGGGACATCGACGGGGCCGGCGGCCTGATCGGCGAGGTGAACGCGCACGATCTCGATGCGGTGCGCTGGCTCTCCGCGCAGGAGTATCGGACGGTCTACGCGGTCGGCTACGCCGCGAAGCGGCCGGACATCGCTGAGGACCGCCCGGGTTTCATCGACGTCGTGGCCACGACCTTCACCATGACCGACGACGTGATCGCCCAGGTCGACGGCGCGTGTCCGGCCGACTACGGCTATGACGCCCGCATCGAGGTCTATGGGAGCGAGGGGGTGGTCCTGGCCGGTGACCCGAGGGCCGACACGACGCTGGTGGTGCGTGCAGGATCCGCAACCGCACAGCCCGTGGCCAGTTGGCGCAACGTCTTCGCGAACGGCTATCGGGCGGAAGATCAGCACTTCGTTTCGGTGATACGCGGTCTCGAGGAGCCGAGGACGTCGATCTTGGACGGCATCCGGAGTCTGGAGGCGACCCTCGCGGTGAACGCCTCGATCGCCTCCGGACGCGTCGAAGAGGTGGTCCGTAGCGATCTCGATCGGGAGTGACGATGCAGGCGCTGGTGCTCGCTGGCGAGCGGTCCGCGTCGGTGCAGGACATCGCGCCGCCTGTCCCGGATCCCGACCGTGACGAGATCGTGGTCGACGTCGTGACGTCGGCGATCTGCTCGACCGACCGCAAGGCCTACCTGCGGGGGACGCCATCGCCGCGTGTGCTCGGTCATGAGTTCGCCGGGAGACTCGCCGACGGGTCGGCCGTAGCCGTGCACCCGGAGGTGAGCTGCGGGTCCTGTCACCACTGCCGACAGGGCTACGAGAACCGCTGCTCGCGCCGGCGCTCCATCGGACTCGGACGTGACGGTGGCTTCGCCGAGCAGGTTGCGGTCCCGCGCGACCGGGTCCTGCGACTCGACCCCCTGGACGCTGAACTCGGCCCCCTGCTCGAGCCGCTGGCGTGCTGCCTGCATGCGATCGAGCGGATGCGACCGGAGCCGGGTGAGCACGCCCTGGTGGTCGGTGCCGGGGCGATCGGCATCCTGTCCATGTGGGTCCTGCAGGCGGCCGGGTGCACGGTGACCGTCGCGCAGCGCTCGGCCGATCGGCGCGACCTCGCACGCACGCACGGTGCCGAGAGCGCCGTTGCTGGCGACCGGGACCTCGCCGGTGGGGGCGAGCACCGTCCGACACTCGCCGTTGTCACGGCCCCCGGGTCAGCGGCCCTTGTGTACGCAGCCGAGCAGGTCGACGTCGGAGCCCGCCTGCACGCGATGGCGGGAACCCCCGGGGGGGCACCCGTGGACGCGAACCTGGTCCACTACCGTCATCTCACTGTTCACGGCAGCACGGGTTCGACCTACCGGGACTTCCAGCGAGCTCACGAGCTGGCGGTCAGCGGGTCGGTGCCCATCGAACGCCTGCCGGTCGTCCACGTGGAGCTGGCGGACCTGCCTGGTGCCCTGGCGTCACCCACGCCGAGAGGGACCCTCAAGACGCTTGTCGACGTCCGGGCACGCTGAGTCGCTGCGATCGAAGCGTTGATCAGCGACCGGCGGTGTCACGGCCGAGCGCTTCGAACACGGGTCCCACCTGCTCCCTCAGCGCGTTGTAGGCGGAGAGGAGCCGCTGGTAGTCCGCGTGGCGCGACGGATCCGGGTGCACCGGTTGGCGGGTCTGCTGCCAGTCCCCGATCGTCGCTGCGAGATCGTCAACGTGCCCGGTTCCGGCAGCCGCCATCAGTGCGTCCGCGAGCACGCCGCACTCCTGGCGCACCATCGGGACGACATCGATGTTGAGTACGTCGGCCTTGATCTGGTTCCAGAGGTGGGACTCGGAGCCGCCCCCGAGAACGCGTGCCTCGTCGAGCGGCTTCCCCTGGGCTCGGACCACGCCTGCCCACGAGGCGTACTCGTAGGCGATCCCCTCGAGCATGGCCCGGAACATGTGGCCGCGACGATGGCCGCCGGTGAGCCCGATCCACGAACCCCGATCGCGCGGTCTCGGTGGCAGGACGCACCCTTGGAAGTGGGGGTACCACAGCAGTGATCCGGCACCGAGTTCGACGGCCGCCGCCAGCTCGTCCAGGCGCTGGAACGCGTCGGCGCTGCCGGCGAGATCGGGCGCGAGCTCGTCCCGGAACCACCGCAGGGCCAGACCACCGCCGTTGACGAAGGCTTGTGACAGGAAGAGCCCTGGGAGGACCGCATGGCCACAAACGAGGGTCAACGCATCGACGTCAGGGGTGAACCCATCGACGCAGATCGCGAAGAAGCTCGCCGTTCCGGCAGAGTCGAAGGCCTGACCCGAGCTGACGACACCCGCGCCCAGCGCCGCTGCGCTCTGGTCGCCGGCTCCTGCCACCACCGGCGTGCCGACCGGAAGGCCGGTTGCGGTCGCGGCTTCCCGGGTCACCTCACCGACCACATTGAGGGGGTCGACGATGCGGGGAAGGACCGATGCGTCGATCTCGAACCGGTCCGCGAGCTCCTCCGACCAGCGCAGGTTCGCCGTGTCCGCGAGGTTCGAGAAGTGCAGGTACGTGCGGTCGACGAAGGCGTCCTCGGCGTGCAGACCAGCGAGTCGTCCCGCCACGAAGGCGGCGGGGACGACGAAACGGGCGATCCGCTCGAACGTCTCGGGGTGTTCATGTTGCCACCAGGCGATCTTCGGTCCATGCGAGTACGTCGGAGGACACCCCGACACCTCGACGACCCGGCGTGCATGCGGCTCCATGCGGTCGATGTAGGGGGCGCACCGTTGGTCTAGCCAGGAATCGAAGTGCGTGGCCGGGGCGAACGAAGCATCGATGGTGCCGATACCCGACATCTGTCCGGAGAACGCGACGCCGGCGACGTCGGCGGCACGTCCCGATCGTGCCAGCGCCGCGTTGATCGTCTCATGGGCAGACCGCTCGATCTCCAGCAGGTCCTGCTCGGCGACGCCGGGCTGTGGCTGGTGGACGTCGACCTCACGGAAGGCCTCCCCGAGGAGGCTGCCGTCCTCGTCCACGACGGCGGCCTTGGTGCCCATGGTTCCGAGGTCGCAGCCGACGAAGACAGCCATGGATCCCTCCGCGCGAGTCTCGTGATGAGAAGCCGAGCCAGTGTCTGGTGAACCACCCTAGTTGGTGAGGGTCACCTCTCGCCCAAGAGACAACCGGCTCCCTGGCTACGCTGCCCGTACCGCACGAGGGTGGACGTCGTGATGCAACTGCGCACCGGGCTCACCGGCCTCCTGGCGGGCGCCCTCGGCGTGCTGGCATCCGAGCTCACCGGCTCGTGGCACCCGTCGGGGCGGTCACCGCTCGCGGTCGTCGGTGATGCGGTGATCCGTCTGACGCCCGGACCGGTCGTTCGGGCCGCCATCGACACGTTCGGCGAGAACAACCGGGCGGTGCTGTGGGCTGTCATGGCGACCACGATGATCGTGTTCGCCGTCGGCCTGGGGTTCGCGGAGGCTCGACGGCGATGGTCCGGAGTCGCCGGCATCGCCGCGCTCGCTGCGCTCGGTGCGCTGGCCGGGATCGCCGATCCCCTGACGCCGTGGGTCGTCGGTGTGGGGGCGCCGGTCGTCGGTGCGTTGGTCGGCGGCTACGCCATGCGTCGCCTCGCCGACGCGGCGGTGCTCCCGCCGACCGCATCGCCGGTGACCGCCGAGCGGTCGCGTCGCGCCTTCCTGCGTGCCGCCATGGCTGCTGGCGCGGTCACCGCGGTCGGTCTCTTCCTGCGGGTCGCCCAGCTGCCCAGCCCCGAACCCGAGCGATCCTCGGATCTGGCTCACCTCCCCGCGCCGCGCCATCGTGTCGCCCGTCCCGCGGCTGCCGCCAGTCTCGCCGTCCCGGGTCTGGCTCCCCTGCTGACACCGAACCGCGAGTTCTACCGTGTCGATACCGCGCTGGAGATACCGCAGATCGATGCCGACCGTCACACCGTCCGCGTGACCGGCATGGTCGATCAGCCATTGGAGCTCAGCTACGCCGACCTGCTCGACGTCGCGGATACGGAGGCCTACGTCACTCTGGCCTGCGTCTCCAACCTGGTCGGCGGATCGCTGGTCGGCAACGCCCGTTGGCAGGGCGTGCCCCTGGCGCGGCTCCTCGACACGGCCGGTGTGCGACCGGAAGCGACACAGATCGTGGGCCGTGCGGTCGAGGGCTGGACCGCGGGGTTCCCCGTCGAAGCTGCTTTCGATGGACGTCCGGCGATGGTCGCCGTCGGGATGAACGGTGAACCGCTGCCGCTCGAGCATGGGTTCCCCGTCCGGCTCGTCATCGCCGGACTCTACGGCTACGTGTCCGACACG
>LFIK01001816.1_pt1 | contig 17076 bp, 17 predicted proteins | sample 643401 | NCBI WGS metagenome assembly LFIK01 (sample SAMN03777447, study PRJNA286221) | soda lake metagenome | biome: soda lake; feature: Kulunda steppe; material: water; isolation source: sample T5-Br brine of Lake Tanatar-5 | place: Russia: Kulunda steppe | collected 2010-07
AAAATCTCAACACCATTATTAGAAAAACATATGGAAAAATATGACGGATGGAATGAATATAAAGGGCGTGTCCCTATGATTTTCCCCTGGGGGAAAAAAGGATAAAAGAAAAAAGCGTAGCCATAAGGTTACGCTTTTACTTTAGCTTTTAGACGTTTTAATGTGCCTAGGCCATCTTCTACGAGTGTCCCTGTAAAACTAAACGCTTCATAGGTTAAAGCGCGATGTGCTTTAGACGCTTTAAATTGATTTTTAAAAGTTTTTGCCATCGGCAGAGGCCCGCACATAAATACATGAGGGTGATTCGATAAGTCTAAGTCATCAATCTTTAAAAATCCATCTTTATCGCTTTCAGAAAAAACGAAGTTAAAATTTTCATATTTAGAAGCGACAGATTCAAACAAATCCAAATGGACTGCTTCTTTTTTATTTTTAACCGAATAATATAAAGTAATTTTTTCTTGCGGCGCATCCATATTTCTTACATAGGATAAAAACGGGGTAATCCCAACGCCCCCAGCAAGCCAAACTTGGGAACTAGGAAAATCTTCAAATGTCATATGACCATATGGCTTAGTGAGTTCTACTTGATCCCCTTTTTCTAAGTGCTTTTTAATCGCTTCGGTATAATCACCCAACGCTTTTATGGTAAAAAACAAGCGATTGTCTTTATAGCCTGAGACTGAAAAAGGATGGGGGACTCCATTAAATGGTTTTTTATTAATCTTTAAAAAAACAAATTGACCAGCCTTAAAATCTAAAGGTTGCGTAATTTCTACTTCAAATTCAGTTATATCATCATTCAAAAGCGTTTTAGATACAACCGACCCTTTATAGGTAAATGCTTGTTTTCTATAGATTAAAATCATATAAACACTGGACGCTACCCCTGTTAAACCGATTAATGCTGTCCAAATGCCTAAAATACTTAATGACATTAAACTATAAGAACTTATAAATACGGCGTGGTAAAAAGCTAATAAATAAGGAATAATCATCAACCTGTGGATATAGCGCCAATGTTCATATTTCATATATTTAGCCAATAAAGCAAGCACAATCAATCCGATAAACAAGTTTCTAGCGAGCGGGCCCATTGCGGCAGCGTTTAATGGTCCATCTCTAAAATACTGAACAATTAAATACGCTGTTTGACTATGCACAAAAATTAACAATACCGTAATCATAGCCAACCATCTATGCGTAGCATACACATTTTCTAAGCCATTAAAAAGCCAGTTTACAAATCTGTTTTTAGTCGATAAAAAGAAAACTAAGGTAAACCCTATTAATAGATTTGCGCCCAAAATCTGTGCCACTGTACTTTCTAATGATTGCTCGATTACAGGATCGGCTAACAACCATATAGTAGCATTTAAAACCATAATCAATCCAATAAATATTAACCCTTTTTTCGCTGATTTAATGTAAGTCATATCATCACTTCCGTTTTCTTTTATAAATTAGTAGCCACTTCCAGAATCCATGCCATCATCATTGGCATCACTAGATTCTTCTTCATCAAGCAATACCCCAATTTTAGGCACTCTGTCTAACATTTCACGACCATGACGTGTATTACTGTCCATCGCTTCCGTTAAATCTTCCCCCGCTGTTACTCTGCCTTGGTGTGAGCCATCTCTCCATAATGATGAATCGGTGACGTCATAAACATTGCCATCCACTGCGATGTATGCATCCCTACCATCTTCTCCATCATACTGTGATAATTCTTCAAGTGTAAATTCTCTTAAATCCTCTTCTGGTGTTTCCTCAACAGTCCGCTCACCGTTATCATTCCCATTACATGCGACTAAAATAAAACTTAATGAAAAAATTGTTAGAACCAAAAATAGTTTTTTATTCATACTTTACCTCCTTTAATTGTATAAAACATAATAGCACACAATTAAAAACATTCTAAAAATAATGCTTTGTTTTTCAAACAAAATTTTCAAGCCTTATAACGGTTGCTTCCTTTGATAAAGTTACCGTTGAATAAAAAAGGGTAATGATAACTGCTGTCCAATTTATGATTACAATCCCCCACCATACCCCATCGATTCCCATCGATAAAATGGTGCCTAATAGATAAAAAAGCCCCAGTGGTAAAAGCTGTCTATAAAGCCCTATCCATAAAGCAAACACAGGTTTTTTTATGCCTTGTAACATCGATATGGAGATGTTTAAAAGCACATAACTTAAAAATGCAATCGCTTCAATTCTCAAATACCTCGATCCCGCTTCAATCACTTCGTTATTTTGATCAAAAAATCCAATTAAAAAAGGCGCAAATGGGAAAATAAAGATTAATCCAAGGCCCATTATTCCTAAACCAAAAACGGTTGAACGCATCCAAATTTTATAAATCAAATCAAATTTTTTCGCTCCAAAGCTTTGACCCACTAACGTTACAACCGCTACATTAATCCCAAGCGTAGGAACCAACGCAAGTTGTTCAATTCTTATCGCAATGCCATACCCTGCAAGGGTTTCATTGCCCCCATACAACTGGACATAATAATTAATGACAAAAATACCCAACGCAATGGTCGCCGTATTTAAACTCGAAGGAATCCCTTGATAGAGCAAAGCTTTAATGGTTTGATAATCAATTTTAACATTCAAAGCCTCCTTGAAGTTTCCCCAAGTAGACCTTTGAACCTTCCTTAAAAGATACACACTACCAAGTGCTTGGACGATAATTGTCGCAAGCGCAATCCCCATCGTATCTAGACCAGGAACAAACAAAAATCCATGAATTAATAAAGGGTTTAAAATGACATTTAAAACACTTGCAACAATCAAAAAATTTCTAAAAGGTTTCGTGTTGCCTTGCGCATATAAAACACCATTCAATGTGAAATTTACCATAAAAAATACAAAGCCAACCATAACCGTTGCTATATACCTTAAACCAAAATGTATCGCTTCATCAGATGCGCCTTGCAAATGAAAAATCATGCGTGCAATGCTCGGTGCTATAAACGGTACCAACACGCTAAAAACTAAAGCGATCAATAAACTGTTTTTAAAAAGCTTATGAAATTTTTGTCGGTTGTTTTCACCAATCGCAATCGCAGCCAAAGCATTTAACCCATTCCCCATACCACTTGCTAAAGACAATAGAAGCATAAATACCGGGAAGGCGAGCGTCATACCAGATATGGCATCTGTCCCAATTTGACCCGCAAAATAGTTATCCACAACATTAAAAAGCGTACTAAACAAAAACCCTATCATAGCAGGAAAGGCAATGGTACGAACTTTTTTATTCAATGTATTTTCATTTAATTTCGTCATATAACCACCTTAATTTATTATTGCACAAAATATAAGTTTCACTTTTTAATATGCAGTAAAACATGCATTATGTAAGAATAAACCGCGTATTTTTGATACACTGCAATCAACTAAGATTGGAGGGGTTTTATGACCTATGGATTCAATATCAACTACGCTTACTTACAATTAAACAATCATTTTTACAGCGAGTCAGTCCCTTTAAATTTCAAGTCACCTTCTTATAAACTATTTAATCATTCGCTCGCTAAAGAACTCAGTTTAAGCCAAACACTCCATTCACAAAATGGACTTAATTTTCTCTTAAACCCAAAAACTCATGGACTTAAGTCACCAGTGGCCCTGGCTTATAGTGGCCATCAATTCGCCAATTATACGCTTTTAGGGGATGGGCGTGCCCATTTATTGTTTGAACATGCTTTAAAAAATGATTTATATGACATTCAATTAAAAGGCAGTGGCCCAACCATTTATTCAAGAGGATTTGATGGGCGTTTAACCTTAAGAAGTGCTTTATTAGAATATTTAATGAGCGAAGCATTACATCATCTAAATATTCCTACAACTAGAAGTCTAGCCGTTATTAAAACCAATGATCATGTCAAAAGAGCTACTTTAGAAGATGGGGCTTTATTACTCAGAGTCGCAAAAAGTCATTTAAGATTTGGAACATTTGAGTATGCGTATAACCACCCTGATAAAACCTTATTAAAACAACTCGTAAATTATGCGATCAACCGTCATGATAAAGATCTATTAAACACGGAAGAAAACTATATAAAATGGTTTAAACGTGTTATTAAAAGACAAGCTTTACTCATCGCAAAGTGGCAAAGCATCGGCTTTGTCCATGGGGTGATGAATACCGATAATGCATTAATAAGTGGAGAAACCATCGATTATGGACCGTGCGCATTTATTGATACATACAACTTGCAATCTGTCTATAGTTCAGTAGATACCCTAAGCAGGTATGCATACGGTCAACAACCCTACATTGGATCGTGGAACTTAGCAACGTTAGGGAAAGGTTTAGTGTCTTTAATAAACGAAAACACCAACCAACCAATCAATGCCATTCAAAATGCATTAAGCGAATATGGCACCATTTTTGAGCAACATTACTACCAATTAATGGCGCAAAAAATCGGCATTGAACACCCTAACGATTCAGACATTTCTTTAATTGACGAATTATTACATATGATGGCACATTATAAACAAGATTATACCAACACATTCATGCATTTAACCTTACAACAATATAAAGATACCCCTTTTTATCAATCAAGAGCGTTTGCTAAGTGGTATGAAGAGTGGAACGCTCGATTAAAAAAAGAAAACAATCCCTACAATAGAATGCAAGAAAACAATCCCTTCGTTATCCCAAGAAACCATATCGTTAAAAAAGCTTTAGATCAAGCGGCTTATCAGGATGACTTTAAAGCATTTAATACTCTTTTAAAATTAGTTAAAAACCCATACAACCAGCATAAAGCCCCTAAATATCAAACGCCACCTTCAAACGATGAAGAAGTGACAACCTATTGCGGAACATAAAAACCCACGCTAAATTTAAATTTAGCGTGGGTTTCATCATTTAAATGATTTTGTGGGTTTTTAAAACAGTTTCTAACGTATCTAAGACGTTATCAGCATCTTTACCTTCAACACCAATATTAAAGGTTGAGCCTTGTGCAATCCCTAAAGACATGACAAGCATAATCGATTTCATTGTGACTTTTTTATCTTCATGCATTAAATAAATGTTATTGCTGAATCCACTTGCTTTTTCAACCATTATTGAGGCTGGTCTAGCATGTAAACCGGCTTCATCAATCACCTTATATTCTCTTTTAACCATAATAATCTTCACGCTCCAAACGGTTTAAGACTGATTTTGAATCTTCGTATTCAAGGATTTCTTCTACCATTAATTTTGCTTTTTTAAAGTTCATTTTTTGAATTGATTCTCTGCTTTTTAAAATACTAGATGGGCTCATTGAAAATTCATCTAACCCCAATCCTATAAGCAGTGGTAATGCTTTAAATTCCTGTGCCATTTCTCCGCACATACCCGTCCAAATGCCAGCTTCATGAGATGCATCAATTACCATTTTTAGTTGTCTAAGTATGCTGGGGTGAAATGGCTGATATAAGTAACTCACTGATTCATTCATACGATCTGCTGCAAAGGTATATTGAATTAAATCATTTGTTCCAACACTGAAAAAGTCACAATGTTTAGCTAGGTGTTTTGCGATCATAACTGTAGATGGAATTTCTATCATAATACCCACTTTATAATCACCAATCTCATAGCCTTCATTTCTCAATGATGCTTCACATTCTACTAACATAGATTTAGCTTGTTTCAATTCTTCAACTGTCGCAATCATTGGAAACATAATATGAAGATCCCCATAAATGCTTGCTCTTAATAAAGCTCTTAGTTGAGTGGCAAATATTTCAGTTTCTGCCAAACAAAGACGAATGGCTCTTTTCCCTAAAAACGGGTTCATTTCTTTATTTAACGGTAGATAATCTAGATTTTTATCGCCACCGATATCAAGGGTTCTAATAATTACTTTATCAGACTTCATTGATTCTAAAACTTTTTTATAGGCTTCAAACTGCGTTTGCTCACTAGGAAGACTTTTAGCATTCATATATAAAAACTCTGTTCTATATAACCCTATTCCTTCAGCCCCATTTCTTAACACAGCATCAATGTCTTCATCCGAGCCTATATTTGCTGCAATTTCAACTTGATGACAATCTTGGGTAATACTTTTTTCGTTAACAAGCGTTTTTAAACGTTCTTTTTCATCTAAAAACACTTGTTGTTTTTTGAGATATTCACTTTGCTTGTTTTCACTTGGATTTAAAATAAACGATCCATTCACCCCATCTAAGGCAATAAAACTATCATTATCAACATTATTAAGAGCATTTTTAACGCCTACTATCGCAGGAATTTCTAACATCCTTGACATAATCGCAGAATGCGATGTTCTTCCACCTACTTCAGTAATAATCCCTTTGATATAACGTTTATCCAATTGTGCGGTATCACTTGGTGTTAAATCATGAGCAACAATAATTGTATCTTCGGTTATGTCTTTAGGATTTGGTATGGTTTTTCCCAGATAATTGGCCAGTACACGACGTGAAACATCAAAGATATCCGCCGCTCTTTCTTGCATATAACTATCATCCATTGCTTTAAAAATATTTATAAATTTTTCAGTAACTAGCTGATATGCATAGCCTGATGAGTATTTTTTATCTTCCATGATTGAGAGTACTTCTCTTTTAATTTCTGGGTCTTTGATAATTTGAGCATGGGCCTCAAAAATATCTGCAGACGATTGGTCAAGTGTTTTTGCAGTATGGATTTTAATCTTTTCAATTTCTTCTAACGATTTTTCAAAGGCGTTTTCTAGCTGTTTCAATGATTCATTATAAGAACTATAGTAGTCTTCCTTAATTGTTATATTTGGTACCTCAAATTTAAATGTTTTCGCAACCGAATATCCTTCGCTTGCTGCTATACCATGAAAAGTCATATTTATTCTCCTCTTAAGTGACGGTCGTAAGATAAAATACGCTTTAACGTTTTATCATCTGAAACCAATGTATGCACATAACCGGCTTTCAAAAAAGCATACAAGGCTTTATATTTTGACACACCACCAGCAACTAAAAATAATTTATTGTTTCTAATGCTTTCAGTTTGTATACCAATAACATTATCGTTAATTTTACTTTGAATAAATTCACCGTTTTTGTCAAAGAAGCGCGCTAAAAGATATCCAATAGCGCCTGCATTTTTTATTTTGCTTTGTGCTTCTTTGTCGACATAAGTGTCCCAAATTTTTTGTGGCAATTTCGAATTAAGCACCCCTAATCCCGTGACAATCAGATCACAATCATCACTTTTCTTAAGGGTTTCTTTAATCATTGGTGTGTTAATGAGCGTATCACGGACTTTTTCATCATCGATAAAAACGGGTGCTGGTAAAGGAAAAAAGTTTCCTTTAAGCTTTCGACTTAAATCATAGCCAATACTTAACATTTCTGGTTGGTCGTCACGATAATTCACTGCCCCAAACAATTCAACAACATTAATATTTTTAAAGGGTTTCTTTTTAAATGCATCAACTGTTCTTTTAACCGTTCTTCCCCATGAAATACCAATTGTCATATCATCGGTTAGATGATATTTTAGCTCACTTGCAGCTGCTTTTCCAATCTCTGTGATGGTGTCATCTTCTTTAGTTAATGATTTAACAACCACAACATTATCCAAGTCAAAATGTCTAGTCATAGCACTTTTTAATCTTGAAAACGAATCTGATTCATAATTAATTTTTATGTCAACAATTTGTGATTCTCTCGCTTTATGAAGCAATCTAGAAACCTTTGGTCTTGACATAAAAAGTTCTTTTGCAATTTGTGATTGTGTCTTATTTTCTAAATAATACATTGATGCAACTTCTACCAATAGATCTTTATCTAAATTCGCCACTTTAACCCCTACTTTCCACCTTGACCATAGTATGCGTCTTTACCATGTTTTCTTAAATAATGTTTACTTAAAAGTGATGGATTAATTGATTGTGCTGTTGTGTTCAATTTTACAGTGTAATATGCCATTTTTGCAACTTCTTCTAACACTTTGGCATTATGGACAGCTTTATGAGGATTATCCCCAAAAGCGAATGGACCATGTTCAGCTACAACAATAGCAGGCATTGTTTTTGGAGTATGCTCTTTTTTATGCAATGTTTCTGCTATCACATTACCAGTATTAAGTTCATAATTATTTTGTATCTCTTCGTTACTTAAAGCTCTTGTACAGGGAATCTCGCCATAAAAATAATCTGCATGCGTTGTTCCATAAACCGGAATTGCTTTTTTAGCTTGTGAAAATATTGTTGCCCACATTGAATGCGTATGTACAACAGAACGCAAAGCAGGATATTTCTTATATAAAATACAATGGGTAGGTGTATCACTTGAAGGCTTTAGATCTCCTTCAATAATATTTCCATCTAAATCAACCACTACCATATCCGATACTTGCATACTATCATAATCAATCCCACTTGGTTTAATAACCACATAGCCGCTATCAGGATCATAAGCAGACACATTGCCCCATGTATAAATGACTAACGATTGTTGGACCAATTCTAAGTTCGCTTCATATACGCTCTTTTTTAAAGCTTCTAACATTTATAAGCCATCCTTTCTTCAAGCCATTTTTTGGCTTTTATAAGTCTTAAAGTGCACGTTTCTATAGATTCTTTTATATTATTATCCGCCCACATTTCGATTAAGAAAGGCCCCTTATAGTCAATAGATTTAAGTGTCTTAAACATTGTATTAAAATCTACATTGCCTTGTCCAAATTCAACACATTTAAATTTATCTGCCAAAGTATCTTTAAGATGAATCGCAATTATTTCTTCTTTAAAATCAATAAATTCTTGATAAGGGTCTAAGGAAAATTGAGTAATATTTCCAACATCTGGATACACTTTTAAATAAGGAGAGTTGATTGTTTTCTTAAAATCTATAATTCTTTCAATCGTTCCCATGAAAGGGGTATCCATTACTTCAATAGACAGCATAATATTATAATGTTCAGCCATTTTTGAAGCCCATTTTAATCCTTCATAAAACATTTTTTTGGTTTGTTCGTTACTCTTTTCATAATAAACATCATAACCAGCAAGTTGTATGTTTCTTATGTTCAATTTTTCCGCTAAAAGAAAAGCTTTTTGCATGATGTCATAGGCTTTTTCTCTTATACTAGAATCTTGACTTCCAAAAGGAAATCGACGGTGTCCACTTAAACACATTGATGAAATGGGTAAATCAAAATGCTTTTGATAAAATAAAATTTCATCGGCTTCTTTTTTTGACATATCAAGTCTTTTTAACCGTTCATCAGACTCATCAATGCTTATCTCTAAAAAATCAAACCCTGCTTTTTTTGTCACTTTAAATTTGTCATGCCATGAGAAATGATTAGGGATTGCTTTTTCATAAATGCCTAAACGATTATTCTTTAACTCCATAGACGCTTTATTTCATCTTTAAAGTTTTGTGCCGCTTGTAATGGATTGGATGCATCTCTGATGCTTCTACCAGCAATCACACAGTAAATGTCGATTGATTTAAATAATTTTAAATCTTCTATTTTTAATCCACCTGTAATTGTAACTTTAAATCCCATCTCACTCAGTTTTTTAACTTTCTCAACATCTTCACTGCTCCATCCTTTACCTGAAGCTTCTGCATCGCGAGATCGATGATAAACCACTTGTTTTAACCCTGCATCAAGCCATTGTTGAGCGAGCTCAAACGTCCAATCTCCATAAAGTTCAATTTGGACATCTTTTGAATCTTCATAGTTTTGTGCTTCTTCTTTCATACCACGCATGGTTTCAACATCAGCAGAACAGATTGCAGTCATCCAAGTAGCGCCAGCATCGTAACATTGTTTTGCCAAAATACTTCCTGCATCGGCGCCTTTAATATCTGCTAATATAATCTTTTCGGGATAAAGAGCGCGTAAAATTCTAACTGGACTAACCCCTTCTGCTACATGTAAAATCGTTCCAACTTCGATGACATCAATCATATCTACATACTGTCTTAAAGAAGCAAGAGCTTCTGCGGTGCTTGTGTTATCTAGTGCAACTTGTAATTTTGGTATCATAAAACGACTCCTTAATAGTATTAAAGCGACCCAAAAAGGTCGCTTTAGGGTTTATAATGCTAATGCTTCACTAACCTTTTTTTCAATTTCTTTTGCGTCTAATAAATTTCTCAATCCAACGATTTTTGTTTTCTCACTCGATGTTGGAAAGTCTTTAACAAATTGTTGGGAAATCAAAATCAAATCATAGTTTTTGACTTGGTTTTTTGCTTCACCAACGCTTGAATGATCGACACTAAATTTTAATCCCATATCCTTTAGTACTTTTTCAATTCTCATTTTAATAATTTGGCTGGAACCCATGCCATTTCCACAAGCAGCTAAAACTTTAATCATAGTCAACACTCCTTTTATAATAACGATTTAAATGGTAAATCTGGTTCGATTGCAAACGCATCATCAAATCCTCTTGGATGATGATATTGAATTTTTAAACGATCATCTGGATAGGTGAACTTCCCGCCAACTTCCCAAATGAAAGGGGTGAATTTATAGTCCATTCTCTTTTTACGCATTTTCCATAACGTTAATATTTCATTAGGATCTGCCATAAAGTTTGTCCATATATCATGATGAATTGGAATCATAACATCGGTGTTTAAACTTTCCGCCATTCTTAGAATATCAAAAGAATTCACTTTATCTGTCATTCCTCTTGGGTTATCTCCAAACGCACCAAAAGCAACATCGATTTTATTTTCATTTCCGTGTTTAGCAAAATAATTTGAGTAATGCGAATCTCCACTATGATAAACATTTCCACCATTTGTTTTGAACAAATAGTTAACAGCCTTACGATCCATATCTTGAACGGGTTTATCTTTTAAAACTTCCCCTGGAGGAGCCGTTACCAATTCAGTACGGTCAAATGCTTCTAAAGCAACAATTTCAACATCCTTAACTTTAACGGTGTCGCCTGGTTTAACGGTAATTAATCGCTCTTCAGGAACACCCCAGCTTCTCCATATATCGGTGCAAGTTTCTGGTCCAATAAATGGTGTATCTTTTGTATTTTGTAAAACGGCTGCGGCAACATTTTCATCAATATGATCCCCATGATCGTGGGTTGCTAATAATGCATCTAAGTTTTTAATCGCAAATGGATCTATAACAACCGGCACTGCTCTTAAATTGGGTTGTAGTTTCTCAACTCCTATCATTCTTTGATGTTGATGTTGTTTTCGCATTTTTTTATTTTTCTTTGTTTGTTTTCCAGTTTTTACCCATAAGTCTACTAATATATTGGTTTGTTCATCACTTTTTAACCAAATTCCGGTGCATCCTAACCACCACATAGCAACTTTTCCCTTTTCTACTTTTTCTTCATCGATCTCTTCATTTAACCACGTTCCCCACTCTGGGAAAGTACTTAAAATCCAAGACTCTCTAGTAATTTCTTTTACTTTCGACATCTTAAATATCCTCCCTATTGAATAAGTTTAATACTGTATTTTTATTTTTAGTGTTTAAAATTTTGTTAATGTTTTCTTCTTCTCCTAAAACTTCAACTAGTGCTTGCATCATTTCTAAATGCGTTTTTGAATCAACGCAACTCAATGTAATGAAAATTCTAGCATCAAACTGAGGATCATCGGAAAACTTTACGGGCTCTTTTACAACCATCACTGAAAATCCAACTTTATTCGCACCTTTTTCAGGTCGCGCATGTGGCATAGCGATGTTTGGGGCAATGACTATATATGGCCCATGTTCCTTAACAACATCAATCATCGCTTCTCGATAGGTTTCATTCATATACCCTTCACTTACTAAACTTTCTGCTGATGTTCTGATTGCTTGTTCCCAAGAATTGAATTTATTTTCAAACCGAACATGTTGTTCACTTAAAACGAAATCTTTAATCATTTTCTCACCTCACAAGGTTATTGTATGTATTGTTTAATCAATTGTAAATAAATAGTATACATTTTGCACATATGTTCAATACAATATGTGCGATTCTATCCAACGGGCGACGCCATCTTCTTTATTGGTAAGCGTTACTTCATCTGCAACTTCTTTTACATGATCAGTCGCATTCGCCATTGCAATAAATGTATCGACATATTGCTTCATTGTTACATCATTTTCTTGATCTCCAAATGCTATGATTTCATTTTTATTAAAATGATATTTCTTAGTAATAGCATCAATCGCTTTTCCCTTGCTTACATTGATAGGATTAATATCTAAAAAGCCTGATTGACTGCTAACAATGGAGACATTAAATTTAGATGCAAACAATTTAAAACGGTTATATTTATTTTGATCATGTTCAACAATTAAAACCTTAGATATTTCTTCCCCATTATAATCTTCTAAAGGAAGAAAATTTGGATGCTCGCTTTTTGGTCTGGTATTAAACTGTTTTTTAAAATAGTGAACTCTTTCATTATCATCTGAATAGATTGCATGTTCACCATATAACATAATTAGATATTTTTCATTTAATGCTTTGCTTAAAATAGTTTGTAATATGGTTTGATCAATAGTTTTTTTATACACAATGGCATGTGATTTCGATTGAATGATTACACTTCCATTCATCGTAATCATTTCTTTATCGTAGTCCAAATCATGAACAATTCCTTTTAATAATTGCAGGGGCCTACCCGTTGCGATAAAGTATTCAATCCCTTTAGAATTCAGTCTTTTTAAAACCGTTTTTGTATGTTTAGATATTTTTCCATTTTCCCTTAACAAGGTTCCATCTAAATCCATAAAAATTGCTTTAATCATAGTTTTCTCCTAAAAAAATATCTCAGGCCATAAAAGCCTGAGATATTATATTACTTAAGCTTTGATGGGTCTGTATCTTCTAAAGTATCTTCCATCATTGTTGTAAAATAATTCTTTTTATTTCGTCTATATTGTAGCTGAGGAATGATTAAGAAAAGCGGAATAAGTAAGATTGGTACAATAATACCAAATACACTTGTAAGTAATGTTGCACCACTCCATACAGTTGCCCAGTCAAACATTCCCATCCAACCGATGACATCACTGCCGGCATCTCTTAAGACGGTTAACACTAATGCAGATCCTAACACTTGAATAATTCCTGAGAAGAAAGGAATGATTGCTGCTGCTCTTCTTCCTCCAGCTTTGTTAGCAAATACTGCTAGCGTACCGTTATCAAAGAATAATGCTATAAACCCTGCAATAATTAAGATTGGAGATTGAATAAGAATTAAGAATCCAATGGCTAACATTTGCCCAATGAAACCAAAGATAAATCCGTACGCTGGTGCATTAGGGCTAAACCCAAACGTAACAGCACAATCAACAGCAGGAACCGTTCCTGGTAATAACTTATCACTAATTCCTTGGAAAGAGTTCGTCAATTCGGCAACAAACATTCTTACACCCGTTAAAATAATCGTAATATAAACCGCAAATAATGATGTTGTTTCAAAAATATAGGTCGCCCAATAATAATTGTCTTGGTTATAATCAAAATTTGCTGGACCAATAATAACCATTAATGTTCCAACGAACGCTGTCATGATAACCACATTCGCAACAATATTATCGTTTAACACAGATAACCAACCTGGCAAGTTTAGATCATTAACATCTTTTTCACGATTCCCAATTTTTGCGCCAAGTTTGTAAGCAATCCAAGCGCCAAACATTTGTTGATGACCCACTGAGAATCCTGCACCATCCGTTACATCTTGTGTCGCTTCAACCACTAAGTTTGAAGCAACTGACCAATACGTTCCCATTAAAATACCTGAAACGATTACTAAAGGCCACCCAACTTCTGCACCTGTTGCACCAGTAATCACCCAATATAATGCCCATAATAAAACAGCTGATTGTTGGTACATAATGTGCCCTGTTAAAAATAGGGCGCGAATCTTAGTATGCTTTTTAAAATAAACCAGTAAAATGTTCCATAAAAACGCAAGAATCATAACATATCCTACATATTGTAAGCTGTCGACACTATCCAATACTTGCATTCCTGAAGTTTGCCCATAATAAGGGTCTATCACTAAAGCCGAGACTCCAAAGCGATCATAAACCGCTTCAATGATAGGGCGGAATGTCCCAACTAGTCCTCCGGTACCGACTTGCAAAATTCTAAAACCAACATATGTTTTAATAAATCCTGCAACCGCATCGTACCACTTTCTACCAAGCAACAAATATCCAATAAGTACTACGGTACCTAAAAGTAGAGGTGCCTGACCTAGAAACTTGTTAAAAAAGTCTAAAATGTAATCCATCTTGAATCCTCCTAATATTTTTTGAAAACGTTTGCTTTCAAAAACGAGTATAGCAATAAATAAAACTTTTGTGTATTTTTTTAAAAAATAAGAACATATGTTCAATAATTTAAAATTGTTCAATACTACATTCTATTCTTTAAAAAAAAGCTATAAGGCCTTTAAAAAGCCTATAACTCAATTTTTTGAATTAGTATTTCTTTTGCGATTGGTCTCTAACTCAACTAGAATTAATGGGTAGTTTTCTTCCTTGAAATCCTTAGTTTTTGACACCCAGTTATGAAAACTGAAAGGGTTATTCAAAATTTGGTTTTGAATTGGTTGATCAAGTTTTTTAAAATCTACTTTTAAATTATTAAGGGTCTTTTGATTGTTAAAGACATAGTTTGCCATCGTATTTAATAGTGTTTTAAAGTAATTGAATAATGGTAACAATGAATAGATATCATCAAATGCATCATTCGCTTTATCGTAATATTGATAAAAGCGTTTCTCATCATTCAAAACCAACGCCGCAACCATAATATTGTGATACTTTTTTACAAGCCATCGTTTATCGAACCCTATATCTTTTTTAATCATCGTTTCATATTGATTGAAATATTCTAATGCATTCCCATCTTTATACAAAACAGATTCTAAATCGTTCATTGAGCGTATGGCTACCTTTTTAGAAAATCTAAATAAGACCCACTCAAAGATTAAAAAAAACAACACTGCCCCTACAACCATATTTGCAAAATAAGCCAGCGCAACACTTAACAAAACCCCAAAAATTGTTCCTACAATAAAAACCTTTTTTGAATGATTAAAATCAAAAATCATACGATCACCTCAATTACGCTAATCATAGCATGTCTATAGCAACTAATTACATTTATTTGTTATAAATGAACAAAATTTCATTTATTTTGTAGGACGTCAGTTGCTTTATTCAATCGATAAATCAAAACCATTAAAATCCCTACTAACAGTAAAATAAACCCATATAAAACATTCGTGTGATGTAATAAATCTAATAAACTTCCACTTACTAGCGTCCCTAAGATGGCACCAAGTCCATAAGAGGTAAACATTTTCCCATAAAGCCTTGCATACGATATTGTCCCAAAATACGATTTAATACTTGCTGGCATCATTGCTAAAAAAGCGCCTAAATTAAACCAGTATAGTCCTAAAGACACCCCAAATAGAATTCTAGATTGACCTTGATTTAAAAAGCCTATAAAAGTAGCCAATACAATTAGTATAACACTACTTTTTAACGCTAACATTAAGCCGAATTTATCAACAATAAAACCAAATATTGGACGTGACACACCGTTTAAAAGCGCAAATATTGCAATCATCAACGCAACATGATCACTTAAAAAGCCATAATAAGAAACACCAATTTGATGACTCAAACCTATTACCATTAACCCTATGGTCGTCCCTATTAAAAAAATAATATATAATAAGTAAAATACCTTTGGATCATAATTTATGGTTTCAGAGGTTTTTGTTTGATCTAGGGATGTTTCGCTTTTTAAAATGAAACTTAAAGGAATCATTACTCCCCCACTAATCAAAGCCATGATTAAAAAAGTATGTTGTAAGCTAAATGTCTGTATGAACCTATGCACTAGGGGCGCAGTTATTAAAGGGGACGCACCAAACCCAGATAAAATAATGCCTGTATATAAGCCGCTTTTTTGATAGCTTTTATTGATAATAAAAATAGGAATCCCATAAACAATCCCCACACCTGAGCCAATTAAGGCTCCATAACTTAATATCAATACATAAAAGTTATCAAATATTGATGATATATACCATCCTAAAACAATGAATATAATGCCTAAAAAAGCAAGTTTTCTTGTATTAAACTCATTGATAATTTTTCCACTTAACATCATGAAAAACGCATAAAAAAATAAAGCAGTCATATAAGGGAGTCCACTTTGCAATGTCGAAACTGGGTATAGTAATTCTACTTCACTACGAAAAACACTCCATGAATAGACCGTTCCCATAAGCATCATCATTATAAATCCTGCAAGTAAGAAAAATATTGTTTTCATGCATATCACCATTTGTTTTGAATATCAAACATCTTAGATATTTTATCTTAAACACGGGTGTAGCGCAAGGAAATCATTAAATTAACCATAAAAAAAAGACAACATATTTTTACCCTATGTTGTCTTTCGGTTTTTAAGGCTGAAACGCTCCGAATAAAACCAACCAAGTAAGGAGTGTTTTAGCGACTAGCGATAAAATAATATAGCCGCGCTCACCGTATAAATAGTTACTGAATTTCCCTACTCCTTTATACTGTAAGTACATATTGACTGGGAAGGTATTAAACGCAATAAAATAAGTTCCTAAAATCGCCCACACAAAACCAGGTACTTCTCCTAAGTTTGGATTAAACGCGATATAAAGCACAATCGCAATCCATGGCGCTAAGCCAATCACAGAACCAAAAATAAATGGAAGCCAGTTGGTTTTGCCTTCTTTTTTATCTTTTCCAGCATTTAACAGTTCCATATCAAGTCCAAATAAGTTCATTGCTGCATTTGCTAAAGCAATCAATGCAAAGACCGCAATATCACGAACGCCAAATAAAGAAGAAATTAAAATAATCATTAATGAAGAAGACAAAGCGTACTCATACCAACGCATCTTATTAATACCGCGTTTTAAATCTTCAACATAGCGTTTTTTGTAAGGTATGGCAATGATAAAGTGAAACAGTGCTGAAATCAGTAAAAAACTTGCTGTTAATGGAATAAAAGGCAGTTCAAATAATGTGTCCGTTGT
>LFIK01001819.1_pt1 | contig 17064 bp, 9 predicted proteins | sample 643401 | NCBI WGS metagenome assembly LFIK01 (sample SAMN03777447, study PRJNA286221) | soda lake metagenome | biome: soda lake; feature: Kulunda steppe; material: water; isolation source: sample T5-Br brine of Lake Tanatar-5 | place: Russia: Kulunda steppe | collected 2010-07
CGATCCAGCAACCGGTCCTGCAGTTCCTGCCAATCCTGGGAAAAAGCGGAAGTGGCTCCTAGACAACCCAGTGTTAAGGCCAGAAACAATGACAGGAATTTACGGCTTTGCGAAGAATACATAATCGACAATCAGTTGAATAAACAAATACAGATGCACCTTTTCGCCAGGCAGGAAAAAGCCTTAGGCAGCATCCCGTTTAACAGCGCCCGTCCGCCGGCGAAGATAGACGAAAGCCAAAGCAGCCAAACCGAAAATAGCGGCATATGTGGACGGCTCGGGAATCGGTGAAACGGAGGAGACGGACAGGTCGTCGTAGTAGGCGACTGTCTCGTCTCCAGAGAAATTCCGGAATACAACTGCGATCGTATTATCGATGGCATTGCTTGTTCCGAGAACTGCCAAATTGGAATAGTCACCCGTGCCCAGGTTCTCCATGCCAAACGCGGCCTGCATTGGAGCAAGATTGACAGTGCTCCCATCGATTCCTTCAACGAGTTGTGACGCGCCTGTGAGGTTGAAAATATAACTCATACGATAAGCAGTATTTAAGCTGTATCCTCCAAATGATCCAGAAACGATACTCGTATTCAAGTCTGCATTGACCGTCGTATCACTGGAGCGCAGCCTGACCGAAAATAGGCTCCCCGAGGGATTCAAATCCTGAGTATCAGCAAACTGGCCCGTACCAAGACCGAGACGCGTACCAAACCCAGCAGTCCCGAGGCCTGAATCATAAAAATTGACAGAGAGAGCAACAATCGAATCCGCGAAATCCAGAGTTGTCGCGCCCGAAACTATAGCTCTGGAATTTGCACCTGAAAACTCAAGGTATTGATTGTTGGAACCAAACGGCGCACTTACCGAACTGTCTCGAATAATGCCACCCGGACGATCAGCGAAAAATCCTGAGACTTCACCGTCCGCCGTCGTAGCGCCAACAGCATCGGATTCAAAATCGGTAAAAAAGATGGACTGGCCAAAGCCAGCCAAGGGAACAGAGACAGCGATAAACAGAGTATACAGAAGGGATAATTTCATAACGAAGAGTGGTTTGAGGTTAGAAACTGACTGAAATTTAGCTGAAAGGAATCTGAGCGCAAGAAAAAAAGTCGTTTCAGCACACTTTTGTTCATTTTTGTCTTTGTCGCCATTCGCGGGTTCCCTACCTAGACCCTCGGCTGGCCATCCAGCGGAGAAAAACTCCAACGAGGAGGACAAATCCGGAGACAAAACCAATAGACAAGCGGCCCCAGAGAGGATTCGGCAGAAACATAAAGAGGCTCAGGAAAAGTCCGGCCACCACAGCGGCGCTGCCCAAAACATAGAGCTGTTGATGGTCCCTGCTCTCGCCAATTTCCTCTGAAAAATTTACAGGGGTGCGCATCAGGACAAACAACTGCTCCACCCGGCTTTTGTAACCAGCTGAACTATAACGGTAAAAGGGCATGCACACAAACAATGACAGCACAGCTGCAGCGCAAATGAGGAAGGTCCTCCCCTGCATGCTCCAGGCATTGCCGTTCACCGCTCCATCCCAGTAGGTGTAGATGGATGGCAGCGCACATATACCGATCATAATAAAATAGGACGACCTGGGCAGGCGCTTGATAAAAAGGCCGGCAATTAACGGAATACCCAGCGGGAGACCGATTGTGGAATTCAGAATCAGAAATGCATCAAACAACTCAAAACTGTTCTGAGTCGCCATTATGATCGCGTAACAAATAATCGTGGCACCCAGCAGCGTCGTGACCAATCGGCAGACCCACACGTTGGCATTGTCAGAAAGTGCTTTTGCCCCGTACAAATCCCGCGCCGGCTGTATAAGATTGCGGACAATGGCTCCTGTCATCGAATTCAGACCAGTGTCCATACTGCTCATGGTGGCCGCAAGCATTGCCACAATCATGAGCCCGATCAGTCCATTGGGCAGCAACTCAAGCGCGGCTATCGAATAGGCAGCCTCAGCTGGATTATCCAGACCGACAGACATCACCTTTTCTTCAAAACGAAAGCGAGCAACAATCGCTGGCAAAACCCAGACAATTGCACCCAGACTCATGAGCACCAAGGACAACAATGCGGATCGGCTTGCCTCCCTGCCATCTTTGACCGAGAGAAACCTTCCTGCGGTATTCATGCTGATAAACGTCGAAACTTGGAGGATCAAAACCGCTCCTATCCAACCGAGGGTAAAGCGATCACCGGAAAATTCTCCAGGCTGTTTTATCAGCTTAAACTCCTGCTGAATAGATGGGTCGGACCAGTAGGTCATAAAACCCTCCCAACCGCCGACATAGCGCAAAGCGAGATAAGCGAGTAACAAAGTGACTGGGAGCAGTATCAGGCTTTGCAGAAAATCAGTTGCCATCACGGCCCAGCGCCCACCGGTTGTCGAATAAATCAGGACAACCGAGCCAATGGTAACGATCGTGGGCAAGATTGGTAGACCGAAGACCGCACTCAAAAAGGTCGATAATGCCCAGAGTTGGATGGCTGCATTGACTGGCGCCAACACGACTCCGAAGATCACTGAAACCGATTCAGCCTCAGGGCCAAAGCGCTGCCGTATAATGTCAGCGGTTGTGTAGGCCCGGGTCTGACGTAAGCGGGCAGCAACAAACAGCCAGCAGAGCAGCAGACCTATGCAATTACCGAGATAAACGGTCAGCATCACCGGCCCTGCCTGAAAAGCGGCAGCAGCGTTGCCAGTAAAAGTGAATGCGCTGATTCCACCCATCAGTGCACTGGTACCGGCAAGCCACCAGGTGGCCTGGGCACCGCCTCGGATATAATCGCTCAGATTCCGGTTCAGTTTCGAGAAGAAGAATCCCAGAATCAGCAGGAAGCCAAAATAGGCCCCAATAGTGATCCACTCAATGGTCATTTGGGTGATTCGAACGGAATCGACAATGGAACCCGGACGGTCGAACCCAGCTGATCGCCAGTGGGCATATTGACTTCCGTGTCGAAACTGTCGCCGATCTCAACCGAGATTCTGTCAGCAGCAAACAACGGATCCGCCAAATGAACAACTCCATGTCCATCCTCATTCGTCAGCAACAGCAAACAGGGTTGGTCGACACGGATGCGGTGGGAATCACCCAAATCCAACGTGCCCGCTTGCAAGAACGCAACGTAGATATGTCCGGTCTGCAAGTGCCGGAGCGCATGGATGCGGTCATCCCTTTGCAGAATTTCAACAAATGGCGATGCAGCCACTGCACGGGTGCGGGTCACATCACTGCCAGGCAGGTTGATGTAAGCATATCCAGCCTCTTTGACCTGCTGGCCATGGTCAATGTGAGCGGTGAAGACAGTTGCCTCCGCAGGAATATCACTGGTACCAATGCTGTTCCAGTTACCTTCACGCCTCTCTGCCTCAAGCTTCAGAACACCGTCCATCTCGAGAATAAGGTAGCCAATGTCCCGATGCCAGACCCATGCGCCCTCGCCCTTCAATTCCAGCTGAAACGGTTTCTCATCCGTGCTACTGGATTGACCTGAGGCGTTTCCGTAGTGAATACCTCCAACTGCCCGCTTCTGATTCAAGGTGGTGGCTACAGCGCTTGTTTCACTTTCTCCCGAGGCGGTAAGGTTGCTTCCCAGCGCAATGATTCCCTCGTCCATGACAAACCAGCTTTTCCAGCCGCTCAGCCCGGCCGCATCCAGCTGCATGGCGGCAATCCCCTCACTTCCGTTGCTCAGAACACCAGCATAGCCTGCAGTACCGGGCTCACCCAAGCGCACCAAGGGCTCAAGGCTGACATCCTGAGGCGCCGTGACACCTGGCAAGCGGGCATAATCCCAAACCGGCGGCAAGTCATCATACTCGTCCCCATGCACCAATGTGAACTGCACTCCATCTCCAAAGAAGCGATTCTTCAAACCTTCGTCATTGAGCACCTCATTGCGGCGGGTACGATTGGAGATGAGCCGAACCGAGCTGTAGTAGTCAGGCCTGATGTGCGTCAGAATCTCTCCCACCCAGAAAGCTTGTGTCCCTGAATAATAATTCTCTTCATCGACGCGATCCTCGCGCAAGCGTTCGAGAAAGCGCTGCAATCGGGCAGGTTCCCTCGGGTTCATCTGAAGCAGCCTTTCAACCACCGGAATGAAGCCGATACCGAGGCTTGCACTGACTGGGCGACTGACCGCCCTACCGGCAGCATTGTAGTCAAACCAGTTGCCGTAAGTAAGTGGTTCGATCCCCAGCAAAACCTGATCCTCTACAATTTCAACCGATTCAGTGGGCAGCGCCCAGCGACTACCATAAAGGATCACCATTGCCCGGGTCGCCGAATTCAGCAACTCCCGCCCGTAAGTGGCGTTGTACAGCTGCGGGCCGTGGGCCAGCATGGTTCCATCGCGACGAAAGCCATCCACCGTTTCAGCCTGCCCGACCCAACGCACAACAGGCATGAAGCCGCGCTCAAGAATCTGCTCCATGCGCCGGACATTGGCTGCATGAACGGCACCGACCATACCGTAAAAACTCATGTCAGCAAGGTTTGCCCCTCCACCCATCGGGTTGGTCTGCGAGTACGTATAGGCCCGGTCGTGATAAGCGATTAACTGCCTGAAAACCGATGGCTGGGTTCTCTTCAGTTCCTCCCCAACCAACGAGGTAATAGGACTGAGAAGCTCGGGATAGCCAATGTAAGTCCACCACCAGTTCGGATCAATGTAGTCCTCAGCCAACCACCAGCCCATGGCTCGCTCGATGTGCGGATACACTTCAGTCGAACGATCAGCGCCAGAAACAAAATACCTCGCCCAAGCCGTAACCCTCAGAAGATGCTGACGGAAGGGAGCATGTCCATCGTAGGCAAGATCCGTGAAACGCCCATCGCCCCCAAGCAAATCAATGGCTTCGAAGACCGCTTCCTCATCAACCTCGTCATAGTAGAGCGAATAAAGCCGCTCTTTAAGCACCCTAAACTCATCGTCGATCGAGCGTCCGCCTCCGTTACCAGCGAAGGCAGGCGCTGCAACGAAGCAAAACAGAGCAACCATTAAAACTGATGTCAGGGGAAAGTAGAAGTGAAGCAGTTTTATCATTTTTGTTTATTTTTCTATTTTTGGTCCATTTTCGACTTTTCTTTAACCTGAGATTACCCAACGTTTGGACAACAATCCAAAAATCAGGATCCCATGACCAGCAAGTCGTCGCCTTGCTTAAAATCGATTCGATTGCCAACAACCTTGCTGTAGGCTTTCGGTGAAATACCGTATGCCTGCTTGAACGCCCTTGAAAATGCAGTCAGTGATTCAAACCCGCTTTGCTCAGCAACCTCGGTGATACTGAGTTTTTTATTTTCCAACAGCTCTGCAGCCTTGCTCAAACGGGACATCCGAATGAATTTGCCAAGACTGAAACCCAGGCGGTCGCGAAAGATGGCCCTCAGATAGCTCACTGAATACCCCAGTTCCTTGGCCAGCTCTTTGATTGTCACCTGCCGATCGAGGTGTTGAGACACGTAAAGATTGATCCTTTCCAGTATCACGTCACGCGTGTCGTCCGTTGCATGTAAATTGACCCGCTCAGAGGGAATAACCGGCAATTCCTTTAGTTTCAGCAAAACTTGCGACAGGTTATAGCTGATTCCCGCAACAAGGTCTGATCGACCAGCGACAACTTCCTGATGCAGGTTCAAAGTTTCCGCGATGAGAAACAAGGTGTCACGGTCCAACCGCCTTGGAGTATTAATCAAGTCAGCGATCGGCTCCCGGTTGCTCAATTCAAACGTTATAAACAACCATTCCAGCTCACCCTCTTCGACATCCATGAAATGGTGAAACTGATGAGGGAAAATTAAAACGCCCTCACCCTCTTCAAGAAAGAAATTTTTGTCGCCAATACGAGCTGGACCGCCTTTGCGGACAACCATGACAAAAACAAAGCGATGGTGAAAGGTATTACTAACGCCTTCAGGCTCAAACGCCTTTCGGTTGCGATGACAGAAAAACAGAATGTTATCTGGTGTAAAGGACTCACCTACTTTCAATCCGTGAAAGAAGTTTTTGGGTTCCCTGAGCTGAACGACATTTTCGTGGATACTACTCAAAGCTGGGTCTGAACGACGGGCCATCTCCATAATGTTCCACACACCATATTTTCTACTATTGGCCATGCAATCTTTAACTTTATTAGGGTTTATCACAAATTTTGCGGCCATTTGAGCGGCGACCCGCCCACAACATCAAGCTGCCCACCGCAAGGACGAAGCCCGCAACGAACAACACGGCCAGAACTCCCTGCAAAGATTCGACCAGCAAAAGAAGCAGGAGCAGGAAAATCCCCGCGGATATTGTCGTCTTGCCTGTTGTTACCAACTGAGCGCTGTCCGTCCCCAATCCCTCGTGTTCAGATGGATCAACCGGCGTTTTCATCTTGCGGAACAAGGCCTCAATTTGTCTGCGGTTTTCCGGCTTTTCCCAGCTTTTCAAAAAAACAGAGATCAAGATCCCTACCAGCCCAAAAGCAATGACCCAAAGGGCTCGATCCTGAACGGTCCAGTTGTTACCGTTGAAGCGCGCGTCCAACACTGAATAGGCTGCCGGAAGCGCTGACAGGATTGAAATAATGAAATAGGACACATATGGCAGACGCCGGATAAACAATCCGGCAACCAATGGAATCGTGACCGGCAAGCCAATGATGGTCGCGATTACGAAGTAGGCGTCAAAGAGCTGGAAGCTTTTTTGCGCTGCGAGCATCAAGGCCATGGCAGTAATCGCCACACCCAAACCTGCGGTGACCAACTTGCAACTCAAGAGCTCGGTGCCTGGACTCATGGGCTTAAGACCCGTGAGACGCTGAACCCAAGGCCAAAAGTTTCGCACAACGGTTCCGGTCACCATGTTTAAACCTGTATCCATGCTACTCATGGTCGCCGCAAACATCGCCACGATCATAACACCCAAAAGCCCATTCGGCAGGTAACTCATGGCCGCCACAGCATAGGATGCCTCAGATACGTTTTCGAGCCCAACCGCTGCTACCTCTTCGGCCAGCTTAGCCCGGGCAACCATCGGAGGGATGATCCATACGACCGCCCCAACTGCCATTAAAACAAATGCCAAAATCGCAGAGCGGCGTCCTTCCCGGCCATCTTTGACCGATAAATACCTGGGAGCTCCTGAAATCGATATAAAACCGCTGAGCTGGATCAGAAAAATTGCAATTATCCATTTAGGAGTGAATCGATCATCCGAGAAGGCCCCGGGTTCTTTGATAAAGCGGAAATCCTCGCTGATGCCAGGCATGGAAAAAATCTCCATCAGACCAGAAAACCCTCCAACAGCCCGCAAGCTCAAGTAAGCAAGCAACAAAGTTATGGGGATCAGTATCAGGCTCTGTAGAAAATCTGTAGCCATGACCCCCCATCGACCGCCTGTCGTAGAATAAATAGTAACAACAATACCAATAACGATGATGCTGCCAATCAGGGGAAACCCGAAGACCGCACTGGCGAATACCGCGAGTGCCCACAACTGGATCGCAGCTGCAACCGGTGCGAGAAACGCAAACGATATCACATTGAACTGTTCAGCTGCGACACCAAAGCGTTCGCGGATGATGTCCGCGAGAGTCAGCGCCCTTGTTTGCCTGAACCATGCGGCCAGAAAGAAAAAACCAATCAAGAATCCCGCACAATTCGCCGCGTAAATAATTAACAGAGTGGGACCTGCCTCATACGCGGCCGAGGCGTTTCCGGTAAAGGTGAAGGCGCTGATGGCAGCCATCAAAGAGCTCGTGCCTACCATCCACCAGGTCGCCATCCCTCCCCCCCGCACATAATCGCTTAAATTGCGATTAAAGCGGGAGAAGAGGATCCCGATGACGATCAGGAAAATGAAATAGAGGCCGAGCGAAAGGTATTCGCTGTAGACCATTATGTGTAACTGCCCTGCCTGAACTTATCCAGATCAGAAATCAAAGTATGGAGGAATTGCATACACCCAAGCCCCAGTTTCAGCCTGGCCACCCTGGGGAATCCACAACCATGACTCAGTTTCGAAAACGTAGTAAACATCCTCGCCAACATGCTGAATGGTTCCAAGCCAATCGTCAGTGGAAACCAGTCCGGGCCCGGAAGGCAAAGACAGGTCACCGGCCAAAGCGGGAACATAAAGCCAAGTACCAAACCACTGGTCGTAGTCGTCTTCTTTCAGGAACGCCCAAGAAGCCCAGTCATCAACGTAGACCCAATCTCCCTCACCACCAACGTAGAGACGACCGAGGAAATCAGCAGTTCCAACATACCCAAAAGCATCAATATTAAGACCTGCCCATTGCTCTGGAGCGATCAACTCCAGCCCGTCTGGGGTGGCGAGGTTTTCCCCGGAATAATCCACATACATATTATCCAAATACATGGGATCTCGCGGGAAAGGTACTTCAATGGAATTGATGTTGTGAATGATTCCAAAACGGACCAAAGCTTCTTGTGAACGATTGCGGAAGAGGAAGGTCTCATTCCCCTCGAAGGTCATTATCTTCGTTTGCACAGGATAATCCTGCCCGCCCTTGATATAGACTTCATAGCTCAGATTTGCCGGGTCGACAACCTTCCACACCTCATACCAGAGATTCAGTTCGGGAAAGCCGAAAGTCTCAAAACCACTTGTATTGTAGAGGTCAAAGGTCGCGTTGGTCCACTCGTAGCGCATCACCGTTTCCATATCGCCCCAGAACTGGACCCATTGTGGGCGGTGCGTCAGGCCAAAAGCGTTGTCTGAATTGAATGAGTTGATTCCCAACTGAAAATAGATGGTGGCTTTTTGGTCCGGTTCAATCGGTTGTGGCAGTTCAAACGAATGAGCCACGGCTCCGGGCAGGCCAAAGTTATCTCCCTCGGCAGGGCCCCCAGAGAATTGTCCAACAAATGAATTATTTCCACCAATTGGATCCGGAACGATATTGTAGGCACCCTGAAATTCAGAATGAATGCCCGCCTGCAACAACTGGGAATCTCCTTCCCAGCGACTGGTGTCTTCATCTTCAAAGTTTTCCATCAGCTGCCACTGGCCATACGAATAGCTGGTCAGTCCAAGGGCAACAATTGCGGCAGGGGTTATGAAAAGGTTTTTAATATTCATGGTATTCCTTTTGGATTAGTGATTTTAGTAGGTTTAAAATTCGACCTCCATAGTCACTCGGTAACTACGTGGGGTATGGTAAACAACAGAGCGTCGATGCTGCACACCGGCAATCGTTTCAGGGGCATCATACCTAACGTGCGACTCAGAAACCCGGTGATTGAATAGATTATTGATATTCAACCTGATTGTCGTGCGGTAGTTGCCGAAATTGCGACTGTACCCCATATACGTATCAACGGTCGTTCTTGATGGCAACTTGGGGGTCTGATACTGATTCGCTACCATATTCTGGCCACCGATTGGGATCGAAGTTTGAGCGCTGCCATTATAAATGACCCCTCCGCCAATAGACAAACCGTCGAGGACCCCTTCCGAAAAGGTGTATTTGTTCCAGAAACTTAAGCTCTGGCGGGGATTGAAAAGGAGATCTACCCCGAGAATACCTCCCGAATCATGGGTCGAGGGATCAAGGCCATCACTGTAGTCGGAATCAGAAAACGCATCCAATCCCAGTACCTGTGCCCATACATCGAACTCGGTTCCCACATTCTGTCCGTTGTAAATAGTCGGCAGCAAGCGGAATGTCGAAGTTGCCTCCCGCTCCAAGCGGCTGTAATTCAACAGCATCTGCCAATTAGAGGTAGCCAGGAAGGTAACCTGCGCATCCATTCCAGTGGTCCGGTCGTCGAACGGAACAAAGGCTCCATCGCGTCCGTTTAAATCACGTCCCCCTTGCGAAGGCGTGTTATTCAGCTCCACACTGGCACCTCGAATCTCATGGGCAATCGGAGGAAAGCCTTCCTGGTCGATTGGATCTGACAGCGCCTGCAAGGCAGCTGCCCGCAAGGCCATTTCGTGCGGGGTCTGAGGATTCTGCAAGGCGTTGTAATCAACGTAATGATAGGTCTCACTCCCCCCCAGCAAGGTCTGGGAATTAAAGACACCTTCTGGAAGTGTTGTTGTGCTCAGCACGGCCCCATTCGGAAGAAAACCTTCAAGTTCATCGAACCAGTCATACTCATTGCTGAAATAGGATTGATGAATCGGATAATTGACCGGTGCATAACCGGGGTCGGAAGGATCAAGATCAAAGGCAAGCCTCGGGTCAAACGGTGGTGCTCCCCGGACCGCTGGGATGCTGCCTGTCGCCCACCGACCGGGGGCAGGTGCATACTCGAACTGCCAAATTGCATTCTCACGCTCGATACGGTAGAAGGAAATCTGCCCCCCAATTCGATCTTCCCAAAGGTCGAACTTAAACCCCAACTCCCAGCTGACAGTGCGCTCAGCGTCAAAAAAGTCATTGTTACCGTCCACAAGGCCAGTGTTGGGCGAAATACCCTCAGCACGCAGACCGAAAACTGAAAGCTGATCATTGATCCGGTAGTTCAGTGCAAACGTAAACGTATCTTCCACAATAGCAGAATCAAAGTGCTTTCCAGAATTCAATGCCTGATCCGGAGAGAGGAATCCGTGCCTGCGGTTCTCACTGTTGTATGACTTCCGCAAAACCCCTTGGCCTGGCGCAAACTCATGGGTTCCATCGCTCCTACGCAGCCAGTTGCCATTCGGATCAGCAAAGTAATCAGCCGACTGCAACAGGTTTCCGCCCGTTGGCGTTGTAACAACGTCCCCTGGACGACGGTAGACATTGGTTTCACCGTTGTATATATCCCGGCGAGCGCCCAGGATAACTAACAAACGCTCATCAAAGAATCGCCCCTGATAGACCCCGAAAATACCATGGTAATAGAGTTCGGTATTCTGATAGAGAGCACCGGGCGCTGCCACGGGTTCGCCCTGATAACGGATTGGGCTCATGTCGAAGATACTCCGATACTGAATCGGACTTTGGTCGTCCCGTGGGCCTTCAGTATCGATGAAAGCATTCAGTGGACGGCCCACCGAATAATCAATGTCGTCCAAAGTGTACTGATACCCTACTAGGAAATTATGCCGGGCCTGACGGCTACTGCCGAACCAGAAAGGGGATTCGATCTCGTAATTCGCATCGAGGCGAACCTGCAGCGTATCACCTGAGTTCATGTCGTTATACCAGTAATAACGGCCGACACGGTATTCATTATTCGCGATCATGGCATTTCGATAGCGAATCTCCTCAGGGCGGGTCAGTCCCGGAGGAACTTCATTGGTCCCATAAGTAAAGAGTGTCTCATGCGGAGTGCGCAGAGTAACGGGTCGGTTCGGATTGTTTTCCTGATACACCTGTGTCATCAAATGCACATTGCGGGAATCCGATTCCTGCCTGCTGTAGAACACGCCAAACTTTCCGTCCAGCCCATCAATAAACAGAGGAAGGGATGCATCAAACAAGAGATTGAATTCGGTTCGCTCGTAAAACGTGTCCGGGCCGCTGATTCTGAATTCTGGGCCCATCGCGCCGAACTCAAACTCATCATTGAACTGGCTGTGAAACTCTTCACCTGGGATATCCCTATCTCTGGACCAATTATAGAACTCACCGTATTTATTGCGGTAGATGGTCGGGAACAGATTGTCCACAACCGACTGGGCAGCGGTTGGCCGGCGGTCCTCGAACTGCGACCCCGCATCGATAAAGGCCGTGGGGCCGATCCCTTCGTGGCGCTCTTTACCATACTGCACTTCAAAGAAGTAATTGGTCCTCGGACGGGGCGTATACTGAAGCTGAAAGGCAGCATATCTGGTAGACGTGCTCCGGTAATCTGTCCAGTCATCGCGGTCTCCAGCGGATGCAAGAACCCGATAGTCAAGATCGTCGATAACTCGGGTAGGTCCAGTTACATCGACCCCAGTTCGAATAAAATTATCGCTGCCAAATGAAAAGTTGACCGACTGCCGCTGCTCATTCAACGGACGCTTTGGGATGACATTAGCTACACCGGAAATAACGCTAACGCCATAAAGCAAAGCCTGCGGGCCTCTGACCACCTCAATTCGCTCGATATTCTGCGCATCCAGCAAACCTCCAAGATTGATTCCATACTCCGCAATATTTCCTCCAACCCTGAATCCAAGCCGTTGCTGATTAGGTATGTTAAATCCACGGATATTCAAAGTATTGGAAAAAGCGCTGAAACCACCTGATACGGACGGCGAAAATTCAGCAGACCCTCCGGGATTGGCTCCGGCTCTTGCTGCCCCGCTGGTATCGCTGGTAAAGACACCCGCCGAATAACGCAAAGCTTCTGCGAGGTTTGTGGCACCAGTGTCCTCGATAAACTCATTATTCAGCACATCCACCGACATCGGCAGATCCCTGAGTTCCATTGCCAACCGAGTCCCACTATTAGACGTAAAAGACCGATAACCCCTGGAATCGTCGACGCTGACCTCGAACGGGGAAAGATCGAAAACATTGTCATCGTCTTGTGCATTTAACCCTAGCGGCAAGGCGAAGGCAAAACCCACGGCCGAGGTAAGAATCAGATTCAGAAGTCGCGTATTCATCACAAAGTCAAATGTTTAGAAAGGGGATTGAAAGTGAAAAGGTATAAAACTTCGTTTACTAAACAATTTCGACTCACAAGGAGTCAACAAAATTCTCTTTTTTGGCTAATTTTGGCTCAGAACTGAGGGTGTTTATACAATACCGACTACTCTTACCCAAGAATCCTCCACGCCCTCATTAGTGGCGATATTGTCAAAACCTATTATTTTTCTCCATTTTCGCCCTTTTTTATTGCAACCTTTCTGACCGGTTTCAGTTTCACCTCTCAGATAATTACGAGTGATTTCAAACCTGAGAGTAAATATGCAAAACTTAAACCCCAGCCCGCAACTACTGGAAAAACCTCAAACAAATACTTTAAAGGGAGCTGTGACACTGCCGGCTGAATCCGGCAAGGAGCAACTTGTCAAAGAACTCATCCAGGCATGGGGAGCAGACGCCATCAGGGACTCCGATGGCACCGAACTTTCAGCCGAACTCAAAGCGCTCGACTTGGATATCTATTCCGTCATCTGTCTGGTCCGCGCTGAGCAGGAGTGGCCTCGCAAGCATCCTGAGCGCCTTCCACAGAAATACTTGATGTCGGATCCTGTAACGGCGACCGTAGATGGGGTTCTAAAAATCAACTTGCTCAAGGGATTTCATCCCGAAAAGTATCGTGTCGACACCTTCAACGACTGTAAAAAATACTGGGAGGTTATCAACCGAACCACTGGCGAACTGGTTCCATTCAATAATTGGAAATTGAATCCGGATGAAGGGACTGTTGAGGTCAACGGAGTACAGGCCTTCCAGGTCTACACGGTGAGCTTCCTTGCGTTCGTCGCTTGGGATGCGACCTCAATGCACAACCACATAACAAACAACTGGGACCGCCCAAAGGTCATGAGCGTTGATCCATACCATCGCGAGACCCGTGAACACCTCATGGAGGTATACGAAAAATGGTTGAAAGCCCACCCACAGACCAACGTTGTTCGACTCACCACCTTGGCATACCACTTCGCCGTCGATTCAGGAGACGGACCGGGTGCCCCCGATCGCTTCCGGGACTGGACTGGCTATCAGGAAACATTGAGTGTCGAAGCTTTGGAAGATTTCGCCAGCGAATACGGATATCGTATGCGGGCCGAAGACTTCGTCGATGCGGGCTACTACAATCATTCTTCGAGAGTTCCGAGCAAGCGCTACCTGGATTGGATGGATTTCATCCACCGCTTTGTGGTTGATTTCGGCAAGGAGATGGTGGATCGGGCTAATGCTCATGGCAAGCGAACCGGTATTTTCTGGGGCGACCACTGGGCAGGCGTTGAACCCTACAGCCCTGATTTCCAAAAAATGGGAATCGATATTCACATCGGCGCAGCTGAGGATGGAGCAGCCCTAAGGCGGGTCTCTGATGCCCCAGGAAAGCAAATCAAGGAGCTTCGATTCTATCCGTATTTTTTCCCTGACGTATTTTCCGAAGGCGGTGACCCTATAGCGGAATCCCAGGACAACTGGGTCAAAATTCGCCGAGCCCTTCTCAGACAACCCATCGATAGAATCGGCTATGGTGGATACCTAAGCCTGGCGGCCAAATTTCCGGATTTCGTGCATCATGTAAGCGGAATCTGTGAAGAATTCAGAATTTTCAAAGAACTCTCGGGCAATGCACCGTCGTGGAGGGTTCCCCTGAAGGTAGCGGTCCTCAATGCATGGGGTAAAAAGCGCGCCTGGATAAACAGTTTCGGCATTCCGCAGAAATTTCTGATTAAACGCCCTGATGTTATCCAAGTGGCTGGAACCAATATGCAGGAGTGCCTCGCAGGCCTGCCAGTCGAAGTCGAATGGCTGAGTTTCGATGAGATTGCAACAGATGGAGTTCCAGCAGATATAGACGTCCTTATAAACGACGGCGACGTTGATACCGCATGGAGTGGTGGATGGTGGTGGAGGAAACCGGAAGTCATCGCCAATATTCGCGGCTTTATTCACAATGGTGGAGGCATCGTTGGTTGCCGGGCTCCTTCGGCACATTTACACAACGGGAGACTGTTTCAACTGGCAGACGTTTTCGGCGTTGAAAGAGAAATCGGCTTCAGCACCCAGACTGCCTGCCCAAGACCAGAGGCACCAACAAACCATTTCATTAAAACCGATAGCCAAAAACCCCTCGATCTAGGCCTCCACCAAAGCAACGTTTTCGCAACTTCAGAGCAAACTGTTCCCGTTCTTCAGGATGAAGGCCATATTCTGGTAGCGGCCAACGAATTCGGTAATGGCAGAGCCGTATACCTGGCTGAACTCCCCTACTCTCTGGAAAATTCTAGATTGCTCTATCGGTCACTGCTTTGGGCGTCGAGAAAGGAATCCCTGGTGAAAAAAAGCTTCACCACCAACCCCAGAATGGACTGTGCTCTATTTCCAGAATCTGGTCGTATGATAGTGACCAATAATTGCGATTCGGAACAGAAAAGCATCGCTTATGATCACGTAGGGAACAACTACGAGGTCCAACTTAATCCATATGAGTCGCGTTGGTTCGATATTTAACCTTGGCATACTCGTCGTATCTCTAGCAGGGCTTGCGTTGATACCATCTCAGGCTGCCTCGCCTAAAAAAACGGCCTCAGGATACGTTTACTTAGACCGGGAGCAGACGGGGCATCGAAACTCCGACGACCCGGGCATCCAAGGCGTAGCCGTTTCCAACCAACGAACGGTTGTTCTAACTGATGAAAACGGCTACTACAATATTCCTCTTGAGGCCGAAGATATCATATTCATATCAAAACCAGATGGATACGATTTCCATCTGAATGAGTATTTTCTCCCTCAATTCTATTATATCCACAGTCCAGAAGGATCACCAACTCTTGACTACCCTGGAATTCAACCAACGGGAGAGTTACCTGAAGCCATAAACTTCGGTCTCCGAAATCGAATTCAGGAAGAGAGGATGCAAGTAACGGTGATCGGCGATCCTCAACCCAGGAACAGACAGGAATTGGACTATTTCAGGGCTGGCATCCTCAATGAAGTAGCAGGCTTCGATAACGACTACCTGTTTGTGCTCGGCGACATGATGTATGATGATCTATCACTGTTCCAGGCATACAACCAGATGATGGCATCACTACGAACGCCTGTTATCAATGTCATCGGAAATCACGATTTGAATCTTGATGCCCCTAACAATCAGCACGCCAGAGAAACCTTTAAATCCTATTACGGTCCTACATATTACTCGTTCAGTGAAGCGAGAAGGCACTTTGTAGTCCTGGACAACATCGACTACCGGGGCAGGGACGAACACGGAAACCCACGCTACATAGGAAAAATCAGTGAAAGTCAGCTCAAATGGCTCCGCTCTGATCTTGAGCGTATTGCCGACAATACGCAAATCGTCATACTGACACACATACCTCTTCACGAACCCAATAGGCCAAACAATCCAGCGCTAAACACTAAGAACGTCCAGCAGTTGATGGAGATTCTTGATCGCTTCAACAAAGTCCTGATCATGGCTGCTCACGTCCACACGATTTCCCACAGCTATCTGGGACTGGAGTTCGGGAGGGCCAATCCAAACACGGCCCACCAGATTCTGGTCGCCGCAGCTTCTGGTTCCTGGTGGACCGGTCCCAAGGACGAATATGGCATCCCAAGCGCAACCCAAAGGGACGGATCTCCGAAAGGAATTCATCATTTAACCTTCTATGAAAACAGCTATCACGAGCGATTCAAAGCCGCCGGGTTGAGCAAAAGTCATCAAATCAGAATCGAAGATCCATCTGGTTTCAAAGGACACAGTGATTCAACATTAACACATCTGGTAGTAAATGTATTCAACGGCAGCGAGCGTTCGACTGTTGAGGCACGGATCAACCATGAAGAATGGAAAAGCCTCGCGAACAAGTCCAACGGCTACTCACCACATTTCAAACGTCTAAAACAAAACGAACAGACGGGTGATTGGATTCACCCCATTCCAACCAACCACATTTGGGAGCTTGAACTGCCAGAGGATCTCAAGCCCGGTTTTCATCTTCTAGAAGTCAGAACCACAGACCAGTATGGCAAAGCCTATTCTGAATCAAAAGTTTTTGAATTCATTCAAGCAGACTGAATCAACTCACTTCTCTCTATAGCAGAACGCAATTCATCAAAGGCTACCCGCAGCTCCCGGTGGGCTGTTCGAATGGTATTTGTTTCATCCGCACGCAGGGCCTCTTCCAGTTGCCCAGCTACTTCGCCCAGGCGCTGGCCGCTGACGTTGATGGCCGCACCACGAATCATGTGCGCGAGGTTGGCGGCTTGTTTGTAATCACCACCCTCGATACGCTTACTCAGCAGACTCAATTGGTCGGGGATGTCACTCAGAAACACCGCTGCGATGCTGCTGGCCAGGGCCTCGTCGCCGCGCAGGCGCTGGAGGAAATGCGCTAGGTCGAAAACACGGTCTTGAGCTGACGCTGCAGCGGGCGGTGCGGCGGGCGGTGCCGGCTGGGGTGGATCAA
>LFIK01001820.1_pt1 | contig 17063 bp, 20 predicted proteins | sample 643401 | NCBI WGS metagenome assembly LFIK01 (sample SAMN03777447, study PRJNA286221) | soda lake metagenome | biome: soda lake; feature: Kulunda steppe; material: water; isolation source: sample T5-Br brine of Lake Tanatar-5 | place: Russia: Kulunda steppe | collected 2010-07
CGACAGCATGACCGTCAAGGCGGCCAGACACACTGCCGCCCACACCAGGGGGTGCAGCTCTGTAGCAGGGGGCTCCAGCAGCCAGACATGCTTGGGCAGTAGCTCCACCCCCTGCGGTGCTGTCTCTGCAGGACTCTTCTGACCTCGCGCGCTCCAGCGCACCCCCAGAAGACATGCTCCCTGAGCTGGAGAGCACGCACTCTGCTCCTATCTCTTTGTATATATTGTCACCTGGCTTGTCGAAGTTGTTGTTGCTCTAGGGGAAGTTCTATTGGTGATTGGAAATCTTGACAGCCAGCTGGCGTTGCCTGTATAGACACAAATATTCGTTGAAAATTTCCTTTTGCTTACGTACTTAAAGATCTGTGTTCTGCAGGTGGGAATTGATTAGCACTGTCATGCTGCCTCTTGTGCTTCTCATGTTTGTGTAATAATACTCTGGCCTATGTCCACTCCTGTCAGATCAGGTTGAGCACATCCACAAAAGTCTCAGTGACACAAACCACTCTCCAGCCTAAGAAGGATAATGCTCACAGTGTACTCAGGTGCGAGGCGGCAGTAGCCTTTAAGCCTAGTATAAAACTTGAACTAGACACCTTTATGCCCGCGCCCAATCTTGCTCCTCAATGTGTGTATACGTCTTTGTCCAGGACGAAAAACATCCTATTTTTATGCCCCTATTATAAATGTGCTACTCTTGAAGGAGTTTTGCAGGACTCCTGCCGGACAGCTTGTAGCAAATTGAATTTGCTGACTTTTACTGGGGCTGATAGAATTTACATCGGAGGCACTGGAGCCTTTTATTCCGGCAACATCAGTGCTGAGGATGTGAAATTGTTTCTCTTGAAGCAGACGTACAAATCGCTTCATTTTCTTCTGAGACAATGTATATTTTTGCCAAAAGTGGTCTGGCTGGCAGTGCCCAGTAAGGCCAGCAGTCAGCCCATCTGGCTGAAGGTCTTAACCCATCATGGGTACAATGATTGTAACTTAACAATGTGTGTACATCAAATTGTTGACCAGTCAAACTACCTGGCTGAAGGTCAAACTTAAACTTGTAAACTTGTTGATCAGCCAATAACAGTGATTTGGCATGCCACTTCCCACCCCCCAACAAACTAGACTCAAACTTATTTTGAAGCTGTTTCGATTTTAAAGCCCAGCAGTCAGGTGTTTTGTCTCAGTGGCTCTCTTGTAAATCTTTCTCTCTGGTCGAGCCTGAGGTTGCCACTTTTCTTTAATGAAGTGGGTGTGTTGTTCTGCCTACATAGTATTTCACTACTTCTAATTGGCACAACTTTTGAGCTTCAAATCAGGTGAGCTTCACCTTCGCACCTGCCTTGCCTTGAACACGTATACAATTGAGGCATGACATTGAGAGTCTCTCCAGAGGTGATTGCTGCCTACTTACGTCCAGACATTTGCAAGCTGCAGTCCAGCTTCTGTTTGTGTGCGGTAGCATGCAACATCCTTCCAAGCAGTCAGTTCCAACGTGTGTACGCAATTAAGCCTTAGTAAGGGACAAGTGTGGCAAAAGCGTTCAGCTCAATTTGAGTGCAATGAGGTAACAACTGATGCCTTTAAACTGCAAAAAAACCTCAATTTGAGCCTGTACTCAAACTGTTAGCCTGTCGCATCACCCAGCCCACATGCTTTGGGGGTCAGACCCTATTGCTACAAGCTTCCCTTCGCTAGCTACCCTAATTTTGAGCTCCCGAGCCTCCAGGCAGACCCAGCGCGTGCCCCGTTCACACACTCAAAATCCATTGCAGAGCTCCCCCTTTTCCCCCCATTTTCAAGGCATTGCTCAAAAGCATATCCTGTGCGCCAAAAAGTACATTGTCTGCAGGACATGGCAAATTGCGGAATTTAAGCCATCAAATTCTGTGCAGGTTCCGCAATGCAAACACTCCAGCCACAAGCCCTTGGTTTGCAGCGGGGCAAGCCGAAGCCCATGGTTTGCAGCAGGACCGCAGTAAAGGTCATGTTTGCTGGCCACGGCTACCGGCACTCCAATCTAACAGCATAACCCGTGCTGCCTGTGGTGCCAGTGAGCTCAAGACATGAGGAGGCACCCACAGCAGCAGCCCCAGAGAGCACAAGAGAGCTCCGAGCCCTGAGGAGGTCCTGGCAAGCCCAGCAGCCTGGCATGCCTCCTAGTCCCTCGGAGTCGCAGCAACCAGTGCTCCAGGCAAAGACATGGCAGCCAACGCTCCAGGTAGAGCTCTGGCCATCAGACCTTGGCAGCCCATGCATGTTTCTCAGCAGGCCCCCATCCGCTCCATAACCACAGCCAGCTCCAGCCCCAGAGCGCACCCCAGGGGCAGGTTGCGCACCCCCTGTTTAGCGCAGCACCATGGTGCACAGCTGGGTGGGGCAGCGTGGGCGCTCTTGACAAGAGCGAAGCGCACACGCATGCGGTATGGCTGGATCCTGCACGGCTATCCAACCCCCTGCAGAAGAGTTGCCCCTGCTGGTTATCGGAACTCCTCCTCAAGCTGCCTGAAGCGCTCTGCCATCTCCTCGCCGATGGCCTTGAGCTTGGCACTGACCTGCTCCTCGCCTTCGGCTGCAAGTGCGGTAATGGAAGGCAAGTGCAATGATGGAAGGCAAATGCAGTAATGGAAGGCATCATAAGGGCAAAAGGCATGTATTCATTGAGCACACTACATTGCCCTCCCACAAAAGCCACACTCGCGCCCAGCACATACTCAAGCCGCGCTTGTGCCCAGCACACACCCAAGCCACACTCGTGCAAAGCGCTCTCAAGCCACACTCGTGCAAAGCGCACTCGAGCCATACTTGCTCAAGCCACACTCATGCAGAGCGTGCACAATCCACACTCGTGCAAAGTACGCTCAAGCCACACTCGCTCAAGCCACACTCGTGCAAAGCGCACTCGAGAACACTCGTGCAAAGTACGCTCAAGCCACACTCGCTCAAGCCAAACTCGTGCTAAGCGCACTTGAGCCACACTCTGCTCAAGCCACACTCGTGCAAAGCGTGCACAAGCCATACTCGTGCAAAGTACACTCAAGCCACACTAGCTCCGCCATACTCGTGCAAAAAGCGTACAAACCATACTCGTGCAAAGTGCACTCAAGCCGCAATCATTCAAGCCACACCTGCATAGGCACAGGCTCGTTGTCTCCCTAACCAGCGTGACACTGCAACGTTTGCTTGCAGGCTTTGGAGATGGACGGCAGCCGCAACACTCTGAAACACCCAAAAGCAGAGACCGCGCGCGGGAAGCAGCCGTGCGCCCTCACCTGGGTCTTCGAACTTCTGGGCTGTGATCTTGTACATCACGTCACCCAGGCGCTGCTTGATGATGTTGAACGTGATCTTTGCGCCCTCAGAGTTCCCTGATGATGTGCGCTCCACGGCAGCTGCGCGCGCCCAAGGTAGAGCATCCAGGGTGAGTGCACCAATGGCACCCAAAATGCTGAGCGCAGTGATGTGCGGTGTGCGTGCAACTTGTTCTGGGGCAGCAGATGGGCAGTCCGTGCAACTAGTCAAGGGCAAGGAGGTGTGCTGCCTGCACATGGATTCCCAAGGGCCGGCCTCCTGCTTGCAAGCACAGAATCCCCTGAACCGGCAAAACCAAGCTGAGCGGTGCAGGTGCGTGCTCCTCTGTGCAGGGTACCTACAGAGCTTGCCGCCACTCTTGAGCACATGCAATGTGATCCAAAAGTGCAAACTTAGCAATTGTGCACACATGCGCACACGCTGCGCGCGCGCACGCACGCACACACACACATGAACACACACACACACACACCAGTGGCAAGGCGGTGGAAAGTAGCGATGTTCCGCATCATGCCCACACTCTTGTAGAAGGGGCAGTACTTGTCATAGGGGGTGAAGCTGTTCTGCTGCAGGTAGTCCTCCTTGATGAACCTGCAAGCATATGTTGGCGAGTTGCCTGTGATGTAGCATGCTGCATTTTTCCTAGACAAGCAAGCTGGCATGCACGTTTTTTTTGTAATACTTGCTGCCACCTATCTGGTTGGCATGCCCTTGGACAGGGTTGCTAGCATGCGGGCGAGGTACTGGTGCCCAAGCGGACACGTGCTCGGCAGGCTGTGCTTAGTGAGGCTACATATGCTGCAGATGACCCATGCACGCCTGTGCTCCACGATGGCCTTTGTTTCTTGCTGCCTCCTTTCCTAAAGCCATCACAAGTTCGATGCGCACACAGCCTCAAGCGCTCTGTACTGCCTCACGCGGCACTATCAATCAGTGCTGCAAAGTGTCGTCTTCCACCATGCCGCCACCGCTTAATGAAGGCGTCCGCAGAGAATGTGCTGTCCTGTGCAGCTGTACCAGAAGCTCAGAGCCAACTTTGCCTTACTTGTAACCCCCCTGATACAAATCCTGATGCGTTCACAACATCTGGTGTTTTGACACACACAGCATTTCAGTCAACATGCACTACAGCGTGCACAACCCAGCCAAGGGCCCTTCACCACGCACCGCGCCGTCTCCAGCACAATCTTGTCCGTCTCTGCCAGGGCGTCTTTGCCCACTAGCTGTACAATCTCGTTCAGCTCATCCTCCTTTTGGAGCACCTACCAGGCCAAGAACGGAGCGTGCACAGCTGTGTCAGCGCACCGCACAAAAGCACACCATGGCATGCACAGGGCCCTAGATCGCATGTGCACTGCACAAAGCCACCTGCCCAGACACAATTTCATTCTGGGACTTCTTGATGGGTCAGGTCCCCGAGCTGTGAACTGGCTTCTGATGAACAAGCTGCTGACAGAATAAGAACATTGATTGGCCGATGAGGGAGCTGTGCCCTTTTGGCCACCCATATCAGCATCAAGCAGGAATATAAGTGTACAGGTGTATGCATTTGTGCACGCCCACACCTCTCGGAATGTGGTGCGCAGGCCGACGAAGTCAGGGTCAAACTGGTCGTAGTAAGGCTCCAGAGCCTGCACACACAAACACACGCGAACGGGCAGCTCACAAAACGCCATCAAGTGTTGTCCAGGCAGGCGGAGCAAGCGAACCTGATGCCATGGAGGTGACCAGGCGCTGCCAGCTGAAGGGCCATGTAGGAACTTACATGGTTTGGCACGTGGCCTGGTCACCCAGGCGCTGCCAGGTGAAGGGCCATGTAGGAGCTTACATGGTTTGGGCACGTGGTTTTTGCCAGGTGCATCCAATGCATCAGGAGCGCGCCTGTGCTGTAAGCCATGAAAGGCAAATTATGCAACAGGGGTGCACATTCACACCTCTGCCTCGAAAAAAGTGAAAAAATGCTGAAAGGAAGCCCTGAAGTGCCGAGCCCCAAGAATCTGAACGAAGTGTTCCCTCTAGGGCCACAACACACCTTGGTATACTTGGAGTAAGAAATGAGCCAGTTGACAGAGGGGAAGTGTTTGCGCTGCGCTAGCTTTTTGTCCAAGCCCCAGAACACCTGTGGATGTGCACGCGCATGCACAGCATTCCAGGCGTTGAAGCCAGGTTCCAACACCTGCCGATCCTGGTTTTCAGGCAGAGCTCACGCATCGCATGCAGCTGCGCACAAGTGGCCCTTTACTGCATGTGTCTGCATCAGTGCGCTGACATGGGGCTGTGAGCAACCGCGCTTGTTGACCAACTTGCAGTGCATAGGGTGCCTGCTCAGATAACTGGTGCTCAATGCTCGCATGGCGCAGCTCATGCACGGTTTACGCTTGCATATTGTGATGGGACAGGTTCTTGCGAGGCAGACCTGATGCACCCCTGCCTCCACGACTGCACCACAAGCGCTGACAGAGGCGCACCACATAGGCCAACGCAGGCGCAGGAGGCAAACAAGGACCTGAGTGCCCTGAACACTCCCCACCTGCACGATGGACAGCGTTGCGGAAGTCACAGGATCCGAAAAATCACCACCAGGTGGGGACACGGCGCCCACAATAGTCACGGAGCCCTCCCTCTTTGGCCCCCCTAAGCATGTCACGCGGCCAGCGCGCTCGTAGAAAGACGCGAGGCGTGCGCCGAGGTAGGCAGGGTAGCCTGCAAGCAGGGGGCGGGGGGGATTACTCACAGGGTGGCATTCATGGTCCCTATTGTAGACAATCCATGTGAGCAGGGAGCGGGAGGGATCAGCTAGGCAGCACTGCTGTCATTGGCCAACCTATCACCTAGCAATATTACAGCATGTGGCAGGGGAGCGCTGGGACGTGCCATGGTGCGCGTGCGCGAGCATGAGGTGCAAGTGCTGAGCGCGCGCATGCAAGCGCCATAGGGCAGAACAGAGGAGAAAGGGCACAAAAGGCAGGGGCACAAGGACTACTGTCAGCAGCAACACCAGCAGAGGGAACCGAACTGAGGAGCCTTCCTGGCTTTCTGGGCGCACAGACCAACCAGCCTTTGACCTAACACACACTACAGCGCACTCATGTTTGCAGAGCGGGCTCTGATCGAGAAATGGATGGCTGCAAAGGTGCGCTGAAGGGCGTGAGGCAAGAAGGGAGTGGCTGCAGCATCCTGGCAGGCGGGCGAGGTTGGAAGGGATGCGCTGCGAAGGCACACTGAAGGGCAGGGCAGTGCGGATGGCATAAATGCAAGGCAGGCACCCACCTGAGTCTGCAGGCATCTCTCTGCAAGGCATCTCTCTGCAAGGCACCCACCTGAGTCTGCAGGCATCTCTGCCAGGCGCCCCGAAATCTCACGCAGCGCCTCTGCCCAGCGGGAGGTTGAGTCGCCCATCCTGTGGTCCCCAAAAAAGTAAGGCAGTGTTAGCACCTGAGCCTCACAAAACGCACCAGCCCAGAGCAAGATGTGGAGTTGCCTGTCCTGTGCGGCAGCCCTTGGGCCTACTCTACTGGATTTGGCAGAGTCAGGGCAAAGACAGAGGGGGGGGGCAGAGATGACCCTGCAGGCGGCCGCCAGTGCATACAAGGATGCAACGTGGATGTACCTTAGTGCACACACAACACCATCTCACCAGGCAGATTGCATTGCCTCACTGGGTACACTTTGGTGCACACCAGGGTGCCACCACCGGGCCCACCACACCGGGTACACTTTGGTGTACACCGGGTACACCTTTGGTGCACACCGGGTACACTTTGGTGCACACCAGGTACACTTTGGTACACACCAGGTACACTTTGGTGCACACCGGGTACACTTTGGTGCACGCCGGGTACACTTTGGTACACACCAGGTACACTTTGGTACACACCAGGTACACTTTGGTACACACCGGGTACACCTTTGGTGCACACCGGGTACACTTTGGTGCACACCAGGTACACTTTGGTGCACACCGGGTACACTTTGGTGCACGCCGGGTACACCTTTGGTGCACACCAGGTACACTTTGGTACACACCAGGTACACTTTGGTACACACCGGGTACACTTTGGTGCACGCCGGGTACACCTTTGGTGCACATCAGGTTCACTTTGGTGCACACCGGGTACACTTTGGTACACACCGGGTACACTTTGGTACACACCGGGTACACTTTGGTGCACATCAGGGTGCCACCACAGGGCCCACCACACCGGGATTGTTGAGGTCCTTTCCCTCCCATCTAGTTGTTACACCCCTCCCCTTCACCTACAAAATGTCGATCAGCAAGTCCACCAATAAGCAAACCTCAGCCGCCTTGCGCAGCCGAGCAGCAGCCCACAAAAACCTGCTGCTTGCTGCAGCAAAGCTCCCACACACATCTCACAGCCGTCCCCCACAGTGCCTCCCCCCCCTCCATTAGGTCGCCCGCCTCCACAGTACGGCACGGTAACTCACATGGCAAAGTTGTAACCCATGTCCCGGAAGTACTCAGCCAGCGTGATGCCCGTGTAAATGGATGCCTCACGGGCAGCCACAGGCATGTTAGAGGTGTTGGCCACCTGCAAAGGGGCAGCCACGGATGTGTTGGAAGGATTGGACGCCCGCATGTTGGAGAGGGGGAGAGGCAAACCAAGCAGGCTTGGAGATGGATATTGCCTTTGATGTGTGAATGAGCGCTTGCAAAGGGATGGGGCATGACCTAGCCAGTTGTGACGAAAGAGCTCTCTAGATGTTGGCCCCCTGCACAGGCTGGGCACATTTCTGTGGGTGGTGGAATTGGAGACGACAAGAGCATTTGCCCCTGGCAAGGGCAGGGCACATTGCAGCAGCACTTGGGGTTCTTTAGTCATGCTACATGGGCTGCCATACGTTAATCCTTGTCAAGGTGCCTTTGCCTGCACCAATCCAGCGTAGAAGCCAGTCACACTTGGCGAACAGGGTGGTGCAAGGTGAGGGGCACCTCCATTTACGTGGCAGTGGTGCACAGCCCCACCAAGGCACCAGTGCGTATCTCCCAAGTCTTTAAGGGTGTGTGAGGCAGCTTTGTAGGGTGCCTTCACCTTCCCCAGATGCCCAAACGTAGCCCAGCCTTTTGTCCATTGGAGGGTGCTGTTACACTCTAGCTCCGATCTTGCACCAACGCCATCTACTTCATCATGATGGATTTATCTCGCCGGTGTGCAAAATGGCAGAGCCCCAAATCTAGTACAGCTTCTGTAAAAGTGGTCCAGAACAAGATGCTTGGCATGAATGGCGCTCACCAGGGACGTCCGCTTCATGATCGACTCCTCTCGGCCATCAGGCATGGTCATGGTGAGCTGTGGGAAGTCCATCAGCACCTGTGCATGCAGGTGCACCGCAATTTAACGGAAATGGCGGATGATTGGGGCAGCTGTGGGTTAGCTTCTGCACTAGTTCATGTAAGCCCACTGCTTCAGTGACACAAGTCAACACACATGTGTGCTCACACCCACACGCATGCGTACATCCAGGCACTAACGCGCACACATGCACACACGCACACAATTGACCACACAGGAGGAAAAGGCAGAAAAGAGCTCACTGATGCACCTTTTGATCGTTCAACCTTTTGACTTGGCATGCATATATGGCCTTTAGGTCAAGAGTGTATGAATGCCAGGCCAGGAGTGCAAACAAGTATGTGATCTCAGACAGGAGGTGGGTCTGATCACGCACAAGAGGGTGTTTGCAAGCACCCAGCCCCGTGCAAGTATCGGCGCACCAGCTTAAACTAGACCAGCGCATCACACAGGCATGTGGACCTCTTGCGTACCTCAGCCATCTCATTTCCGCGCTCCCCGCAGCCCACATAGATAATCCCATCCGAGTTGGAGTACTTGGACAGCGCCTGACTGATGACTGTCTTGCCGCAGCCAAAGGCCCCAGGGATGGCGCACGTGCCTGCAGGGCGCGCATGCAGGCCGAGCCAGTCACGGGCAAGTGAAGCCTGGCCCGCTGTCACACACATAAACAGGCATGCGTGCGCATGCAGACAGGGATGGCGCATGCGCCTGCAGTGCGCGCACGCACACCTGATCCATTGCAGGTGAGGCATGGTGTGCACAAGTGCGTGCGGGAGCATTAGCAGGAGTTGAGAGGCTTGCCCAGGCCTGCTCACCTCAAGCCCTCCCCCTCCCCCACACTTCCTTTCCATGTTTACCACAAGGGGTCTGCCTTGGACCCTCCATCTGAACTGTGGCTCCCGGATCATGAGCATTGGCCCACCTCCCCTAAGCAGCACCCCTCTCTTGCCCTGCCAGGTGGCACAGCAGCCCCCAGGGACAAATACAAACTTAGACCCATCCTCCTGGGCCCATGCAGTAGCATGCTTTGTGCATGCGCTTGGCAAACCTAACGAGCCCCTGAGACGCCAGCGCCAAGGCACCCGCCTCCCAGCACCACAAGGTGCAAGATGCCCACGCCACTCACATCCCAGCACTGCAAGGGACAGGGCGTCCATCACACATGTGTGTGCATGGCACTCTTTTAGAGCCCCTGAGACGCCAACGCCAGGCCACTCATTTCCCGCAGGGAACAGGGTGAGCATATGCTCCTAGTCCCCCAGCACTGAGGCTACAGGTCGCCCATGCCTCTCGCCCCCAGGCACCGAGACTACAGGACGCAAATGCCCCTCACCCCCCAAGCGCCGCAGGGTGCAGGGTGCCCATGCCACGCACCTCCCAGCACAGCGGGGTACAGGGCATCCAGCACACGCTGTCCTGTGAGGAGGGGGGTGTCCGCCAGCAGCTTTTGAGCTACCGGCCTGGGCATGCGCACCGGCCAGAGCTGACGCATATTGAACTTCTGCGGGCATGCGGGGCATATGGATGTGACAAGCTGAGATCGGCTGAACAGCGTTGGGCATCGGGCATGCTCACCCTTCACAGCCGATGGGTCCAGGGGCGAATGCCGTGGCATCAGGGGGGCAACAGGGGACCCCCTGCTTGTGACACTTGCCACCTTGCGTCCCACCCCACAACCCTGGACCCCGGTCAGGCTGACCAGCCCCAAGCCCAAGCTGCGCAGGCTGCCCTGCCCCAAACCCAAGCAGCGCAGGCTGCCCTGCCCCAACCACGTGTGTCCTGTTGTACTTGCAGACAGCAGCAGCAACGCAGCCATGCACTGGGGGGAGCTCTGAATACCGACCCTTGGACCCTTAAGAAGCCCTGTGTCATACACCCCAGATTGGCCCCTGGACAGATCAAGTTGAACCCCAAGTTGCGCACCCTGGCCTGGCCCATGAACTCCACTTCCAGGATGTTGTCGTCCACAGTGTAATGGCCGGCAGGTGCGATGTACGACACTGTACCCTGTGCACATGCTCGCAAGTGTGTTGGCCAGAGGGTGCCATCTCAGTGACACTCCCCTGTGCAACATGCACGCCATAGACAGACACCACAAGCGCGGACATGGAGACAATCGAATGGCATCACATTCAGGAGCAATCAAGCCGCCCTGCATCTGTGGTAAGACATGGACATGTGCACGCACTGCATGTGTAGTGAGTAAGGTTGGGCAGGGGTCTCGCCGAGACTCGTCGACGCCGAGACTAGCCTCTTTGGGGGAGAGGGGGGAACCTCATCAACGACAAGTCAACCTATTTTGCTGGAAATTGCTGGAGTTCTTCAAAAAAAAGTGCTAGCAATACCCCCAAACACCCCCCCACCTTTGTATGTATAATTGATCATAGATTCAAAATGAGGGACGAGGTGGTATGGCATGATGAATAGCGTGATGATGTGATGAGCTTGGACATAACAGGCAGGGTGATGGGATACCAATCCTTCCAGGGAGCCAGCACCCCTGCTAATGCTGTATTCAAAAGTGTGAAAGGATGGAAGGAGAAGGGGAAGAAAAGCACATGGTAGTGGACTTGCTTTGCTGTGGTGCTTGTGGCGTATTGTCCGTCCAGGGAGATTATTTGCAAGCTGCAGTGCAAACTTTGTGGCACCAAATCAGGCCCACCAAATCCCTCAGGAACAACCAAAGGAAATGCAAAGCCTGGGATTTGCAAGAAGAACAGTGAAGCGGTGGCTGAGGAAGGCAAAGCTGCAGCCCTTCAACAAGACCCTGAGTGGAATGGCAGCTCTCATCAAGGAAAACAGCAGCTTAACCGTTCAGCGCGTCAAACTCCTGGAGCCTGTGGGCTTCCGCCGCTTGCGCTAGTGAGCACAACTGGTCAGTTTGGTGCCAACTGTACACCAAGCATCGCTCAAGTCTTGCTCTAGAGCGCGCGCGGAAGCTAATTTACATCCGCTGCAACAGCAAGGACTTCTCTGAGGACAACCTTGAGTCCAGCCTGCAGCCCCTTGCCAAAGAAGATGAATATAATTTCTAGGATTGAGCAGCTGAGTTAAACATAGGTGGAACTGGGGGGTTTGAACGTGGGGGGAGAGGACGGATCCGGAACAGCCTGTGACTCATCCTGGCCTCCGGGAGGCCCGGTCCTGTTAAATCAATTCATTTTGAATTAAATCTAAGTACCATGAAAAACTGGTCGAAAAGATACGCCCGTGAAAAAGCAGTTTTCTAACGATAATCTCCCATCTAGGCCCTACCAATCAACAACCGAGTCTCGCCGAGACTCGACAAGTCTCATCAGCCGGCCTTAGTTGTGAGACATGGACATGTGCACGTGTTGTGCATGTGTGTGTGTGTGCCAGAAATGCACTTGATCGCGAAAGAAGAGGTATCAGCCTTTATGCTGCGACAATGTGTGCGCACATGCATACACATACACACAAACGCACGTGTGCAAGGCAGGGGGCCAAGGAGGATAGATTGTCCCTGAAGCGGTGGAAGGCTTTATGAAAGTAGCTGTGTTTTGTGTGCATGTGTATGCATTTGTAAGAGGCCAGGGGCAAAGGAGAACTGTGGATTTCCTGCAGGTGTGTGCATGTGTGCATATTTTCACATGCGTACATACACACATGCGGCTCACACACATACATAACAACTGCATAGTGTACTTCACACACGTAATACGCAGTATACACACATAACAACACACGCGTATACACACTGCACACGCATACACACACGTAGTGCATGATATACACACGCTCGTACCCAAATTCACAAACACATTCATACACATCCCACACAAACACATTCACACACACACCACAAACATGTTCACACTCAAATACACATTTTCACACACAAACACATCCATACTCACACACACGTACACACTCAAACACACGTACACACACAACACGAATCCGCAAAGGTGAGCGCGTACCTGTGCACCAGGGGGCAGCATGACTTTGTGCTCTAGCAGGGAGTTCTCATGGACAACACCGTAGATGTCCCCAGCAGTGATCCGGTCGCCCACCTGCACATGCATGGCAGGGTTTAGCTCCATCTGTTTACGTGTGAAAGGCCACCTGCACATGCATGGCAGGATCTAGCTCCACCTGTCCACATGTGAGAGGCCACTTGCATGTGCACGCGTGGTCTGTGGCATGCTAGGCTGTGTATCCTGCGTTTGGAAGTCCTGGCAGCCGGGGTCTTTGGAAAGCATGCCGTGTTTGCACAGAGGGAATGAGCCAACACAAGAGCAAGCCGCCTGTGGTCGGGCCGGCTTCCTTGCACGTGCCATGCACTTAAAAACAAAGCATACCCTGCAAGGCTGTGCATATGCCCCAGGCGTTGCTTAGGAATTCCCCATACGCCAACTACATCCAGTCATCATGCATTATGGGCACAGACCAGAAGCTGAGTGATGGCATGCAGGATGCACAGATGTGACCATTCTTAGTGACTAGCCAAATGCACCAAATGCTCCACTCGCATGTAAGAGACAAACAGGAAGATGCTCCTACCACTTGTCAAGTGTTTCTTGTGTCAACCCCCCCCTGTAATTAGGTATCCAGACAATGTCAGCACTCATCCTGGCAACCCGTGCGTGCGCTTTTGTTGCTGCCTGTCCGCTCCCCTCCCCCTTTCCCAGCATAGGGAGACATCTTGTTTTGTACTTTGGCCTTGTCAGAGCCATTTGATTTGGCATTTGCAATTGTGACGCACTTTGAAGGTTGTGGGGTCAAAGTCCCATGCCTTGCTGCCGTCCAAGGCAGCAATGCTGACACCACGTGGAATGAACACATCGCCGCTTTCAGACGCAATTCGCCTCAGCGGCCGCTGGATGCCGTCAAAGATGTTGTCCATGATACCAGGACCCAGCTCCACAGACAGTGGCTGCATGTGCATGCGTCCAATCAGGTGCAGGTGCGTGTTTTTTATTTTTGAGCCCTAACGTACGCGTGTGTGCGTGCACGTGAGCAAAAAAGGACACATGCAATGTGCTGCATTGTGAGTGCCCTGGAGATCAGTGAATGTGGGCACGACTGAGGACAATGCCAAGAAACAAATAACTAGGGGGTTTGTATCTTCACATTGAAACAAAGGCCAACATCTGGTTTGTGCTCTCATGCAGTCAGTCACCCACCTTTTTGGAGCGGGTGACAGCATCACCCACGCACAGTCCAGCGGTTTCCTCATACACCTGCATGCATAAGGGACACCAGCCAAGTGCACACAGGCTTTCAGAGGGACTCAAAAGGGACAAATAAAGCACGCTTAACACACCTGTACAAATTCTGGCACTTGTTGCGCACTGCAGATACCTAGGTGCTGCATACGAGTGCACAAGGGGAGCCTGAAGAGCAAGACGGTAATCCAGGATGGCGCCACAAATGCTCACAAGTTTTGCTCCCGTGGTGAACTCACGGAAGCAAGTGCCAATCTTTTTGGAAGTGGTACTGAACATACTGTTGCCCGGCCTCACACTCCACAACATCAGCTTCCCCCAGTAATGGTGCGGCTGAACAAGTTTTACCATGGTATTGGGCACATTGTGGCCCAGGCAAGCACTCATACTAGGGACAGACCTGCCAGGAATTCTGCATAGCTTAGCATAGCTTAATGGCTTGCAACACTTGTGGGAAGTACGCGCAATAAGTGGGCGCAGCTGGACATTTAAGCACGTCAGTCCTTCAGATGAAGGCACCCTAAACATGAATTATTGGAAGAGCGCAGATTTAAGGCTGAAGACTGCTTTTGCTGTTTTTGGTTGTGCCCTCATGAGGTATCCAACTTTCAACTAACAGCTTACAGGTTGAAACTAGGCAGATGAAGGTGCGGGCAGGCATGGCCAAACACTTCCCTTGTTGCCCGTGCATCAATATTCAACATCTGTGTGCTATCTAGAGGACAGTTGCAAAACCGACGGTGCAACCCATGCACTGAAACATCCAAATCTTGGACATCTTAGCGCTGGGGCCTGTCTCCACATAAGTCATACCTGGATAGTAGCATTGTCCCCCTCCAACCGGATAATTTCACCAATCAGGTTATCAGGACCCACGCGCACGAGCTCGTACATGGCAGCACCTTCACAAGAAAGGAGAGGCAATTGTGTATAAAGATTGCTTTTGCCTAATACAAACGTTGCATGTGCCAAATATTTTGCATGTGCAGGGAGGGTGCATTGCTGCCAACCATGGTTTGGACGGAGGAGTACAACATAAAGCAAAAACATGGCGCAGACCATGGACTGGTACACATTGCAGCTGAAAATTTTATCATGTGTCTCATTATAAGGTGCTATGTGACAATGCATAAAGCAAGTTTGTCCTGATAATTACACGATCCAGCTGGCGCATAGCTCATAGCGCCCTTTTCCAACTAATGTTTATGTGGAATGCACAAGCATCTGTTGCGTTGAGCATACAACAATGTTGGGAACAAGACCATTAGTCATGTACAAGCGAAAGCGCAAAAACGTATGCTCAATGAGCATTGCTCACGCATGTCATGTGCACATGCTCATGCATGTCATGCGTGCCAGTGCCAGTCCCCTGATGTCGCTCTCTTCCTCCTTCTCTGTGGCAGCAAAGATCAGCGCAGTGCTAGAAGCCCTCGACCAAGCAAAACATGCCTTCACAATGAGCACAAGCACTTCACAAACGAGCTAGACCACACTTCCTCCTCAAAAAAAGCCCCATCAAGGACAACATTCCACAGCAAGGGCATTCCCAATGATATCCAATCAACGTGCCTCTCTCGCATGCCTAATGTTCACACATTCCTGCAGATGATGCCTCCCATCTGAAGACAATGCCGCGGTGATGATGCCTCCCATTTAGAATGCTGCATTCCTCACCTGCCATACGTTCTGCCACCACGACGGGCCCAGACACCTTCTTGACATACCTGGAGGTTGCACAAGGAGCAGAATGCTGAGCAAGAGCGACCTGGGAGCATCATTACTGAAGTGCTGCACGTATGCATTCTGTCCTACCCATAATCCGACTCCTTTTCGTAGTCAAAGATGGCTGCCATCTTTCCACTTATCGCACAGCCCGAGCTGTGCGTGCCTGACACGTCTTGGCCAACACCTGCTCTTTATGTCCGAGCCCAGAGGAAAGCCCAGTCAAATTAGCTGCATATTTTTAGAATTTGAATCGAGCACTGATGACACTGATCTATGAAATGACCAGTAAGATTACTTATTAAAAGGTGATAACAGAAGCTGGCAGGAATCTGGTTGAGTGCATTGGCATCCCAATTGTAGCACTAGTTAGTTGGTACAGCATGCATGCGTGCATGCCACATTGCATGGCAAGGCTTGCCATTGACACAGAGGCATTCCTCTGTGCCAAACTGTGAGCCAAGTAGAGCGCTCAGATATTCACGTCTGAGTATTTGCTTAAAACCTAGGGAGGTGCCCTAAAGTTAGTCAATCGGACTGGGTGTTCTAGACAGCTCTGACATGCTTTGATATTTTGATGTCCCCGTTGTTACAACTTGTCGCCGCATGGATGCCTAACATGAGAAATAATTGGGCCATCTTTGTGAAGTCTTGTTCTTTGTGGCAAAAGGGTGGCTTGTGTGCAGCCAACATGGTCAGGAGCATAGTCTGCGCAAGTGAAGATTAATACTTCCAAATCACCGGAGATGATTTCAATGATCGCGGAAATGCTCCAGTGTTTTGCTTTAGGGGGTGTATCAGAAAGTTCCAGGGGAAAGTTCAGAGGCATGGCTTGTAATATCTGGGCATGGTGTTCACCAAGGCCCCATCATGGTTAAATCAGCTGAGCACATGCTAGGCCCAAGCTGCCACAGGATTAGACAGTTTGTGCATGACACTGATCACAAAAGGGCGCATACTTTACTGCTGACAAATTGCTCGTTAAAGCGCTCACAGCACTTCCCACTGACATGCTTGTTTACTGCCCAAAAAGGGTGTTGACATTGCAACAGGAGGGCTAGTGAGTCCCCATCACCATTATGCACGGTTACATGGCAGCAAATTGGCTGCATACAAATTTTAGATAGCGCTCCCTTTCAGGCCAAGTCGTCATGCCAAATCAATGTTCTTGACTAATCACCAATTGGCATTCACAAGGATTACAAGGATCAAAAGGATTAAAAGGATAAGGACTTCAGTCACGAACTTCGTCTTGAAGTGTAACCTTCAAATTCTGCTGGCTTGTCTGCCCGCAACCCTCCTGATCCTCACTAACTGCTTTCTTCTTTTCTGGTGAAGGGGCTTTCCTTCCCAAGGGAACTGCAGCGACAACAGCAGCAGCAGCAGCAGCAGCAGCAGCAACAACAACCACAACTAGAGGAGAAGCAACAAGAGCAACGCCGCAGGCTCACATCATTGACGCCGACAAAGAGGAAGGCGACCGGGACTCCCCCATCACAAGACTATGGAGACCCATCAAGACAAGGAA
>LFIK01001822.1_pt1 | contig 17059 bp, 14 predicted proteins | sample 643401 | NCBI WGS metagenome assembly LFIK01 (sample SAMN03777447, study PRJNA286221) | soda lake metagenome | biome: soda lake; feature: Kulunda steppe; material: water; isolation source: sample T5-Br brine of Lake Tanatar-5 | place: Russia: Kulunda steppe | collected 2010-07
CCCATCGAACGAGGTCACCACCCGACCCGACGGCACCAACACCCCCGCATCCATAACCCCCACCTGCGACAACACCAGATCCGACCCATGCGACACCGACCCCTCAACAGGCTCCTCCACCGGCTCCTCAACCAGCTCCCCAGGTGGTGACATGCCCGCCGTGGCCTCGTTGGCGGTCGCCTCTCCTGGGCTGAAAAGCTCGCCATCCGCGCCTCGGAACCGGTGGATGATGCTCGCTGCCTGCGCCCGGGTGACGGGCTCGTCCGGTCGAAGCTGTCCGTCGGCGGTGCCCTCCAGGAGCCCGCGCAGGGTTGCCACCGCGAGCTCCTGGCCGAGAGCGTGCCGCTGCAGCTCCGGATGACGCTGCACGGCCTCGGCCATCTGCGTCGCGGTCGCCAACGACGCTCCGCCCGCCCGGACCTCGTCGGCGCGCACGAGGATGGCCACGAGCTGTCCACGGGTCATCGACCGTTGGGGCGAGTAGGTGGTCGCGGAGGTCCCACGGACGATGCCACCCGTCACCAACGCGCTGATCGCGGCTGCGTGGACCGATCCGGCGATGTCGGCGAAGCCCGCGGTCCCGGCCGTGGCTGGCTGCTGCGTGGTGGCGTGGACGATCGAGGCCGCCTGGCCGCGGGTAAGGGTCCGATTGGGAGCGAACCGATCCCCGCCGACACCACGGATCGCACCGTCCGCGGCGAGGCGACCGATCGCCGACGCGTGCGGCGACCGTGGGTTCACGTCCGTGAAGGTGGTGCCATCCGACGAGGCCGCTGCAGCAGGCGCGGTCAGGACGGGCTGCAGCAGCAGCGCCACTCCGGCGAGCACCGCGAGCAGCATGCGGGACGGTCGGTTCCTGCACGCCACCATGGGAGGCTCCTCGGCCAGGACCCGCCGCTGCACCGGCTTCTGCCCACCTTGCGGACGGCTGCGCAGGGCTGGCGGGCCTACCCACAACATCGGCTGCGTGGGCGCGCGCTTGAGAGCGGATCCCGGTTCGGGCCCGGACCGCCGGCGATCGGCGGATGACGGGCTGCACCACACCGCACCTGGTCTAGGCTCCCACCCCCACCGCCGACCGAGGGAGCGCAGCCGTGGCCAGCCTCACCCCCGGAGCATGGGCCGAGCGACATGTGCTGATGACGGGCCACACCGGATTCAAGGGCTCTTGGCTCTCGCTCTGGCTCTCGCGGCTCGGCGCGCGGGTGACGGGGTTCTCCGACGACGTCCCGACGGAGCCATCGCTGTACGAACTCGCCGGGGTCGCCGAGTCGGTCACCTCGTTGCGCGGTGACGTCGCGGATCTTGACGCGGTGCGTGGTGCAGTGGAGGACGCCCAGCCGTCGGTGCTCTTCCACCTCGCCGCCCAACCGCTGGTCCGCGCCGCCTACGACGACCCCGTCACCACCTTCCGGACCAACGTGCTCGGCACGGTGCACGCGCTCGAGGCCGCACGACTCGCGAGCCACCCCGTCGACGCCGTGGTGGTGGTGACGACCGACAAGTGCTACGAGAACCGCGCGTGGGACCACGGCTACCGGGAGTCCGACCGCCTCGGCGGCCGCGACCCCTACAGCGCAAGCAAGGCCGCCGCGGAGCTCGTGACCCGCTCCTACCGCGACGCCCTCCTGGCGCCGACGGGCGGCCCCCGGGTCGTCACCGTGCGTGCCGGCAACGTGATCGGAGGCGGTGACTGGGCCGCGGACAGGTTGCTGCCCGACCTGATCCGTGCTGCCTCCTCACCGGAGCCGCGCCTCACGCTGCGCAACCCGACGGCCCAGCGGCCCTGGCAGCATGTGCTCGACTGCCTGGCCGGCTACCTGCTGCTGACGGAGCGGTTGTTGGGCGATGCGAGCCTCGCGGGTGCGTGGAACTTCGGCCCCGACGTGGCCAGGTCCGCCACCGTCGAGGAGGTCGTCACCCGCTTCGTGGACCGCCTCGACCAGGCGGTCGACATCGCGGTGGAGCCGGACGAGCACCGTCACGAGGAGCTGCTACTGGCCCTCGATGCCACCCGTGCCCGACGCCGGCTCGGCTGGGAACCCCGGTTCAGCATCGAGGAGGCGATCGCGAGCACGGCCGACTGGTACGCAGCTCACCTGCGCGGCGAGGACGTCCGCGACCTCACCACCCGGCAGATCGACGCGTACCAGGCCCGGCGCTAGACCGGCCAGGAGCCGCGCGGTGCGCTGGACGGCCGACGACGGGCCATCTAGGCGGAGGTCTGGCCGTCCAGCACGCGCTGGGCCGCACCCTGACCGCTGAGGTAGGAGTCGTCGGTCCAGTAGTAGCCCCAGTCGCCGTACCGGCCACAGCGCTCGATGCCGATCGAGGCGAGGTAGTCGTGGACCACCGCCGTGGCGGCCTCACTCTCCAGGTCGAAGATCACGTTGGCGTAGGGGATCAGCCGCGCCGAGGTGTGCACGACCCGGTCGTCCTCCCGCAGCATCCCGATGCGACGGAGGTCGTCCAGCACGATCGGCACGTGTTCCTCGACCGACCGCTCACGCGGCTTGTACCGGTCGGAGTAGTACACCTCCACCTGGACCGCGCCATGGCCCGGCGGGGTGGTCTCCTCGCTGAACATGTGGGGGTGGCTCAGCCGCACGGAGGTGATGTCCTCGTCGTACATGTAGCGCCAGTGCGCCGGTGAGAGGTCCTCACGGTCGACACCGACGTTGACGATCACGCACTGCGAGCAGGCCAGCCGCCCGGCCGCCGCCCGGACCTCCTCGGGCGCGGGCAGGATCCGGACCAGCTCCGGCAGCGGTACGGAGCTGATCAGGTGGTCGTAGGACTCCACCCGGCCGGTCTGGAAGGTCACCTCCCGGCGCTCGGGATCGATCGCGACGGCCTCGTGACCGAGCGTCGGCTGCGAACGTGCGAAGAACCGCTCCAGGTAGCGCTGGAAACCGCCGGTCCGGGGGTATCGGAACCCACTGATGTAGTGCTTCTCCTCGGCCGGAGGGGCGAGCGCACCCGTGATGACCTCCTCCAGGGAGGGGCGGTACAGCCGGGGACCGAGCCAGTTGGTGGTCATCAGCTCCGGCCCGACCGTGTGGTACTTCCGGCCGTACCGCGCCGGGAAGTTCTCCGTGAAGGTCTCGCCGTAGGACGCGACCAGCCAGTCGCGGAAGTTGGCGGGGCGCTCCGGCTCCGGGGCCGTCGCCACCTCGATCAGGTCGAGCAGACAGCGCGTGACCAGGTCGGTCGGAAGGCCGTGTAGGTAGGCGATCGCCGGATGCTTGACCCAGTGGCCCTCGTAGTAGTTGTCGACCCGCGCCTCGCCGGCGACGAAGTCATCGTCGATCGCGGCGGCCAGGACCTCCCGGACCTCCTCGCTCTTGGTGAAGGAGATGTGCGGGCCGTCGTCGAAGACGAACCCGTCCTCGCCGGCGAAGCTCGCGGTGTGCCCACCGGGGAAGGGTTGCTTGTCGAACAGCCGGGGCGTGGCCCCCTCGGACTCGAGCCGGTCGAAGGCCCCCCAGGCTGCCATCCCGGTGCCGAGCACGATCGTCCCCGCCATACTGGCTCCTCTACCTCGGTCGCGCACGGTGTGGTCACGAGCGGCGCGCCGGTTGTCGTCATGGCTGAGGGCACCGCAGGGTAGTCGCCAGCGGCTGGCCTGCACGCTCAGTCGGCGGCTGGCGTGGACTGGTCTCGCCACCACGCCACCGTTCGCCCGATCGCCTCTTCCAACGGCAGCGGGGGCGGGGCACCGACCTCGGTGCGCAGACGCGTGGTATCGGCGACGATCGCCGGCGGCTCCCCGGCGGGGGTCACACGGTCGCCGAGGCCGACCAGCTCGGGACGGCCGATCGCCTCCCCGATGCGGGTGACCAGGTCCGCCACGCGGGTCCCCTGGCCCCGACCGATGTTGACCGCCCCGGTCACTTCGCTGTCCACCAGGGCCGCCAGGCCGGCGGCGACGTCGTCGACGTAGAGGTAGTCCCGCGACTGCGCACCCGTCGTACAAGCGGCACGCTCCCCCCGCAGCAGGGAACGCACCACGTGTGCGACGAGCTTGCCCGGCGGCTCACCAGGCCCGAACAGGAAGAACACGCGGCCGATAGCGACCTCCATCCCGAGCTGCTCTGCGGCGGCGATGGCCGTGGAACCCACGGCCAGCTTGGCCGTGCCGTAGAGGGTGGAGGGGCGGGTCGGCGTGTCGGCCTCATGACACACGCCTTCGCTCCAGTCGTACTCGAAACAGGTCCCGGCGGTCACGAACCGCTGGCAGCCGACATCACCCAGGGCACGCAACAGCAGCAGACTGGAAGCGGCCCACGGCACGTTCTCGGGTGAGCTCGCGAAACCCGGGCTGACGTCCCAGGCCAGGTGCAGGGCTCGTTCGGGCGCCACGGCCGTCACCAGATCCCGGACCCGATCATGATCGTGCAGGTCGACCTCGTGCCAGCGCACGCGGTTGTCCGCGCCCGCCGGGCGCTGGCGAGCGACCGCGTGCACCTGGTGACCGGCCGAGGACAGCCGCGACACGGTCGGGCGGCCGATGAAGCCGCTCGCCCCCGTGACCAGGACCGTGCTCATCGGGGCCATCCTCGGTTGGGGCGCTCGCCGGCCGTCCGGCACGACGAGGCGGTAGGATACGCGGCCGGTCCGAGTCACTCGCCGTGATCGACGCTGCGGCCGCCGCGAGCGCCAGCCCGCAACAGCGAACGGGCACAGGAGAACGACATGCTCGTCCTCGGCATCTCCGCCTACTTCCACGACTCGGCGGCCGCGCTGGTCCGGGACGGCCGCATCCTGTCAGCCGCGCAGGAGGAGCGCTTCACCCGCGTCAAGGGCGACGCCAGCTACCCGGTTCAGGCCAGCCGTTCCTGCCTCCGCACGGCCGGGGTCTCCGTCGGCGACCTCGACGCCGTCGCCTTCTTCGAGAAGCCTGTGGTCAAGCTCGAGCGCCTGCTCGCCAGCTACCGCGCCGTGGGTGAGCGCGCCGCCGGCTCCTTCGGTGAGGCGCTCCCACGTTGGTCGCGCCACCGGCTCCACCTTGAGCGTGAGATCCGACATGAGCTCGGGCCGACCTTCCGAGGCGAGATCCTGTTCGCCGACCATCACGAGTCGCACGCCGCGAGCGCCTTCTTCCCCTCCCCCTTCGAAGAAGCCGCCGTCGTGACGATGGATGCGGTCGGTGAGTGGTCGACGACCTCGATCGGCTTCGGGCGTGGCCACCGGGTCGAGGTGCTGGAGGAGCTCCGGTTCCCGCACTCCCTAGGCATGCTCTACTCCGCCTTCACCCACTACGCGGGGTTCAAGGTCAACTCAGGTGAGTACAAGCTGATGGGCCTCGCACCCTACGGTCGCCCCCGGTACGTCGACCAGATCCGGGATCATGTGGTCGACCTACGCCAGGACGGGTCCCTGTGGCTGGACCTGTCCTACTTCGACTACATCGGTGGCGAGCACATGACCTCGCCGCGGTTCCACGAGCTGTTCGGCCGCCCGCCACGCCAGCCCGAGTCACGCATCGAACCCTTCGACATGGACATCGCTGCCTCCATCCAGGAAGTGTGCGAGGAGGCGGTGCTCAGGATCACGCGTCACGCGCACGAGGTGACCGGCCTGCCCAACCTCGTCCTGGCCGGCGGTGTCGCGCTGAACTGCGTGGCGAACGGGCGCGTCCTGCGGGAGGGGCCCTTCGAATACCTGTGGGTGCAGCCGGCCGCGGGCGACGCAGGCGGATCGCTCGGCGCGGCGTTGCTCGCCTGGCACCACCACGGCGGTCACGCGCGCGAGGTGGCAGCACCCGATGCGCAGCAGGGTTCGTTCCTCGGCCCCGCCTTCAACAACTCCGACATCGGAGTGTTCCTCGACAGCGAGGGCGCGATCTGGGAGCAGCTCGATGACGAAGCGAAGCTGATCGAGCAGGTCTGCGACGCCATCGAAGCCGGTGGGGTCGTCGGCTGGTTCCATGGCCGTATGGAGTTCGGCCCTCGTGCACTGGGTGCACGCAGCATCATCGGCGATGCCAGATCCCCGCAGATGCAGCAGCAGATGAACCTCAAGATCAAGTTCCGGGAGTCCTTCCGACCCTTCGCTCCCTGCGTGCTCGCCGACCACGCGCACGAGGTGTTCGAGCTCGAACCGGGCCAGGACAGCCCGTACATGCTCCTGGTCGCCCCCGTCCGGGAGGAACACCGGCGGGAGCTCGACGCATCCGAGCGGGCGTTGCTTGCGGATGACGACCTGCGTGTGCGCGTCTCGGTCCCGCGATCGAGCTTTCCCGCCATCACCCACGTCGACTGGTCGGCCCGCATCCAGACCGTCGATGCCGACCGGCACGGACGCTTCCACCGTCTCATGCAGCGGTTGTACGAGCGGACCGGCTGCCCCGTCATCGTGAACACCAGCTTCAACATCCGTGGCGAACCGATCGTCTGCACACCAGCTGAGGCCTTCCGCTGCTTCATGGGCACGGAGATCGACACGTTGGTCCTGGAGGACATCGTCTTGGACAAGCAGCAGCAGCCCTATGCGCCGTCGCACGACCAGTTGGCGGCCTACCAGGCCTCCTACGAGCTCGACTGATGGCCCGGCTCACACTCCCCCGCCGTGCGCACGGCTCCCGTCGGGCCTTCTGGCTCGTCGGCTCCGCCGGCCTCGGTCTGCTGACGGGCCTCGTCACCGCCGGGGCGGGCAGGGACCGCCGGCGGCTCCTCGTCGCCCTGCCGGTCGCCGCGGCGATCGCAGCTCCGGGCCTGCGGTGGCCGCGCGAGGTCGTCGACCTGCCCTACCGGGCGTGGAACCGTCTCGCGCGCCTAGTCTCGGATCTGCTCACGGCCTACCTGACACGCATCGGCTTCGAGGTGCTCAAGGCGGAGCAGCGCCGCGATCCGGCCGGCGCGGTGCCCATGAGCCCGCAGTCCCACAGCGGCTGGCGCCCGCGGGCATCGCAGACCGCGGCGGCCTACCGCTTCCAGGACACCGACGCCGTCGACCACGGCAACGACGACCCCTTCGCACGCTTCGTAGCCCGGTCGGGCAACGAGTGGGCACGGTCCCTGCGGCCGGTCGTGCGCCTGTTGGCCGCCGTCGACGCCGACCGGAGCCAGAGCAGCCGCCCGCCGTCCGACGTCTACACGCTGTACTGACGCACACCTGTCCCCAGCGGACACGCGCACCGGCGGGCGAACGCGCCGATGACGAGCTTGAGGAGTGAGGAGTGGGGAGCACGGCTACCACGGGGCGAGCGGTGAGCAGTGCCGCTCCGACACTGAGAACGCGCGCCATCACGCTGCTGACCGCCCTGCTCGCAGCTCCAGCGGCCGTGGTCGCGGCGCCCTTCTGGGTGGTCGCAGCAGCGACCCGTCACCTGCCGCGCCTGCTCCGGCTCGAGCCACCCCTGGTGGCATGGATGGATGCCATGCAGTACGTCCCCGTGGTCGGGTGGCGGACACGACCGGACCTCGACGGCTACCTCGAAGCGGATCACCCGTTCCACTTCACGACCGACGCCGAAGGCTGGCGGGACGCCAGTCTCGGCATCGACGACGCCGATCTACTGGTCTTCGGCGACTCCTACGCCTTCGGGCAGGGTGTCGACGACGCGGATCTGTACTCCCGGCAGACCGGGGGGATCCGCACCAAGCCGCTCGGTTCCAACGGCTACTCCATGGTCCACGCGGTGCTGTGGATGGAGATGCTCAGTGAGCGCCTCGCTGGACGCCACGTGGTCTGGTTCATCTACCTCGGCAATGACCTCTACGACAACCTGCGTCCCAACTACGGGCGGTACCGCGTCCCCTTCGTGGCAGCACGTGACGGTCAGTGGGACATCCAGACCTCCCATGTCTCCGCGGCGCAGTGGGAGTTCCCCGAAGCCCCCCCGCAGTACGAGGACGAACTCGCCCGGTTGAGCACCCCCGGCCCGCAGACGGACCGCGCGCTGGCGGCGGCGGCCTACCTGCTGGATCGCGCCCAGCGGATCTGCAGCGCTGCCGGCGCCGACCTCACCGTCCTGACCGTCCCTCGCAGGGAGCAGATCGATCCGGATCGGATCGAAGGATTGCGCGCACGGTCACCAGAACCCGAGCGGTTCGACGCGAAGCTGCTCGATGATGGCGTGCGCGCGAGTTGCACCGAGCTCGGGCTGCCGGTGGTCTCCCTGGGGGACCACCTGTCCCACCGGGACTACTTCGACGTCGACATCCACTGGAAGCCGAGCGGCCACTCGCGCGTCGGAACCCTCCTCGCCGAGCTGCACGCCCAGCGCCAGGGCCGGGGTGGCCGGCCCTCGAGCTCGTCACAGGAGAGCGGCGACCGATGAGCACCCCTCCCCCGGTCACCGTCGGCCTGCCGGTCTACAACGGTGAGAAGCACCTGCCCGCGACGTTGGAGCGACTGCTCGGACAGACCTACGGCGATTTCGAGCTGCTGATCGCGGACAACGCCTCCACGGACGGTACGGAGGACATCTGCCGACAGGCCGCAGCGCAGGACGGTCGCATCCGCTACGTGCGTCACGACGAGAACCGTGGCGCACTCGGCAACTTCAACTACGTGGCGCAGCAGGCGCGCTCACCGCTGTTCCGGTTCGCATCGCACGACGACCTCGTCGACACGACGATGCTCGAGCGGTGCATCGAGGCGCAGCGGGCCGAACCGGACGCCGTGCTGTGGTTCCCGCGAGCCCTCGAGATCGACCAGTCCGGGGAGGTCGTGAACACCTTCGATGACTCCCTCCAACTGCTTTCGCCGCACCCCCACCAGCGAGTCCGGACCTTCCTGGACGAGTACCAGAACTCGAACTGTCTCTTCGGGTTGATGCGCACCGACGCCCTCCAGTCGACCCGGCTACTCGGCGACTTCCTGTCCGCGGACGTCGTCCTCCTCCTCGAGCTCGCCCTGCGCGGCCGGTTCATCGAGGTGCCGGAGCGGCTCTTCCTCAGGCGCTGGGAGGACCGCTCCCTGCACGCCAAGGGCGCCAACGAGATCGCGAGCTACTACGGCATGCGCGAGACCATCCGGCTGTCCTTGCACTTCACGATCCGGCTCGTGCAGAACAGCCGCGGCATCCTCGCCGCCCCCCTCGGCCCGATCGAGAAGGCGCGGTGCTTCCGTGAGCTCGGCCTCGCCTGGGGCCCGCGCTACTGGCGCGTGATCCTGGGTGAGATCAAGGCCGTCATGATCGCTGCTGTGCGTCAGCGTGTGTCATGAGCGCGGACAACTCACGCACCCGGTCACCGCTGTTCAGCGTGATCATCCCGACGCACGGGCGCCCCGTCGCACTGCAGCGTGCGGTCGACTCGGTGCTGGCACAGACCCACACCGACCACGAGGTCATCGTCGTCGATGACGGCGGGACACCAGCCGCACCGCCCTTCGACGATCCGCGTGTCCGGGTGCTGCGCCTCGAGGTCAACCGGGGGGTGAGCGCAGCACGCAACCACGGCATCGAGGCAGCCAGGGGCCAGTGGGTCACCTTCCTCGACGACGACGACGTGTGGTACCCGCGTCGTCTCGAGGCCATCGCGAACGAGATCTCCGACAGCGACGCGGGCCGGCACACGATCTTCACGACCGACCTCGACATCAACGATCACGGCTACATCATCGGAACGTACGCCGAGGAACGCCCTTTCCAGGACGAGAACCAGCTGCTAGAGAGCATCCGGCTGCCGTTCCTGACCGTGATGTTCGCTGTACGGGCTGACTTCCTCGCCGAGGTGGGCGGCTTCGACGAGCAGCTCCGGGGCGCGGAGGACGGCGACCTGCTCTCCCGCCTCATGCTCGCCGGAGGCGAGGTACGGCTGATCCCCGAAGCCCTGGGGTGCTACAACCGGGGCGAGGGCAGGACCCGTGATCACGAGGTCACCTGGTCGGGGAAGCTGCTGTGGCTGCACAAGCTCAGCCGCCGCCCAGAGCTCACGGACGCGGAGGCCATGGCCCTCGACGCGGCGCTCGAGGAGACACGCCACCGGCTGCTGCGGGTCCGGGCGGGCCTCGCTCTGGAGAGCGAGGAACCGCATCGCGCCTTCCTCGCGGCGGCGGCCACGGTTCCCGACACGCGCTTGCGTCGTCGGGGCTGGCTGCTGTGTCGCTCGGTCCTCCCGGATCGTTGGTTCCAACGCCTCGCGGCCCGATACGGGGCGGATGCATGAGCGAGCTGTTCGTCTGGCGGAGCCGCGACCTCGGACCGGACGAGGCGCAGGAGCGTTTCGCCCGCAGCCTGGCGGACCAGACAGCCTTCTCCGGTGCGCTCCTGAGCACGCGACCCACCTTCCGTTCCACGCGGTGCGGCGACGTCCACATCGGCCAGATCTCCAGCAACCTCGGGATACGTGCGGAGCAGTGGCAGCCGTGGCAGGAGGTAGGAGAGGTGGGCGTCGCCTGGGCCGGGGTGTGCGAGGACCACCTCGGCGTCAACCCCGATCACCGCGCGCTCGGTCGGTTCGCCTCGGACGTGCTGCAGCGACCCGAGCGGCTCGTCGACCTGAACGGGGCGTTCTCGGTCTGTGCGTGGGATCGAAGGGAGGGTTCGGCCGCCATCGCGACCGGGGCGACCCAGCCACAGACGTTGTGGGAGGTCTCCGGTCCCCACGGCTACGCGATCGGGAGCCGGGCGGGACCCCTCCTGGACCTGGTCGGCCGACGCAGGGAGTTCGATGCCGACGAGGCGAGCACCTTCCTCGCCTACGGCTACCTGCTGGGTGAAGGTTGCCTCTACCGCCACGTGCGCCGCGTTCGCGCCCGCCAGCAGGTCCTCCTCGCACCCACCGAGGCTCCCCGTCGCAGGGTCTACGTGTCCATCGGCGAGTACCTCGGGGAGCCGGAGGGTCTCACGGTCCAGGATGCAGTCCGGCGCTGCGCCGACGTGGTCACCCAGCGGATCGCGACCCAGGTCCGTGCCAGCGAGGATCCCGTCCTGCATCTGACCGGCGGGCGGGACAGTCGCTGCATCGCAGCCGCCCTCGCCCGGACCGGGTTCCACGGCCGATCCCTCACCGGCGGAGCGCCGACGCACCCCGACGTGATGCTCGCGGCGCGCGTATCCAAGGTCCTGGGATTCACCCACAGCAACCCCCCCGGAGTCGCTCCGGTCGAACTGCTCCAACGGCTCGCTCGCCACCGCGACCGTGCACGGCTCTGGACCCGCATCAGCGAGGGGGTCGAGACGATCAGGCACGGACTCCACCAGCGCGAGTTCTTCGAACACTCGGCCCCCTACCCCCCCGAGGTCGCACCCGCGTTCAACGGACATCACCCCGGGCTCGAGACCTTGGGGATCGACGCGTTCACGCCCGACTACGTCAACACCCACCTGGGGCCGCACCTCACGCGGCACGCCGCGGTGACCGAACGCTTCGAGGACATGCGTCGATCCATCGACACCGAGCTGCGTGAGATCGGCGCTCCCGCGTCGCGGTGGCCGGAGCTGCACTACTGGCAGAACCGGGCCTTGCAGTGGGGACAGGACGTCCAGCTGGTCAAGGACCTGTTCGCGTGGAACTGGACGCCACTGTTCGACAGGACGCTGCTCCGCACGACCTGGTTCCTGCCGGACGAGCACCGTGGGACGTCGCGGTTCATGCGGTCCGTGACCGCTGAGCTGGTGCCCGCGCTGGAGGACGTGCCGTACCAGGGTGAGGGACGTGATCGACCGCTCCCGACCCGTGCGCTGTCCTTCGGACGACGCAAGGCGCGGACGCTGCTCGCACGCACGGGCCTCCGCGCTGCGGATCCAGCGGCCACGGAGACGCAGCTGTGGCGGGAGGTCTTGTTCGGCGGGGACGCGCAGTGGCAGGAGTTGATCTCACCCGACTTCCTCGCCGATCCCGCCGCGCGCAAGCAGCATGGCGAGGTCGCGTGGAGCGTCGCCACGGTCCAGCTGTTCATGGAGTCAGACCTCCATCCCTAGATGCGTGCACGCCGGCGTTGGTCGCGCCGCGAGATCGGCCACGTCCGCGACACCGGTCGCGCAGCCGGAGGGCCTGCGGCCAGCTGGGGCCGCTGGGCGGCGACGGTGGCCGGGCCTGGAGCGGTCGCGTTCGTCGTGTTCCGGGTGGAGGCGTCACGGGCCATCTGCGCAACGATGTGCGGGACGTTGAGCGGGACCTGGCACATCCGACCACGCGGCGGCGACCCATCGCCGCGGGTGGGGTTCCCGATGCGGTCACCCCCTCCGTGGTCATGCCGTGCGCTCCACACCTGCGTTGCTGTCCGCGCTCGTCATCCGGCTCGGGCTGCTCGAGCAGCTCGCTGAGCCTGCGGTCCGGGATCCGGAGGTCCTCGATCCAGACCCGCGTGGGCAGCGCCCTGGAGCGCGTGGTCGCGGCGGTCGAACCACCTATCGGGTCGGACGACAACCTGAGACGCGGCTCAGCGGAGCTCGTGTTACCGTGAGGTCACCTACTCGTCACCTGTGGTTGGCCGGAACGTCGAGTCACGGGGACGTCACCGCCTTGGTCCTTCGGGTGGTCTTCGCCACGTGCGGGAGGATCCCATGCAACTCCGCGCCCCAGCACGAGCGGGCAGACGCATCCTGCGTCGGGTCGGCATCGAGGCGGGTCTCGACCAGCGGCGCTCGCGGCGCAACGCACCTCCGGAACTGCTCGAGGATGCGGAGGCTGCCTGGCACTTAGAACGTGCGGGGACGCCGGCCGCGTTCCCCTGTCCGATCTCACTGTGCGTCAACAGCAACGGGTTCAGCTACGCCCAGGACGGCTGGGACCCGTTCGTCGCGTGCGCGCGCGACTACATCGCCGGCGGCGCACAGACCTACGCGACGTCGGTACTCGCCCGCTACTACCGCGCCTGGCAGCCGCGCGACGCTGCGGAGGCCAGCCTGTGCTTCGAGTCCGGCGAGCCGCCGCTCGGCGGCAGACCCAGCCACCTGTTCGCGCTGTACCCGTGGCTGCCCGAGAGCTTCGAGGAGTTCGACGCCTGCGTCCGTCACTGGGTGCGCTACGACAACGAGGAGCACGGACACGCGTCAGCGACGCTCGAGGAGGAGGGCTACAAGGTGCACGGGCCCGTGTCCGCGGCGATCGGGACGTTGGAGCACCGGCGGCTGACGAGCGTCACGGACAGCATCAGGACAGCCGGCTTCGACCGCTCGCAGGGCGACGTCAACGTCATCCAGGTCAAGGATGGCAGCGGAAGCCGGTTCATCGAGCAGGGCGGGATGCACCGGATGGCCGCCATGGCCGCGTTGGGGCACGAGTCGGTCCCGGCACGTCTGCTCGGCGTCTTCGACGTGCGCGACGCCGCGTCGTGGCCCGGTGTGCGTCTCGGCCGATGGCCGGAGGAGGCCGCTCGTCGCTACGTCCACCACCTGTTCACGTTCGACTCCTTCGGCTGGGCGAAGGGTGCCTCGCTCGTCTGACCGGCGGCCGGGCCGCGTCCGGCCAGGTCGCCCGCGAGGCGGTGGTTGCGCGCCCGCAACAGCGTACGGGTGTGCCCTCGACTAGCCTCCCGGCCGTCACCGACGGAACGAGGCGGGCAGCATGAAGGTCGCCATCCTCGCTGGTGGGCACGGGACCCGCCTCAGCGAAGAGACCGCCATCCGGCCCAAGCCGATGGTCGAGATCGGCGGTCGCCCGATCATCTGGCACATCATGAAGGCCTACTCCCACTACGGCTTCGACGACTTCGTCGTCTGCTGTGGCTACCGCGGCGACATCCTCAAGCAGTACTTCTTCGAGTACGCACGACGCGAGTCGGACCTGACCGTCGACCTCGCCAGCGACGAGGTCACCGTCCACCGCGGGGCGCACGAACCCTGGCGGGTGACGCTCGTGGACACCGGCCTGCACTCCATGACCGGTGGGCGTGTCGCACGCGTGCGGGAGTACCTCAACGAGGAGACCTTCTGCCTCACCTACGGCGATGGTGTCGCTGATGTCGACATCTCCGAACTGGTGGCCTTCCATGGGCGCGAGCGCGCGACGGTCACACTCACGGCTGTGCAACCGCCGAGCCGCTTCGGTGCCCTGGTGCTGGAGTCCGGTCAGTCACGGATCAGCTCGTTCCACGAGAAGCCGGAGCGGGGTCACGATGGTCAGGCCTGGATCAACGGCGGCTTCTTCGTCGTCGAGCCGAGCGCGCTCGACGAGGTCGAGGGTGATGACACCGTGTGGGAGCGGGGTCCGCTCATGAGCCTGGCCGCTCGCGGCGAGGTCGCGGCCTTCCGTCACCACGGCTTCTGGCAGCCGATGGACACCCTGCGGGACAAGCACGTCCTCGAGGACCTCTGGGCCTCTGGCACGGCACCGTGGGCGGTGTGGCTGTGATCGTAGGAGGTCAGGGATGAGGATCGTCGCGACGCAGGTCGACGGTGCCGTCGTCGTCGAGCCCGAGTTCCGGGTGGACGCCAGAGGGGGTTTCGCGCGCCTGTTCTGCCGCGCAGAGTTCGCCGCGCACGGGCTCGACGAGCACATCGAGCAGGCGAACCTGTCGACCAACCGCGAGGCAGGGACGGTTCGTGGACTCCACTACCAGCTGCCACCGCATGCGGAGACGAAGCTGGTGCGTTGCATCCGGGGCGCCCTGTTCGACGTCGCGGTCGACCTTCGGCCGGACTCGCCCACCTTCGGCCGGTGGGACGGCGTGGAGCTCACCGCGGACAACCACCTGGCGCTGCTCGTGCCCCGGGGTTGCGCCCACGGGTTCCAGACCCTGGTCCACGATACGACGGCGCTTTACCACGTCAGCGCCGCCTACGCCCCGGAGCACGAACGGGGGGTGCACCACCTCGATCCCGACATCGGTATCGCCTGGCCGAGCCCGATCAACGTGGTCTCGGAGCGGGACGCGAACCTCCCCTCCTTCAGCGACGCCGACAAGGTGACCCTCACAGCGACTGACGGCGGGAGCCCGGCGCTCGGCTGAGGCTGCCGGGTGCCCAAACCGCAGGGGAAGGCGACGGCATGGAGGAGCCTTTCTCCGCGACCGGCCCAGGAGGCCGTCCCACGCTGAGCGTGGTGGTCCCCGTCTACAACGTCGAGGCGTACCTGCGCGAGTGTCTCGATTCGATCATCGCCCAGACGCTGTGGGACCTGGAGATCGTGGTCGTCAACGACTGCTCACCGGACGCGTCAGACGCGATCATCCTCGAGTACCAGGCCCGGGACCCTCGCATCAAGTCCATCGCACACCGTGAGAACCAGGGCCTGGGTGCGGCCAGGAACACGGGTTTGCGACACGCTCGCGGGGAGTGGGTCGCGTTCGTCGACAGCGACGACCGCGTAGCACCCTACTGCTACGCCTCCGCGCTGGAACTGATCCGCCGGTACGACGCGGACGGCGCCGTCTTCGGGGTCGTGCCGTTCGATGACCTCACGGGGATCGAGGACCCCAGCGCCTTCCCCTTCAACCGCGCCTTCCCCAACCCCACCCGCTTCGGGCCCGAGGTGCCGTCGCATGTCATCGGGCCCACGGTGTGGAACCGCGTGTACCGGACAGCCGACCTGGTGGACAACGCCATCTGGTTCCCGCAGCAACTCAAGCACGAAGATGAGGAGTTCACCTTCAAGTACCTCGCGAAGGTCGAGCCGCTGCTGGTCCACGACCCGCGCTACGGCTACCAGTACCGTCAACGCGCCGGCTCGATCATGCAGTCATCCGCGTCATCGCGCCGCGACCTGTCGCAGATCCTCGTCAACATCCTCCGGTTCCTCGAAGCGGAGCGGCTACAGGAGCGCTACCGCGCACACGTCATCGCCAAGGCGCGTGAGTACCTCGGGTACTTCGCGGGACCCGGTGCTGGCGACGAGCCGTCGACAGCCTTCATCCGTGATCTCCGAGACGTGGTGGATGCGCTCGATCTCACCCGGGACGAACTCGATGCGCTGCCGCCCTACTTCCTCGCACTGTTCATGACGAACGGCAACGCACGGGCCTCCCTGCTCGCCAGGGATCTCCCGAGGACTGCGTCCTCTGAGGAGTACACGTGGCTGAGGTTCGGTCGCCTGCCCCGGAAGCAGAAGCTGACCTTCCTCCTCGAGCGGGCGGTGCGCTCCATCGGCCGCGCTCTGCGTCGCTCCCGGCCTCCGGGATGACGGCGAAGGTCCCGGGCGAGACCGACCCGACCGAAGCACGGTCAACCGCGGTGGCCGAAACACAACCATCGCCACCGACGGGCGGTGGCGATGGTTGTGAACCTTGCTTGGCCGCCCGTCCCCAGCTGGGGCGGGCCGGCTGCATCGCGAACTAGGTATCGAGCGAACTACGGCGACCACGAAGGACGAGCCCGGCTCCAGCAACGAGCACGAGGGATCCGACGAGCGCGAGCAGCCATGCATCGATGCCGGTACGCGCCAGGACGCCCGTCTCTTCGGCAACCGCGACGCGCTGGATCTCAACCTCTTCGGTCTCCGCGACCTCTTCGGTCTCCGCGACCTCGTCCGACTCGTCGACCGTCACGTCGCCGAGGACCTCGGTGTCATCGACGCCGTTGTCGTCGCCGTTGTCGTCGCCGTTGCCTCCATTGCCATTGTCGTACGTCGTGTTCGCCTCGGCTGTCGTCTCTGCGATCGCGGGCAGAGCCATGGCTCCCCCAACCAGCAGCACAGCTGCCAGGACGGCGACTAGGCGGCGTGCTTTGGTCATATCCATGTCTCCTCGGCGGAACACCATCATTATCGTGGGATCCGATCACCAATTGCATCGTAACACCTGAACACCTGTCGAGGGACGAAGTACCCCACAGGGAGTAACTCGCACGCCGAAATCGGGACCCCCGTCCCACTCAGACCAGACCCAGATGCTCACCGCCTCGCTCTCCCGAGCCGCCGATCGCCGGCTACTCCGAGCGCTACGGCTTCGCGCACGCACGAGGGCCCTGCTCGAACTGTGGTGGTCGGTACCCACAGGCTCTCACAGGACCCCGGCGCTGCTGCTACCAGTGCCGTACCGCCCTCATCGCGTGCGCATCACGTCGTGGCCGGGCTGGCTGTCAGACGGTCTTCTTGGGTTCGATGAGGGCGTTGGTGGTGTGCCAGCGGTTGTCGGTGAAGGTGTTGCCCGGCTGGTCGGTGTTGACCCCGCCGTTGGGGCCCCACTGGAACGTGCCATCGAACCGGTTGCCTTCGATACGCACGTC
>LFIK01001823.1_pt1 | contig 17056 bp, 20 predicted proteins | sample 643401 | NCBI WGS metagenome assembly LFIK01 (sample SAMN03777447, study PRJNA286221) | soda lake metagenome | biome: soda lake; feature: Kulunda steppe; material: water; isolation source: sample T5-Br brine of Lake Tanatar-5 | place: Russia: Kulunda steppe | collected 2010-07
ACACGCCCACGCGTGCACGCACGCCTGGCGCTGCATGCACCATGCAGCTGGCACGCCCTCTGTGTTCTGTCTGCCTGTCTGCCTGCCTGCCTGCCCGCCCGCCTGCCTGCCAGCCTGGTCCGGCCCAGCCCGGCTTGCCCCCGACGCAGTGAGTGGTGCATGCCTGGACCGCCAAGGGTGCGTCGCCTGTGCATTCAGCCGGGATGGCGGGTAGCGGGGGTGCCACGCCGGCCCGCCCGCCCCCAGTGGATGGGGTCTAGAGTCAGGCGTGCTCTGCGCAAGCCTGGCCTGTGGCTTGTCTAAGGCTGGGCTGCCTGTAGCTGGGCTGCCTATCATTGGCACATGGCTGGCCTGCCTGTAACCAGCCTATGGCTGGATTGCCTTTGGCTTGTCTTCATTGGGCTGCCAGCATTTGGCCTGTGGCTGCCTGCCCCTGGCTGCGCCTGGGCCTTCTCTTTGTGCACACCTTTCCTGCGTGCCGTGCTTGTGGGCAAGGGCGCGGACGTGATGCTGGGTGGAGCACCGCGGACGCACGCTTGGTTCCCTCTCACATGTCTTGCGCTTGCAGCCTTGGTCTAGGCTCAGGTCGCAGGCCTCCCACAGGCATTGACCATAGGCTCCCTGTCTGTTAGGTCACCTCGCTTTGCCTGGCCTTGCGCTCGCATCACAGCCTTGGTCTGGGTTCAATTTGTAGACTGCCTGGGCCGCAGCTAAGCTGTCCGCTTGCCGGGCAGGCCAGCTACACTGCACCACACCTTGCCTTGCTGTACGCGCACAGTGTTGGTCTGGGTCAAGATTAAGGCCTCCTAGGCTGCGACTCAGCTGTCTGCCAGATCAGTAAGCTCACCTCACCTCACCTCACCTCACCTTGCTTCGCTTTGACGTTTGAGTTCACAGCCTCGTCTGAGCTAAGGTTGCAGGCCTCCCAGACTTTGGTGAGGCTATTCCCCTTGGCAAAGAGAGCATGTAGGATGTATGTTTTCATAGATGGAACCTCAACTTGCTCTGCCATGCGTTGCCTTGCGCTCACAGGCAGTCGCGGCAGCGTACGCCTCTGTTAACCCAAGGCAGTCTCAATCTCACAAGCAGCGTGTGGAAGCCGCACCTGGGGAGCCACTGCAGCAGCAATACACGCATGCGCCTGTGCCACAGCTGCAGAGGCAGAAGCAGGAGCAGCAGCCCCTGCCGCCGCAGCAGCAGCAGGAACCGCTGCCGAGCAAGGGTGTGCAGGTGCAAGCACAGAGCCATGGGCCGCAGGCGAGCCACCCCAGCAGCAGCGGCCTGCCACGCGCACCCAGCAGCTCGTCTGAAAATGAGTCATACAGCATGGATGACGACTTCATGCAAGCCCAGGAGGAAGAGTTGCGGCAGCTACAGGAGCAGCACGCGCAGCTGGTGGCAGAGCAGCAGCAGCTGGAGGAGGAACAGCTGCAGCAGCTGCAGGACATGCGGCGCTTGTACCAGGAGGAGACCAGCAGGCTGCAGTCACCAGGGGTTGCTTGTGCGCACGGAGGGCCAGGTGCCGGAGAGGGGGGCAGCAAGGATGTCACACCAAATGATCATCAGGCGCAGGGGGGGCCCACTAGCAGCGGCAGTGGTCATGGGCCCCTGACTGAGAGCCCCCCTGCTGTGCCCATGAAATGGGGCCGGTCCTCGCTGCTGAAATGCACAGGCGCGTTGCCGCCTGCCCCAGGGCCTCTTCAGCCCCAGGACCCGCTGCCTGCTTCGCCAGCCGTTGCCCATCAGGGCAAGCATGACCCGGCCGGCGCGCCGCTAGTGCCGTCTTCCCCTCCACGCACCTGCACGAGCAGCAGGGCAAGCAGCCACGTGACCGCCAGAGCAGGGGGCGGGGCGGATGCGTCTGGCCCCATGCTACCCTTGAGCAGTGGGGGTGGCGGGGGCCGGAGGTGGGGGCGGTCAGCGCTCCTGGCTGTGTGAGTGTGTGTGTGTGTTTGTGCGTGCTTGTGTGTGTGCGTGCTCGTGTTTGTGCATCGATGTGTGAGATTCCCAATGGTGAAATCTCTTCTTTTGTTATTGCTGAGCTTGGCACCACTAGGAATGTTGGGGCTAGCTCTCAAACACCGAACATTGTGCAAGCAGTGGCCATAAATGCCTATCAAGGCTGAGGCGCATGCAATTGTTGAGGTGTGACCTGTTAGCTGAATTTCAGGCAATGCCATGCAGCCAACAAATGAACATAAAAGTTAAAAGCTAGATAGTGGCAGAATAAATTATAGCAAAGCACCCAAGGGGGAGTTATCCCATGCTCATTTTCAGCTGCATAAAGTTCTTTGTTTGTTGAAGAGTATGACTCCTGGATGCGCATGAATGTTGGTAGGAATTTTTTTTCGTGTGCAAGTTGAGGATGGCAAGTCTCTGTTCTGAACAATTGAAGAGGAGTCAAAGTTGAGATTGGAATGCTATGTACTCAGCATCTGAAGTGCATCATGCACTATGATAGGAAAAATAAAAGGAAAAGTGCGCAGGCAGTGAAGCGCTCCCCACATAGTACGTGTTTGCTACTTAGCCAAAGCAGTCTAAGTCTGTAGATTTTAGGAAGTGCATTAGCAAAATGAGCCCGCACATGATACTTACAAACAAAAAACTTCTTGCATCAAAGCAGCATTTGCAACACCCTGTCCCAACGAGTCATTCAACCTGCCGCGCTTCAACTTGAACATCATAAATGAATAGGCCACAATTGGCTTGCTAGATGCTTTCGAAGTGTCTTGCTCAATATAGTGGACAACAAATCATTCCAGCCTGTTCGTCGTGATGGGTCTATTTAAGAGCAGTGGAAAAGATCCTTGTCTAGTCAAGCCTTTTAGTTGGTTTATTGAGAAAAGCCTGGTTTAGCCGCAGCCTGTCACACTGAGCCTCTGATAGACAGCTGCAACCAAATCAGGCTCGTGAGGTGGCCATTATAAGGAGCAAGCTTTGATTTGAGATACTGGTCTAGTTAGCTATGGCCAAGCTGCCTCGTCCAAAGCAGGTACAACCATGTCACGCATGTCTAGTGTAGAAGTTCTTCAGCAACAGATATCTGAGCTTGAAGGTTCCTCTGTGTCCGCATGAGTTCATAAATGGCAAATATGTGACAAGACTTCAGGCATACAACAAAAAGCATACTCACATGATCAAGATGGGCATATCCAGAGTTTTGGTTTTAGGCTGTTCAATTGCCAAAAATCCACTTATCATTAACTCAAGTCCCTCTCCCCACACAGAGGGCCCTGATCACACATTTGCCACATGTCTCTCCCAAATACATCTTCCTCGTGATGTTATTCGCAGCGTGGCACGCTCTAGACTTTGTGCCCACACCCTACATGTCGAAATGGTGACCTGGACTCGCGGTTCCTCTCGTGCCTGTGCCCTGTGCAATACTTATGATGTACAAGATGGGCAGCATGTCCTTTTCTCCTGTATCCATTTCCATGTGGTCTCTCTCTGCAAGACTCGTGCATCTCTGTTTCCTTCCAGAGGTTCCCATGATGTGTGTAGTTCTGAGCTAACAACAACAACAATAATAATCTCTATTCTTTCCTTCATGATCTTACCGTACTTTATCATCAAGATGAGCAGGCTAGCAATTGTATTTCCTGCGAGTCGGCGGTTACTGCCAGTCGCTTAATAGTTTTACTTTACAACGACTCTCAGAGGCTGTTTTTAACCTCAAGTTGCGGTTGCAAAACCTGGTACCAGGCTTAGGCCCCTACTACTTTGCATATACTGATAGGATACAGTCTGACTATCGCTAGTATGTACGTACTAATTCATTGTTACTCCTCTTACATTGCTGCAGGAGAATCCACCAAATGGAACTACAAACAACTGTTTTAAATGAAATAAATAATTGACTGACTAGAAGAGCATGGTCTTGACCTCCCTGGCACGCTGCACAGAAGAACCTTGCGTCTTTTTACGTGATAACAGTGGGCTTGTCGCGACCCGTGAGCTGAGGTAGCTGAGACAACTCCAGCGCCAACTGCGGGTGTGAAAAGGTAATAGAGGCACATGGAAGAATTGCAGATGTGTACAAGTGTGCTTGCCTTGAATTGAACGACTACACATTGTTAGCAAGCATGCTAGACCCTTGCAGCTTGTAATGGACATAGCTAAAGAAAAATAAGTTGCAATACTGAAAATGAATTTTGTACAATAAGTCAATGACTAGCAGAGGCTTGGGCTGCAGCAAGAAAGGTCCATGCCTCATCTGAGCAATTCAGGCACATTTGTACACAGACATAACCATTTTTTTATGTATGTACACAATTTTACACAACTTCAAGCTGTAATGATTTTGCAGAGGATTAATATCAATGCTTCCTTTTTAACATCTCCATCAGAGTACTCTTACAGAGTACTCTGATATCGGAGTTCAGCGCTTGAGCAAGCAATCCACACAGTGTTTGCCAAAAATTGTTGCCAAATATTTAAAGCGGTTTAACCAACCACAACAAACACAAATGTTACATATTTATGTATGCATTCACTTACACGCACGATTGTACTCATGACACACACCCACGCAAGCAGCCCAAGCCCACACCCAGCCTCAACTCCAGTGCAAAAGCATGAAGCACATGCAGAGCAGCATGCCATGCTGTTGCAAGGCATGCCAGGGGTCTCACCTTGATGATGGGTGCCAGTGCTTTCTGTGCGTCCTCCTCGTACTTGGAGGGGTCGTTGCTGTACTGCTCAATGTACATGCGGATGGTGGCCCCCGAGGACCCCGTGCCCGACAGGCGGAAGATGATGCGCGAGCCATCTGCATGTGTGCAGGGCACAGTGCGCTTGCAGGTTGGCGCGACAGGCATCTGGGTGCAAGGGGGAGGTAATGCACATGGCATCTGCGCGTATGGCACCCGGACAGTGCTGGCACCAGAGCAGAGAGCTCAAGAACTTTTGGTCAGACGTGGACCGCATCTGTGCACCACAGAGGATGATGCAACAAGCATCCCAGAAGCCGCAAAGCATGCAGGAAGCTGCTGCATACCTCCACCCATGCCCTGCCTCCTCCGTCCCTCCCCCGTGTTCGCTAAAACATGTGGTGAGGCGCATGTGCATCCTTTAATGAAGACACAACGCAGGCCCTGTGTGGAGGCCCTGCTGCACACTCGCATCTGTGAACACAAAGTTCAGCCCCTGCTGTAGTTGCGTGCCTGTGAACCCATGGCGCAGGCCCTGCTGCATACACGCACCTGTGAACACAAAGCGCAGGCCCTGCTTGGAGGCCTTGCTGCCGTCAATGGGGTCAACGTACTCAAAGTTGTCCGCAAAGTCGAGCGTGAAGTCGCCCATCTTGGTGCCCTTCTGGGATTTGCTGACCACCTCAGCGACCTGGGCCATGACCTTGTTCGCAGCGTCTGTGGCCACTTCCTCATAGTCATAACGGCTGCAGGTGCACGCATGAGCAAGCAGGATGAGCATGGCCACGGCACAGGCACGCCCCCCGCTGTACCAGCTGTGCGGACACCAAATGGGACGGACACCAAAACACCACGCACCAACGCATGGCCATGGTGTGTGTGAGTTGAGTGGACAAAAGCCCCCTCAGATGTGGCAGCTGCACAAGCGCGTACGCGCACAGGTGCATGGATCCACCCAAGGCGTTCAACATGCACACATGAACAGGAGCAGCCCTGTCAGTGACCTTGTAGGTCTTAAGGTCTTGCTGCCTGAGCGTGATGCCAACGAACGGACAGCATTGGGGATAGAGCACACAATTGGGGATGAACACACGAACACCATCGGGGATAAAGCAATTGGGGATGAAACACACGAACACCATTGGGGATAGAGCACACAATTGGGGATGAAACACACGAACACCATTGGGGATAGAGCACACAATTGGGGATGAAACACACGAACACCATCGGGGATAGAGCACACAATTGGGGATGAAACACACGAACACCATTGGGGATAGAGCACACAACTAGAAATGGAGCACATGAACGCCATTGGGGATGGAGCAAACAGACACCATTAAGGATACCATTGGGGATATATATATATATGAGTACACAACAGCATATATATATATATACATATGAGTACACAACAGCCTGACGCTGTCGACATCCACGCTTCGATGCTCCTGAGACACACGCATTCAAGAGAATGGAGAAACAGCAGGAAGCATTCGGATGCGGGCAGGCCGCGTCCATGCGCAGACCCGCCCCGCCCGCACCTCAAGAACTAGCATAATTTAGTGTGTAGCAGTTAAAATGTGAAAAATACCAAGGAATGTCAATTGCCGCCGAAATTGTTCCAGTGTTCCAAGGCCACGTCCTAGACGCCCCCCCGCACCTGAAGAAGTTGCGGCCAAACTTGCTCCAGTGTTCCAAGGCCACGTCCTTTACGCCCACCAGCTTGCCGCCCTCCGGCACATTGGCATTCTTGGCAGCCAGGATGGACAGCCACGCCAGCACCTGTGATTACAAAAACAGCAAACGTGATTATAAAAACAGAACCTGTGATTACAAAAACAGCACAAACACAACCAACTGCTCAAGCGAGCACTTGGGGTGCTGCGTGACTTCAGGGGCGGGCCCATACCACAGCAGGCATGCCCAGGCAAAAGCAGGAGCGCCGTGCGTCCCAGCCATCGCCCTTGCTGACAAAGGCATACAGGGAGGATTACATCACCCGCATGGCCTGGTTGCTCGCAGGTTCACTGTCTGAATGTGATCCATATGGGGATGATCAGGTTTACGGTCTGAATGTGATCCATACGGTCTGATTGTGACCCATTCAGGGATGACCAGGGATCCATAGTGTGCATTGAGTCACTCAGTGTCCAGTCAGTGAGTGAGTCAGTGAGTCAGTGAGTGAGTCGGTCAGTCGGCCAGCCAGTCAGTCAGTTGGCCAGTCAGGTATTACATCATCAGTGTCGTCATTGTGCATCACTACAACCAGCATCATCAGGATGCTTTGCTTGATGGTAAGAAGAACGCAAGTCCTTTGTATTGAAAGCTTGAAGAGCATTTGAGTGCTGGTGCTATGCATGCATTACCTGAATTCCTGAAGCCTGGTATGTGCACAGGGCTGGAGGGAGGACTTTCAAGGTGGCAGGTAGAAATGTTGGAGCCGCCTTAGTGCTAGGGAAAGCACACCTATTATTTCACTTGAACAAGGGCATTTTGCACTGAAACATGGGCCAAGCAACTTCAGTAAGCGCAGCTGTGCTGTGCTAGGCTCAGCATCACAGTTTGACGGGATTAGCACTCCAAAATCTACTTTGGAGGTCCCTGATCCAAACAGAAAGAGGACCAGGCAAGCTGTGCAGTGCACGTACCGCGAAGATGCCGTCCTTCTCACGGATGTGGTCGCCACCAGTTCCGAAAGACTCCTCACCACAGATCGAGCACTTGCCTGCAATGCACACCAGGGGGTTTTCAGAATTGAGGAGCAAGATCTCACACTCGCCTGCAATGCACACCAGGGATTTTCAGAATTGAGGAACGAGATCTCACACTCGCCTGCATTGCACACCAGGGGGCACGTGAGATCAAGGAAGCTTTTGCAAAACATCTAAGAGTGGTTTGCTTACACAGCTTCCCAGTCCAGCCTCTGCCACACCTTTTAAGACTATTTGCAAGTGTTGTCTTAGATAGAAAGCTAAGCTGTACGGGCATGAAAAAGAACAAAACTTCCCCAAGGCAACTGTTAATGTGGCTTCGGCTCCAGGTGGATCCTTGGCTTGGCAGCACAACAGCGAGCAGGACCCTCCAGGTAAGCTAGTAGATTTGTGAATACTGAAATGTTCCTGATGGGTCTCCTGGCCTAAAAAAGCATCCCGCAGGCTTCAGACACATACAAGTGAAGCATGCACTGATTCAGGGACTCGTGCACCTTTTTACACTTATCTAGGCCTGGTGCCTGCGCGGTCTTGGTGGATGACAGGAAGTCCTGGGAGACAAAGAATCCCTTTTTTCGCCTAAAAGGTGTTTTGGTCATTGCTCAAAGCGGGATACAGAGTGCCGCTTGCATAGAACCGCAACCAACCCAGCAAAGTCCACCTAATTTGAGGGGCCCTTAGCCCCCAAACCCACCTATTTCCACCTACTTGGTCCATACACATTTGCGAACAACTCCTTTACTCGGTGCAGACTCAATGCCTGTCCCGGCCGCTGTGGCAGCCAGGGGAAACAAAGGCCTTCAGCATTGCGCCCAAGGGGCTTGCCTGCCATCTCGGTACCAGGTCTCTCCCCACTGAGGTATTGAATTGACCTACCTAACCTTCCAATATCCCATCCTGCGTGCCAGCCTCAGCCCACTGAGCTGACACAGTCAGGGCTATCGAATCTTAGTTCCTACTTGCTCAGCATGTGGGTTTTTTAGACACTTTGTTTTTAGACCTTAGATAGGTCCTTGTTCAGGATGTGGTAACTTTGTGCCTGTTCATGGCAGAAAAGGCTGGCTTGGCCAGGAGTAGGCCTTTGCAGGGCGTGCAGTGACTTGCAAGATCTGTAGCGCCCCTCAAAGACATGCAGCTGCACAATCCTGGTGGTACACAGCCGCCTGCTGCGGACTTGTGCGGGTGGGACACAGTCAGGGCTATCAAATCTTAGTTCCTACTTGCTCAGCATGTGGGTTTTTTAGACACTTCGTTTTTAGACCTTAGAAAGGTCCTTGTTCAGGATGTGGTAACTTTGTGCCTGTTTATGGCAGAAAAGGCTGGCTTGGCCAGGAGTAGGCCTTTGCAGGGCGTGCAGTGATTTGCAAGATCCGTAGCGCCCCTCAAAGACATGCAGCTGCACAATCCTGGTGGTACACAGCCGCCTGCTGCGGACTTGTGCGGGTGGGTGCGCGCGGCCTGCTGCAGACTAGCGCAGGAGGGTTCGCAGCCTGCAGCAGACTTGCGGGGGTGGAATCATCCAGTATGGCGTTCTCATCAGGTCAATTTATATCCCAAAAGCAGGGCAAAGGGACTCTCATCAAGGCCCTGTGCACCACACCCACATCCACATTCCACCCCCCATCGTGTGAAAGCGGCACAACCTGCCCCCCACACTGCCAGCCTGGATGCTTGCGGGTGCATTGGGCCTGGGGCATCACATCACATGCCAATCCACCCCTTTGTGCGGGCAACATACCCTCAACACGGCTGGCCTGGATGCTTGCGGGTGTGTTAACCATGGGGCACAACACGCGCACCGCACCCACAAAAGCATTTTCACGCAACGCACCCACAAAAGCATTTGCACGCAACGCACCCGCAAAAGCATTTGCACGCAACGCACCCACACAAGCATTTGCACGCAACGCTCAGCTCATGGGTGCATTACGCGTTCCATGTGCACACGGCGCACGCCTCGCTCACCGGCATCCATGAGGTTGCAGAAAAACTTCCAGCCAGTGGGGGTCTCGAAAAAGGGCAGGTTCAGGCCCTTCGCCACACGGTCCAGGGCGGCGGAGGTCGGCATGGAGCGTGCCACACCCTGCAGCATGCGTGCATGCATGCAATTACACTTAGCTGTGGGCGTAGCGTGCTTTGCCCTGCAGCATGTTTACACTTCAGCAAGCCTGCACGCATCCGCGCGCACACATACGGTGCGGGTATAGAGCTGCCCATCCACACCCATAAGTGCGCAAGCATAACAAATGGAGTGCACTCTCAAGCGCTCCGGGAGCCCTTGGCGTGATTTGTGTACGAAGCAATCTGGAGGGCGGCAAAGGACTGCCAGGGGAGCCTCCACACAACAGGCACCAAGCATGCACAATTGGCAAGGGCGGCAAAAGGGGTGGCAAGCACAGACTCTGGGGCAAAATAGAAAAGGTTGATGCCAAGCATCAAAGTCTGCACACTTGGGGCAGGACCAGCTTTCTGGGCTTGCTCCCTGCGCTGCCTCCCTGCGCTGACTCTGCGCACCTTCAGGCCACCCTTGAAGTAGGGGATGCACGCCGCGTTGGCAGCGATCATGGCCACTGAGTCAGAGGGTGTGATGAAGAAGCCGCTGCCCAGGATCATGTTGCGGTCGCCGTCACCATCGGAGGCGGCGCCAAACACGGGCGCGTTGGCGCCCCACATGATGTCCACCAGCTCCTTGGCGTACGTCAGGTTGGGGTCGGGGTGGCCGCCATTGAAGTCCGGTGACGGCACGCCGTCCTTGACAGCACTGGCGGGCGCACCCAGCTCCTGCGCGTGCATTCGCACATGCGCGCGCATGTGTGAGTGTGTTTTGTCTGCGTGTGTGCGCGTGTGTGCTTGCGTGTGCGTTTGTGTGCAAATGTGTTCGCACGCGCGAGCGTGCATACCAGGCGCCTGCTTGCCAGGCGCCAGGCAGAGCAGCACAGCAGGCCCTCCTGCACAGATCTTGGGGCGCACAGGGCAAGAGCTGAAGGCCCAGAGGCAATGTCCCACTTTTTGCATCCGCCCTCTGCTCCCACCCACAACTTTTAACATCTGCACCTGATCACACTCACGCTCTGAGCAAAGCAGGCGCGCCGCTCACCTGCACCAGGATGCGGGACGCGTATGGACCAGTGACGGCGTGCATGGCGTCGAACGTCATTTTGAAGTCCTTGCGAGCCAGGAACTTCTTGAGGGCATCGAAGTCAAACACCTCTTTCAGCGTGGCCATGTAGTCCTCCACAGGGTCCACCACCTCCAGCTCAAAGTCGCCGTACTTGGTGGCGCCGACCTGCAGGCGCAGTGGCGGGCAGGGGTCAGTGCATGCAAGTAGGTGCACACGGCCATGTCCAGTCCTCCATGGGGTCCACCACCTTCCCTACTCAGGGTCGCAGACCTGGTGAGACGCTGAAAACCATACATACACCCCGTGAGCCATGGCAAATAAACACAAGAAGAGGCAAATGTATAGCGTGCATGTGCTGTTTTCAGCAGCGAATCACGTGGCGGCACGGATGTGCAGGAAGTGGGAGTCATCCTCAAGTGCATCCTCAGGTGCACTCAATTGCGCCCCCTCGGCGCACTGCCTTATGCAGGAGCAAAGAGAGCGCTCAGCCTTTAGTGGAATTTGTGTATGTAGCGAAAGTGAGCGCGGGTTGCGCCTGGTGTGCTTGGTGAGCTGGTGCAGCAGGAACAGCAGCAGCAACATTAACAGCAACAGTCTGTCACGCACCTCCCACCATGCGAGGTCCATGATTACAGGCATCTTGCACGCTTATCTTATCCACTCACCAAAGTCTGTGCATGCCAAACACGCACACACACACACCTTGCTCAGGTCCACATCTGGCATATCTGCCATCTTCAGGGTCGCCACCTTCTGTGTTTCCCCGTAGATTTTGTCAGTGATGCTCTCTGGCGCAGGCTCGCCCCCACTGTAGTTGAACTTGATGCCAAAATCATTTTCCGGGCCTCCAGGGTTGTGGCTGGCACTCATGATGATGCCACCTGTGGGTTCAATTCATGTCGGCTCAGTCCATGTTGGTGCCAGCTATAAGTGCAGTTCATGTTGGCGCAGTCCATGGTGCAGGGACCGAACAAGAGATACAGAGGAATTCATGATAAATGATTGATTGCCGATAATGCAGTTGAGGTCATGCACCCGTCAATGCCATACTCAGGTATTGAATAAAGGTGGCCTGGTCACTGAATTCCCTGAACACAATCTTCACCTGCACGCTCAGTAATATCAATGACTCACCACTCAAGTGTCACCGCTCAAGATGTGTGCCTGAGCATGGCCAGGTGTGCAGCAGTACACGCATACAAGCGCCCCCTCCCCCCCTCCCACCCACCCGCCCTTGCCCACGCCCACACCACGCACCGTAGTGCTTCTTCCTGCGGATGAGGGCGGACATCGCAGGGGTGGCCATGATGGCATTCTGGCCCACCACCACCTTGCTGAAGCCGTTGCCTGCAGCCAGCTTGATGATGATCTGGGACGCCTCCTTGCCAAAGTAACGACCATCACCTCCCAGGCACAAAGTCTTGCCCTGGATCTCAGCGCCCAAGGCGTTGAACAGGGACTGGACCCAGTTGGCCAGGTAATTAGGCTCCATAAACACCTGCTCAACACGGAGGCCGCAATAACACGCGTTACAGAGGGGGCAACGTGCGCTTGTATGTGTACGTATATGTACATGTGTGCATGTGCATGTGCGTGTACGTGTGCGTGCGTGCGTGCATGTAGGGGTGTGTGAGCTGTGTGGGTGTGTGTGCGTGTGTGGGTGTGTTCGTGCGTGTATTGCGCGCACAAAGTCGAACATGCCATTTGCTAATGCAGAAGCATGCAGCGTAGGCACAGGATTCCTGTGCAAGCTCTCACCTTTCCTAGCCTAGTATGCAGCATGCTTGCTAATTCCTCTTGCCTCATCCGGGCCTTTCACTCCGCAATTCACACCCGACTCTACAGGCTCAACGTCAGAATTCCCACTGATGGGAGTGAAGATGAAGACCAGCACTCAGCGCAATTTGCCACAAGCTGGGCACATTGCACACTGCAAGCAGCTCCGAGGAATCCACCAGATGCCAGTTCAAGCTCACGAGGGCAGAGATCTAGGCCCAAAAATGGCCTGGGCACTGCCGGGACAGGTGCAGCCAGGCGGTCCTGCAAACATCCTGCCTGCAGTCCTACCTTAGTTTTCTTGCGCAGGCCGCTGGTGCCTGTCTTCTGCCCCTCAATGGGCTTGGTAGGGAGCTCCTTGACCTGCAAGGCGCGCACACGAACACACAATGATTCACAGCACGACTCAATACAGGGAGTCAATTCACAGCAGAAATGCCTGCTTCCATGGCAGGCTGCTGCGGGTAGTTCTCCAGGGCAAGGCAAGGCAGCACCCAGGCACAGCTGGGACAGAGAGCTCACTCTGTTTGCCTCACTCACCGCTGCCATCGTAATGGGCGCCTGCCTGGCTAGCTCCTGCTTGGCTACTCCGTGTCCGCGCTGGGGTCGCAGAGGATTGCCTAGGGCAAAGCTTTTATTTGCACTCCTGAAGAGCGGGTGAGGCGGTGAGGCGGGTGAAGCGAGTGCGCCGGGAAGAATCAAGGCGATAGCTCGTTGATGCTTTTTTGGGAGATTTTTTTGCTGCCAGTTATGTTTGCACATCGTTCCATGCGAGGGCACGGGCACATTCGGGAGCCATCTTCTCCGGGGTTCACACACGGGCGGGATCAGCATCACCCCCTCTCCCCCGCTGCACAACTCACCTGTTAGAAGCCCCAATCTGCCTCTGGCTAGCGTTAAGCATTTTGATTCGAAGCTTGTCAGGCGCACAGTTACCCAAAACTATCTTGAGCTGGGCACCCGAAAAGGTATCCGAAGAAGTGTTATTTATGAAAAATATACTTAGAGTATCATGCAGGTTGTAAGTGGCTCTCTCCATCCCTCCAGGCTCAAACCCGCAGCTCCTTCACTCCAAAGGAAAGGGGTAAGGCTCTCATTCTCAACATTGCAACATCAGTTATTCGGAAGTGCTCAGGTGATGATCCCCTGAAGCCACACTGCTGGGTCTGTGATGATCACCACACCACGTGGACCTAGGCTCTTCAAACTCTCTTGCAGGTGGCTTGGCAATCCAGCCGTGCCCTCCATGTTTCAGGTGAGACTATAGGGAGGTGTATGCAATCACATGAAGATAAAAGCCAATGCCAGGTCGTGGAAGGTCTATGTGTCAAGACCTAGTTCACATGCTACCCGCGCTTGTGCATGAGCACGTTCAAGGCTCCCACTCCTACGTAGAGCAAGCGTCTGGCTGAGGTTGGGGACCGCCATGTTGTGTACAGCAGGACATCATGCTCACAAGGACAAATTGCGAAACACCCCCAGGAGATGCAAGCCTGGGCTATCGTGCATCCCCCTAGATACTAAGCAAGAAGAGTGTCCTGGCTTATGGTCACTTCATTTTTATGACTTAGAGGTACTGGGATCACCAGGACATGCATGCAATCTGTATGAACAGCCTGCCCTTGTCACATCTTTGAGCAGGCACACTGCTCTGCTTAGGAAGAAGTCAAAGGCAGCAGCATCAGTACCAGCGGTCCTGGTCACCCTTGTGTACTGCTGCCAACGAGGATTTGAGCTCAGCTGATGTTAAAGAGCTGGCCAACTTCATCTCTGCCCAGCCCATGGATGACGAGCGTGAGTTCTATCCCTGCCCTGGCCAATGCTGCTGCTCAAGACTTATGCAGGTCAAAGCAATGTGCTGCTTGAAAGCATCTCGTGCACAATTTGATAAAATGATAAATGATGCAGCAGCTGCAAGTCGGACATGACAGGCATGGCTGGAGCTTGCCAGATGGAAAAGAGCACTGCAGTTCAGGACCCTGATTATGTACAGGACCTTACTTCAAGACCATTTTGGTCGGGGCTCCTCATACAGTGCAAGCCATTCTCCTTACCAGGATCATGCCCCTGTACTGGTCTAATGTCTCATCTTACCAGGAGCATGCCACCCTTGGCCATGGTGGCACAATCTGGGAGTAATTGTATGTGTGCCCAACCCTAGGACAGACGATGTGCATCTACACCACTTCTGGCTTTCTGCGCTGCGTGCTTACAGAAAGGGTGTCCTACAACAGGCTGGCAAATGTGCTTAGGGTCCCCCTGTCCACCATCAAGGGCATGGCTTACAAGAAGAAGGCATTTGCCAAAATCAGCCCTGATGAGCTGCGAGAAAGAATAAGCACCATTGCTCGTGTTGTGGAGGTGAGGGCCACGCGTTGTGGAGTGATGCTTGCACGATGAGTACCTACAGGCTTCTATCCACCTTCATTCTGCTTCATAATTGAGCGGCAGGCCCACGTGTAGCTACTGCAGTCTGTCTCTGGCAATGCCCTCTCGGTGCACACTTGCATAATGAAAATGTGATGCCCTTTCCGAGGAAAGGGAATTGAAATCAACAACAAGATCATAATTATTGCAGCGAGGCCATGGGATATCAGCTGAACAGCATTTAGCAGGTCATTTCGTTGTCTCTGCCTTCCGTGGAGGAGGAGATGGAGTCCATCATGTTACATTTGCACCTTTATTGGAGGACAGAAAAATGAGTGTGTCCATGTGCCCCAAACTGTGACAGGTTTCGGAAGAGCAGGCCCGTCAAATGGTTGTCATCCAGCCTGGCCTTTGTTTTGACACAGAGAAGCAAGCTGAGACACTCAAGTTCGGGATCCAGACAATTTGCTGGGAACTAGAAGCTAACAAAGAGGAGGTAGGTTTTGTAAATGGCCCACGGCCCATGGTGTTTGGGGTATTTCTGTTGCCTCTGTAGCGAAGAAAAGCAGAATGTTTGCTAATCTCTGCATGTACGGCTACTTGTGCGATATCTCAAGTGCAAATAGTGCTTCAGTTGGGCAAGAGAAGCTGCAAATGTGACAGCTTTGCGGTCACAAAATATCCGAGGAGGCAAGCAATTTTTTTTTAATGCTTGTGTACCCATATCATAAAAAATTGGCAAGCCTGCTGAGTAGGTGCATATTTTTCTTCTTCGCTTCTACTCCTGCAGGTGGTTAAGCTCATTTTAGAAAACCAGAGCGTTTTGCACGGCCGCCAGCTCCACCTGTCTGTGGCGGACATTGCAAACTTGGCCATGCTGCGCGAGCCCAAGGGGCGTGTCGTCGAGTAGCTAGAAGTTACTTTTGTTTTCTTCAAACGTTGTTTTTTCCTGAACAAAACATTTAGTTTTACTTCCATATGAAATATCCGAAATTTAAAGCGATGCCGAAGATGGGTATCCTAGAATGACGTGATGAATGGATCCTGAGGGAGTGAGTCTGTCTTGGATCATCTTTGTATGCAATGCATGTAATTATTATGAACACGCAGGCATGCAAACACACACAAGTCCACACCCACAGGCTCTCATTCAAACGTATCTGCGCGTACACGCACGCACGCACGTGCACATACACACACGAACACACGCAAACACACACGTACTCATACTCGCGCGCACATGCACACACGTACACATACTCGCGCGCACATGCACACACGTACACATACTCGCGCGCACACACATGATGCAAGCATGCGCACACATACCCAGGCGCACACTCATTCACTCGCATGCATGCACGCACACAAACATACACACACAAGCTCATCAATTTTCACAGGTTTGCAATTGAAAGCATCTGGACTTGCAGTCCAAGTTTGCGGGTGATCACACGTATCAGTTGTATCATGTACACGTCCACTCAAAGCTGCCTGAATACGCACCACCTGATGGAAAGCAAGAGCCGCTTGTACTTTGTCAAAACCAGGAAGACCTCTCCAGAGCAAGCAATCCCCACTTGTTCCTTCTAGCGTGGCCACCTATTGGTGGACAATGGCCACAGAGCCACCCATTGGTGGCCTTCGCATTGGTCAACCTCAGGAAGGGGCGGCATGGTCTACCTTGGCAATGGCCACACGATTAATTCTGGAAACGGCTGCACGATTAATCTCTGCAGGGCCCCGCGCAGGACCCCCATGCAGCGCCCACCCCTGAGGTCCTCTTTTTAGTGTTAAACTTCTTGCGAGGCGCCCTGCCATGCGGGCGCAGTGTGGCGGATGCACTGGCAGTCCTGGAGTCTGCGGCCCTGCAGCATGGCCTGCTGCCCACCCGCACGGATGTTTTTGGTGGGTGTTGTTAGGGCGATGCAGGGGGCACAGCAGGCAGCGTGCCTGCAGGTCTGCGGGGAGTGGTTGACGTAGGGCTGATGCGACAAGCGGGTCCTGCAGTTTGAAAGTGCAGAGGATGGCATTGAGTTGGGTCGGCAAAATGCGACGACTGGGAAGGAAGTCCAAGCATGTGTTGCAGCATCAGGTCCACACAGGGCGAAAGGACGAGCCCAGATCTGCATGTACCAAGTGACTGGCCATGTTCCGAAGCACTGCTGTGTGTTGGGGACGGCGAAGCTATGTCACCTCTCGCCACACGCTTGTGGGCTGAGAGACAGGCTGGTGGGTGGCCACAAGAAAAGGGTGGCAAAGGCTGGCACAGCAAGCCTGCCTGCACTAGACCAAAGGCTGGCACAGCAAGCCTGCCTGCACCAGGCCAAAGGCTGGCACAGCAAGCCTGCCTGCACCAGGCCAAAGGCTGGCACAGCAAGCCTGCCTGCACCAGGCCAAAGGCTGGCACAGCAAGCCTGCCT